>Ga0115003_10002029_pt1 | contig 17149 bp, 12 predicted proteins | sample ArcticOcean_MG_C_7_FD_88736 | JGI IMG/M metagenome (GOLD analysis project Ga0115003, IMG submission 88736) | Marine microbial communities from western Arctic Ocean - ArcticOcean_MG_CB11_88 | ecosystem: Environmental > Aquatic > Marine > Oceanic | place: Arctic Ocean: Canada Basin | collected... | reverse complement strand
ATAGTAAATAATTTTTCCATATTTAAAATTGTTGGTTCAAAATTTAAATTAAGATGAAAATTTGGCTTCAGTTCTACCTCTCCTTCTAATGATGAATTTATTAAATCATTTCTAATGAATCCTTTGTTGATTTTTATATTTTTTTCTTTAGTAAAATTAAATTGAAAAAAATTATTTAAAATCTGTACATTAACAAAGCCGTTTAAGAAGCCAAATTTGTTTTCGTTCTCTAAAAAAATATCACTTATTATATCAAGTTTTGGAATTTTAATTATTATATTGCTTCCATCTTTTGATTTACTGCCTAATAAAAAAGTAATTTTATGATTTAAAAAAATTCCATCCATACTTAATTGCAAATGATTGCTAGCATTGCTTATTGCTGCTTTGCTATCTTTGATTTCAAATAAAAATTTGTCGTTTTTAACTAAAACAAGATTGTTTTCTTTTAGAGAGATTTTTAGTTTATTTTTTTTAAAATAATTTAATAACTGGTTTATGTTATTAATGTTGATTTTAGTTGATCCTCCTTTTATTATTATTTTATTATAAAAAAAATTTTTATAATTTAAAATACTGCTTAGTTTAAGAATTATTTCAATTTCACTCCCGTTTATTTGTAAAATATTTTCTTTAATACTAAAATTACTACCAGACACATTGAGTCTTGGTGTTGGGAATGCTTTATAGGTTATTTTTGAAATATTTTGAATATTAATATCATTATTTTTCCTAAGACTTTCTTCTATTAGTTGTGAAGAATAGTTAAAAAACTTTGGTGTAAAAAAATAAGAAAAAAAAATAATAATTAAAAAAACAAATATATAAAAAAAATATTTGTAAATTTCTTTTTTTTTTAAAATAAAATTAAATTTTTTAATCATTTATAATGTTTTAATAAATAGTATATAGTTGTTCAATAATTATGGATTCTATAAATAAATTAATAGAAGATTTAAACAAGGAACAAAAAGAAGCTGTGTTAAGTACTGAAGGACCTAATTTAATAGTTGCTGGAGCTGGTTCGGGGAAAACAAGAGTCCTAACAACAAGATTAGCGCACATTATTAATTCAAAAAAAGCATGGCCAAATCAAATTCTGTGTGTAACTTTTACTAACAAAGCTGCAAAAGAAATGCAAAATAGAGTTCTCAACTATGTAAGTGAAAAGTCTACTGCCGTACCATGGCTTGGCACTTTCCATTCAATTAGCGTTAAATTTTTAAGAAGGCACGCTGAAGCAATTGGTTTAAAAGGAAATTTTACCATTCTTGACACTGATGATCAAAAAAAAATAGTTAGAAACATTTGTAAATCTGAAGAAATAGATGCCAAAAAAATTACACCGCGATTTATTTTGTCCTTTATAGATAAATGGAAAAATAAAGGTCTACTTCCAGAGGATGTTAAAGAAGATAAATTTACTGGATTAGAAAAATCCATTTTTAAAGTTTATAAAATTTACCAAACCAAGATTAGAGAACTTAATGCATGTGATTTTGGCGATCTGATTTTATATTGTGTAAAATTATTTGAAAATCACTCAGATATAAAAAAAATCTATAATAACAATTTTAAATATATTTTAGTAGACGAGTTTCAAGATACTAATTTTATTCAAAACAAATGGCTAAACCTTTTAGTTAATGAACAACAAAATATTTGTTGTGTAGGAGACGATGATCAATCAATTTATAGCTGGAGAGGTGCGGAAATAAAAAACTTTTTAACTTTTGACCATATTTACAAAAATTGTAAAGTTTTTAAATTAGAACAAAATTACAGATCAACTAAAAATATTCTAGAAACAGCCTCAACTTTAATTTCACACAACAAAGGGAGGGTTGAGAAAAAACTTTGGTCCTCAGCTCAACAAGGTGAAAAAGTAAAACTTAATTGTTATCAAACAGGACGTGAAGAAGCAGAAAATATTAGTGACATTGCAGAAAATAAATTGAAAAAAAAATACTCTCTTAATAACGTTGCTATTTTAGTGAGAGCTATTTATCAGACTAGAGAGTTTGAAGAAAGATTTCTTAAAGTAGGTTTGGGTTATAGAGTTCTGGGTGGCACTAGATTTTATGAGAGAGCTGAAATTAAAGATGCTGTGGCATATTTAAGAATTATAAATCAAAAATATGATGATTTAGCTTTAGAAAGAGTAATTGAAAATCCTAAAAGAGGTGTGGGCGAAAGTACTCTCAAGCAATTATATAATTTTGGAAATGAAAATAAATTGTGCCTTGAAGACGCGATTAAAAAAAAATTAGAAATAGATGGTTTAAAACCAAAAATTAAAACAAGCCTATTACAATTAACTAAAATGATCGACAAATGGAGAGTAGATGCAAAAACCAATAAACATTATGATCTTTTAAAAATTGTGCTAGATGAATCAGGTTATTCTGTAATGCTTAAGAATAAAAAAGATTTAGAAAATGAAAGCAAGCTTGATAATATAAAAGAACTTCTTAGAGCTATGCATGAATATGATAATATACAATCTTTTTTAGAACACGTTGCACTTGCCACATCTATTGACAAGGAGTGGGAAGGAGAAAAAATTAATTTAATGACTATGCATGCTGCAAAAGGATTAGAGTTTGATGTTGTCTTTTTACCTGGGTGGGAAGAAGGTTTATTCCCTCACCAAAAATCATTAGAAGAAAAAGGAGATTTAGCCTTAGAAGAAGAGAGAAGATTAGCGTATGTAGGTGTAACAAGAGCCAAAAAAGAAGCTTATTTGTCTTTTGCTATGAAAAGATCATACCATGGAGAATGGATGGACGCCTTACCCTCAAGGTTCATAAATGAAATTCCAGATGAAAATATAGAAAAAAATGAGATTGAAACTGAAGCTAAGTTTAAAAGTGACTTCGAATTTAACCAAGATATTGATATAGATTTTAACAACGAATATAAAAGCCCAGGTTGGGAAAGATTTAAAAAAAATAAAATGTTAAAATGGAAAAAATAATAAAATTAAGAAAACTTTTTAAAACCTTTAATTTAGATGGTTATATAGTACCAAAAAATAATAATTTTTTTGGTGAATACGTATCTGACTCTGACGATAATTTAAAATATATCTCTAATTTTTCAGGGTCTGCTGGTTTTGCAGTTATTCTCAAAAACAAGAACTATATGTTTGTAGATGGCAGATATACAGTTCAGGCAGATATACAATGTGGGGATCAATTTAAAATTTGTACTATTCCTCAAAAAAATCCTTTTGATATTTTTAAAAAAGAAAATTTAAATCTAGGATTTGATCCAAGACTTCATACGGAAAACACATTAAATAGACTTTTTGGGAATTCTTTTGCAAACCTAAGACCAATTAATGAAAATTTAATTGATCTGACGTGGAAAAGAAAAAGAAACTTAAATATTAAACCTTTTTATCTCATAAAAGACAAAGATGTAGGTTTAAAAGTTAACCATAAGTTAACTAAAGTAGTAAAACTAATTAAATTTAATAAAGTTAATTATTTATTTACTACAGCTTCTGAAAATGTTGCTTGGTTACTGAATGCAAGAGGTCAGGATACTGATTACTCTCCACTTCCTAACTCGCATGCCGTTATTGATGAAAATGGAAAAATATTACTATTTTGCAATTTAAAGAAAATTAACAAGTCTTTTAAAGCTAAAATAAATAAAAACGTGAAAATTTACGATTTTAACTTGCTGCCAAATTTTTTTTTTAATCTATCCAATAAAAAGATCTTAATAGATGCTTGGACTTGCTCTGTTTTTTATAAATCTATTATTAAAAAAAATAATTTAATAATAGAAAAACAAGACCCGATTTATTATTTAAAATCTTTAAAAAATAAAATAGAAATTAAAAATTCTATAAAATCGCATATTTATGATGGAGCAGCGCTAACTAAATTTATATTTTGGTTAAAAAATAATTTTAGGACAAAAAAAATAAATGAAATTTCTGCACAAGAGAAACTGTTAGAGTTTAGAAAAAAAAATAAATTATTTCATGATTTAAGCTTTCCTACTATATCTGGAACTGGACCTAATAGTTCAATAATTCATTATAAGGCAGATAAGAAAAGCAATAGAGTATTAAGAAAAGGAGATGTGTACTTGGTAGATTCTGGAGGGCAATATTTATATGGCACAACTGATGTAACAAGAACATTGTCACTTGATGTTCAAAATAATAAAATTAAAAATATTTTTACAAGGGTTCTAAAAGGACACATAGCTGTAGCTTCATTCAAACTTAATAAAAATTCTCATGGAGATAGAATCGATCAATCTGCGAGGAAATTTTTGAAAGACGTAAGTTTAGACTATCCACACGGAACTGGGCATGGTGTAGGTTATTTTTTAAATGTTCATGAAGGTCCTCAAGCTATTTCTAGAGGAAATAAAGTTAAATTTAAAGAAGGTATGATTACATCAAATGAACCAGGCTACTATAAAAAAAATCATTTTGGCATCCGAATTGAAAACTTAATTTATGTAAAAAAAACTAGAGATAAATTGAAGTTTGAAGATCTGACCTTAGTTCCTATAGATAAAACACTGGTAGAGAAAAAACTTTTAACTTCTTTTGAAAAAAATTGGTTAAATAATTATCATCAAAAAGTATTTACTAAGTTAAAAACATTTATGAATAAATCTGAACTAACACAACTTAAACAAGCCTGCTCAAATATTTAATAATTTATACCAATCAGTTTCGGGAATAATTTTTATTCCTATTTCATTGGCTTTTTCTATTTTGGATTTTGTTGGTTTGCTATCACCTACAACTAGGATATTTAATTTACTTGAAATATTTCCAAGTACTTTGCCTCCGCTATCTTCCACTAAAGATTTTGCCTCGGATCGACTTATTTTTTTAAACCCACCGGTAAACATAATTGTCTTGCCACTTAATTTGCCATCTTTATTTAAAACTTTTGAGTTCTCTATTTTTAAATACTCAATTAAAGAAGACACAATCTCATTATTTAATTTATTTGAAAAAAATTCTTTCAAAGAATTTAATTGTGCAGATCCAATTCCATCTAATTCAGATATATTTTTTAATAAATTTTTTTGTTTAGAGGGTTTAAAAAGTTCAATTAATTTAGCAATACTTTTAAAAAAATTACCTAAAAGTTTTGCATTTTCTTGTCCTATATGTCTTATGCCAAGAGAGTAAATAAATCTGTGAAGTAAAATTTTTGAAGATTTATTTATTGCATTCTTTAGATTTGTAACGGAAAGTTCACCCCATCCCTCTAAGTTTTCTATTTTTTCATAATCTAAATTAAAAATATCTGATGGTTTTTTGATTAATTCTAATTCCCAGAATTGATCTATAACCTTTTTTCCCAATCCTTCAATATTGAACGCATCCTTGGATACGAAATGTTTTAGCTTTTCTTTTGCTATAAATTGACATTGGTATCCTCTGTCCGGGCATCTTCTTACCGCATCTACTTTCTTTGTGCTGGGATTAATTTCTTTTATTGTTTCAAATCCACAAGGACATTTATTTGGGAAAAAGAATTTTTTAGAATCTTTATTTCTCTTGTTTAAATCTACTGATATGACTTGAGGGATAACGTCACCTGCTCTTTGAATAGTTATAAAGTCTCCTATTCTAATATCTTTTCTAATGATTTCTTCTTCATTGTGCAATGTAGCGTTAGAAACAACTACTCCACCTACCGTTACTGGTTCAACTTTTGCTACTGGAGTTAACGCACCTGTCCTGCCTACTTGAATGACGATATCATTGATTTTTGTTGTGGCTTTAACTGATGAAAATTTATATGCAATTGCCCATCTAGGGGAATTGGATGTATTTCCTAGTCTTGCTTGCAAGAGTAAATCATCAATTTTTATAACAAGCCCATCGATATCATAATCTAAGTTTGATCTAATTTTTTCAATTTTATTATACTGTTCATTTATTTCTTGAAGATTTTTACATAAAAAATTATGAGGATTGGTTTTGAACCCCCATTCATTTATTTTTTTTAAAAAATCTGATTGTTTTTTAAAAATAAATGGCTCTACTTCTCCAAAACCATAGGCAAAAAAATTTAATGGAATTTTTGCAGTAACAAAAGAGTTTTTTTGTCTTAATGACCCGCCGGCAGCATTTCTAGGGTTGGCAAATTTATTCTTTATTTTATCAAAATTTTTTTTTCCAATATAAACTTCGCCTCTTATTTCAAGAATTTTTGGTACGTCTTTTCCTTTAATGTTATGAGGTATTTGCTTTATTGTTTTGAGATTCTCAAGAATATCCTCGCCAACTTCTCCATCTCCTCTTGATAAACCTCTAACTAAAATTCCATTTTTATAAGTTAAAGATGCTGAGATACCATCTATTTTAGGTTCTAAAGAAAAAAAAAAATTTAAATTATTATTATTAAGGTAGTTGTTAATTTTTTTTGCAAAGTCATTTATGTCGTTTTCATTAAATGCATTTGCGAGGGAAAGCATAGGTTTTGCATGTTTTATTTTGTTAAATTTTGAAGAGGGCTTGAATCCAATTTTATTACTTATTGATCCATATTTTTTTAAATATAAATATTTTTTTTCCAATTCTGTAATTTCTTTTTTTAATTCATCATATATTTGATCTGAAACATTAGGTGAGTCTTTAGCATGGTAAAATTTATCGTATTTTACTATTAACTTAACTTTGTTGAGATAATTTTTTATTATACCGTCTTCTTTGTTAGACATTTATTTTAATTAAGTATTTTTTTAATTGTTCTTTTGATCAGTCCGTCGTTTTTTTTAATTTCAGATTTTTTAATTAATCGATAAGATTTATTTAAAATTTTGTAAGTTCGTTCATACCATTCACTTGAATTGTAATTATAACCTAAAATTGCTGCAGCTGCTTTTGCTTCTTCTATTAAGCCAACTCTATAATAAACTTCTACTAATCGATGCAAGGCTTCTTCGATAAAAACTGTGTCGGAGTAATCATTAACGATAAATTTTAATCTGTTAATAGCAGGTATCCATTTTTGTGTGGTTATATAATATTTTGCGACATACATTTCTTTTGCTGCAAGTTGGGTGTTTACTAAATCTAATTTAAATTTTAAGTCTAATGCATACTCTGTATCTGGAAAATTTTGTAAAAAATATTGTATTTTTTCTTTTGATTGTAAGAGTGGTTCAATATTTTTTTTTTCATCTAATATTTGTTCATACAAGCTAATCGCAATTAAATAGTGAGCATAAGCTATATTTTTGTCCGCAGGATATTGGTTTATAAATCGCTCCAAATTCGCAGTCGCTTCTGGATAAAAATTTATTATATAAAGGCAATAACTAGACATTAACGAAGCTTTTGCTGAAAATTCAATTTGAGGCAAGATTGCTTCTGCTTCTGAAAATTTTTTAGAAGCATAAAAATAATCTCCTCTATTCAGACTCGCTACAGCTTCTTTGTAAATTTCAAAAGATTTTTCTGCACTAACAGGTATATTTAATTCCAGTTCTTTTTTTTTAGAACATGATAGAATTAGAATAATTATTAAAAATGAATATGCTATTTTTTGATACATTACTTTACTCATATCAAATTAAATTAACTAGGTAAATTTTTAAAGGTCTTAAGCGTTAACCACCAACTTAGTTGCTGATGCTTCAAAATAAGATTGTGGGGTTTTAGGTTCTTTTAGTTCAAACGTGGAGAAGTTTGATCTATCTTTTAATAAACTTCTTAAAAATAGATTACTTAAGCTATGACCGCCTTGAATACAAGTTACGTTACCTAAAATTCTATAACCTGATAATAAGAAGTCTCCGGCTAAATCTAAAATTTTATGATTTACAAATTCTTTACTGTTTCTAAGTCCTGTGGAATTCAAAATTTCATTATTTTTTACAACTATTGCATTATCTAAAGAACCACCTTTAGCTAAACCAATTTTTTTTATTTTTTCCACATCTTCAAATAAACAGAATGTTCTTGACGTGTATACGTTAGATAAATCTTTATCAGAAAAATTAATTTTATTCCTTTGTTTGTTAATTACTTTGTTAGAATAGACTAATTGAAAATCAACATTTAAGCTTTTTTCATTTGGTTCTATAGAGATTGATTTTTCACTCTCTTTAAGTTGAAATTTTTTTAAAATTTTTAAGTATTTTCTTTTAGATTTTTGTTCCTTAATTCCAACTTTTAAAATAGTTTCAACAAACTCTTTAGAGGACCCATCCATAATCGGAACTTCGGAACTGCTTATTTCTATCAGTGCGTTATCAATTCCTGTTATATAAAGTGCCGCCAACAAATGTTCAACTGTTGATATGTTCACATTAAAATTATTTTGAATTGTTGTACAAAGCTTGGCAGAAGAGACATTTTTAAAATTTGCTTTTACTATGTTGTTTTTTTTAAGATCAGTTCTTTTAAAGACTATTCCATAATTTTCATCAGCAGGTAATATTTTTACTACACTTTCTAGTCCATTATGTAGACCTATACCTTTAAATTCTGTTTTTTTTGAAATTGTTTTTTGAAATAAATCTAACATAAACCACTTATACAAAAAAATATTGATATGCCTAAAACAACTAATGTTTCAAAAAAATACTTAAAAATTAACTAAACAACCTTGAAAAAAAATCAGCAATTAGAGATGTTTTTTTATATGTTATTGGAATTGCTTCCTTTTCCCAGCCTTTGCCAATAAGTTCACAAGCTCCGTTAACTCCTGATAAGAAAGCTTTTTCCTGGTTATTGTCAAAGATACATTCTAAATTTGTAAGTTTACTATTTAATATAACATATTGAATAATTCTGAAATATTTAGAGGAATCAACGTAAATATAAAATTTATCACTGCTCATTAAATCTTTGGTATTAATATTTTTTTTACAACAAACGTCAAATAACTCTTCTATACGAGCGGTAATTATGTCTAAAATTAATTGATATTTAATTTTTCTATATGGTGAAACATAAAAATATTTTTTTTCTAAACTGGCTTCAAAATTATTTTCTATAATATTTTTTAAATCGATTTCCTTCATAAAATTCTCTACTTCTTCAATTTTAAGAGAACATAATTTAGATAAGTCTTTGATAATTAAATTATATCCAAAATTAAAATTTTCAGCAAAGATATATGATTTATTTTTAAACAAGGAAACATTAATTCTATTTTTTTCTAGTCTAAAGATTGTAAAGTTTTTATCTAACTGATTATTTGAAAGAAGATAAATTCCCTCAGCAAAAGATTTTAAAATTATTTTTTCAATATTTAACCCACAATTACTAAACACTGATTTTATATTTTTAATAATATTTTTGTTTACTAAAAAAAAAGTCATGTTCTGATTGTAAAAGTCACCAAATAAACCGATAGGTAAATTTTCTAAGTTATCGCTGTCTAGTGAGAAATTTGAGTTGAAAAGATGAACTAAATAATCATTGTTTTCACTTTCTAGGATAATTTTTTTTATGTCGTTTAAAATATAAGATATATCATCACTTGATACTTGTGATCCATTTAATTTTTTATAACCGCTAACATTTAAGCAATTAATTTGATTTGGATTAATTATTACAGCTACGTTAGAAAAAAAGAAATTTATTTCATCTTCAATAGAATTAATAGTCTGTTTAAGTAATTGACTTACAGCTTCGATATTTATTATACGACCGCTTTGAATTCCTGATGTCTCTAAAATAATTTTTTTTAATACTTTAAAATTTTTTTTTTCATTAAACGAAATAATAAAAAATATTATTTTGTTGTCATTTATATCTATAATTAGATAAGGTTCATTCAATTGCATATCATTTTAAAATTAATTGATCTTTTATCCTAAAATCAAAAATTTTGTATTTTGAATAATTATTATCATCTAACATTAAATTAATTTTTAACAAAAGATCTAGATAATTTTTTTCTGGAAATTTAATAACTTTTTCATTTTTAAGAACAATATCCCATCTACCAACATCAAAATAGTAAAAACTTTTAATTTTATTTATTTTAAAATTATTTTTTTTTAGATCGTTATAAAAAATATTAAAATTTTTGTATTTACCAAAAATGGAAGGCAAATCTTCATATATTTTAAGATAAACAAAATTTATCCTTTCATTGTCTTTTGTTATGTAAAATTTTTTTTTATTTGTTATTTGTGTTGCGACCGGTATATTTTCAACTATCAAAATCTTTAGAGTATTTGGATATTTTTTCTTTATTTGAATACTTGATATAAATTCATGCTTAGCAATAATAGATAAAAAAAAAAATTCTTCTAAAAAAAATAAGTTTTTATTAATTGCAAAACTCAAATCAGATTTCAATTCAGTCAAATTAGTAGCTACTTTGTTTTCATTTTCTATTAAGATTTCTTTTATAGGAAAAATAATACTTAAGTTTTCTTTGTTGTGTTGACTGTTGTAGGTAGAAAAAATAAAAAAAATAAATATAAGAAAATATATTTTTAAAGAGCTTTTCATCTATTAATACTTGCGTCGTCAACAATTTTTTTTACAAGATCTTTAAAAGTCATCCCTGAGTATTTTGCTATTTCAGGTACTAGAGATAAATTTGTCATTCCTGGTTGAGTGTTTATTTCTAATAAATAAAAATTATTATTAATTAATTTAAAATCAGATCGAGTTACACCTTTACAATTTAAAGCTTTGTGTGCTTTTTCAGCTAGTTTTAAAACAGCGTTATAATTATTTTTATTTATATCTGCTGGCATAATATGTTTTGTGAGAGCGGACTTAGAGTATTTAGCTTTATAATCATAAAATTTTCTTCTAGGTTTTAGTTCAATTGCTCCTAGAGCTTTACCGTTAATAACTGCAGCTTGAATTTCTTGACCTGCGATACAATCTTCTACTATTAAAGTTTTGTAATTTTTTATTAGCTTTACTACAGTTTTTTTTAATTGATTGAAGTTTTTGCAAATTTCCACACCGATGCTGGATCCTTCGTTAGAAGGTTTAACAACCAGCGGATAATTAAGGCTCGAATTTCTTAAAAATTTTTCTTTTAAGTATTTTATATAATTTACTGAATTTAAAGCGACATAATTGGGAGTTAAAAGATTGTTTATTTTAAAAATTTTTTTTGAAATAATTTTATCCATAGCATTCATTGAAGCAATTATACCTGAGTGAGTATAAGGTATTTTGAAATATTCAAAATAACTTTGAGCTACACCGTCCTCTCCGTCTCTACCATGCAAAGCATTAAAAATTAAGTTAACCTTTTTTTTATATTGTTTAATTTTACTTAAATGCTCTTTAGCAGGATCAAACATTATAACTTTATATTTTAATTTTTGTAATGCTTTGGCACAAGCTTTGCCTGAATTTAAACTTACCTCTCGTTCACTTGAAGTCCCACCATGAACTACTAAAATTGTTTTTTTCTTCATTCTTTTTACCTATTACGACCAATTATTTTAATTTCTAATTCTAGGATGATTTTAGTTTTTTGATACACTACTTCTTTAACTTTATTAATTAAATCTTCTAATTCTTTTGCAGTTGCTTTTCCTTCGTTAACAAAAAAGTTACAGTGTTTCTCTGATATTTTGGCATTACCTATTTGGAAGCTTTGACAATTCGATTCCTTGATTAATTCCCATGCTTTTTTATTTTTTGTATTTTTAAAAGTACTTCCGCAAGTTTTTATTTGACTAGGTTGAGAATTTTTTTTTTTTTCAATTAAAGTCTGTTGTTTGTTTTGAATTAACTCCTTCGAAGAAACTTTACCTTTTAATTTTACGCTGGTAATTATTAAATTTTGGTCCAAATTACTATCTCTGTAGTAAAACTTAATATCGGAAGCTAGAATATTTTTTTCGTTTCCAAATATATCAACAACTTTAATAGAATGAAGAATTTGTGAAATGTCTTGACCGTAACATCCACTGTTTATTCTTATAGCGCCTCCGATTGAGCCAGGAATACAAGCTAAAAATTCTAGTCCAGTTAATGAATTTTCTAAAGCAAAGTCAGCTATTTTTTTGTCTAAAGTAGCGGCTCCTACTTCTATAACGTGAGGTGACATTAATTTCAAATAAGAAAAATGTGAGCTGAGCTTTACTGTAACTCCAGCAATTCCACCGTCTCTTATTAGTGTATTTGATCCGGCTCCTAAAATAGTAATTTTTTTTGGTTTTACATTTTTTAAAAAAAAAACTATGTCTTCTGTATTGCTTGGTTTAAATAAAACTTCAGATGGTCCACCAAGATTAAACCAGCTGTAATTAGCTAATTTTTCATCAAATAAGATTTTTCTTCCGTATTTAGATTCTATTTCTTTTGGTATTAATTTCATAAAACATTTTTTAAATTGTACATCCATTTAGATATTGAGCCTGCGCCCATGCCGATAACAATTTCATCCATAATTAAATTTTTTTTAAAATAATTACTTAAATCATTTTCATTCTCTATTAAAATTACTTGAGTGTCAGAAAATTTTGAAATTAACTGAGCAAATCTTTTGTTGTTGTACTCCTGATCAGTAACTTCACCTGCAGCATAGACCGGACAAAGTATTACTTGGTCAGAACTTTTAAAACATGATGCAAATTCTGATTTTAAATTTTTGATTCTAGAGTACCTATGAGGTTGAAATATAGCAATAATTTTTCTTCTTGATGAAATTTTTTTAATACCTTCAAGCACAGATTTTATTTCCGTAGGATGATGAGCATAGTCATCATAAAATTCTATTTTATTTTTTTTAAATACTTTTGTTAACCTTCTTTGAACACCTGAAAAATTTTTTAAAGCTTTTTTAATTATGTTTACATTTAAACCTAAATTTAAACACAGCCCTACTGCGGCAGTAGCATTAAGAATATTGTACTTACCAATTAAATTTAATAAAATATTTTTAATATGTAATTTTTTAAAGCCAACATTTCTAATTTTTAAATCAAACTTTGTATGATTGATTTCATATTTTACGTTGCAGATTTGATAGTTTGATTCTTTATGAAAGCCATATGTATAATAGTTTTTTGTTTTTAATTTTTTTATTATTTGTTTTAAATTTGAATCATCATGACACAAAAAAGATTTTCCTATTGGGGGTGTTTTTTCAATAAATGTTTTAAATGCTTCTGTTAGTCTATTAAAATTTTTATAATAATCTAAATGTTCTTTATCGACATTGGTCACAATTGAATAATTTATTGGTACTTTTAAAAAACTTCCATCTGACTCGTCCGCTTCCACAATTGCCCATTCTCCTTGACCTAATTTTGCATTATTTTTTAATGAATTAATTACACCCCCGTTAATAATAGTAGGGTCTAATTTTGCTGTTGAAATTATTTTTGCAACGAGAGAGGTTGTAGTTGTTTTACCATGAGAGCCTGTGATGATAATTTTTTTTTTTAGATCAATAATATTAGCGAGCATTTCAATTCGATCATAAATTGGCATATTCTTTTTTTTAAACTCAACTAATTCGACGTTATTCGATTTAATGGCTGAAGATTTCACAACAATAGTTACTTTGTTAATATTTCTTTTGTTATGGCCAATTAAAATTTTAATACCTAGCTTTTTACAGTTATCAGTATTTTTATTTTTATTCATATCACTACCTTGAACTTTGAAGCCCATTGTCTTCATAATTTGAGCTAACCCACTCATACCTATGCCGCCAATACCTATAAAATGGATAACTTCTTGTTTTCCTAGTTTAATTTTTTTCATTAATTAAATTTTTTACTTCATTGTTGATTTTTAAAAAAACACCAGTATCTGAGTGATTTTTTTGTTTTTCTATTAGTTTGTTTAATATTTCTTTATCTTTATAAATAGATTTAATCAAAGGGAATAGCTTTTCGTTAACTTCATTTTCTTTAATCAAAAAACTGTACCCTTTTTTTTCAAAATAAGTCGCATTTTTATCTTGATGTCTATCTGCTGAATATGGATAAGGAATCGAAATAAAAGGCATGTTACAATTAATAAGTTCTGCAGTTACTGAAGATCCAGATCTTGTTATGGCTAATTCAGATTTAGAAAAATATTCTAAAATATTATTGGTAAAATTAAACAATTCAAAACTAATATTTAAATTTTTATACTCATTCCTAAGTCTGTTATTTTGTGACTCAATGCATTGTTGAAATACTTTTATTTTTACATTTTCCTCAATACATTGCTTAAATATTTTAGGCAGAAATTCACCAAATGATTGTGCTGCTTGGCTTCCTCCTAAAACTAAAATATTTAATTCTTCTGATAAATATTTTTTTTTATTAAAGTTTAGTATTTCCTCTCTAATTATATTTCCTGTAGTAACTACTTTAGTCTTAAATTTTTCTTTAATACCCTCAATATCTTCGTAAGCAAGAAAGACTTTAGAGGCTAAGGCCATTAAATATCTATTACTTTTACCCAATAAAAGGTTATTTTCATAAATGATAAACGGTATGTTTAGTGTTTTCGCTGCTAAACAAAAAGGAAATGAAGCATGACCCCCCATGCCAAAAACTAATGAAGGTTTAGTTTTATATAAAATAAACAAAGATTTTAAATATGAAAAACAAATAATAAAAATTGAAAAAATAATATTAATAATTTTTTTTTTAAATATCGTCGTAGAATTGTTTATAATAAATTTTACATCTTTGTATTTTTCCAAAAATTTAAAACCTCTTTGATCTGTTACAATTTCCACTTCATAGTTATTTTTAATTAAATTTTTTGCCAAACTGTATGCTGGAAATACATGCCCTCCTGTGCCGCCAGTTGCAATTAATATTTTATTATTTTTAAAAGTTTTCATTATTAATCTGTTTTTTTGTTAAATTTATAATCATTCCTGCAAGCATAGCACTACCAAACATTGATGACCCCCCGTAACTTAAAAAAGGCAATGTCATACCTGTTGTGGGCAGTAAGTTTGTATTTACCCCTACATGAATAAAAGTTTGAAAAATTAAAAGACTGGAAAGCCCACAAAGAGAAATCTTTATAAACTTATCATCATCTTGTAGCGCAAATTTTATGACTCTAAATGCAATATATAAGAAAATACAAATTAAAAATATTGAGATGATAGAGCCAAATTCTTCGGCAATAACAGATATAATGTAATCTGTGTGAGCTTCAGGTACACTATCTTTTAGAGTTCCCTCTCCCATGCCTTGGCCTGTAAGACCCCCTTCTTTAATAGCGTCCAAAGCTTTGGTGGATTGAAAACGATCGCCTTTGGATGGGTCAAAAAAAACTTCAATTCTTTTATAGACGTAAGAAAACTTATCCGGAAGAATAAATAATAAACTAGCAATAGCTGAAAGAGTAATTCCGAAAAGACCGAATATATATGATAATTTTATTCCTGAAACAAAAACTATAGCAGTCCAAGATAGAACTAATAAAATAGTTTGGCCTACATCTGGTTGGTTCAACAGAATTGCACAAGGAATGATCAAACATAAAAAACTAAAAAAATAAGAAGTATTTGTGGTAATTAAATTTTCTTTAGATAAAATTTTTGCAATTATTACAATAAAAAAAGGTTTTAAAAACTCTATAGGTTGAAATCTAAAAAAAAATAGATTTAACCACCTCTTTGACCCTTTTACCTCCACTCCAAAAAATAATACTAAAAATAATGTAATTAATAGAGCTAAAAAAATTGGTATTAAGGTTTTTTTTAAAAAATTAAGTTCAAACCATGAAATTATAATCATTAAAAAAATGGAGCAAATAGAAAATATTAAATGTTTAGAGAAAAAAAAATAATAGTCTTTGTTTAGTCTTTCGCCAGCTAAAGAAGAGGTAGAAACAAAGGAAAAAAAAACTCCTAAAATAAATAGTAATAAAAAACTCAAAAAAATAGTTTTATCTATTTCTTTCCAATAATTTTTGGAATAAACATTAAAGGTTTTTAGCATATTTGAATGTTAATTTTTTAAATTGATTTCCTCTCTCAGCAAAATTACTGAACTGGTCATAAGATGCACTGGCTGGACTCAAAAGAACTGTAGCTTTTATTTTCAAGTGTGACTGTAAATCTTTAAAAATATCTTCTAATGCTTTCTTTAAATTAAAGGAAATTTTGTATTTTACTGATTTTTCTATTTGTTTTTTAAAATAATTTATATTTTTACCAATAATATATGATTTTATAATATTTTTTCTTACACTTTTGAGATTAAACTTGTCGCCTAACTTAGGAAGTCCACCTACAATCCAAAAAATATTTTTATTATTTTTTAGAGCATGTTCAGTAGCCTCAAAGCTAGTGGCTTTAGAATCGTTAATAAATGTTGCTCCACTTTTTTTGTAAAAAGTTTCATTTCTATGTGGAAGACCTTTGAATGTATTAAATGCTTTTAAAGTAATTTTTTTTTTGATTCTAAAAATACTTGACAGCTCGTATACAAAAGATACATTTTCTAGATTAGGTTTAGAAAGTAAATATTTGTTTTTTATATATTTTTCTAAAATATTACCACGTATTTTTTTTAATTTACTTAAAAAATGTTTTTTTTTGAATCTTTTGATAAATTCTTGATTGCCCAACAATGCATAGTCTTGATTATCTTGTTTTGAAAATATATTAAATTTAGAATTTTTATAGTTTTTAATAGTACCGTGCCAATCTAAGTGATCTTTTGAAATGTTCAGAATTAATGCAAACGTAGGTTTTATATACTTTGTATAAAATAATTGAAATGAGGAAGCCTCAATAATCACGATAGATTTTTTTTTTATTTTTAAATCTAAAATAGGTTTTCCAATATTTCCGCCTAGTTGAGCGTCCATTTTATTTGTTCTAAGGACGTGTTCGATTAACTTACAAGTTGTTGACTTACCGTTAGTTCCTGTGACAACAATTGATTTTACGGGAAGATTTTGCATATAAAACAAATCTAAATCAGTAATTATTTTTTTTCTATTTTTGCGTAAAATAGACTTAAATCTTGTTGTCTTAATATTAATTCCTGGACTTATAACAATATAATCAACTTTATTAAGTACGTTATAGAAAAAATTAAATTTTTTTTTATTTTTGAAATTGTTTTTATCATCCCAGATGTAAATTTTTTTAACTTTTTTTTTTTTTAAAAATTTATGTACTGAGGTTCCTGATAATCCAAGTCCATAAATAGCATATGAATTTTTTTTTATTGGTTTGCTTTT
>Ga0115003_10002025_pt1 | contig 17163 bp, 17 predicted proteins | sample ArcticOcean_MG_C_7_FD_88736 | JGI IMG/M metagenome (GOLD analysis project Ga0115003, IMG submission 88736) | Marine microbial communities from western Arctic Ocean - ArcticOcean_MG_CB11_88 | ecosystem: Environmental > Aquatic > Marine > Oceanic | place: Arctic Ocean: Canada Basin | collected... | reverse complement strand
TGTCTAATCAACCAACACGTGGATGGCAATGTCTGTACCAACTGTACTGCGGGCACGACCAATGACGCTGGAGACGATGCTTCTGGTGGCGATACGACATGTGCTGCCACTACCTGTCTAATCAACCAACACGTGTTAAGCAATGTCTGTACCAACTGTATTGCCGGCAAGACCAATGCAGTTGGTGACGATGCTTCTGGTATCGATACGGATTGTACATTCACGCAATGTGCTGTAGACGAACACGTGGCAGCACATGCATGTGTCACTTGTGATACGGGCAAGTTCAATGCCGTTCGAGACTTTCCTGCCGGTGGCAATACGACTTGCGTCTAAAAATAATATAAAATAAATCACACTATAAATATAAAATAAATTACATTAAATGAAACTATTAATTATGTTAATTACCATTGTACAATGCGTATCTTGGGAGTGTATAAATTATGCGTTAACATATCCTGATACAGAAAAGACAATTCCATTGGAAGAACGTTCCCAATATTTGCCCAAGGTATGTGGTGCCGTGCATACGTGTCATGCCCATCCGCAATTATTTTCGTATGATATTTATGTGAATGATGTTACGAGATGTTATGAACTACGTATGTTTAATTTTGACCGACGAATTTTTGAAGATTATCGAACGAATATTATGAATTATGTGTCTTTGATAAAGGAAAAGACGGCCTCGGAATTGGAATATGATGTTTTGAATTTGAAGGCCAATGACGCAATTCAAGCATTGGTGAATGTGGTTCGTTTGCGCGACGCGTATTTGCGTGAGTTTCGATATTCGTCTGGGTCGTCATTGATAGGAGATGTTTTGTTGTTGTTAAAAAGTTGGCGCCAAACATTTACTTTGGAATCGTTGAAGCAGCGTTCTTCGGTGGAAACAATGCGTTTGAATACGGACGACAATATTCTATCTGTCCGTGCATTAATCGACGAGCTTGGTATATCTTCGGCACGTATGTTCAATGTATCGAATAGCTTACAACTTGCATCTGTTGCGTTTGAGGATGTGGTTATCGCCATACAAAAAAATGTAGTGGGTTCATTAATAGAGTTAGAAAATGATTAATATGTAAAATTAATTTTTATATATGATGTATTATTTAATCAACGAATTCTTTTTGGAAGTTGGCAAGGCATCTCGAAAGAACGTCAAACGAATTTAATTTAATAACGGTCGTCATCTGAGCGAGTCTTTCCTGTTCTTTGGAAATTTGGTTAAGTTTTGACCATCTGAGCCCGTCTCTCTTAAATTTATGCGCAAGTTCTTCAAACATTTCACCATTTTTGGAGATGGTTCCTCTTATTTGAGCGATTTCCCCGCGGGCACTTCCTTCTTGTTCGGAGATGAGGACATCTGTAGCGGCCTGATAATTGTGGAGACTGGCTTGTTTCGACGATTCTCTGAGCTTGGATTTCATGACAGTACCGTGAGATTTCATATCGCGAACAAACGATTCTCTGGCTTGTTTCCATTCGTCTTGAAGTCCTTGGATTTTGAGAACGTATTCATCGGCAGTTCTCTTGGCCTTGGTCATGCGTAGTTTTTGTTGGTGTGGGTAATTGAACGATTCTAGAAATTGTTCGAGGTTATCATCATTAGGACTGATGGCGCACCCTGCATCGTGTAATTTCATCGTCACTGCCCTTTTCCACGAGTGTGGGCTTGATACGTATTGATTTGTGCCGGACGGTGGGCTTTCGAAGTCGTTGGCGATACCAACGAGGACAGTGTTGAATTTTTCACACGCGGCGTCGATACCTGGGTACTGACCCACCATTGCCGACCACGAGGATAAACCATTGACTTGTCCATCTACAGTGTATTTGACGGTACCATCTCCATATACATCGTGTTCGTGTGTGCTGGAACTGGAAGTTGTTTTCGTACCCCAAACTTCTTTTTTCTCGACATCCCACAGTTTAAGGCCTGTACCACATCTGCGTTGGCTAATGGTTTTTTGTCCACCGCCGATTTCACCGGCTGCCACGACTTTAAAAATAGCTAATACGGTACCGAGTATTAATGTATACATTTTATTTTTTTGCAAGATACCTTTATAGTATATTTTTCTAAACAAATAGTACGTATATAACAAGTTTGCATGAAACAAATGTTTTTAACCTTTATATTTTTAATACCGGCACTGGCTAATATGAATGGTATTGAAAATATAGCTGGTAAATGTGCATTACTTATTCAACCCCCGAATGAAAAATCAACGTTCGACATGTTGAAGCGTACTTTAGATGTAAATTGTTTTGAATATTATAATGTAAATGTGAATAACTCAACATTACGATTGGTTGAAAATGCGTATAACGAAAACATAGAGGCTTTGAAAAAATACACACAGTCTGTATCTGAAAACGAACAAGTGCTTTATAGTGCCAAAAATTGGCTTTCTATGGCGGTCGACGACCCCTTAAGTCTTTATCAGCGCCAAGCCAAAGAGTGTAATGCCCAGTTGTTGATGAGTTCTTTCGGGAACGAGGACATGAGTTCTGAATTGCCCATATTTCTTCAAAGTTTAGAATATATGTCGTCGTGTTTTTCTGACGTGGTTGTTTCTGTTGACGAAGCACGTTCCTACCTGTTAAAAGAATTTGATAGACGCGTTGAAGAGGTTGAGACAGCATCTGCGTATATGCATAATATGTATGCTACCGTTTCTGCACAACGATTGAAACTTTTACGAGTTAAATCTAATTTTTCAACGAATATCGTGGACACATTTAATAGTATTTATTCGTAGTATTTAAGATGTGTAATAAAAGAAAAATGTTATTTTTGATATTGATTTGGGGTATATCGTTGTGTTCTGGATGGCCTGTATCTAATTGTTCGGAAGATGTTAATTACGTTGTTCCGTATGAGAACAATACAGTGTTAGATCCTTGTTCGGATGGAGATTGCTGGACGTATTGTGATCATTTGTCTTGGCACGAGGACATGATGGATGCGACTGAATTTTCTAAAGACCATTTAGAATCCGAGCAGAAGATATGCGTTCAAACAGGCTGTGCAGATTTCCATTACGCCCATATTAAAGAAGTATATTTGTTGGAAACGTGTGCTATTGATAAATGCCATGTTGAAATCGATGAAGTCGAACGTGTTCGACCTTGTTCAACGTTGTTGATTCGTGCGTCTGAAATATATGCGCACGTGTCTGGCCTGAAACTTCAACTGGACCACATGTATACCATCAACCGTTCTATCGTCGAATTTTCCAAGCACCGATTTATTCACGACGTGAATACTATTTTGGATGCGGAGCACGATATGATATGGGACCTGGAATTGTCCGCCACCGAAATGACGAAAATTCTAGAAGTGAAGGAGCCCGAGAGGGAGATTTCCATGTTGTCTGATATGCGTGCCGCTCTGATTGAATCCGTGTCCAATTCGAAATCAATCACTGCGCATATTCACGACGTCGTTGATTCGACGTTTGAGACGGACCGTGTTTTAGGTATATTGACGAACCAAGTAAAAATGTCTCAAACGATATCGGGCGCACTTAAAGTGCTTAAGGAATATATGGACGATATTCGTGCTCGTGTTGTTCATCAGTATATTTATGGTCCTGATACATGTCCTGCCGTTGAGTTTGTATTGGGCGAAGTTGAGCGCGAGTGTGTGTTATGTGAACATGGCGAGTGTCATTTTGATTCCGTCGGATATTCGTGCACGTGCGACCCCGGTTTCAAAGGCCAGTGGTGTGACCAACCTAAGAAAGATTGTACGGACAATCCCTGCTTACAACCGGGCTGTGTAAATGAATATGGTTCTTATCGTTGTGAATGTCCTTCTGCTTGGACGGGCCGTTGGTGCCATCTGTCTGTGGACGATGTTTTGGGTTGCAATGCCACGGGTGATGCTCATCCGTGTCAACACGGGTCTTCGTGCGGCATGTCCGGGGAAGGTTATTATTGTGAGTGTCTCGTTGGGTTCGAAGGTCGTAATTGTCAGTATGTGTTATCTGACTGTAACGAACAAAATCCTTGTGACCATGGCGAATGTGTTTCCGATGGTTATCGTATTTCGTGTGATTGTCCCAAAGAACCCACGTATAAGCAACCTTTCTGGTCGGGTTCTACGTGTTCTTACAAACAATTTGATTGCAACGCGAGTCATGTTGAATATTCGAAGCAGGTGTTGATTCATGGTCTTCCTTGCAGTGGCCATGGTCTGTGTTCTTTGGACGAGCCCAACAATGGTTGGTCATGTTTTTGCGAGTCGGGTTATTTGGGGTCCCGGTGTTCTGTTTCCGTGGACGAGACGGATACATGTGTGTTGATGAATACCCCGTGTGTCCATGGGACATGTGACCACTGTACGGATGCCGAAACATGTGTATGTCAATGTGAACCTGGTTACGAGGGCGAGTTTTGTACTGTTGAAACGAACGAGTGTGACCCAAATCCGTGCAAAAATGGGGCGAAATGCATTGATTATGTAGCGGAGTTTGTCTGTGATTGTTCGAGCATTCCCGGTCAGTTCGGCGGCGAATTGTGCAATGAAAAGATGTCGTGTGCTCAAAAGCCTTGTGGCAATCATTTTATTTCGTGTAACGACGAGTCGTCCGACATTTCAGGCATACATTGTGTGTGTCAACCCGGTTGGTTGGGCGAACGTTGTGAGACAGACGCGCGTTCGTGCCGTGGTCACGTCTGTTTAAATGGTGGAAATTGTGTTTTGGGCCATTCCTCTGGATTTTGTATGTGTCCATTGGGTTGGTCGGGCGACAGATGCGATCATGCGCCCGTGTATTGTGATTCCAATCCATGTGGTTCTTATGGAAATTGTTCTGTCACGTCAGATACCTATGTGTGTCATTGCGAAGAAGGTTGGGCAGGACAACAGTGCAACATCAATATCGACGATTGTTTGCCAAATCAATGTCAGCACGGTGGTGTTTGTGTCGATAAAATCAATGATTATGATTGTTTATGTGAACCTGGATGGCGCGGACGTAATTGCGAAATATTAAAAACGCCATGTGACCATGTTACATGTTCTAATAACGGTATGTGTATCGATACGCGCTTAGAAACGTGGACACCCGCGGATTTTGAATGTCTTTGCGCATCTAAAATATGTCGTGCAACTTTAAGCGCAACGCATATTACACAGATACCGGTGTCTGGTAAAAAACTTTCTAATCGGTTGTTTTGGGCGTTATTGAGTGTTATATGCGCACTGAGTCTGACAATTGCGTTTGGCATTTATTTGTATTGTTATAAAGACAGTAAAAAAAGGAAGCCTCGTCCTCTAAAACGGACGCCTCGTCTTCTTGGGCATATCCGGCCTATTCGTCCTTTAGTACCAAGGGGCACTATTTAAGTTATTTTGTCGAATGAAATGACAACGCCCATACAGCCCATATCGGGGTTTCGTACTTTTACAAAGACTGAAGCTGTGGCCATTATGGAGGCTAAAACAGCAAAGGTGTCTGAAACATTCGAGAGGGAGCTGCGGGGCATGCAAGACAAAATGCATACTATTGCGCGTCTCCTTGTCAAAGACCAACTTGCTTTGTTATCCAGTCGAATCGAACAAAATGCGAATTCTATACAACAGATTATAAACCGGAGAAATATATCCGAAGAAGAAATCAAATCACTTGTCAAAAAAAACCAAGAAAACATTAATCAGTTGGATAGCAACATAAAAACCATCGACCAAAATATTCGGGAGATGGCGGTTTAGACATAAAAAAAACCGGTATATATAAGAGTGTACATTTTTTTAATAATGACGTCAGGATTAGTATCTGCTATATCTACTATAACGACTGTTTTGGGTCTAACAGCCCCTGCTGCATATGCCCTGACATTTTATCTCTTGGATTATAATGAATTGTATCTCGCTGGTCAGTCAGGCTACGACGATACCGATTTACCGTACACTTATGCCATCGTCGAATGTGTCATTGCGGCAACCACATTTATCATCGGCTTATTGGCTTTTTCTACGGGTGGACGTCCGCGCAAAAAGGCCGTCATGATTACCCTCGTCTTTTTCAGTATAGCGGCCATCCTTTCTGGGACATTTGGCATGTTGCGCGCGTGGAATCTAGGCCTGATTGGCGACGATATGGAAAAGACCTGTTCCGACGTGGGCCAAGCCACAGGATGTCCCACCACGCGTTTTGAGCACGTGCACGACCGCGAAATTGTTTACAAAGAGCCTGCCGGGGGTGATTGTACGTTCTGGTTCTGGGGTAACAAAGCCTTCGGCAGTAGCGATTCTATGGAACGCTTGTTTGACATTGTGCGTCAAAAAGAAGACCCCGGTTCCGGCAATCTCGTGTACATCAACGCTGAGACGGCAGCCGAACCGACGGGCAAATACAAATCGTTGATGCAACGCGACATCGAGACCTATATGGATTGGTCGGAAGCTTCATCGTATGGTTGGCGCGACGACCCGGACGCGTTGGTAACACTCGCAGAAGATAGTGATTCCTTAGAGCCCGTCGATTTAGAAACACTTATGCTGCGCAAAGTGCACAACATGAAAATCATTTATGATTTTCAAACCAAAATTGTCAACGCGGACGCCAAAGATATTGTTTCGGCCGACCGTTTGAGTGAACAACCCACTCTGTCCTACTGTTGGTACTGGGGATGTTCTCGCGTCTGTCACAGTGACCGTTATTTAATCAACCGATGGTGGTTGATATCGTCTTTGGCCATCTTCGTTTGCCAATTTATATGTGTGGTATTATCAGCACTTTTGTACAAGAAAACGCCGGACGACAAGTCCGCTTCGCGGGAAGATGCGGGTGTCGATTTGGAAGTGAATGTTGTGGACAACGAGTTCGAATTGCCGCCGTTGCGCGGCCGGCGTAAACGCCAGTTGGTACAAAATCCTTCGGGCCTCATGTTTTAGGTATAAAGGTGTCTATTGAATAGATAAATGTCTGTAAAAGTCGTACCAAATAAATGTGTGCATGTTCGTGCCGAAGTCGAGGGTCGAGCGTATCGTCTTATTTCCTTTTTCCACACGCATCCGTCAGAAGTTCCTGAGGATGCGTGGACAGTCTTTCGGCATGAAAATGGTGTCTATCTCGTTGAAAAATTGACCCTGTCAGTGATGGCAGAGTGTGAATGTGAGTTGTTGAGTCGAACGTCCGACGAATCCTCTGATGAACCTGCAATTGTTTCTGTGTCATTAAAAGAAAATAAAACAGTATAAACATAACCATATATTTTTCAAATGTCTTTGTCTTTACAAGAATCTTGCCAGTTGTATGAGCGCCACGCCCGTCGACAAAAGAAAATGTTATCATTTGCCGATTTTAATCGTCAATACTTTACTTGTTTGCCTGCTGACGTGGAAGTAGAAACTGCGTTCAAGGGAGCAGTCTCAAAAACCGGTAAAGCCCATGGCTGGCCCATCCGGGCACGCTTCAAGAGTTTGCATCAACGTCTGACGAAATCCGATGTTGACAAAGTTGCCTCGAAAGTTTCTGCGGTTATTTCTCCTTCACAGAATTCGTTTATGCATGAAGATCCCAAATATTCCAAGGCCATCCGCATGAAAATACGTGCGCCCGAAGCCGTCCAAGAGGAAGCCGTCCAAGAGGAGCGTTGGTCGCTTGAAGAATACATTGATGCTGTTCGTCAATCCGATTTGAAAGAAAACAAAGGACTTATGGTACACTTTGTCCCAACAGCAAAAGGCGAGTCCTTGTCGAGTTTGGCGAGTAAATTGACAAAAACAACGTGGGAGGCCATCCGTGGTAAGTCTGAGACGCTGGTAATCAAGATGAAAGACGGTAGTCCGATGGATTTGAGCGAATGCGATATGAATGCGGAAGATGTTCAGCAATTTGTACATAACCGCAAGAAAAAGGTGGAGGGGCCATACTTTATTCGTTTTTCTCGTATTTAAAGTAGATAAAATAATTACAATGGATGATATAGAAAATATTTTAATTAATTTAAGAGTTTTACAATCTTTACCTTGTAATGCGAGATTAGACACGACATCGGTTCTGTTTAGAATTCACACGCAGGCTGCGTGGGTTCCCACGCCTATAAAACGGTGGTGGGCGGCCCAGAACCGCGTGACAGATATTAACAGAATTCGCACTGTTTATTCGAGAGCTATTGCACATGTTCAAGCAAATTCCAATGATTGTGTCCGTATTAAAGAATATTTACAACAATCTTTGTCGGGGTTGAAAAATTTAAAGACGACATATCGAAACGACGTAACCACAGCAGCCCTGATCGATGTTGTTGTCGACAATGTTCATCAACTTATGTTAGCATGAACGTGTAGGACAGTGGGGTGACAGTTCGCATTGAACGAATGACCGATATAATATTGTTGACATTAACCACCGGCAATTTGTTTAAAAATAGCTGCGAAATAGTCTTGTGCACAGAATTCGATTCCGTCATCGAAAATTGTAAATAATCGCCATTTATATTCGTTTCAATCATAAAAAAAAATGATTCGACACAGTTGATGCCCGCTGCATAAAGAATTTGTTCGGCTTTGCGTCCAACCCAGCGTATTGACCGCAAAGATGTGCTGTATGAGGGATAAATCGGGCCAGCGACTGTCCACGAATTGTTGGTCAGATTGGACATGATGTTCATACATGCCACTACATCTGCCCGTGCCCGGTGAACATTTTCAATAGGCTTATTGAACAGTTGCTCGTGTAACCCAGACAACGAATAGTTTCCGGTCGAGTTTCGAATGACTGACCGTGAGAAATGTAACGAGTCGAAAAAATACCAATGAAGAGGCAAACGAGTATTGTGGCGCCGACATTCTAGTTCTAAAATAGGCTTGTCAGCGCGAAACGTATTATGGGAAACGAACACTGGAATCGCCCCTGGCCGCGTTTGTGCCGTCACCCACTCTGTCAGTTCTTGGAATGCTTCTGACCAGAGGACAGGGTTGTTTTCCGTCAGAAATGAGCGTTCGAGTCTGGGTATTTCGGGAATTGGTGGTTCAGGAAACGTTTCAGCATTGGGGTCTGGGTCTATCACTTTCTCGAACCAGTTGTTGGACGACACACAAAAGACGGCGATTTCCCAAATACGACACGTCATAAGTTTACGGACATCACCAATGAATTCGAGGTCAAACACAAATATTTGTGTACGACCGTTTAATAATTCAATACGCTGCATCTTTTTTTAATTCATAGTCGTCTGTATTTTATACTTAAACTATGAGACACAAATGTTGAAACATAATTGAAAATATTTTCTTGAATGTAATCTTCCATTTGTACGTTTCCATTTACTGACTATTTTATTATAAGGGATTATCTTGGATTCGTTTGCTGTCACTTTGTAACACGAGCACCATTTGCCACCGGCGGAAACGCCAACCACCCAGTCATCCGAAGTCGTATCATGGTACGCGTGTCCCAGTGGTCGAGCACACTGTCGACAGGACAAATGACAATCCGACCATGTTTTTTGAAAACATTCCGTATGATACCAACACCCACAATCCGTGACCATGTCCGTTTTTTTATTTCCACAAATTGTACATATCATTTTTGTAGACACAACAAAAATGTTTATTTTTATAATCTATGTGGTTTAGGAGATCACCAAAAATAGAATGCGTAACGACTATGTGGAATTCTAAATAAATCCAATTTTATAACAAAAAATGCGACGACTTCAACAGCTATTGCAAAGTCAAATTGTATTTACGAATGACACTCTGTACTTTTCATTTAAGAAAAATATCTTCACTGGAAAAGTTGCTAAGGGAGGTCTCATTTGGAAATGCACATGGCAAAAACCTGGAGAAGAGGCCCGTCCCGTTTTTTCTACGCCGGCAACGATAGAACAACAGAGATTTATACGTACATTCGAATCGTTAACAGATTGGACAGAAACGTGTATACAAGAATGTCTGGACGAATACCATACAAGATACTCTTCGTGGAAACGTGTGCGCCACCAACGTACTGACCAGCCCATGGAAGTACTCTTCAAACACCTGCAAAAAAAACAACTGACGAAAGAATCCACGAATTCATCCAAACAAATTTTATTGTACGAACAACTCGCATCACAAACACACCATATAGAAACCCTCAAGGCGTCACTCGATAAGTGGACACAGTGGTTTATAGAAACCCATCCAAATGTTTCCATCCCAGTTGAATCTGTCCCACGTCACGAACCCCAACACAAACAATCAAATAATCCAAAAACACAACCCTTTGTTCTGACCTCCGACACTGGACAATATATGGTACTGCACAGAGTGAACGAAGTCGCGCCAGCCGAATGCATATCTTGGCTCAAAAAAAATGGCCCAGACTCCTTTAAAGACCTGCTGAGTTCATTGCCACAGTCAATACAATTTAAACCGGCTGTGACGGGTGAGGACACCTGTCCGACACAACCGTCGCCAGAAACGTCCAAACTTTTTGTACACGAGTTTTTTAAAAATATAGACTAATTATAATTTGTCTGTCTTCTCATTTTAGCTCTATAATCCGAACTCGAATGAGTATTATCTTCCCAATCAATGTATTTTACAATAATGCCGTAGAATAGCATTTTAAACGTCTTGGAAATCTCTGTTCTCGATTTGGCGCCCGTTATCACGATTTTACCCGACCTAAATAACAGAAAGACCAATTTGGGTTCGGTTGTTCGAAAAACAAGACCCGGAAAGAGGTCGGGTTCATAGGAAACATATGGCCCGTATGAGCGCGACAATTCCAATAACTTGAGCGGATGTGGAATCTCAGCCGACGCCACGATGTTTTGTATCTTAAAGTCTCTGAACGAGACAGGAATACCGTGCTTTTGCAACAAACGAACATACTTGCGCCCCGCTAAACGCGATTCTAGTTCTGTCTTGGCACCAGTACATACCATATTGCCAGAGGCAAACGCCAAGGCCGTCGTCCTAGGTTGGCGAATCCGCAAAGTGGCCGCGGCAAACTTTTGTGGATTATATTCAATAAATGGTTTTTCGAGGGCAATCGCTCTCAAGTCGAGATGATCAACACCGAGATTGAAGGTTGCCACCACATTTTGGAGTTCAAACGTCGGCAACGCCAACTCTTGACGTTCAGCATCTTCGCGAAAATCATTCAGGTCAATGGGTTTTCGTTTGGACTTCTTTTTCTTTTTCTTGGGACGTTTCGCTTTAGGCATTCTATTACTTTAAGGAGTGAAATTCTAGATCGGGGTCAAAGCCATTTATAGTCCGGTGGGAACCATTTGTCGAAACTTAGCTTCCGCCAACGGAGTGGGGTCAGCCAACTCTGGAAGTACATGCGCACTCAAATAGTTGGCCGCTCCGCCGGGATACACTGTACCAGAATGTCCCGGCAATTGAAAATCAATACACACTATAATATGTTTACAGCAACTTTGCCGCCTTAAGCGCAGCACGAAATCGGGACAAGTACATGACCATCGGACAGGCTCATAGTCCACTCTATAACCACTAGGAATGGCGCCATATTTTAAATATGGTACATGGTAGTGCCTGGCAACTGGGCCAATATCTACAAAGGGGGTACCACGGCCTTGTACCGTAAATCGTATAGGAACACCACGGCAATGTGTCCCCACTGGATTCATATGTTGAGGGGTACATGCATTACAATCTGTCATCTGATAAAAAAAAAGAAAACTTTTATACCGAATTTGTCCGACCGTACCATGGGACAATCAAAAATTTGTCTGGCGTATTTTGTGACATTTATTTTAACAGACTTTTCTCTTTTGCGAGACGTTTTTCTTCCACAACAATCGTACTAATGCATTCTCTGCACGTTGGTCGTTTGTTTGACCATTGGTTTACACTAAATAGTTTTTTTTGCAGGGTCTTTTTACAAGCACAACATTGTGTTTCATTGGTTCGTTTCTCCAATGTTTTTTTGGACGCTTTGTTTTTTTGTTTTTGTTTTAATTGTTTCATTTTTACCAATCTCTTGTCGCTAGTAGTCATGTGATGCTTGTCATAGGTCGCTGGTTCTTTTTTACGGTGTTTTTTTACGTTCTTTCTTTTGTTTCTATGTCGTGTCTTGGTATCCATTTTTGAAAAGTCAAATAATCTTTAAATAGAACAGTTTGGCGTATTTTGTCTGAGTTTGATTTGATTTGATGTCGCGCAGCGCCAAATTTGTCTGGCGTATTTTGTCTGAGTTTGATTTGATTCAAATCAAAATGCCAAAACGCCGACGTCGTAAGAAAAGGGGTTCTGATGCGTGGAAAAATATCGTTCGCTTACACCGGCGTGGGCCCAAGCGCATAAAAGTATCTGTACCGCGTCGCAGTGACGATTACGACCCACTAGTAGAGTCAGAACACTCTAAACGTATCCAAATAATTTTAAACGACGGCTCTAAAAACCCACCTAAAATTGGTGTCTCGGTTTTTAATCAGGCCTTTACAGACATGGGTCTCACTCAATACAAGGCGTATACGATGGTTAAAAACAGGCTCACGCGCGCCGGCCATGCTTTAAAGAAATGTCTCGAACTCTTTGAACACAATGACTTCATTCTAGGAGGAATGCGCGAGCTAAAACTGGATAATTGTGTTGGTAGATGTATTGTCATGACGGGAAAAATTAATAAGCCAGACGTGCAATTAACAATTAACCCTGAGAAAAGAGAGCTTTCTAAAAACGACGGATATGTCAAAGAATTGTTCTCTTCGAAGACTACATACAAAGGAGAGGTAGAATACATGTAATATTACTCTAATAATTTTAATAATTCATCTATTGTCAGTGTACGCTTCTTTTTGTGACCACCACAACAACTTTTTGAATGACCACATTCTGAACATCGTGTAGCAGCGACACCTTTCGATTTGGCCAAAGTAAGAAACAGGCTCACATTGGTGAACTCGCGAAGAAAAATTTATTTGGTCATGTAAAAAATGGTAAAAAAGAGTATAAATATTGTTCTGTTTATTTATAAAATGTCTCTAGAAGTACGTTGTCAATGTTGTCCTGGTGAATCGTCGTGTATTTCTGTTGTGAAAGAGCCGTCGGCCAAGAAACGGCGCATGGGGCCTCTCGTACAACTGTCTTCGAGCTCCTCATCTTCGAGCTCCCGCCCACAATCTTCGCGCATCTCCTATCGCCCGTTGATAGTAGGCGCCTACGAGTATTATCAAAAGGAGATGCTTAATTCGCTCGTGACGCTCAAACCCAAAACCCACTACGAAACAGTCACCAATCAAGTGAAAACAAAACAGAAAAACTTTGGTGATATCCGTCTCGCCAATATTCGCCACTTTTGCGACCACGTCAAAGGCTACGACCGTTCAGAGATGCAAAAACAGTTCCACGAGTCTTTTTTACAGGCAGTAGCCCTGCATTTGTACAAAGACGACCCAGAAGTCGACATGGACAAGATTAAATCCATGAACGAGTGGCCTAACCTCAAGCAACAGGTACTTTGTTTAACGCCCAGACGCTTCGGAAAGACAACTGCCGTCGCTATGTTTGTTGCGGCTTACTTTTTGAGCGTCGAGAAGGCACAGTTGTGTATTTTCTCGACGGGGCGGCGTGCATCCGACGGTATGCTTGCGAAAATTCACGAATTTATCAAATTGATTGACGAAGATATGGGTACTGACCATGCCTCGAAATGCAAAAAAAAGGGCGAATTTCTGTTTTACTACGGCGAAGGCGCCAATGACGTCCGCAAGGTCGCGTCATATCCCTCTGGTTCCGATAAGTTGCGTGGTGTAGGAGGTGACCTTATTCTATTGGAAGAAGCGGCGTTTATGCCTATTAAGATGTTCCACGAAGTCATTGTGCCTCTTTTAGAGCTAGAAACAACGGCTCTCATATGTATCTCAACACCACAGGACTCATCGAACTTTTACTCGATGATGTTTGAGATGGTTGACCAAGCCGGTGAGAAGCTCTTCAACCAGATTCAAATTAGTATGGTGTGTGAAGACTGCAAACTAACGGCCCATCCCGAAAAATGTACACACATGAAGCATCTTTTGCCTAAATGGAAGTCCGGTGGGAAGCAGGATATGGTTCGCCAGATTTACGGCGATAACACCGAAGATATGCTTCGCGAATCTATGGGCGTGACGACGAATGACTCAAACGCCATCTTCCAAGACGATTGGCTCGACCTCTTTGCTTCGCGTGCGCCATACACGTCCATTTCCACACCGCGCGTTATATTCGTCGCGTGTGACCCCAACGGTGGCGGTTCGTCACAGATGGCTATTGTGTCTTTATACCAGGACAACAATAATTTTGCCATCTGCGGAATGGAATCTCATGCCGTCAAGGGGCACGGCGAGATTCGCAATCTGTTGGAGACGCACGTGCGCGCCATACGCAACATGTTTGTGTCGTCGTTCATCATCTTCGTTCCCGAATCAAACTTAGGTCATGAAGCATCACATATGGCCCACATGCTTCGAGATATTCCTAAATGTCGGTCTCTCATGGAAAGGGGCGAACCCGGTGTAATTACAACACACAAGCGCAAAGAATTATACTCCAACACTGCTGTAGAACGTTTTGCAGGTCATGGCATATGGTACGCATCACAGTTTGTGTGTGCCAATCCCTACGGTGACGCAAATGCACGTGAGGCCCGTGTTAAAAGAATGTTTCGCAAGCAGTTATCTATTTTCAGTAAGATTGTGGTGCCACGGGGCAAAGAGTACAACATTCCCAAAGTGATGTATTCCGGGAAAGAGCAGGGGAATGACGATTTGGTGATAACGTTTATGATTGCCCTGTATTGGTCGATACAATTTATGACCGGTCGTTCAGACCCGTCGGCTAAAGATATTCTGTAAAAAAAAAAATATACTATATAACACCCCTATTCTTTTTTATATATGTCATCATCAGGAATACCCAATCCTATAAGTGCTATCGAAAATGCGAATAAAGTTAGAAATGTTTTGATTGGTTGGCCCCAATCGATGATAGACAACGATTTTCAGTTGTGCTTGAAATTTTTAGACATTCGTTATAACATATGCGCGTCAGCTTATGCGAATATAGTATTTTTAGTTGAATTGCGCGAAGATATGGAAGAACGAATTAGACATGTCTTGACCGACTACACACAAATGGTCAACCAAGTGGGTATTATTGCCACATTAACACTGGGTATTGCGTTAGGAGCATTTGGTTCGCTAATAGGGAATATTGATGAGCAGCCAGAATGGAAAAAAACTTTATTTGTAAGTTCCATTGTTGCAACATCATTATTATCCGTTGCCGCCGTTATAGAGTCCTTCTTTTTGTCTATTCATATAAATCAAGTAGAGGCTAAATTCACTGCAGGTGTGACGGGCAACTATGCGAATATTAGGGCATTCGATTCAGACGGTTTGATAAAGTTGAACGATACGTTTACATTTATTATGCTAACGTTCTTCCTCTCATTTATTACATTTGGCACAACCATAGCCGGTTCCGTTTATCTAGGACTAGGCGTTTCGAATTCAATATTTGACCCGGACAACCGTTTAATAAGTGGCATGGGTAATATTGTAAATGTTACAGATGGTATACGACCCATCAGTGAAATCGAGTCCGACTTTCAAAGCACTGCATTATGGACTACTTTGTCTATTGTCATTTTTTATGGACTATTGACTGTGCGATTCCTATCGAAATATATATATTATATACACTGGAAAGGATGTTTGAGATGTGTATTATTTATAGGGCTTCAAGGACTTTCGGCTTCAACTTCGAGCATGCGGTTACCCATTATGATTGCGGCCGACAAATACAATGGAATACAAGAAAAAATCAACACGAAAACAACAGAATGGCTAGGTGATTTACGGAACTTCCAAAGGTTATTAATAATCTATAATGAAAAAGAATCACCATACATATTTGCGCACAAAGACGGTCTATTCTTTAACACATATGCATTCAACACCAACCGGGCGGTGGACAGCTTTTACAGGATGCGCAACTATGAGTCCCTAAGATATTGGAAAAACAGGAAATATGACCCAGAACAGCGTAAAGACGTATTGCCAGATGCGTTACATCATTTAGATGGTAAGGGTGTAGCCGGGTTCGTTGGAGCACAATTGCAATATGCTACTGCGAGCGCACAGCAATTGTATAATAAGGGTATAAAACGTATTTTAAAGGAATTATATCACGGGGCCGATGAGCTTAACGCAAAGATGGAAGAAAGTGTAAAGGACGCTGCCCAAGAAAACGGGTCTGGAAGGGACGTTTCTGCCAAACGAAGAGGCTTCATACGTCAGAAATCAATTGATTCTTACAATCATATGTGTATGATGCAAATTGAAACATCAGACATTTTGAAATCTACAGAAACCGTAACCCCTATAACGGATATAGCCGTCAACATCAATTGCAAGGGACGAATGTTATTAATAGCATGGCCCGTTTTCGCTATTGTCGCATCCGTTTTAGCGTTGGTTATCGGATTTTCAACAATTGCATTGACGTTGGCCATTTCCATCCTGTTTTTGATCATTGGGGTTCCCATTGTAGTATGCACTCAAAAATGCGTTCCTAATTGCTGCCGCAATGATCCTTTATTTGTGATGGGTGAGTTTCTCCTAAAAATTTATGATGTAGTCATGTTTTTACCACACATTATAGGGGAATCCAGGAGTTATATATATAGGAAATATGGTTACAAAGAAGGGAATAATTCTGTATTTGGTACCTTCCGTCGGCAGAGTAGTATAGGTCTGGATTTAAATATTGTGGAACAGCAAAATGACACGAGCGTGCAACGTCAAAAAAAGAAGGCGCGGCAAGTAAGACGGCAAAAAAAGAAGGCGCGGCAAGTGAATCAAAAAAAAAGGGGCGGACAGAGCTATGGTACAAAAGAGACTGAATCGAAAATGGAAGGGCATCTGGCAGAATGGAAAGTCCATTCCGATGATGAAGGACAACCGCTTTTAGATAATGAACTAAAATTTTAAAAGCTAGTGAAAACAAATTTACCATTCTTTTACAACAAATTGTCTAAATCTATTTTTAAGCGCGTTCTCGTCACCTACCATATCCATTCACCTAGAAAGCCAATGTCTCAGAAAATCAACGATGAGATAAAACCCGCACAGAAATAGGAGGCCCAAAATAACCTTCGCGACACACCGGCACGGTTTGAAGACTTGTTC
>Ga0115003_10002022_pt1 | contig 17181 bp, 5 predicted proteins | sample ArcticOcean_MG_C_7_FD_88736 | JGI IMG/M metagenome (GOLD analysis project Ga0115003, IMG submission 88736) | Marine microbial communities from western Arctic Ocean - ArcticOcean_MG_CB11_88 | ecosystem: Environmental > Aquatic > Marine > Oceanic | place: Arctic Ocean: Canada Basin | collected... | reverse complement strand
TCGAGAGGAGGAAAGAACCTAAAAGGATGGGGGCGAAGAAGAACTTCATGAGAAGAGGATTGAACCGCAAAGACGCAAAGACGCGAAGGTTTTAACGCAAAGAATAGCTGAGGGCGACGAGCCTTGGTGCCACTTTATTCTATCTGGCTCAATGCGGGCGCGAGATGTTGCACCGGAGCAACGCACGTTTTTGCGTTTTTTCTTTTTATTACTGGGAACAAAAGTAATTTCCCGAAAGTTTTTCAAAACATGTTAAAATTTTACGTAATTTTCTCAGCCTTTTTCTTTTCAGTGGTTCAGGCCTTTCCGCCAGCACCGTATTACACGCTCTACGGCGTGGTGCGTGACCAGGTCGGGCAGACGGTCACGGAGGGGGCATCCTTGGTCCTTCTCAAAGGAACCGAAGAGGTCGGTCGCACCCTCATCAATAACGATCTTCGAATTGACCAAAACTACGCACTCAAAATCCGGATTGACGCGAACCGGCCCGCCACTCAGCTCTACAACGAGACCGCCATCACGGCCGACGGGCCCTACAGTCTGGTCGTCGAGATGAACGGCTCGCTGTTCTATCCGATTGAGGTCAGTGGCAACCTGACCGTCGGTAAGGGGGGCGAAAGTGTCCGCCTCGACCTCAACCTCGGGATCGACTCCGACGGTGACGGCCTGCCCGACACCTGGGAAGAATGGCAGCTCTTTCAGGCGGGCCTTTTCCGGGATGAAAATGGCTGGGACCTTAGCCTCATCGACCGTAACGGCGATTACGACAAGGATGGTCAGAGTAACTGGGCCGAGTATGTCGCCGGCACCTTTGCGGGAGACCACAGCGACCGCTTCGAGCTGGCCATCAAGGAAAAGACCGACGCCCGCGTGCGTTTCGAGTTCTACGGCATCGTGGGCAAGACCTACACGATCGAGAGCAGCGCGGACGGAGTGACTTGGTCGCCCGCCCCCTTTTCGCTCACCGAGACCGGGGAGCGTTTCGCCGCCCAGCGGGCCGAGTCCGTCGCGATCCGGTCCGCCTATTGCGACCTGGCCCCCGGAGCGAGCAAGCAAATCTATCGCATGACTGTCCGATGAGAATTTTCCCAACTACTCTATTTGGCGCGTGTTTCCTCGCGCTGGCCGCCACCGCCACCGCCCAGTGGCAGAGCACTACCTACGCCCTCAAGGGCGGTTGGAATGCCATCTATCTGCATGGCGACGCCACCTATGCCACTCCGGATGAGCTGTTCGCATCGAACCCGGAAGTATTGGAAATCTGGCGCTGGAATCCGAAACCGACCCAGGTGCAGTTCACCGCCGATCCGCTCATCCCGGCCCCGGGAACGCCCGAGTGGAATGTCTGGTATCGCACACCCGGTGCCGGGCAGATCACCAGCCTAACGGCCTTGGTCGGCCAGGCCTCCTACCTCGTAAAATGCCTCGGCACAGCGTCCGACAGCCACAGCGTGAAGATCAAGCACCGCCCGCTCCCGCCCTCCAACGCCTGGGTGCGTAATGGTGCCAACCTACTCGGCTTCCCAAGTTCCACCAGCAACCCGACCTTCAGCAACTACTTCGCCACCTTCCCGGCTGCCATTGCCGCCAACACCAAGATCTTCAAATACAACGGGGGCCCCCTCGGTCGGGCCAACCCGATCCAGGTCTTCTCGCCCGCCACCGAGCCGCTCAACCGGAACCAGGCCTATTGGTTCGAGGCCGAGGTCACGGGGAATTACTATGCGCCGCTCGAGATCAGCCTGAGCTCCGTGGGTGGGCTCTCATTCGGCCGGACGGGTGAGCAGATCATCGCGCGCCTCCGAAATCGCACTGGCGCTCCGGTGACCCTCACGTTGGAGTCGGTGGCAGAGAACCCCGGGGACGTGCCGGCAAGCCAGACCGGAGCGACCGCCCCGGTGCCGCTCACGAGACTCACCTTTAATACCGAGACCCTGGTCTGGACCCCGGCACCGATCGCTGCGGGGACCTCATTCACGAAAGTCATCGGCCCTCAGGCGACGGTGGAGCTGCGTTTTGGGATCGATCGTGACGACCCCGCCATGGGGGGAGCGGCGAACGGAGCCCTCTTTGCTTCCTTCCTGCGGATCACCGACAGCGGAAATCTCTTGGACGTCTCCCTGCCCACCAGTGCGAGGAAGGATTCGCGCGCCGGCCTATGGGTGGGCGACATCGAGGTCACGGACGTGAGCAACCGCGTCTCCAATCCGGGCAGAGCGATCGCCTCCCTGATCGATGGTTCAGTCACCGACCTCGTCGTCGATGGATCCGGAGGGTATGGCTATGACACCGCACCGGTGGTCACCATCGCTCCGCCGGCCGGAACGGCCCTCGCATCGGCAAGTCTGAATGCCGGAACCATCGAGAGTTTCGCGGTGACTCATCCCGGCTTCGATTATGACACGGCACCCGTCGTCACGGTGTCTGATCCCGCAGCTAGTACGACCGCCACCGCGATCGCGCGTCTCGTGGAGGGCGTCGTCGATAGTCTCCTGGTGACCGATCCGGGCTTCTATTATCCCGCTCCCAGTGTCATCGCAACTGCCAGCGCGACCCTTACCGGTGAAGCGGTCACAAATATTGGAATCATCGAAGCGGGCTTCTATTATGCCGCCGCGCCGGTGGTCACCCTCTCGGCTCCTCCAACCGGAACCAACGCCACCGCGACCGCCTCAGTTTTCGGAGGCGCGATCACCGGCTTCACCATCACGGAAGCCGGCACTGGTTACGTCGATCCTCCAACCGTTACCATCGCCGCCCCGGCCATCACGGTCGCCGCCCCGCTGGTCGCCGTGTCGGCTCCCGCCGCCAGCGTCACCGCGACTGCCAGCGCGAGCCTCGAGGCGGACAAGGTAAGCAACCTCCTGTTGACTGAGCCTGGCTCCTATTATGCCAGCGCGCCGGTGGTCACTCTTTCGGCTCCTCCATCCGGGACCACCGCCACTGCCACTGCCACGGTCTTCGATGGCGCGGTTACGGGCTTCACCATCACCGAGGAGGGCAGCGGCTACACCGCTTCCCCGACCGTCACGATTACCGCTCCGCTAACCCCGAGCACCGCCACCGCCATCGCCACGATCCTCGATGGCAGGGTCACCGGCTTCGCGATCCTGGCAGCCGGCAGCGGCTATTCCACCACTCCGAGCGTCAGTGTTGCTGCGCCCCCGGCTCCCACCACTGCCACCGCCACCGCAACGCTCTCGGGATCGGTCTCCGGCTTCGCGATCACGGAGGGCGGCAGTGGCTATACGGGTGCTCCGACCGTTACCATCGCGGCCCCGCCGGCGGGCGGGACCACCGCCACTGCCACCGCGACCTTGGTCGGCGACGCGATCACCGTGATCGCCATTACGGATCCCGGTAGCGGATACCTGGCAGCCCCGGCAGTCACCATCGCGGCCCCACCGGCGGGCGGCACCCCCGCCACTGCGGACGTAATCTTTGCCGCTATCGTCACGGGGGTCACGATTGTAGATGCCGGCATAGGATATACCTCGCCCCCAACCATCATGATTGCTTCGCCGGCCACCGCTTTGACCGCTACCGCGACCGCTACGGTGGCCAACGGCTCGGTCGCGGGCTTCACAATCAACAGTCCTGGCAGCGGTTATAAAGTCTCCCCGCGGGTCAGCATCGCGCCGCCACCGCCCCTGACGGGCACCAGCACGGCCCGCTCGTTCCCCTTGCGCACTCTCCTGCACGTCAATGATCGTGGCACCTCGCGTCTTCTGTCGCAGGTCTTCCTTGGCCAGTTGGACGCCGCCCCTGACTATTCCTTTGGCCTCTGCTCCCGGGAGTCGCTCCTGAAGCAGGATGCCAAGGCCACCGCCCAGCGGATTGTGGCCGCGCACATGCCTCCCGGTCAGGTCATTGGCGGTTCGGGCAGCGTCGGTTCGGGTTCGGCCACTTACACCATTACGGTGCCCTACAACGATGCCACCAACCCCTTCGTCCACAAATATCACCCGGATCACGACAACAAGGACGCGCGCTTCGATGCCATCGCTTTGCCCGCCGGAGTATCGGCGACCACCGCCAAGATGTCCGATGGGGTGGAAGCCCCCGCCATCACCCGTGTCTGCACCTTCACCTTCACCGCTTCGGGCGGCAGCGTGATCAGCGGCACCTACAGTGAGATTCTTACCGGAGTCCACCGGAAACCCATTCAACTCACCGGCACCTTCGAACTACGCCGCGCTTCCGAGATCGGGACGCTCACGCAGTAAGCCAAATTCCAGATCAACTCTTCAATTCTCTATCTCCAACCCGTAAAGTCCACTAGATTCCATGAACGCCAAACTCAGTTCTCCATCCCTGCTCCTGACCGCTCTTCTGTGCCTCGGCCTTGGTTCCGTCCAAGCCCAGAACCCAAGCGTGCCGTCCTACATTAATTACCAGGGTTCGGTCACCGATTCGAACGGCCTTCCTCTCGGTGCCAACGGCACTGTGCAAGATCCGGTGGCAGAACCCACCAACCGCAAGGTCATCTTCCGCATTTACGATAGTGCCACGGGTCCCGCCAATCTCCTTTGGACCGAGGAACAGACCGTCACCATCTCACTCGGCCAGTTCAGCGTCCTGCTTGGCCGGGGCATTCAGTTTGGGTCGGACGACCACGATTCCATTGAGTCCGTGTTCACCCGCAATGATGGCGGGAGCCCGAAGGGACCCCAGCGCTTTCTGAGCATCACGGTGGACAACGGGGACAACACCCTTGACGACAGCGATGTGGAAATCTCGCCGCGCCAGCAAATCACCACCACCGCTTACAGCTTTCGTGCGGGGACCGCAGACTCGGTCGCTTCCGGGAGCAGCCTGCTGCTGGGCAACAGCGCCGACAACGGACTTGGCTACTTCGGAAGCGGCCGCACCTTCAATAGCACCGAGATTGGCGGCCCCGTCCTCTACGGCCTCTCGGGCGGAGCGCTCGGATCAGTGACCGGTACAACCCAAAAGACGGCCCTACGTTGGAATGACAATAGCCAGGTCGGGATCGGCACCTCCACTCTCAGCAACGCAGCAGCCGGAACGAAGTTGGTGTTGCAAGGGGATGATAGCTCCTTTCCGCCGGCGCAGTTGAGTATTCGCGGCAACAGCGATACTGATAAACGTCTCCTTATGGGCTACAATACCGCCTCCAACTACGGGAATATACAGGCGCTCAACGGGAATACTTTTTCGAAACTTTATCTTAACCGTGACGGGGGGGACATCTCTCTGGGGAATAATACTTCTTCCACGGAAGCGAAGGGCGGATTTAAGTCAAATATTGCCTACGGCCCGAACGCGGGCTATTCGTTCATAGGGGATTTAGACACCGGCATGTATCGGATATCCTCCAATAATCTTGGTTTCTATACCGGAGGTCAGAAAAGGATGGCGATCAATAGTTCGGGGCAATTGTTCCCTTTCCATGGCGTCTTTGCACCGGTATCCTATGGTTCCTCTAACGGATATTCGTTCGATGGGGATTCCGACACCGGCATGTATCGGCCAGCAACTAATCAGCTGAGTTTCCATTCTGGTGGTGTGGAGCGCATGCGCATCAACCCCCAAGGAAGAGTCGGAATCGGAACTGCCAGCCCTTCGGCATATCTTCACGTCGAGCGTTTGAATAGCGAAATCGCTTCGATCTACGCCACCGGACCAAAACAGGGAGGTCAGGGAAGTGGTGTTGTCTACGTCGGGCAGTCGCTGTCGCATGGCGGGGGCATGTCTTATGACGGTGACGGCACGCCTGAATTGGTCGGGGGCGATGATCGGATCACTTTCTCCCGCCGGAACTCCGGTGTTGATCATGATGTGTTCTCTTACGGTTATAGTAGTGATGATGTCAGGTTCCAGGGAAATGTGGGAATTGGGGCGGCACCGACGAAAGCGAGGCTCAGTGTCTGGGGCGGGCCATCCAAGAGTGGCATCCGGGGCTCCTATATAAACGGGAGCACCGCGGCAGGTCCAGTCGTACACGGAGTCCATAATATCTCGTTGTTCACAGAACATTCAATCTGGTGTAATAACACTGTCATTGCTTCTTCAGACAGGCGCATCAAAGATATCGAGGGAAAGTCTGATGGATCAAAAGACCTCCAAGCCCTCCTCGGAATCGACATCACTGATTACCGATATAAGGACCAAATCAACCACGGGGACACTCCGCAGAAGAAGGTCATCGCCCAACAGCTCGAAACCATTTTTCCTCAGGCTGTCTCTCGCCAGACCAATGTCATTCCGGATATCTATGAGAAAGCAACGATTCTCGAAGATGGATGGATCGAGTTGGCTACTGACCTCAAAAAAGGAGAACGCGTGCGTCTCATCGCAACTGAGAACGACGAAATATTGGAAGTGCTGGAAGTTGAAGAGAAGCGCTTTCGCACCGATTTTATACCAGAAGAAGGAGAAGAATTTCTCTTTGTCTACGGCCGTGAGGTGAAAGATTTCCGCGTCGTCGATTATGATGCCATCGCCATGCTCAACGTCTCCGCCACCCAGGAACTGGCCCGCCAACTCGAGGTCAAGGACACCGAGATAAAGAAACTCCAGGAGGAAAACGCCTCGCTGCGCGCCAGCTTTGCGGCGCAGGAGAGGCAGATCTCCGCCCAGAACGCCAGGGACAACTCCCTCGAAGCGAAATTGGCAGCGATCGAGAAAACCCTCTCGGCTCTCAAGCCGGGCAAACGCACCGCTTCTCTGTCCAAGAGCCGGGCCGCCGAGTAAGTCCGGCTGCACTGACCCGGTCCAGCCGGACCTAGCAGTGAAACTCCTTTCCCCATCCCATTCCCTGCCATGAACTGTATGCGCCTGATTTCCGTCACCCTTGCCTCAGTCTTTCTCGCTTTCAACGCACACGCGCAGTTTGAACTGAAGGCGGGCAATTTCAATGGCCTCTTCATCCCGCAGAACCCGGGAGTTCCCGCGATCCCGGTCGGCGGCAACGAAAATAACGTTCCCCCGACCCTGAACAGCAATTATCAGGGCATGGGGCAGGTGAGCAGTGGCACCGGGCCACTTAAGACCGTGCCTCTTGTCCCGACGGAGCACGCGGACCGCTTTCCCTCGAACACCCCCGATAAAACCATTGTTCTCACGCGCAGCACCATGGGGGGAGTCTTCACCTCCGGAGTACCGCGCTATTTCATGGGTGATCTTATCCTGCCGCCACTGGTGCAGGCCGATGAGAAAACCCCCGCGGCGGCGAACTACTGGCGCGCCAAGCCCATTCTCCCCGGCGAGGATATCCCGGGCCTCAATATCATTCCACTCGGCACCGTGGATGTCACAGAATCATCGACGAACGGCGCGGGCGTCAAAGTGAAGATGAGACCCTCCGAATTGGTGGTGGGGGCGACCCTCCTGGGACAGCCGATCACCAGGATCATTGGCACCGGCCCCTACTCGGTCACCTTGGCCGGAAATGCGAACGTAACAATCAGCTCTGAAGCTGGCCAGTCATCCGATATCACGCCGGCCACTCCGTTCTATTACAGCCCGCACGCGGAGAAAGTCTACGGCTCGCAGCCGGGACAGATCTCGATCACCTGGGTCACGCGCCTGCCAAACGAAGATGGCATTCACGAGAGCCTGGAAGAGACCTTTGCCGTGTCCTCGAACACCGCACGGCCGGTGCGCACCATCTTCTGGACCGAAGGCGCCTTCGACGGCCCCGTGGTGCAGATTACGGACGGTCGCATTTCGACCGTGAATCCTATTTTCTACAGCGCGGTGCCCAAGTCCGTCCCGGAGGAGGTCAACATCCCCGGAAACGAGCCGATCTCGCCGGATCTTTCCACCCTTTCCTTCGATAAGTTTGCCGGGGTCGGCCAACTCCACGCCTACAACGTGGAGGGGCGCATCCTGATCGAATACCTTGGCGACGTGCGTCTGGGCGACGACATCTACAATCAGATCGGGACCGACGTGGTCGATATCGTCCGGGTGCCCCCGGAAAGCCTTGAAACGGTGCATCTCGGGTTTGAGATCCTGCCCCACGATGGCGACACTTCACTCACCGCCTCCCCCTTGCTGAGTACCGCGCAGAATCCCGTGACCTATTACGGGACCAACACACGGCCCGACGGGAGCTCGGCTTACTGGGCCGAGCGCGAAACGAGCGCTCCCCTGAATCCCGACAATGGAAAGCCGGAGTCCAACAACGCCTACAACAAAGTGGTCTTCTATTGGCTGGAGCAGGGCGACTTCAGCATCAATTGGCCAAAGTTCCAGGACCGCTACTGGCAACGCTGGTCTCCAAACCTGCCTGACTACGCACACTACACTGTCGACAACGCCGGCAGCACGCCGGACACCGGAGTGCCTTTCAGCGGGGGAAATGTGCCGCAGATCGTCTACCAGGACGACCCCGCGCAGGCCGAGGCCTCGATCGATCTTCCCACCCAGCGCCTCTTCGTCACCTTCGCGGCCCCCCCCGCCGACCAACGGAACCGTGCTCTCCTCAAGTTTAGCGCCGGCTCCGGCAAGGTCTGGTATGTCAACCTCTACACCCAGGGTGAGGACCGGGGGACAACTCCGACGCCTTCTATCGCGAGTACGATGGTCACTGTCCCAAGCACCGCCGGGATGACGGTGGGGATGACGGTGACTGGCCCCGGTATCACCGGGGAAGCCACCATCGTGACCATCATCGGTGGCACAAGTTACATCCTTTCGCAAGATATCGCGAATGCCACCAACGAATTCCTTTATCCCTTCGGTCAGACGGTGCTGAGTTCTACGACGGCTGGCACGCCAACTACCATTACCATCGCGGACACCTCTTCCCTTTTAGTGGGTGACCTAGTTTATAATTGGCGTTCTTATATCGGCAAGATTGTGAGCATCCTTGACGCCACTCGGATCACCGTCATCAAAGACCCTGATTGGGGTGGCGAGCCCACTCTATACCTCCCTGATGGGGAGCACACTGTTTCGTACTGGACAACTGGATTTGGCGTGCAGCGCTTTGATGAAGCTGATGAAGCTTCCCATTTTAGCACGCCACCTTCAACTACTATCGTTGTTTCCAGCACCGCCTCCCTGATGGCGGGCATGCTGGTCACCGGCCCGGGTATTAACGGGGAAGTCACGATCGCGAGTATCACGGACGCCACCCATCTGGAACTTTCGAAGCCCATCGCGAGTGGCACCAACGACCTCACCTACACCGGGACGCCGTTGAGTTCCACCAGCAGCGCAAGCGTCAGCTCGACCTTCGTGACAGTGGGCAGCACCCTCAATCTTGAAGTCGGAATGATTGTCACAGGCACGGGCACGGGCATCAACGAGACCGTGACGATCAAACGGATCATCGACGGGACCCACCTCGTCCTTTCCGATGACGTCGAATTCACCAACGATTTCACCTACACCGTCGAATCCGACGATGGCCCTCCGATCGATGACGTTGTCATCGTGGGGACACGGCTCCTGCCGCCCGCCGGCCATGAAATCGGGGGCTATCTCTCCGGGGGCAGCGGGTATTATCCGGCGGGATATCTCAATCCCTTCGTCACGGGGATCACGGCAGCAAGCACCGGCGCGATCATTCCGGTGAATGCCCTACCGGATGACAAAATTCTCACGGTGCGCTGGTTCAAGAAAGTCCCCAAACCGAGCGCCGAATTTCAGGACTTGTTCGTACCGGGCAAGGTCGGCCGCTACACCGCGAAATATCCTCCGGAGACCACCCCGTCGAGGATCGTCATCGCGCAGGGCGTGGGCACCGATGACCTTCCCCCCGCAGAGGCTGCGGGCAGCATCTATTATCAAAACAACCGGGGCGAGCCCGGGTATAATCCGAACGACGAGCACGCGAAGTTGCTCGGCGGCCGGGCCTACGCCCTGCGCGAGGATTTGAACGTGTTTGCGCCTTACAAAGCGCCCTTTGCTGATGGTCACTACACCTCGGAGCCCTTTGTCCTGGTGGCCTACACCGACCCGGACGACGACCGGCCTGCGATCCACGCTTACCGGGTGCTGCGGGAGATCGACAAGAACAAAGATAGCATCAAGGATGACGGCGACATTCTCTTTGATTACACCGCGACCGCCGGCACGCTCCTGGTAACGCCCTACCCACTGCCTCTGCTCAATCTGCCCCTTGAAGGCGAGGGAGAGGACCGTGCCTCGAAGAACGTCGAGATCATGGGCAAGGACGCCGCCAAGAATGTTGATGTCCAGGGGGCCTCTGCATACGAAAACTTCACTTTCCAGGATCGCAAGGGCTTCGTCTGGGTGCACCGGGGACCGCATGACGGCGGCACACCGGGCGTGCGCAGCTCCAACAGCAATGGATCGACCACCATCACGGTCGACACCACCGAGGGTCTGGAGATGGGCATGAACGTAGCCGGTCCCGGGATTACCGAAACCGCCACGATCGTCAGCATTACCGACGGCACGCAATATGTGCTCTCGCAATCCGTGGCAGCAGCCACTGGCGCAGGTCTCACCTACGGACCGTCGCTCGAGATGAAGCTCTACTATCTGAGCGAAGCGGGCTTTTTCGTGCCAGGCAGCGGTGAGCCTCCGTTGAACACCATGTTACCCTTCCTCCGCCACGCCGATCGCAGCGGCGAGCATCTTGATCTTGGAGCCATCGATGCGCGACCTGACAGCAGCATCCGTGAGATTGACGAGCCGCTGACAATCATCTACCGCCCGACCTGGCCTCGCGGGGTGGCGGAATTGCGGGTGGGTGAGACCCTCGCCCTGCCGAAGTTCGGCCTTCCCCAGGTCCGTGGGCAGAAAAGTGCGCAGGTGTATTACGAGCAATCCATCGCCAACGCTCCGACAGCAAGCGACCCTTTGAAGAACAGTGTCCAATTGCACGACCCTACCCGTGAGAAGACGGTCGCGCTCGATGCGGTGGGGCTCGACGAGATCCCCAGCGCGATTCGGACGACCTCCTATCAGGGGAAAACCTATTTCCAAGGGCTGCCACCCCAGCTCCAGGAGCGCTTCTTTGTCGATCCGCTGCGCGGAGAGAAAGGGACCCTAATTCTCATTGGCGAGTTTTACGACGTGCTCTCGGGCGAGGACTACCTCGATCTGAACCTTCTTACTGCGGCCGAAGAAGCTACCCTCAAGGGCCTCGTGAAAGATGCAGGATCAGACAAGACCGCTTGGGAGGACGCAATCAACGCCCTCAATACCAAGGTCGAGACCTTCATTCCGGACCCTGCCGTCTTCGGCCTTTACAAGGTCGATCCCACGCAGACCGATACTGTTGGGAAGAGCGACTTGGCGCTGATCACTGATCCCGACACCGCGGTGGACAGTTACGCCCTTACCGCCACCGGCCAAGGCACGGGCTACGTGACGATGGTCTTCGGAAACGGGGGCAATCCCGACCAGCAACCGCAAGGCGATCCCGTCGTGGTCCAGGTCTTTAAGGTCGCGGAACAACTCTACGTCGGCGACCTCAAGGTGGTGCTCTCGAGCAACCCGCTCGATGAACAGGTCACCCTTCGGCACAGTGGCGATTTCGCCGGCAAGCCCGAGGACTACGAGTTCGATTGGCGCTGGGGTACCGGAGCGGCCACCGCACCCCGGACCTACGCCAGTGTCATGACGAGGTACCTCGGCAATCCGGTTGCGAACACGCACAATTGGATCGTGGTGAGCGATCCGGAGGATGTGGTGGCGACCGCCGCCCAACTGAGCGCGGCCGGGCCAGCCCTGCCTTTCTCGCCGGGGCGCCCCATCAACGTTCGGCCCGTCAGTTACACGAGCAACGTCACCACCGTCACGGTCAATAGTACCGCGAACTTGGTGGTGGGGATGACCGTCACCGGTCCCGGGATTACCGGAACCGCCACGGTGGAGAGTATCACCGACACCACCCGTTATGTTCTCTCGCAGAATATTCCCGATACCACGAGCGATCTCACTTACGACGCGGACGGGGGCACCCTGGTGCTGAGTTCCGCCAGCGTCACGGCGGCGCGCACCATCATCGATGAGGAAAGCTACACCGACGCCGAGATGGCGGCGGGATATCCGGGGCTCTTCCTGAAATCCGAACTGGGCATGGACTTCGGTCCTACCCCGTTCCCGCTTGGGATCCCGGACGAAATCGTCTTCAGCGCCAAGCTCGGCACCTTCGATGGCTTCGTCCTTTACGTGAACGGCAAAGCAGCGCTCGCTCACAATGCGCCCGCGGCCCTATTCACCCTCAGCAATGAGAGTCGGGGACTGACCGACATCGGCAAGTCCGGTGCAGGGGATGATTCCCTCAAGCAGTTCAGCCTTCTGCCCAGTTGGTTCAACGCGGGTCCGAACACGATCGAGGTGGCGGTTTACACCACGGCCGATGCCAATGCAGAGTCAAATCTGGACTTCATTCTCGAGGCCGCAGTGGAAGCGGATCTCGTGGACCGCATTGGAAGCGAGTGGCAGACCCGGGCTGACCCCAATGAAGTCAACACGAATACTGCCATCGTGGGCGGTTCTCCGACCAATCCCTTCGGTGGCCCGCAGTTTGTGCTCAACGACCGCTGGTTCACGATGCGCTATAAGCCCAAGGCCAGCGCCAACAACGTTCTGGGCACGCAGTATTCGCGCTGGATGCCGCCCCAGTTTGTCGAAGGATGGGTCAAGCGCGTCCTTGCCGCCATCAATCCCTTCGGACAGCGGGTCACGGACCTCTACAATAACTCGGTCAACACCGAGGTGAGCGTGATCGCCCAGGCCGGCGGGCGCTGGGAGGGCGATATCGCGCTCACGCTGGACAACATCGACGATGTTGGACTCATCGAAATCTATGAGACTGTCCTCAACAGGGCCCGGAGCCTGAGCATCGACGCGAACACGAACGATCCGGATAGCAACAATGCGCTGCTCCTGGTGGCGGGTTACTTGAACGATCTCTACACCCTCCTTGGAAACGAGGCGTTCGCCGACGCCGCGAATCCTACGATCTCGATCGACGATCCCAGCGGGGTCGGCGGGGTCGGAGAGGTGAACACGAGTCGCTTTTCGTTTGAATCCCAGGTGGCCAACTCACTCGAGGAAGAACTCGCCCTGCTGCGGGGTCGTGATAACTCGGTGAGCCCCGGGGTCGAGACCGGTCCCTTCTACAACCGTCTCTTCTGGAACTACACCCGCGGCATCATCAGCGGAGAGGTCATTTATGCGGTGAACTACAACATCAAAGAGCAAGTCGGCCACCAGCCGACCGACCCGAACGACAAGTTGGGAGTGATTGATGAATACGATGCGGCCCGCATGTTCCCGCAAGGCCACGGCGACGCCTATGGTCACTACCTCACCGCCCTGACCGGCTACTACAAGCTTCTCAGCAATGATAACTTCACCTGGACCCCGCGCGCCGAGGCGGTGACGGTGGCAGGCCAACCGGTGACAGTGGATTTCCAGGACGAGCGTAAGTTAGCTACCGCCGCCAACGATTTGACACGCACCGCAGAGCAGATCGTAGGGCTGGTGCATCGCCAGAGTTACGACGACGATCCCGCGCAAGGGTGGGAACATTTCAGCGACCAGACCGGCGATTGGGGACTGGACGAGTGGGTAAGTCGCAGCACCCAGGGCGCCTACTACCACTGGGCCGTGGGCAATGCGCTGGTGCCCGAGGAGGACACCTATCACACCGGCGTCCAGAAGATTGACCGCACCACCATACCGGCCCTCGCGGCCCTCGCGACGGCTTCTACGACCTTCCAGACCACCATCGACAATGCCAACGCGCACCTCAATCCGCTCGGCTTGAGCCCCGATGCAATCGCCTTTGACATCTCGCCCAGCGAGATGCTGGCCGGCCAGTCGCACTTCGAGCAGATCTACGGCCGGGCCCTTCAGTCCCTCAACAATGCGAGCGGAGCCTTCACCCAGGCGGCCTCAATGACACGCTCCCTGCGCGACCAGCATAATCAGATCGACAACTACACCAGCGTCATCGCGGAGCAGGAGACTTCCTATGTCAACGAGTTGATTGATATTTTCGGCCGCCCGTATTCCGGGGAAATCGGAGCGGGTAAAGTATACGCTCAGGGCTACGCCGGCCCGGATCTGCTCCACTGGTTCATTGTGGACCGGCCCAACGATCTCGCCGATACGAGCGAGACCTTTGAAATCACGATTGCCACCCCTTTGGAATACAAGGCGTTCACCGGCAATCAGATCGACGATATCGTGTCCAGCCTCGATCCGATTGAGATGGTGGCCCAGACCCAGACCGTCACGGTCCAGCCCTCGCGCTTCGTGCAATACAACGATGTCTGGAAGAGCGGCGGTCTCGGTTCGCGGGCCGAGACCGGAAAGTTACAGAGTGCTCTGCAGGACGCGCAGCAGTCCTGGTTGGCCCTTTCGAACCTCTCGGGTCAATATTTGGATACCGAAACCAGCCTCAATCGCGCGACTGAAGTGTTCCATGACGTGGTCCAGACTCACATTAATCAACTGGCAACGATGGAGGACAGTCAGGGCACGATTCGCGACCTTAACGGAGTGGTCTTGGCCCTCGAAGGAACCGCAGATGCCCTGGATCTGGGAGCCGCTTTCGCTGACGAGGCCGGTGATGCCGCCGCCGAGTTCCTTCCGAAAATTGCCGGTCTTGTTGCCGGGTTGTCGAATGGAGCGATTCTCGATCCTACCTCCGCTCCGCGGGGAGCCGCCAAACTGCTCGGTGCGACCGGTGCCCAGATCGCCAGGGGCGCCGCAGTGGCCGCCCGGATCGGTGCGGGAGGAACGGAGATCGCTATTCTCGGAAAAGAACAGGGGCTCGAGCGAGCGCTTGAAGAGCTGGGCTTTGCAAACGAGGAACTGCAGCTCGCCTACGAGTTCGACACCCTCTACCGCGAGCACATCGGCCACGGAGTGGAGTTGATGCAGCTCACCCTCAGCCACCAGCGGGCAGTGCAGCAAGTGCAGAACGTGATTGCCCGGGGGAACCGCGTCCTGGCAGACCGGGAAGTCTTCCGTCAGCGCGCCGCCGCGATCATTCAGGGATACCGGACCAAGGATCTGACTTTCCGTCTCTTCCGGAACGAGGCCCTCGAGCAATACCGAACCCTCTTCGATCTCGCCGGCCGCTATACCTATCTCACCGCCAAGAGCTACGATTACGAGACCGGCTTGCTGGGAAGCAGCGAGGGGCAGAACGTCTTTTCCGACATCGTGTCCTCGCGCTCGCTCGGTGACCTCGCCGGAGGCCAACCGCAGGCGACCGCCAGCACGATCGGCGATTCCGGATTGGCCGGGACGATGGCGCAACTGCAGTCCGACTTTTCGGTGGCCGAAGGTCGTCTGGGGATCAATAATCCCGATGAGAATGGGACGGTCTTCTCCCTGCGCCACGAACTCTACCGCCTTTCCGACGATCCGGCCATCACCTCCGATGACGACGCGTGGCGCCAGACCCTCGAACAGCACATCGTGGCCAACGTCCTCAGCGATTCCGACGTTGCGACCTACTGCAATAACATCCGGAAACCGGACGGGACTCCGGTGCCGGGGATCATCATCCCCTTCAGCACCACGATCCAGCACGGCAAGAACTACTTCGGTCTGAAGCTCGCCGGAGGTGATCATTCTTTCTCGCCCAGCAACTTTGCCACCAAGATCTATAACGTCGGGATCGCGCTTCCCGGCTACGTCGGAATGGACAACTTTGCGGCGGGCGACCCAAACGGGACGCCGGATTCTAATGCAGCCAACGCCCTGAGTTCCACGCCTTACCTCTACCTGATCCCGTGCGGCAGCGACTACATGCTCGCTCCGCCGCTCGGCGATACCAACACCCTGCGGAGTTGGACGGTGCATGATCAGGCGCTGCCGCTGCCTTACAACCTCGGTGCCACCGATTTCAATGCCAACCAGTTCTTCAGTGCCAACGGAACCCTTAATGAACAACCGTGGATCCAGCGCAAGCATCAGGCGTTCCGCCCGGTGGCTGATCCCACCTTCTTCTACAGCAGTGTGCCGGCCGAGTTCACCAATTCCCGGCTCATCGGGCGCAGTGTCTGGAACGGCCAGTGGAAGATCGTTATCCCGGCCTACACGCTCCTGAACAACGAGCAGATCGGTCTCAATAATTTCGCGGCGAGCGTGAAGGACATTAAGCTCTTCCTGCGGACCTACTCGAATTCGGGGAACTAATGAAAGCTGTTTTAGCCATTGTCATGGTCGCCTTGTTGGCCTGGCTCGGGTGGGCCCTCATGGCACCCGATCGGGAGACCCTGGTCGCTGGGGGTGCGGCTGCCAATCCGGACCCACCCACCACCACCACCGTGGATGGTGCGGCAGTCTTCCGGCAGGCCTTCTGGAAGCGTCCCACTGCCAACGACCGGATTCTCCACGCCGAGCGGCGGGTGTGGTCCGATGAGGACGGGGTCGAGAAATGGGAGTGGTTCCTCGCGGTCGAGCCATCCCCCGAGCTCGTGAAATACCTGCGGGAGGACAACGCCTTCTCGCTCTCCCCCGCATCCTCTCCGGTTACCGTCAAAGGCGCGCCCGCATGGTTCTCGGTCCGTCCCGGGGAAGTCGAGGTTTTACAATCCCGGCAGGGCAAGATGCAGCTCTTCTTTGGCAAAACGAAAAACCTCCTCTACGCCACCGATGCCGGGGGCGGATTTACCAAGGGGGCGGAAGCGCCGACCCCACCGCAGGTGCTACATGTCCCGAAACCCGGGCGACTCCCGCCGACCCCGCCGCCGAACCCACAAATCAATGAGTAAGCCCCGTTCTATCTTTCACCGGATGCTGTTGTGCACCGGAATCGCGCTGCTGGCCGTGTCCACAGCCGCAGCCGTCCCGCAGCTGCTTAACCATCAGGGACGTATCGCGGTTGACGGGGTGCTCTACCAAGGCGGTGGGCAGTTCAAGTTTGCCCTCGTCAATGCGGGCGCCACCACCAGTTATTGGAGCAATGACGGCACAAGCACGGCTGGGAGCGAACCGACCGCGGCAGTAGCCCTCCCGGTTGCGAAGGGCCTCTATGCGGTCCTGCTCGGCGACTCCGCCCTCGGGAACATGACGGCTCTGCCTGCAGCGGTCTTTGATAACGACGAGGTCTACCTGCGGGTTTGGTTCAGCGACGGCGTCAACGGCTCCGAGCTGATCTCGCCCGATCATCGTCTCGCCGTGGCACCGTATGCGCTCAGGGCCGGGACAGCCGACAAGGTCCTGCTGGCCAGCGTGGTGGCTCCCCCGATTGAACCCGTTGTG
>Ga0115003_10002013_pt1 | contig 17213 bp, 18 predicted proteins | sample ArcticOcean_MG_C_7_FD_88736 | JGI IMG/M metagenome (GOLD analysis project Ga0115003, IMG submission 88736) | Marine microbial communities from western Arctic Ocean - ArcticOcean_MG_CB11_88 | ecosystem: Environmental > Aquatic > Marine > Oceanic | place: Arctic Ocean: Canada Basin | collected... | reverse complement strand
CGAGGCGTCTATGGACGACGACGACTGGGATCAGCTCGCTTCGAATTCGGACGAGGAGAACGACGGCTACGAAGAAGATTATGATGAAGCAAACGAGCCACCGAGTGAAGAAAACGGTCGGTTCTTTTACGGCGCAGTCCGCCCCTACATTCCGCCGCCGATTGACGAAGTGGACCCGGTAGCGTTGGCGCAGAACGTCGACGATACTCCCCCGGCACCGAGTCCGGGGGAGCTCGAGAGAGCAACCGTGCCCTGGAAACCCGTCGTGCAATCGGAACTCGAAAAATTGCTCGAGCGCGAGAAGGTCTACCCCACCGAAGAAGAGTTGCTGCGTTTGAAAGACTACGGACTCATCCCGGCCGGCGACAATCCTAATCCGTACGAGCACCCATAAGTTTTGACACCCGGGCACCGTCCCAAACGACCACGGCCCAACCCCATATCAATCCCCTAAGCTCCACCCCCCCAAGAAGGCAGTGGCTTGCTCCGCACGCACCTCACAACCGCCGCCAAGCTGCTATTTACGGTCGGCATCTTCGCCTTGCTGATCAGCCAAGACTTCCTTTCACTGGCTTCGATCGAGACCGCGATCTCGCGTTGGCCTTGGGTCGTCGCGGGTTGGGGGTGCATGACGTGCACCACCATGATTGCCGTCGTCCGCTGGCACACGTTAATTCGCGCACAGGGCGTTCCGATCCGCTTTCGGAAAACACTGCAGACTGCGTTGATTGGGATGTTCTTTAACATCTTCTTGCCGGGCTCTTTGAGTGGCGACCTCGTAAAGGGGTATTACGTGGTGCGGGCCGTTCCGGGCCATACCTCTGGCGTCGTAAGTTCGATTCTCTTCGATCGCGTTGTCGGCATGTCGGGGTTGATTGTTCTGGCGACCTTGGCACTTGGCTTGGGCACGAGCACGGGCGGCGACTGGTCGGCAATGCTCGGCACTCCCATCATCGTGGCCGTGCTCGCTGTCGCAAGCTTCGTCGGGGCCTTTTACATCGCACTTCTTGCAATTCGCGAAGCCCACGACCCCATACTTCGGGTCCTTCGGTATTTCACCAGCCGCTTTTCTTTCGTCGGGGGACCTCTTCGAATTTACGAGGGTGTTCGTGTCTATCACGACAAACCCAGGGTAACGCTTGCAACTATCGCGGTGTCGGTTGTCGCGCACGGCTTCTTGGTCGGCGCGTGGATCTGTTACGTGCAAGCCATTGCGCTCGAAGGGATTCCCACTGCGGCGCTCTTTGTCGTGGTCCCAGTCGGCATGCTTGTCGCCGCCATTCCGATCGGGCCTGCGGGCATCGGAACTGGCCACGCCGCGTTTCTCGCGATCTTCACCCTATTGGGATCGGACCGTGGCGCCGACTTATTCAACCTCGTGCTCGTCTATCAATTTTTACAAGCTGCGGTCGGCGGTCTTGTTTACTTGTCAGTCAAGACGCACGACCCACTCTCGAAAGAAGACCTCATGCGCGAAATGGTCGAAGACCCGGCCCGCAATCCTTAGGGCCCCGACGTACGATCCCGCCGTTCGGCTTCCCAGAGCTTCGCGTACTTAAGAAAGACGTGGAAGCCGGTCGCGACAGCGATGACAAACCCCGCGGTGCCATCCAGAAACCCGCGCTTCAAAAGATACGATCGCATGAAGCGCAGTGCCGGACGCAGACACAGGTCCCACATTCGAAACTTGCGACCGTCCGCGTGGAGCGCGGCTGCAGCATCGGTACTGAAGCGCTGGATCCGCTCTAGCTGGTCGGAAAGATCGCGGTAACTAAAGTGTTCGAGAGTACCCTCGAGTCGAGCCGTCCCCCCCGCCACTTCGACACGGCCGTGTGGGTTGAGTCCAACGACGTTCGCAGCATGCTTCCGAAACAAGCGCAGCTTCCAGTCCGGGTAGAAGTCGCCGTGCCGGATCCAGCGTCCAAGGTGGAACGTGAGCCGGTTGACCTCGGCACCTGCCATTTCACCAGGGTTGGCTAAGAACGCGCCAATGCGATCCGCGAGGCCTGCGCTCACGACTTCATCCGAGTCGAGCAGCAGCACCCATTCGTTCTGCGCAAGGCTGATCGCATGGCGTTTTTGCTCGACATCGCCGACATAGCCGTGGACCGACACTGCGGTGGCCATTTCGCGCGCGATTTTTTCAGTACCGTCGGTCGTCTTTGCATCGACGACCACAACGACTTCGTCCGCGAAACCAAGCACACCGAGACAACGTGCGAGAATAGCTTCGTCGTTATAAGCGAGGACACAGACGCTGAGAGGGACTGAATTTATGTTCGCCCCTGCATCGCTCATCCGCGAATGCGCTCGACGCTCGTAACACCTTTTAGTTTCGCAATCGACCTCATGACGGCGTTGAGTTCAGACACGTCTTGAACCCACAATTCGAAGCGCTGCACCGCGAGGTTCCCTTCTTCCGTCGTGATCGTCGCCGCGTCAATGTTCACGCCGGCGGATGAAATCGTCTTGGTGATCTTCGCGAGAATTCCCTGTTTGTCCTTCGACTTCACACGAATCTTGATCTTGCGAGGCTCCCTCGACTCTTCGTCCCATTGAACCTCGATCCTGCGTTCGGGATCGATTTCGAACACTTTCTTACAGTCTCGAAGGTGAATCGTCACCCCCCGGCCCCGGGTCACGTAGCCAATAATCTCGTCTCCGGGCAGCGGGTCACAACAACCTCCGAAACGGACCAATACGTCTGGCGAACCACTCACGACAATTCCGGAACGAGACGTACGACGATCACGCCGAAACAAGTCTCGAATCTTGTCCGGCACCGGGAGCGAGCGGGCGGGCTTGGGTTCTTCCTCGCCCCTTAGTTTGCGCACCACCGAACTTGCCGCGATCTTGCCGTAGCTCACCGCAGCGAAGAGGTCTTCAACCGTTCCCTTTCGTGCGTCTTGCTTCGCGACGGCTTCGAGTTGACCGTCGTCGAGTACTTGCTTGAGGCTCAAGTTGGCTCGCCGAAGTTCACGTTCCAAGATCTCGCGGCCGAGCTTCCGACTCCGGTCTCGCCCGTGCTGCCGGATCGAATGCCGGATGCGGCTTCGTGCTTTGCTCGAAACCGCGAAGTCGAGCCAGTCTTTGCGCGGGATCTGGCTGTTGCTGGTTTGGATTTCGACCGTGTCGCCGTCGGCCAACTTCGTCCGCAAAGGAACTTGCTTCCCGTTCACACGCGCCCCAGCGCAATGACTCCCGACTTCGCTGTGGATCGCGTAGGCGAAGTCGATCGGCGTCGACTTTGAAGGAAGATTGATGACCTCTCCGTCCGGCGTAAAGACAAACACCTGATCGGGAAACAAATCGACTTTGACCGCGTCGAGAAACTCGTGAGGATCATCGAGCTCACGCTGCCATTCGAGCAACTGTCGAAGCCAAGCGAACTTTCGATCATCTTCGTCGTCGGAATCGATGCGGCCTTCCTTGTACTTCCAATGCGCGGCGATGCCGAGTTCGGCGCCGCGGTGCATATCGCTGGTTCGGATCTGCACCTCCATCCGCTCACCATAGGGCCCAATCACCGTGGTATGGAGCGACTGGTAACCGTTGGGTTTGGGTAGCGCGATGTAGTCCTTGAATCGTCCCGGAACCGGGCGCCAAATACTGTGCGCGATGCCGAGCGCCCCGTAACACTGCGACTCGTCCCCTGAGAGCAAGACCCGAAACGCAATGACGTCGTAGATCTCGTCGAGGCTCACACCCTGAGATTCCATCTTCGAATGGATCGAAGAAAGATCCTTCACACGCCCGGTTACTTCTGCGCGCATGCCCGCCCGAGACAATTGGTCCGCGAGGGTTTCGATCACTTCTTCGATGTACTTTTCGCGCTCGCCTCCTCCGACACTCAGCTGCTTCTCGAGCTCGGCAGCCTCTCGGGGATGCAGAATACCAAAGCAAAGGTTTTCGAGTTCAGACTGAAGCCAGTGCATGCCGAGTCGGTTCGCCAGCGGCACATAAATTTCCATGGTCTCGATCGCGACTCGCTGCTGGGCCTCTTCAGTAAGAAAGTCGATCGTTCGCATGTTGTGCAAGCGATCGGCCAGCTTGATGAGCAAGATGCGGATGTCCTTCGACATCGCGATCAACATCTTGCGAAAATTTTCGGCCTGGCGTTCGCGCACAGACGTGAACTCGATCTTCGCGATTTTGGTCAGGCCTTCGACGAGGAACGCGACTTGTTCCCCGCACAAACGCTCAACTTCTTCGCGCGTGGCAAGGGTGTCTTCGAGGGTGTCGTGGAGAAGGGCCGCGGCGACAGAAACGTCGTCCATCCGCATGTCGACCAAGATGCCGGCGACTTCGAGAGGATGAACGAGATAGGGCTCGCCGCTCAGGCGTTCCTGACCGTCGTGCACCTTCGCCGAAAACACGTAGGCACGCTGAAGCAACTCGAGGTCGATGTCCGGGTTGTATTCGAGCATCCGGTCGGCGATGTCATTGAAGCGAAGCATGGGCTGTACCGAGTATTCCCCCGAATGCGGCTAGCGCAGCCTCGGGCCCATTTCTCTTTATAGATCAATGGGTTGACGTGACTGATCGGGAGCAGTTTGGAGAATACCCGGCCATACCCATTGCGGCAACGAAAAGCACCGATCCCCGTGTCCAGGTCGGGCTACCTTCTATAACAGCACGAAATCAATTGGTACCGAAACGCAACCGACCTCTCATCAAGCGTGAGAAGCGGCGGTTTTCTCTTCCTGCGCAAGCCAGCTTGCCAGCACCCTTTCGATGCCGTGCTTTGCTCGCGCCGAGGCTGCGTCGCCAGATCGTTCGGCTTCGACGATTTCTCGAACTTTGGCCACAGCGTCTCCCAAGTCGTCATTGATGACCGCATAGTCGAACATGGACGCCATTGAAATTTCGGGGTTGCCTTCGCGAAGTCGCCGCTGGATCACTTCATCGCTGTCGGTGCCACGATCTCGCAACCGTTGATCGAGGGTCTTCATGGACGGAGGCAGCAGAAAGATAAAGATCGCTTCGAAGTTGCTCGCGCGGATCTTTGCCGCGCCTTGCACTTCGATCTCAAGCAGGATGTCGAAGCCATCTGCCAAGGAATCCTGAATTGCTGCGAAGCTCGTACCGTAGAGATTCCCCGCATAACGGGCGTATTCAAGAAACGCATCTTCGACGACCAATGTCTTGAAGCGATCTTCGTCGACAAAGTGGTAATCGTCACCGTCGCGTTCTCCCGTGCGCGGGAGGCGCGTGGTATGAGAAACTGAAAACCGGAGGTTCGCGTCCTGAGCCAGGAGCTTCCCGCACACCGTGGTCTTGCCTGTACCTGAAGGCGCTGAGATGACAAAGGTAAGGCCGCCGCTCATGCTGGATCTCCGTCGTGGCCCGGTGCAAGCCGGGCGGCGATGGTTTCGGGATTAATGGCTGAGAGAATGACATGATCGCTGTCGGTGACGAGAATAGACCGAGTTCGCCTTCCCATGGTTGCGTCGACGAGTTTATTCCTTTCGCTGGCTTCTTCTCGCAGGCGACGCATCGGAGAAGCGGCCGGAGTCACGATCGCGACAACACGAGATGCCAGAACCAAGTTGCCGTAGCCGATATTCAACATCCGAACGATGCCGCTACCCGGTTCCTTCACGGGCTTGGCGCGCCCTTTTGCTCGCAATGAGGGAGCGTCGCTTCGAGCGTCCGCCTTACTCAATGTTCTGTACCTGCTCGCGGATCCTCTCGAGTTCAGTCTTCAGCTCGACGACGTCATGGGCGAGCGGCGCATCGTTGGCCTTGCTTCCCACAGTGTTCGCTTCTCGCCCGAGTTCCTGCAACAAGAAGTCGAGTCGGCGACCCACCATGGTCTCCGGCCCCGCCGATGCCACAATGCTGTGAAATTGTTCGACATGGCTGCGCAACCGCGTAATTTCCTCGCTCACATCGAGACGGTCTGCGGCAATGACAATTTCTTGATGAAGTCGTGCCTCATCGACGAGCCCTGTTTCAAGTTCGAGCTGCCCTGCTCTCTTGCGAAGCCTCTCTTTGGCCGCGGCGCGCACAAGGTCACTCCGCGCATCAAAACATTCAACGAGTTCGGCCACATGGGCGAGGCGTGCGTTGAAGTCAGCCAAGGTGCTTGCCCCCTCGGCAAGTCGAGCCGTGTCAACCGCGGCAAGGGCACGATCAACCGCGTCACATAAAACGATCGACATTTCGTCTGTGTCGAGACCGGGCTCTACGACCCGTGTCACCCCGGGCATCCCGATCAACGTCGATACGTCGAGGCTTCCCTGCAATTCGTATTTTTCCGACAAGAGCCGCGCCGCATCGACATATTGCTTGGCCACAATTTCGTCGATCTCGAGCTGAGTTGGGGTGCCTGCGCCTGCCGCAACATTCACGGACAGGTCGGCCTTACCGCGACCGAGAAACAACGGAACGCGTGCGCGTACTGCGGCTTCGCAACTCGAAAATTGTCGGGGAAGCTTCAGGCGCAAGTCGAGATGACGATGATTGACGCAGCGAATCTCGACTTCGAAGCCGATCCCGCCCAGTTCGAACGCAGCGCCGCCGAAGCCCGTCATACTTCTCAGTCCCTGCACTCGCGATGATTCGATCATTCCCACCCTTTCTGAGCGGCTTCAATTGCCAGGGGCAACCGCGCCGCAATTTGTGCTCTGCTCGCCGTCGCCGTTCCGGCTTGTTCCACTACAACACTCGCACCCGCGTTGGCCAAAATCGCCGCCTCGAGCAAAGTTGCGCCGGCTGTCCGAGCCGTTGCGAGAATGGCAATCGTAGTATCTCCTGCGCCCTGCACATCAAAAACTTCTTGCCCACTTGTGGCAACGACACGCCCCGCGTCGGAGCCCTCAAATAGCGTCATTCCGTTGCCACCCCGGGTGATCACCAGGTCGCCCCCGCCAAATGCCTTGCGGAGTTTCTTCGCGATCGAGTCGAGCCCCCCCGTTTCGCTCGCACGGATCCCGGCAAGCTCCTCCGCCTCTCGGAGATTTGGCTTCATGAGCGTCGCCCCCTTATAGGCGCGCAATTCGGACTTGGGGTCGACCGAAACGGCGACTTCCGCTGCAACGCACGCCGCAATGAGCTTGCGAATCGAGGTCGGAACGAACAGGCCCTTGCCATAGTCTTCGAGGATCACGCCGCCGACACGTGGAAAACTAGACTGCATGGTCTGCAAAAGCCTTCGGCTGATGGCACTTGTCACGGGTGCATGAGATTCGCGATCGACACGAACGATTTGCTGCCCCCGTGCGACCACCCGCGTCTTTCTCGTCGTGGACCGGTCTTCGACGCGGATGACGCCTGAAGTCGAAACGCCGAGTGCCTGCAACAGTTCAACGACGCGATCTCCGTCGAGGTCATTGCCGACCACTGACGCAAACTCGCACTCCGCACCCAACGCGACGAGGTTTCGAACAACGTTGCCCGCACCGCCAAGTACAACTGATTCGGATTGAACATGAACGACCGGCACCGGCGCTTCGGGGCTGACGCGCTCCGCGTCTCCCACCAGGTATTCGTCGAGGATAACGTCCCCCACCACTGCGAGTCGAACTTGGGCAAAACGATCTAAAATTTTCTCGAACCGATGGGAGTCGAGTTTTGGTTTGCGTGCCTTGGTCACGTATTTCCTTTGCGCATGCATGGCTGCGCCCGGGCATAGAGGGTAGCCGAACCCACTGCAATCTCAGCCCATTGAAGTGGTGGATGCGGCTTCTGTTTGTCACGTATCGGCGTTCATGTGTTGAGGCGCAAGGTCGCCCACTTCGGAATGTTGACTCTCGGCGGGTGTGTCCGCGTTTTCAGAGCGCGTTTGAGAATCGGAGCTGGCTTCGCCGGGTGTTGAACAGACCGCGGCGCTTCCCAGAGGTTTCGCATGAGCCCGAGCCTCAGTCCTTCGAGAGTCCCCAACTCGCCGGCTGTCCCGCAAGATGCCAATGCAGCAGACGTCCCACACTGTGGCGCCGTGAGCGATGAACTGGCGACACGGTTCCGAGTAATGCGAGCGGCACGAAAGAAAACAATTGCTTCACGACGCGCACAACCTTCACTGCGGTGGCACTCGCAGCGCCGCGATTCGTTCTCAAAAAATGATAGAGCGAGCGGTGATATTCGATCCGCGTCGCAATCGGATCGACGCGCTTACTACTCGCACCCGAAAGGTGGACCCCACGTGCCCCCGGAACATGAAGCACGCCGATCCCAGCCCGTCGCATCTGCAGGCACCAATCGGTTTCTTCGAGAAAGAAGAAATACGCTTCGGGCAACGGACCGACTTTCTCGATCACGTCTCTCTTCACGAACAACGCCGCGCCCAATACAGACTCCACTTCGATGGGGTGCGTGGCTGGGCGCCGCTTTGATGGAAAACGCGCTGGTGCGAGCAGTTCCAACAACCCTTTGGGTGTGAGTTCGCGGACAAGGCTTGGAAACGAATGAATCGAATTCTGAAGACGACCGTCTTCGTGAAGTAGCTGAATGCCGGCGGCACCCGCCGCCGGGTTGGTTTGCAATGCTTCAAGTGCGATTTCAATTGCGCCGCCTTCGAGAACGACGTCGGTATTCAGAAGCAACACGACATTCCCCTTCGCTTCCGCGAGAGCCACGTTGTTGCCTCGGGCGTAGCCAACGTTTTCATCAAGCGCGATGACGCGAATTTGCGAAGAACCTCGTCGCAGTGCACCCGTTGATCCATCGGTAGACCCGTTGTCAACGACGATCACCTCTGACTGCAGTCCATCGCTCAGCTTGTCGAGTTCGCCCTGTACCGACGCAACGCAGTCGAGCACGAGTTGTCGCGTATTGTAGTTGACGATGATGACGGAGAGATCGATCACGAAGCCACGCCCAGTATTGCAAGGGATCGTTGAATCACACTCCCTGGTGTAATCCCTGTCATGCATCGATGATCGATGGGGCAGTCACGTTTGTAACAAGGACGGCAAATGTCGTCTGTTTCCAGAATTTGAACCGCATCGAGGTTCAGGTTCGTTTTTTTCACGCTGGTGGGACCAAAGAAAACGATCGACGGAACCGCGAAGGCTGCAGCGATGTGACGCGCTCCGGCGTCATTGCACACCAAGAGTGCCGAGCGCTTGATGAGGGCCTTCACCTCCCGAAGCGAGAGCACTCCCGCGAAATCGAGGGGCGTGGTCTTCATGGCGGCCGCGACGGACTGGGTCAGCTCGGCTTCTGATTCAGTCCCGAGTAACGCCACTCGCACGCCACGCGCCTGAAGCGCGTCCCCGACCTCGGCGAACGACGCGGCGGGCCAACATTTTGAGGGTCCATACGAAGCCCCCGGGGCCAAGACAACGATGGACTGCGCTGCGTCCCCGCTTTTGGCGAGTCGCGCTTCGACACGCGCGTCGTCACCCGGTGCAGTTCCAAGTTCAATGTGGATGCCCAATTCCTTGCACCCCACGGCATCCATCAACCCGAGGACAAAGCGTTCGCGCGCGACCATACGCCGCGCTCCCCATGCCACGGGAACGGGTACCCGCACGTCCATGAGTGGCGAACGGAGACCTTCGCCGTACCCGACGATCTGTTTAACACCCGCGAGCTTCATCAGCATTGCGGACGAAAATGATTCGGGAATGCAGATACCAAGATCAAACCGCCCACGCTGACGCAGGCGGGCCCCTTCCCGCAGCATGGAACCAACCCCCTGGTGATACGAATCGACGCGCTGTACTTCGTCAACGTAGGAGCAGCTGTCTAGGATTCCTTCGAGACCTGGCCTCACTTGAACCGCGATATGGGCGTCTTTGAAATGCAAGCGCAGAGCCCGCAAGCCTGGCGTGGCCATCACCACATCCCCGAGCCAGTTTGGCGCGCGCACAAGAATCGTTTTGGGAGCGTTCAGTTCCACGACCGTGCCACCGGCTGTGCCGACGAACTCACTCGCCCCATCGACGCATGCTTGCGTCTGTCGTGAAAAATTTCGAGGCACTCTAGCGTCGCAACAAGGACATGTTCATACGGAATAACACTCATGCAAGTCGCTTCCGCGCAGCCCCTTCGACACGGGCTACACGGCATTGGGATGCGAACCTGCTTCCAGTGCGTACCCCGACGAGGCTCATTCTCAATGGGGTCTGTCGGTCCCAAGATCTGAACCGCCGGTGTGCCGAGTGCAGTCGCGATATGAAGTGGACCACTATCACTGCCGACAAAGACTCCTGCACCGTCGATCAGTGCAATGAGGTCGCCGAGTTCTTGGGTATGCGGTGCCAACTCGGCGGCGCCCCGAGAAAGTTCGACAATCTCTTCTGCCAATGCCAGTTCTTCCGCTGACGTCCCCACAGTCACCACCGAAGTGAGCCCTTTCTCGCGCTGCAGCGCCCGAGCGAGATCTGCATAGCCCGACGCGCGGTAGCGTTTGTACGCGGCGCCTCCACTCGAACCAGGATGAATCACGACGGGGACTTCCTTACCCCCTAGAGCGTTTGCAATGCGTTCGCGCGCATCGGAGTGAGGTCGGATCGACGGTCCGCTCGCGCGCGTTTGGACACCCATAAATTCAACGAGACCCATATTGCGGTCGTATCGACTGATTTTGTGAGGCAGCAGCCTTGCTCGATCGGTCGCAAAGACCCAACTCCATTCGCGCCCAAACGGCGCCGCATATGCAATACGGATGGGCGCACCGGTGAGCCGAGACAGCACGCCACTTTTCAAGATCGAGTGAAAGTCCACGACCAAATCGAAACGTTGGCTACGCAGCGTCGATACGAATTGCGACAGTCCCGCGCGCATCGTTCGCAGTTCAAACCCGCGGAGAGCGGACCTCAATTCTTCGCGTGGAAATGTGAGGACCTGGTCGAGTTCGGGGCGGTCCCGTAGGACTTCTTCTGCCCCACGCTCAACGAGCCAACTAATTTTGGCATCCGGATAAGCCGACCGAAGCGCCCGCATCGCGGGCAGCGTCCGCACCACGTCCCCCATCGCACCCAGTCGAATGACAAGGATACGGTTCGCACGGGGCGGTGCGGCGAGTGGATTCTGGCAGTGAGAGATAGGGGACCTCTAGAACGAGATGAAGGGCAGAGGGTACCTTGCACGAATCGAAGTCCGCCCCCCTCCGTAGTTTCGGTGTATTGCGCGCTCGGAGCAAGCGAGAAGGCATCGCGGCCCAGGTTCTCCCCGGCCTCTAGTAGGCTACAGAGAAACCCTGGACCGAGCAGCTTTCGTGGCTTTACGGCGAACGCAAGTCGTGAAGCCGCCACTGGGCGGGCGTACAGCAAGGTTTCGCAAAGCAGTGCTCGACGCAAAGACGCGTGCGAGGCGAAGGGAGGGGTTCTTCCGCAGCCTGCGAGTCGAAAAATGCGGATCGACAACAACAAATCGGCGCACAAGCGCCGCTGTAAAGCGCGACGAGACAGATCGTGCTGCGCTGTGGTCAACGCTTGCGGGATTGCGTCGGCTACCCTTTAGACGTGCGCAGCGTGAGTCGAGGAGCGGCACGAGGACAATGCGAATTCAATGACAGACCGGCATGCTCAACATGGCGCTTTTTGCGACGACTTCAAAGAATTGGAAGTGGGGCCATGGCGCGTCGTTGTGAGTGATCAGTTCACAGACGGCTTCAGACTACTCGCGGACGCGGTCAACTTCGCGCAATGCAGCAGCGCCGAGGCCCTCGGCATGTCGGACACCAAGTCAGTCGGACGAGCGCACAACACGATCATTCAACTTCCGGGACACGACGTACGTTTTCAACTCCGACCGCTGTGCCACGGAGGAGTTCTCGCGCCGATCACCGGCAAGCGCTTCGCAGGTCTTGACCGGCCGCTACAAGAGCTTCGCGTCACCGCAAGACTCCTGAAGCGTGGAGCGCCAGTCGCAGTCCCCGCTTTCGTTGTGGGACGTCGTACCGGGTTTTTCTGGGAGGCGTCCTACGCCACCGTTCACATTGAAGGCGCTCGTGACGGCGCAGCCTTCCTCGATACCGATCCGAATCTCAACACGCTCGAACGCACCGCGCGAGCTGCGGGTGTCGCAATTCGAGACTTTCACGAGCTTGGTGGCTGGCACGCTGACCTGCACATCAAGAACCTTCTGATCGGCGGCAGTACGCCCGAGCCCGAGGTCACGATCATTGATCTCGACCGCGCGCGAATCACCGACGAAACCTCTGCCGGTAGGCGCATGCAAGAAATCATGCGACTACGCCGGTCGCTGATCAAACGCGGCTACACGAACGCGCTTTCACGATCGGTCGGTCGCGCATTTATGGACGGGTACGTGGGCCACGACGACGAACTTCGAAGCCAACTCAAAGCTCGCGTTCGGGCCGAGCTTGTCCGCGGGCGTGCACACGCGCTGTTCTATCGCGCTCCCTAATTCAGCTCGCCTACCAACCAATCCCCCATGTCGCCGTGCTCGCGGAGCGATACCATGGCGGCGGCCGCAGAGCGCATGCAGTCGAGTTGCAAGGACGGAATGCCCTTGAGCATGAACGAACGTAACGAAGAACCGGAGTAAGGCATGAAGTCCGTTTTGGGAATCATCGGTGGCAGCGGGGTCTACGAGATCGAAGGTCTCGACCATGTCGAATGGCAGCAAGTGAAGTCGCCGTTTGGAGAGCCGTCGGACGAAATCCTATTTGGCGAGCTAGACGGCCAACGGCTGGTATTTCTTCCGCGCCACGGCAGAGGGCACACTCTTTCGCCAAGCGCGATCAACTACCGGGCCAACATCGACGCACTCAAGCGGGCCGGTGTTACCGAATTGTTGTCTCTCAGCGCAGTCGGATCCTTTAAAGAAGAATTAGCACCCGGCACCTTTGTCGTGATCGACCAGTTCATTGATCGAACGCGTGCGCGATCGCGATCGTTTTTCGAAACGGGGGTCGTGGCCCATGTCTCGATGGCACACCCAACCTGCTCCCGACTCGCAGACACGGCCTACGAAGCGGCACAACATCTCGATCTCAACAGCGTCCGCGGAGGAACTTATGTCGCGATGGAGGGGCCTCAGTTTTCGAGTCTCGCAGAATCGAAGCTCTACAAAAGTTGGGGGGCCGACGTAATCGGGATGACGAACCTACCTGAGGCCTACCTCGCCCGAGAAGCGGAGATCTGTTACGCGAGTGTGGGGATGGTGACCGACTACGACTGCTGGCATCCCGACCATGACGCCGTACAAGTTGCCGACATCGTCCGGGTTTTACTAGAAAACGCGGACAATGCCCGGAGCCTTGTAAGGCAGGTGACGCCGAGCGTCAGCAAGTTTGATCGTCCCTGCCCTGCTGGATGTCATCGCGTTCTCGATGACGCGATTATCACGGGCCCCGATGCCCGCGACCCCAAAGTTGTGCACATGTTGGACGCCGTCGCGGGGCGCGTCCTACAACCTTGAATCGATGAAGGAGAACACGCCCATGCAGCTCGCCGACTATATCCGAACGATCCCCAACTTTCCTAAGCCGGGCATCCAATACCGCGACATCACGACGCTGCTCGGGAACCCAGAAGGTCTTGCACGAACCGTCGATCAAATTGCAGAAAAGGTTCAAGGACAAGGCATCACCTGTATCGTAGGCATCGAAGCGCGCGGGTTTATCTTTGGCCCTACGGTCGCTTACAAGCTGGGCCTTGGTTTTGTTCCCTTGCGCAAGCCGGGCAAACTGCCCGGCAAGACCATCAGCATGTCGTACAAACTTGAGTACGGAGAAGACGAACTACAGCTTCACGAAGATGCCCTCACCAAGGATGACAAGGTGTTCTTGATCGACGATTTGATCGCAACCGGTGGCACGGCGGAGGCCGCCGCGAAGCTGATTCAGCAGACCGGGGCCACCCTCAGTGGATGCGGCTTCGTCATCGACCTCCCGGACCTTGGCGGAATGAAGCGCTTGCGCGATATGGACCTTGATTGCTTCGCGCTGTGTGAATTTGAAGGGGACTAGGACCTTGAAGCGGTTTCTTTTTGGAGGAGAGACTTCGGGATCGGCATTGGCGAACGCCGGCCTCGCGATCCTGCGGGTCGTGGTCGGGGTCTCGATTGCATTCGGGCACGGGCTCGCGAAACTGCCACCGCCCGCCGGCTTCACCAAGATCGTTGCTTCGCTCGGCTTTCCAGCGCCCGAACTCTTCGCATGGACGGCGGGCATGAGCGAGTTCGTTGGTGGCCTCCTTCTCGCAGCGGGCTTGATGACGCGCCCCGCTGCTTTGACGCTCTCGGTTACGATGACGGTCGCGTTGTTTGGCCATCACGCGGGCGACAGTTTTCGGGAGCGCGAGCTCTCGTTGTTGTACGGCGCGGCATCCCTCGCATTCGCCGCGATCGGGAGTGGTCGCTTTGGATTGGACCGCGTGGTCAATCGCATGTGAGTGCACGACTCGCCCAAGCTCCGCTTTTGAGTGAAAATAGCGCTTCCGATATACTCGTGAGTCCCAACCGTGCGGTCTAAGCGGCTCGCGCCGGAAGCTCCCCTCATGGCGCATCGATCGAATTCCCTATTTTCGTTTTCTCGCATTTCAATTCAACATTCTTGCTTCATTTCGGTAGAAAATGAGCGATTATATTGGAGTGATAATTTCCTGGAGTAGGCAAATGCAAATCGACGGTCGACGATCGTTTCAAGTTATTTTGTTCGTGATCGCAGCCCTGCTAACCGCGACCAGTGCAGCGGCGCTACCGAGCCAGGAAGTCAGCACCATGGTGCGCCACGCCTCAGAGCCTACGACCGGCACCATGGTCGTCGCGGCACTCCTCGTCGTCGCTACCGTGCGTCACACGAAGACGCGCAACCAGTAGGATTTTGCTTCCAATTTACAGGGAGCTGCGCGCATGACTACTTCGACCTTCCTCTTCCATGTTCCACACCCGCTCACGTCATGAACTTCCGAAGCCTTGAAGTCGAACGCGAAGGGCCGGTACTTCGAGTCTGGCTCAACCGCCCGCAACGCTTGAACGCCATTTCGAGCATAATGCTTCAAGAAGTCGGCGATCTTTTCCTTTCCCTCGAAACCGACTTCGAGACCAAGGTGGTTGTTCTTGGCGGTCGAGGCCGCACTTTTTGCGCGGGCGCCGACCGCAAGCCCCCCGAACCCGACCAACAGGTTCCATCCCCGCGAACTGACCGCGAACGACGTTGGCTAGATCAACTCGGTCGTCGCGCCTGCCAAGCGATTGAAAATTGCGATGTCGTCACCGTGGCACGCATTCATGGACACGCTGTTGGCGGCGGATGCTGTTTTTCGATGGCTTGTGATTTTCGCGTCGCCGCGGAAGACGCCCTGATGCGCGTTCCGGAAGTTGAGCTGGGCATTCCACTCACCTGGGGCGCAACGTCCCGCTTGATTCACGAAATCGGTGCCGCACGCACGCGCGAAATTTTGTTGCTGTGCGAAGACATCACAGCCTCCACCGCGCACGACTGGGGAATGGTGCACCGTGTCGCAGCTGCCGAAGACCTCGACAACGAAGTCGACGCACTCGTAGAGAAGCTGCTGCAGAAGCCCGAGCTCGCGGTCTACATGACAAAGACTCAGCTTCGCGCATATGCCAGTGTGGACGCACTAGGGGACGCCAGTGAAACCGATGGCGACATGTTGCAACGCGGCATGACAAGCAAAGACGCCGGGGCAAAGTTCGCTATGCCTGGTTCGTCCAAGTCCAAGTCCAAGTCCTAGTCCTAGTCCTAGTCTCAGGTCACCGCGTCGTCCTGCCTCTAGTACGCCTTCTCTTCCAGCAGGATGTAGAGGCGCTCGCCAATATTGCGAATTGTGCCGATGCCTTCTTGGAGTTCCGTCAAGAAGGTACTCAGCTCGTAGGCATCGGCGTCGCCGTCATCCCACGCTCCAGTCTCAAGCCAAAGTTCAGCGACATTGTCGATTTCGTCGTCCGAGTAACGTCCGATGCTGCGAACCACGGCCGGCTCAAACGAGAAAATCGGGAACGACTGGCAGGTTGCATCGCGTAGCGGCTGCATTGCCCCCTGCTCCTGTCCCAACACGACGGTCGCAAGCGCGGCGAGTGTTTTGGTGGAAGGAATGCACAGCGGCTCGGTGACTGGATCAACCGGAAGGTCGTCGAAGTGCCGGACGCCCAATGCTTGTTGTTGTTTGGCGATAAAAAATGTGGCTTCCATGGATTCCCCAGAAAACTCGCGCAGGTGGCGTTAAGTGTCAGACAAAATGTTTGGGGGGAAGCCGTTTTTGCGCAGCAACGGCGCTGGAACGTATCGGAAGCTTTGCGCTGATTCTGAAGCGCGTGCGCCTTCTCGCCCGGAGACTCCTGGCGTTGCGCTGGATCGTGGCAGCGTAAGTTCGCCAACAATAAGCCAATTTGGGTCAGGCCTCCGCAGCGCGCACGCAGTGGATCGTTGCGGCCTTTGGACTTTTATCGACTACGCTGGCACAGGTCCTACGTCCGCAGTGGCCACACTCACGAGCCGGTTGTCCTTACCCTCGTCGTGAACTTCGACGCGTAGCTTGGCGCCATGCGACGATGTTTTGAGGATTCGTGCATGACTCCGCAACGGCCCTGTCTTACCCAGAGATAGGAAATGAACAATCAAATCGTGCGTGACCCAGTCGCGCTCACCAACTGAACGTCCCGCACACTCCGCCGAATAGTCGAGCAGCATCGTGAGCACACCGCCTTGAAGTGCTCCCAGTGTGTTTCCCACATAGGGCGACAGCACCAACTCAACTTCGCCAGCGCACTCATCGACAACGGATACGCCAATGCGGTCGAGCACGGGTTGCACAAGCCCCGAGCCCTCGACCGCGAATTCGCTCCGCATATAGTCGTCACTTGGATCTGTGCGCTGGAATTCGCTGCGCGATTCAAGAATCGAAAACGTCACCGTCCCCATGCCGATCAACACATCGGGTTGCGACTCGCTCGTGACATCAACTTCGACCACGATGGTTGACTTTCCGTGACGTAATAAACGAGGACATGCCGCAATCACACCCGCATGTGGCGCAGCGAACTGATTCACAACCATGTCGCAGGTCGCGACCCAGTTCGGCGCCACAGCCCGGGTCGCGTACGCCCCCGCTGCGACATCGATCAACATCCCCAGCGTACCGGCTCTCACACCCGAAACGTTCGAACAAAGGTTTGGCACGACTTCGAAACTCGCCCGACAGTCGAGTGCCTGCATCTCGAACACGATGCCGAGATCGCGCAGGATATGCGGTGTAGGGGGGTAGCTCGGTGAAAGATCGTTCGTGGTTGCGCTCTGATCGCTCAATTGAAATATCGCCTCGAGAGTTAGG
>Ga0115003_10002009_pt1 | contig 17227 bp, 17 predicted proteins | sample ArcticOcean_MG_C_7_FD_88736 | JGI IMG/M metagenome (GOLD analysis project Ga0115003, IMG submission 88736) | Marine microbial communities from western Arctic Ocean - ArcticOcean_MG_CB11_88 | ecosystem: Environmental > Aquatic > Marine > Oceanic | place: Arctic Ocean: Canada Basin | collected... | reverse complement strand
ATCTTTATCCAAGCCCATAATCTGATCTTCTATGTCAGCACATATTATTACTATTTTTTCATCTTTATGTTTTTTTTCGACACTTTCAGTGTATTTATTGCCAGTGGATAAGCTACCCTCGTCAACATTACAAACTATTATTTTTGGTTTAGCACTTAAAAGCCCCAAAGAAGATAGTAATTTTTTTTCATCATCGTCTTGAATTTTAATCTCTTCACCAGCATTTAAAGATTTTAATTTGTCTTCTAAAATTTTAATTTCTTTGTCCGTTAAAAGTTTTTTCTTACCTTTTTCTAATTTCTTTTGAATTAAATCAATGTCAGCTAATAAAATTTCAGTTTTGATGGTTTCAAGGTCGCTTACAGGGTTTATTTCAGGGTTAATATGGGTAATTTTACTAGAGTCAAAGCATCTAACTAAATGTATTATTGCATCAACTTCTCTGATGTGTGATAGAAATTTATTACCAAGCCCTTCACCTTTTGAAGCTCCTTTTACCAAGCCAGCAATGTCTACAAATGTAATGTTGGTATAAATTTTTTTCTTAGAATTAGAAAGAGATGAAAGTGTATCTAATCTTTTATCCACCACATCAACAATGCCAATATTTGGATCAATAGTACAAAAAGGAAAATTACCAGCTTCAGCATTTTTTGAAGCAGTTAAAGCATTAAACAGTGTTGATTTACCAACATTAGGTAAACCTACGATTCCACATTTAAATCCCATTAAGGTTTTGATTAACTTTGCTTGAAAAAAGGTCTATTTTTTTTTCAATTAATGTTGGAATTGATTTTACAATATTGTCAGTAATCTCTTTTATTTTTTCTTCTTCATCGTCCTTAAAATCCTCAAGCACATGACTGTTTACTTTCTTTTGTTCTTTTGGATGACCTATGCCTATTCTAACTCTAGAATAATCTTTGCCGATAAATTTATCAATAGATTCAATGCCATTGTGCCCAGCGCTACTTCCACCAAATTTAGCTTTAATTTTTCCAAAGTCAATATCTAGGTCATCATGAAAAACAAATACGTCTTTTGCATCAATTTTAAAATAATCAATTAGTTCCTTTATAGCGGTTCCAGAATTATTCATAAAAGTTAATGGTTTAATAGCATAAACTTTTTGAGTCTCAATATTTCCAGTAGTTAAGAGTCCTTTGAACTTTGGTTTTTGTTTTGAAAGTTTAAAGTGTTGATTTATGGCATCTATAATTTTAAAGCCAATATTGTGACGATTATTTTCGCTATTAGGACCTGGATTGCCCAATCCGACTAGTAGAAGCATATTTAATTATTTCTTTTCAGGAGTTTTTTTTTCTGAAGCTTTTTTATTATCTCCTCCTTGCTCTTTTCCTTTATCATCTTTTTTAGCAGCATCATTATCCTTAGCTGCGTCGCCCGAAACTTCTGTGTTGCCCTCAGCTGCAGCTGTAGCATCTCCTTCAGCAGCCTCACCTTCAGCAGGTTTTTCTGGTTCTTTAATTACCGTAGGTGCTGCAACAGTTGCAATGACGAAATCTCTATCGGTAATCGTTGGTGTAACACCTTCTGATAATTTTACAGAAGAAATTTTAATACTTGTTCCAATATCTAGTCCAGATAGATCTATAACAATGTTATCTGGTATATTATCTGCTGGACATTTTAACTCAACTTTTCTTCGAACAATATTTAACACTCCACCTTTTTTTAATCCAGGACTTTCAGAATGGTTTTTAAATTCTACAGGTATATCTAGAGTAATTTTTGTACCAGATAATATTCTCATAAAATCTATGTGAATTGGTTCATCCGACACTACGTGGTAAGCAACTTCCCTTGGAATTACTTTTTCTTTTTCCCCATCGATATCTAATTCAATTACTGAAGATAAAAAAGTATCAGAGTTTAATATGTTATTTAAAGATTTTTTTTCTATTGAAATTTTTGCATTAGGGTTTTTTCCACCATAAAGAATAGCAGGGATCAATCCCTTAATTCTTTGTCTATTGTTTTCACCTGAATTGGCGTTATCTCTTTTTATTGCTTTTAAATTATTCATGTTATTATTTGATGAGCTATATAACTGTACTATTAAAATAAAACAAGTGTTAATTGAATAAATCTGACACAGAATTTGAATTAGATATTCTTTTTATAGCCTCTGCCATTAGTGAAGATATTGATAATACCTCAATTTTATTGTTATTTTTTATTTTATTAGTGTTATCGATAGTATCAGTAATTATTAATTTTTTTATCTTTGATTTTTTAATCTTAGCAACTGCTTCTCCACTTAACACTGCATGAGTTATAAAAACATATACTTCAATAGCTCCTGCTTTCTTTAAAGCCTCAACAGCATTAACAATTGTTCCACCGCTATCTATTATATCGTCAACAATAACACATGTTTTTCCTTTTACGTTTCCAATTATATTCATAACTTGTGACTGGCCCGGCTTAGGTCTTCTTTTATCTATTATAGCTAAATCAGCTTTTATTCTTGTTGCGAGGCCTCTAGTTCTTTGTACACCTCCAACATCAGGTGAAACACAAATTAGTTTTTTATTTTTAAATTTCTTTTTTATATATTTTGCAAATAAAGGTGTAGTGAATAAATTATCAACTGGCATATCAAAAAAACCTTGTATCTGTCCAGCATGCAAGTCGACAGTAACAATTCTACTTGCACCTGCGTTTGTAAGTAGGTTTGCTACAACTTTTGCTGAAATGGAAGTTCTTGGAGCAACTTTTCTATCTTGTCTTGCGTAACCGAAGTAGGGAATTACAGCTGTAATATTTTTTGCCGAAGATCTTTTTAATGCGTCTATGACAAGTATCAATTCCATTAAATTGTCATTTGCAGGGTTTGATGTAGATTGAATTACAAAAACGCTATTCCCTCTTATGTTTTCATTAATTTCTATATAGATTTCACCGTCTGCGAATCTTTTAATGTTTGTATTAACAAGCTTAAGCTTAAGTTGTTTGGAGATATCTTTACTGAGCTTTGTATTGCTAGTACCAGATAAAATTTTCATGAATTTAATTATTTATACAATTATTTTTTTAAGTTTTCAAACATATTGTTGATATACATCTCCCATAATCAGGCTCTTTAAGCTTCTTAGACCTTCTGTAGCTATAAAAATTAGTAGCGTCTTTAAAGGTATCTCTATCAACATTATCTATATTTTTAACACCGTTTATTTCTAATTTATGCACAACGTAGCCTCGAATATCAAAAAAAATTCTTTTGTCTACGTTCATATTAAAGAATTTTTCGTTAACAGTGCTTTTATGAATAAATTTTTCATAGAACTCTTTACCAACCTCATAACTAGCTGGACCAATGCAAGGGCCAATAGATGCATAAATATTATTTTTGCTTTTATTTTTTTTAAATTTGCTTAAAGTATTTTCTATAATTCCATTATGTGCTCCTTTCCATCCAGCATGCAGACAAGCAATAGTTTCATGATTTTTATCATATAAAATTACAGGCACGCAGTCTGCCGTAAGTACAGCCAAAACCACACCCTTTAAATTTGTTATTAATGCATCAGAATTAAATACTTTATCTTTAATATTATTTTTACTTACAATTATAGCTTTATTACTGTGCGTTTGATTCATTAAAATTAAATTATTTAATTTAATTTTCATAATATTTGATACCGCTTTTAGATTTTTTAATATTTTCTTTTTATTATCATCTGAACCTTTTCCACAATTAAGACTAGAATAAACGCCCGAAGAAAAACCATTATTTCTTGAAAAAAAATAGTGATTTATATTTTTAAATTTTTTTAGCACTTTCGAAGTGAACATTATTTAAAACCTACAATATTTTTACTTTTTGATTTATGAGCAAAAATTACCTTAAATAAATCACCCATATATTTAGAGTCTAAAAGCCTTTTTAATCTAAGATATAAATCAGCTTTATCTTTAAAACTCATTTTTAAACTTAATATTTCAGCTCTTTCTATTATACCAATTTTTTTTAAAAAAAAACTTTGAGAAACTATATTTTCTACAAAAAGTTTTTTTTCCATAAAATAATTTTTTAAAAAATTAAAATTTACCAAAGATGTAATATCAGCGTTACCAAGATTAGAAAATACCTCATTTTTTTTATGATTTTTTACAGATTGTAGGGTATTAAGGCTTTTTTGTTTAATATACCCATAGTCAATGAGCAAAATACCTCCACCATGTTGATTTATTTTTCCTATCATTGGATTAATAATTTTTAGTCCCAACTTAGGATATTCAATAAATTTAAATTTTTTAAATTTGTTTATGATATTCGTGTTTTTTAAGGAAGCTTTTATAAGTTTTGTTTTAATATTATTTTTTTTATCCAAATAAACATAATTTTCATAAATTGAATTATTCTTTCTTTCAAATTGTTTTATTGGGATTGCATCAAAAAACTCATTACCTATAAAAAGCAAAGGACCTTTTTTAATATTATTAAAATTAGAAATCCATTTCACTTTTGTGTTGTTGATATTAGTTTTTTGAATCTTTCGTAAATATTTACTTTTTTCATAAATATAAAAATTATAACTATTGTTAAAGGAAGAAAAATTTTTAAAAGTTTTTATCAATTTTTTTGATAAAGCACCATTTCCTGAACCCAATTCTATAATATTAAAATTTTTAGGTTGATTTAAATTTTCCCAGAATGAAATTATCCAAATAGCTATCATTTCTCCAAAAAGAGGTGAGATTGACGGAGCTGTTACAAAGTCTCCTTTTAAACCAAAAGGGTTTTTTTTTGAATAGTATCCGTAACTATTATTGTACAAAACATCTTGAAAAAAATTATCTATAGGAATTATTTTATTTTTTTTAAAATATTTATTATTTGAATGCATTTTTTTTAATGTTGATGAACCAAAAAGTGCCAATTAAAATCATCATTAAGCTTAAAAAAGAACCCATGCTTATTTTTTCAAAAAGGTAGCCAATATGAATATCGGGTTCTCTAAATTGTTCAGAAATTATTCTAAATATTCCATAAAGCACTAGAAATAAACAAGAACATATGCCAGTTTCGAATCTTTTTTTAAGCGATATATTAATTAATATTATGAACAATACAAATCCTTCTAAAACAGCTTCATAGAGTTGAGAGGGGTGCCTGGAAATATTATCGACTGATAAAAAAATAACTGAAAAAAATAAATCTGTGGGCTTTCCATACAGTTCAGCATTTATAAAATTTGCTACCCTTCCAAAAAATATGCCAATTGGTGCAACACAAGCAATAACGTCTAAAAAAATAATAGAATTAAATTTCCTTCCAAAGGAATTAGAAAAAAAATGCGTAGCAAAAAATACACCAATTAACGCCCCGTGAAAAGACATGCCACCTTCCCAGATTTTAAAAATATCTATTGGATTTTCATAATAAAATGCAAAATTATAAAAAATGACATATCCGATTCTTCCACCAAAAATTATGCCTATAATTAAATATGAAATTAAATTATCAAACTCATCTCTAAAAACCATTTGATTTGATTGTGTTTTAAATGCTAAGAGTTTTTTCCCAAGCCACCATCCCGCTAAAATACCAGCCATGTAAGCAAGAGAATACCATCGGATTTGAATAATTCCTAAATCAAGTAAAATAGGGTTTAAATTATGAATATACATTTTGAACTTATAACATATTTGAAATAAGTTTTCTTATCAAATAAGATTAGATATGAATAATAAAGAAAAAATACTTAAGCTGTTATCGGGCTTAATAGAAAAAGGGATCTTAACAAGCGGAGACGTAAAAAATGAAATTTTAACTAATTTTAAGTTTAAAAAAGAAGATATTATTGGGAAACTTCAACTTGTTTCAAAAGAAGAACACGAGGTACTAAAAAAAGTTGTTTTAAAATTAGAAAAAGAAATACTAAAGTTAAAAAAAAAAAAATTATAAGGGTAAAGATATTTTTATTTGCAAACCTTCGTATGTACTTTTACCTAGAAGAATACTTCCACCATGTGAATTGATTATGTCTTCAGCAATTGAAAGCCCTAGGCCTACCCCAGACTTATTTAAGCTCCTACTTTTATCTAATCTATAAAATGGCTTAAACACATTACGATATTGCTCTGCAGGAATACCAGGTCCATCATCTTCAATCAAAATTACCAATCTACTTATTGTTTTGCTAGAGTTAATAAAAACATTTTCAGCATGAGTTAAACTGTTTTGAATTAAGTTATTCAAACATCTTTTAAGTGCGTTTCTTCTTCCAACTAAAAAAATTTCTTCATTATTTAATAATTGAATTTTATTATTTTTAAAATTTTCTACCAGCTCAATAAAAAGATCCTTAATATCTATTGGGGAAGATTCTTCATAAACCTGATTTTTTGCAAATTGCAAATAGTCATTTAACATTTTTTCCATTTCATCTATGTCTTTTGACATATTTTTAGAAATTTCTTTTTGATTTAACATTGCTAATTGAAGCTTTAATCTTGTTAGAGGCGTTCTTAAATCATGACTAATACCTGATAGCATTTCAGATCTTTGATTAAGATGCCTATTTATTCTTTTAACCATTCGATCAAACTCATACGAGGCCTTCCTTATTTCTGAAGCACCAGAAGGCCTAAATTCGTTTACATAATCACCTTTACCAAATCTTTCAGCGGCTTTAGCTAAATTAACTATTGGTCTCGTTTGATTTTTTAGAAAAATAATTGCAATAAAAATTAAAACAAAAGACGGCAATGTAATCCATAGAAGAAAAAGTCTTACAGATGAGCTTGCAATTTTGTCTTTTGGCAGAAGAATTTTTATAGTTTCACCACCAGCTTTTAGTTTTATTTCAACGGCATTTTTATATTTTGAGGTATTAAACCAGTAATTTCCACTTCCAAAAACTGATTTAAGTTGTCTTCTTAAAGATCTATCCATCGGACTAAATCTTCTTTCAGCACTTACGCTTGGAAATTTTTCTTTTGTAATATAGACCTCGAATCTGAAATTATTTTTGTAGCTATCCGTTAAATAATCTAAATTATTTGCATCATTATTATATATATCTTGTAGTGTTTTTAATTCAGCCACAACAGAACGCGTCATACCTTTATTTACTTTAATCCAAACACTGTCAAAAAAAACTATTGTGATTATTAATTGCAGTAAAATTGTTGGGGCGGCTACAATTATTAACGATCTAAAGAAGAGCGTTTTAGGTAATATAATTTTGAATATTTTATCCAACCCAGAGAACATAGCCCGACCCCCTAATAGTTTGAAGATATTTTGGATTTTTTGGATCTATTTCTATTTTTTGTCTCAACCTTGTTATCATAACATCAATAGATCTTTCTTGAGAGATATTAGAAATTTCTGCTATTTTTATTCTCGAATATGTTTTACCCGGGTTTGAAAGCATTTCAACTAAAATTCTTTTTTCAGCAATATTAATTTTGTAACTTTTTTCTCCTCGAAAAATATTCATTTTATTTAAATTAATTTTTGATTTTCCAATACTAATAATTTTATTAATATCTATCCCCTTACTTTTTGCGATAATATTATTAATTCTTAAAAGTAATTCCTTTGGCTCAAAAGGCTTGCCAAGATAGTCATCTGCACCTAGTTCCAGTCCTTTAATTCTATTTTCAACCTCTCCTTTTGCAGTCAGAAGTATTATAGGAATATTTTTTTTTTTTTTTACTTCTCTAGTTAAATCAAAGCCATTTTGTCCAGGCATCATCACATCTAAAATTATTATATCAAAATTAAATTGAAAAAGTTTTATTTTTGCTGAAGGGGAATCTATTGCAGTTGATACCATATAATTATTATCCTCTAGATACTGCTTAATGAGATCTCTAATTCTATCATCATCATCTACAACTAAAATATGTATTTTACTTTTATCCATTAATTATTTTATCTAATACTTTTTTAAATTTTACAACTGAATCCGGTTCTGAGTTTTTTAATGCGTTAAATATCCGCTTTTTTTGAACCGCATAAATTTTTTCAAAAAATAATGTTCCTTCTTTATCTAAATGTAAGTTTTTTTTTCTTGTGTCGGTATCATCTTTTATTTGTTTAATCATTTTAGAAGTTATGAGATCTTTTATTACTCTACCTAAACTTTGTTTAGTGATTTTAAGCTTAAATATTAATTCTGTAAGGCTAATTCCTGGGTTACGTTCTATTAAATTTATGGCTCTAAGATGAGCCGGTCCAAAAAATTTTTTAGCTAATAGATTTTTGGGATCAGAGAAAGTTTCTCTGTAGGCATAATATAGTAATTGAATGAAATCCTTGATTTGATCGTCTTTAAGATAAAGTAACTCTTTCATAATTGGTAAGTTATATTGACATATTGTAATAAGAAATATACTTTTTTGTAACTAAAAAAATCGTTTAATTTAATTATTTTTATGGAAACAATACCTTACGATAAAAGAGCGGGTAAACTTTGGTTTAATGGCGTAGCCGTAGACTGGAAAGATGCAAAAATTCACGTTTTAAACCATGGACTTCATTATGCTAGTTGCGTATTTGAAGGAGAAAGGGTTTATGACGGTAAAATATTTAAGCTATCAGAGCATACTGAAAGATTATTTTATTCTGCAAAAAGAATGGGTATAGAAGTGCCTTATTCAATAAGCGAAATCAATGATGCTTGTAAGAAAATAGTTAACATTCAAAATGTTAAAAACGGTTATGTAAGACCTGTAATTTGGAGAGGGAGTGAAATGATGGCTATCTCAGCGCAGAAAAATAAGATCAATGTAGCAATTGCAACTTGGGAATGGGGATCGTATTTTGATCCGAAACAAAAACTAAATGGCATTAAATTAAATATTTCCTCATGGCGCAGACCGTCACCAAACTCAATTCCTTGGGATACGAAGGCTGCAGGATTATACATGATTTGCACTTTATCTAAACATGAGGCAGAGAAGGAAGGTTTTACGGATTCTTTGATGTTAGATCATGAAGGCAATATAGCCGAAGCAACCGGTGCAAATATTTTTTTTAAAAATAAAGAGGGTGAAATACACACTCCAATACCGGACTCTTTTTTAGATGGCATCACAAGAAGATCAGTAATAGGAATTGCTAAATCAAAAGGCATTACAGTCGTAGAAAGAAAAATTAAACCTGAAGAAATGAAAAGTTTTGAAGGATGTTTTTTGACCGGTACAGCAGCAGAAGTTACACCGGTATCTAAAATTGATAAATATGATTTTAAAGTTTGTTCTATTATCACTGATCTAAATGATAGCTATCAAGCTTTAGTTAGAAAAAAATCTGCAGCTTAATTTTCGTTATCTTTACTTATAGCGTGATCAATACCTTTAATAAGATAATCATAACCAGTGTATAAAGTTAAAAAAGCAGAAAACCACAAAAGTACAATACCTACTGTTTGTGCGTTGTAATCTTGAAAATTAAATATTGTGTTTCCACTTTCTCCTGTTAATAAAATAGCTATAGCTAGCATTTGAATAAACGTTTTTAATTTAGCTAAACTACTTACGGGCATATCTATGCTTACCTTTGCTAAAAATTCTCTTAATCCTGATATTAAAATTTCTCTAGTTAAAATAATTATAGCAGCCACGACTTCAAAATTTTTAATTGTTCCATTCATTACTAGTAAAATTAGAGCCGCAGAAACTAAAATTTTATCAGCAATCGGATCTAGCAACTCACCCAGCTTAGATTCTTCTTTAAATAATCTTGCTAATAGTCCATCCAAATAATCAGTAAAACTTGCTAAAACAAATAAAAAGAAAGGTATTAAATCCCCAAATAAACCAGGGATAAAAAAAGTTAAAACAAAAATTGGAACAATGATTATTCTTCCAATTGTTAAAATATTAGGAATTTGTAGTTTCATATCTCACTCATGAAAATAATTATATATTTTCTTTGCTGTATTGTCTTCTATTCCTTCAACAAATTTTATTTCTTCAAAGCTAGCTGACTCAACCGCCCTTGCGGATCCAAAATGGTTTAATAACGCTCTTTTTCTCTGTTTTCCTATGCCGGTAATTTGATCTAATAAAGATTTACTCAAATTTTTCTTCCTTTTTGCTCTGTGAGTGTTAATTGCAAATCTATGAGCCTCATCTCTTAATCTCTGAATAAAAAATAATAAAGGATCATTTTTTTCAAATTTATACTCTTTATTTTCGAAATATATAGTTTCATTTCCAGCGTTTCTATTTTTACCTTTTGCTATAGCGATTATAGGTATATCATTTAATTTAAGTTCATTTAATACCTCTCTACTTACAGAGTATTGCCCTTTGCCACCATCAACCATCACAAGATCTGGTAATGACAGAGCGTCAGACTTTTCTTTGACTACTTTAGAAAACCTTCTAAACAATACTTCTTTAAGCATGCCATAATCATCACCTTTAATAGAATCATTTTTAATATTAAATTTTCTATACCTTTTTTTATTAAATCCTTCATTGCCAAAAGTTATTAACCCTCCAATACAGTCCGTACCTTGGATATGACTATTATCATAAACTTCAATTAAATTAATATTATTATTTAATTTAAATTTTTTAGAAAGTTTATTTATTAAACTCAAGTTGCTTTGTGTTTCGTATAGCTTTTGTGTCAAAGCTTGTTTAGCATTTTTTTCAGCCATAGACGTAAGCGATTGTTCTTCTTTTTTTTTTGCTTCTTTTATTATGATATCTTTGTTTTCTTTAATAGAAAATGTTTTTTCTAATAATTTTTTTTCATTAATTTTATGGTTTGTTATTATTAAAGACGGGATAGATTTATTCTCGTAAAACTGAGAAACAAATGAAGACAAAATATTAGATAATTTTTCTTCCGGATCATGTTTAGGAAAAAAAGCTTGATTACCCCAATTTTGTTTAGATCTAAAAAAAAATACTTGAACACAAGTTTTCCCTGATTTTTTATAACCAGCAATAACATCTGCTTCAACCAAGTTTGTTTCACTTATTTTTAGAGATGACTGAATTATATTTAGCGATTTAATTTTATCTCTAAATGTGGCCGCTTTTTCAAAATCAAGTTCATCACTAGCCTTATTCATTTGCAGGGAAAGACTTTTTTGAATTTTTCTATATCTTCCGCTTGAAAGAAATTCATCAGCAGCTTCGACAAGTTTAGCATAATCTTCCTTGCTAATTTTACCACCACAAGGACCTGAACAACGTTTTAGATAATAATTAAAACAAGTTTTATTTGCTAAAGCAACTTGCTGATCGGTACAAGATCTTATTAAAAAAATTTTTTGAAGTGTCTTTATTGCACTATTTACAGCCATAGCGCTTGCAAAAGGTCCAAAGTATCGACCAGGTTTATTTTTAATGCCTCGGTGTTTTTCAATACGAGGAAACTCATGCTCAGATAAAAAAATATAAGGAAATGATTTATCATCTTTTAAAAGTATATTAAAACGAGGCTTGTGTTTTTTAATTAAATTAGCTTCAAGAAGTAGCGCCTCGCACTCGTTGGAGGTGGTTGTTATTTCCAAAAATTTAGTTTGAGACAACATTCTTTCAGTTCTAATGGGTAAATTTCCATCAGAAACATAGTTTCTTAGTCTATTGGGAATATTTTTTGCTTTTCCTATATATAAAATTTCTTTTTTAGAATTTAGCATTCTGTATACACCAGGATTTTTAGGTAATAACGGAATCTTGTCTTTAATTATCTTTTTTCCTGATTCTAAGTTATTTATCATAATCTTTTTTTTATAATTTCAATTCCTACAGAGGATGTGTTTTTTATAATTTGAGTTTTTTCTATTTTAAGTTTTATTTTTAAAATATTAATATTCATAAATAATTCATAAAAAATATCGTCAGCTAAGGTTTCCAATAATTCATAATGTTTAGTTTTGGTAATTTTAGTTACAGTTTTTACGATAGTTTCATAATTTACTATACTATTAAGTTTGTTCTCAATCGGAAAAAGGGAAGGGTTAATATCTATAATAATATTAAATTTAACTTCTTGTTTTTTAACTTTTTCAAAATCATGAATACCCACTGATATTAAAAGAGATAAATCAGATATTAAAACTTTTCTTTTATAAGAATATATTTTTTTTGATCCTAATTTTAAAACTTTTTCTATTTTTTTCATTCCTTAGTATTTATTATATCGGGTGTTTTCCAAGCTAAAGATTGACCACCATCAACACTTATGATTTGACCGGTTACGTTATCATTATTAATAAAATATTTAACAGTTTCACAAATATTTTTTGGATTCACTTTATCCTCAAGAATTAGAGACTTATATTGCTTTTTGAAATGTCTTTCGGTTTGCCTACTATTTTTAATTGTTGGACCTGGAGCAATTCCATTAACTCTTATATTTGGAGCGAGACTCATCGCAGATGTCTTTGTAAGTGTTTGGAGACCAGCTTTACTTAGTGTGTAAGAAAAAAAGAAAGGAGTTAACTTAAATATTCTTTGATCAATAATATTTATTATATTACCTTTTTTTAATTTTAAATGTTTTTTGAAATCTTTAGTTAAAATAGCAGGAGCTTTTAAATTAATATCTATATGGTTGTTAAAACTTTTTTCATTAAAACTAAATAAGTCATCTTTTTCAAAAATAGACGCATTGTTAATTAAACAATCTAAGCCCTTCATTTTTTTATAAGCATAGGAAATAATTCTTTTGGTTTGTGCTATTTTAGATAAGTCAGATTTAATCAAAAAAATCTTACAACCTATTTTTTCTAGTTTAGTTTTCAATTTTTTAACTTCTTTGTTCGATTTATTATAGTGCAAAGTTATTTGCACATCATTACTTGCAAGAGACGTGGCTATAGCCGCACCTATTCTTGTTGCACTTCCCGTTATAATTATTTTTTTGGCTTCCATTTTTTTTGCTGTCTCTTAGTTTGTGTTCCAGGCATCCCTAATGTTGAACGGCCTTTAGGATAAATTTTACTCTTTAAGTTATATTGACTTATCTTTGGATTCAACGTGATTTCTAATTCACTAACTTCTAATTTTCTTATTTCATCTCTTATTTTTGCAGCTTCTTCAAACTCAAGATTGCCAGCTGATTCTTTCATTTTTTTATTTAACCCTTTTAGATGTTTTTTAAGATTACCACCAATATTTGATCCTTTGGCATCGATATCTTTTTTTTCATAAACTGATTGCAAAATATCACCTATGTCTTTTTTTATTGATTCTGCAGTAATATTATTTTTTTTATTATATTTGACTTGGATATCCCGTCTCCGGTCTGTCTCCTTCATTGCGCTAATTATGCTCTTAGTCTTTTTATCAGCGTATAAAATGACCTTTCCATCGATGTTTCTTGCTGCCCTTCCAATTGTTTGAACCAAAGAAGTTTCAGATCTTAAAAAACCTTCTTTATCTGCGTCTAAAATTGCAACTAAAGCACACTCAGGAATATCCAGTCCTTCTCTTAATAAATTTATTCCAACCAGTATATCAAAAACCCCAAGTCTAAGGTCTCTAATTATTTCTATCCTCTCAAGTGTATCAATATCAGAATGCATGTATCTAACCTTAAGCCCATTTTCGTGAAGATATTCGGTTAAGTCTTCAGCCATTTTTTTTGTCAGTGTTGTAGCCAAAACTCTATAGCCTTTTTCAATTGCCTTTGACGCTTCGTGCATTAAATCATCAACTTGATTTTTTGCGGGTTTTATCTCAACTGGCGGATCGATTAAACCCGTTGGCCTTATTATTTGATCAATATGTTTATTATCTGTTTGTTTTAATTCCCAAGGACCAGGTGTAGCTGAAACAAAAATAGTTTGTGTTCTCATCATATCCCATTCTTCGAACTTTAATGGTCTATTGTCCATGCAAGAAGGTAATCTAAATCCATATTCAGCTAGAGTGCTCTTTCTTGTTCGGTCACCTTTATACATGGCATTTAATTGTGGAACAGTTACGTGACTTTCATCAACAAAAACAATTGTATTGTCTGGAAAATATTCAAATAAAGTTGGAGGAGGTTCACCTGCTTTTCTACCTGATAAAAATCTTGAATAATTTTCAATACCAGCGCAAGTACCAGTTGCCTCTATCATCTCAAGATCAAACTTAGTCCTCTCTCTTAGTCTTTGTTCTTCCAATAGTTTATTATCTTCTCTATGTTTTTTTAAGGTTATGGCTAATTCAGACTTAATTTGTCTAATTGCCTGATCCATGGTTGGTTTCGGAGTAATGTAATGACTATTTGCATATATTTTAATGGCAGAAAAATCATTAGTTTTCTCTCCTGTCAAAGGATCGAACTCTTCTATTTTTTCTAATTTATTAAGGTTGAAGCTTATTCTCCACGCTCTATCGTCCAAGTGAGACGGAAAAATTTCTAAATTCTCTCCCCTTACTCTAAAAGTTCCTCTAAAAAAATTATGATCATTTCTTTTATATTGAAGAGTAACAAACGTTCTTATTAACTCATCTCTTTCATATTCATTATTTTTTTTAAGAGTGATTGTCATTTTACCATAGGCTTCAACTGAACCAAGGCCATAAATACATGAAACACTAGCTACAATAATTACATCATCTCTTTCTAATAACGAACGAGTTGCAGAGTGTCTCATTCTATCAATCTGCTCATTAATTGAAGCTTCTTTTTCAATATAAGTATCTGACCTTGGTACGTATGCCTCTGGTGTATAATAGTCGTAATAGGAAACAAAATATTCGACAGCATTATTAGGAAAAAAATTTTTAAATTCGCCATAAAGTTGAGCAGCCAAAGTTTTATTTGGAGCTAAAATTAAGGCGGGCCTGTTTGTTGCCTCAATAACTTTTGCCATTGTAAAGGTTTTGCCTGAACCAGTTACACCTAATAATACTTGCTCATTTTTTTCTTTTTTTAAATTGCTAAGTAGTTGTTTTATTGCTTGTGGCTGATCTCCAGCTGGCTCAAAGTCACTTTTTATTTTAAATTTTATGCCACCCTCTAATTTCTCTCTAATAGAGGTGTTGGTATTTTCTATATCTAGTATTTTTTCTTGGTAAGTATTTTGCATTTTGTGTTATTAATAATTTAAAAAAAACATTATAAAATTCAATGAGCATAATTTCCAACAATTTAAAACGTATCAAACCGTCGCCTACAATAGCAGTTACTCAAAAAGCAAGAGAATTAAAGGCATCTGGTAAAGACATAATCGGTCTTGGAGCAGGCGAACCTGATTTTGACACTCCAGATAACATTAAGCAAGCTGCTATAAAGGCTATAAATGATGGAGACACAAAGTACACAGCTGTTGACGGAACACCAGCTTTAAAAGATGCAATTATCAAAAAATTTAAAAGAGAAAACAACCTAGACTATCAGATTGACCAAATAACAGTTGGAGCAGGGGGAAAACACGTAATTTATAACGCCATGATGGCCACTTTAAATGAAGGAGACGAAGTAATTGTTCCAGCTCCTTACTGGGTTTCTTATCCCGATATGGTTTTATTAGCCGGCGGAACCCCAGTAATTTTAAAATGTAGTGAAAAACAAGGATTTAAAATTAACCTACTAGAATTAGAAAAATCTATAACTAAAAAAACAAAATGGATAATATTAAATTCACCGTCTAATCCTACAGGAGCTTGTTATACCGAGGAAGAGATTAAAGAAATTGCAGAAGTTTTAACAAAACATCCTCACGTTTACATTTTAAGTGACGATATTTATGAGCACGTAACATATCAAGAATTTAAATTTTTTACTATTGCTCAAATTGATGGTTTAAAAGATAGAGTTCTTACAATGAATGGTGTTAGTAAAGCATATTCAATGACAGGTTGGAGAATAGGGTATGCAGCTGGTCCAAAAGAAATAATTAAAGCAATAGCTAAAGTGCAATCGCAGTCAACAACTAATCCATCTTCAATTAGTCAAGCCGCCGCGGTAGAAGCTTTAAATGGAACACAAGATTTTATTAAAGAACGTGCAACTTCATTTCAAGAAAGAAGAGACTTTGTTGTTAAAGCATTAAATGAAATAGATGGAATTAAATGTTTAAATCCTGATGGTGCGTTTTATGTATTTCCAAGTTGTAAAGATTTAATTGGTAAAAAAGATAGTAATGGAAAAAAACTTGTTAAAGATACTGATTTCGTACAATCTTTATTAGAAAATAGTGGTGTGGCAGTTGTTCAGGGTTCAGCATTTGGCTTAGAGGGTTTTTTTAGAATATCTTATGCGACATCAATGGAAAATTTAAAAAAAGCTTTAGAAAAAATATCTTCTTTTTGTAAAAGCTTAAGTTAATGAAATTGTTCAAATAAATTAAATATTCAGGGTGGGCTTTTGTTTTCCCCACATTTCAAAATATTTACCCTTTTTTAATAATAAACTTTCATGCGTCCCTTGTTCAATAATAGCGCCTTGATCAAGAACAATGATATTATCAGCATTTGCTGCTGTTGATAGTCGGTGAGCAATTATTAAAGTTGTTTTATTTTTAGAGACATTTTCTAGATTTTTTTGAATTTCTTTTTCTGTACTAGTATCCAACGCAGATGTTGCTTCATCAAAGAAAAATATTTTAGGATTTTTTAGAATAGTTCTTGCAATAGCAACTCTTTGTTTTTCTCCACCAGATAATTTTAGCCCTCTTTCTCCTACAATTGTTTTATATCCATCCGGTAAAGTTGATATAAAGTCATGTATATCTGCATTTTGTGCAGCGCTAATAATCTCTTCTTTAGTAGCATCAGTATTGCCGTAAGCTATATTGTAATGAATTGTATCATTGAATAAGACCGTGTCTTGTGGCACTACACCAATAATTTTTCTTAGAGAATTTTGGGAAATTTTATTTATATTTGTATCGTTGATATAAATATTTCCCTCTTTAGGGTCGTAAAACTTAAATAATAATCTACTTATTGTCGATTTACCGGCACCAGTCGGACCTACGATTGCTACTTTTTTTCCATTAGGAACAGTAAATGAAATATTTTTAATGATAGTTCTTCTTATATCGTAATCAAAACTAATATTCTCAAATCTAATTTCTGCAACTTTACTTTGGGGTATATCTTCAAGGTTGCCCTTTATTGCTGGGGCAACTTCCAGCAAACTAAACATGTTTTCCATGTCAGTTAATGCCTGTCTAATTTCTCTATATACAGAACCCAACCAATTTAATGGTTGATATAATTGTAACATATAGGCATTAATTACTACAAACCCTCCAATATCAATGTCTCCACTTTTGAT
>Ga0115003_10002008_pt1 | contig 17231 bp, 11 predicted proteins | sample ArcticOcean_MG_C_7_FD_88736 | JGI IMG/M metagenome (GOLD analysis project Ga0115003, IMG submission 88736) | Marine microbial communities from western Arctic Ocean - ArcticOcean_MG_CB11_88 | ecosystem: Environmental > Aquatic > Marine > Oceanic | place: Arctic Ocean: Canada Basin | collected... | reverse complement strand
TTTTTAGTAGTATTGGCCGTACAATAATCGTACAAGTTTTAAAAAGTAAAACCCTAATCACTTGTTTATAAAGTAGTTAGGGTTTTACTAAGCGGAGAAGAAGGGTGTAAGACAATGATCTAGATACATTATAAACAGTGATTTTAGATATCTTGTTTTAAAATTTGATTAATGATTTCTGTTTTTTCTTTTAATACTTTAATGTTTACAGATGAGTAACCCATTACTAATCCATTTTCTTTCTTTTTTGTTATATAATAATTACTAAGTGGGTAGGCTACTACATTTTCTTTTATAAGAGACTTAAAAACTTTTAAATCATTTCTTTTGTTTTTAAACTTAGCTATTAAGTGAAGTCCATTATTTTCTTTTTTATCTATTAATAAAGTTTCTTTAGTACTTGAAATAAAAGCTTTTTTTCTTTCAGAAGCTGTTTCTAATACATTTCGGATATGCTTATTTAAATAATCTTTTTCAATAAAAGTTGACAATATTTCTTGAGTAGATGAAGGGACGAATCTAGAAGATTGCTCGTAGATAGATTTGACTGATTCCAACATAAATTTTGGCACTATCATATAACCTATTCTCAATGAAGGATGAAGTAATTTATTAAAAGTTCCTAAGTAAATGACTCTATCTTCATTATCTAAACTATAAAGTGATGGTATAGGGTTTATTAAATTACTAAATTCATGATCGTAATCATCTTCAATAATAAGTGAATTATTATTAGATATCCAATTTAAAATTTCTATTCTTCTATTTAAGCTCATTCTAACACCTAAAGGATACTGATTTGAAGGTGTTGTATATATAAATTTTACTTTATCATTTAGATCCTTAATAATTATTCCTTCTTTATCAATACCACATGGAATAACTTTTGCTTTTAAGCTTTTGAATAAGTTATATGCTCTAGGAAATGTTGGGTTTTCCATTCCTATTTTGTCTCCAGAATCTAGAATAGCATTAGAAGATAAATACAAAGAGTGAAGAGATCCAGATGTAATGACAATTTGATTATAATTACATCTGATATTTCTGTAAATTTTTAAATAATTTGAAATGTTAATTCTTAATTGTTCTAAGCCCTCTGAAGGGGCATATGAAAGATCTGTCGGGTTTGATAAACTCCAATATCTATTTGAAATATTTTTCCATTTATTTATGGGAAAAACATCTAATGGAGGTAGCCCAGGTCTAAAAGCAATACTGGTTTTAGAAAAATTATCAGTACTTAAGTAACGATACTTTTTAAATAGATTAGATTTTTTTGAAAGCTTAGGGTATGAAAAATTATTTTTATCATCTTTCACTTCATTAATAGCTTGCTTATAACCCACATAATATCCAGACCCCTTTTTTGAATAAATAAGGCCTTCAAATAACAATAAGTCATAAATTTTTAAAGCAGTAGTTCTGGAAATTTCCAAATCTTTAGATAAAACTCTAGAAGGGGGGAGCTTTTGATTTTGAGAAATTCTATAATTAATTATTGATCTTTTAATCTCATTATAAAAAAACTTATATAATGGATAACTTTTTTTATTTAAACTAATAATATTTCTGATGTTATAATGCAAAATTGGTATACGTAAATTAATATAGTTGGTATTAAATTTAATAAATATTAATTTATAATTTTAGTAATAATGTTTTATATTAACTCCTTTTGTGTAATCAACGAAGTTTAATTTTTGAGTTAATTACTAGAATCTTTTTTATAAAGATAGCCTCTGATTTTATGTAAGTAGGTGAGTAGTTATATTCGCCGTTACCAAAGATGCTATTCTCAATAGTAAAACAAATCTATATGAAGCTTCTTAAATTTATTTTTTATTTATTCGTTCTAAATAGTGTACTTAGCTGTAATAGGAATATTTCTGATGATGTTACCTTTTTTACAGAGTTTCATGGTTCAAGATTAACCAAAGTAGAGAAAACAGGAGAAAATCAATACACGGCATATGTTTATCCAGCTTTTGAGCCAGTAAATAAAAGCCCATGGTTTGCTTTTGGGATTAGTTCTAAAATCAATAAAGAGATTGAGCTAAAGCTTAATTATGGCAAGTATAAACATCGTTATATTCCTAAATTAAGTACTGATAGAAATTTATGGAAATTAATTGAAGCAAAAAATATTATTGTTGACACTAGTACAGGAATAGCGACCTTAAAATTAAATGTTTCTCCTAAAAAATTATATATTACTGCACAAGAAATAGAATCATCAGAAGACACCTATTCTTGGGTTGATGAGTTGCTAATTAAACACCCAAAGATTAAGAAGGTGGTCGCTGGAAAAACAGTATTAGAAAAAAATAATTATGCTTTAGAAATTGAAGACAGCAGCAAAGTGAATTCAATAGTTTTAATAGCAAGACAACACCCACCTGAAATTCCTGGTGGCACTATCGGTTTTAAAGCTTTTTATGAAGAACTATTAAGTAACTCTCAAATTGCGAATGCTTTTAGGAGTGAATTTAATATCTACACGTTTCCTTTGATAAATCCTGACGGTGTTGATATGGGTAATTGGAGACATAATGCCAATGGTGTAGATTTAAATCGAGACTGGGTAGATTTTACACAACCAGAAACCCAAATGGTTGACAACTATTTAACTCATAAAATAAGTAAAGGAAAAAAAATTCTATTTGCTATAGATTTTCACACCTCTTATTCAGGGCCATATCTTTTAATTTTAGATTCAATAAATGAAATTAAAACGAATAAAATTATCTCAAATTGGATTCATCATATTGAAAATAATTCACAATTTAAGGTTGATGCTAGAAGGCGTAGCCAAGATTTACCATATTGCTATAATTATTTCTTTAAAAAATTTAACAGTGAGGCCGTGACTTATGAAGAAGGTGATGAAGTAGATAGAAATGTCATAAAAAAAAGAGCTCAAGTTTATGCTAAGGAATTTATGGCAACATTAATTAATAATTAAAAAACAGACACTTATGAAACTTTCTTACCATAATTTTTTATTATTTATTTTTCTGATAATTATAAGTTGTAAAAGTGTAGATCCTGTTTCTTTTAAAACATATGTAGACACTACGACTAAATCTGTTTTAATTCAAAAGAAGCAAACCTATACTTTAAATGATCTAGGTATTTATGCCAGTAACGAATTTGATGGAGCAAGATTAAATGGATTAAAAAAGGCTAATGACAGTACGGCTATTCTGTTAATAAATCCAGAAAATGAACCAATTAACAAGAGCGCTTATTATGCATTTAAAGTTTGGTCAAATACAGCAAAGCCGTTTTATTTTACTTTTCAATACCCAAAAGGGTATAAACATAGATATATACCTAAACTTAAAGAAGATAGAAATTGGTCCTTAATAGATTCTACAAATATTTTTAAAAAAGATAGCATTGTAACTATAAAACTTAACTTAAGTAAATCTCCTTTAACTGTAGCAGCTCAAGAAATTAATTCTTCAACAGATGTTAAAATATGGTACACAAACTTAATTAAAGGAAAAGAAAATTATGTACACTTTAGTAATTATGGAAAATCTAGATTAGGACGTGATTTACCGATTCTTGACATCTATAAAGGAGATAAAAAACACAAAGATGTTATAATTCTATTAACACGTCAACATCCCCCTGAAGTTACAGGTTATTTTGCGTTCAAAGAATTTTTAAAAACCATTTTAAACAACTCCAGTCTTTCAGAAGATTTTTTGAACAAATATCGAGTGTTGGCCTTTCCTATTTTAAATCCAGACGGCGTAGATCTTGGACATTGGCGTCATAATTCAGGTGGTGTTGACACAAACAGAGATTGGTCCATTTATAATCAACCAGAAATAAAACAAACCGTGGAGTATATTACTTCAACCTTAAGAAAAAACAAAGCCAAAGCAATATTAGGTTTAGACTTTCATTCCACTTATAAAGATGTGTTTTATACAAATAAAATTAGAAAAGAAACAACGTTACCAAATTTTGTTAATGATTGGCTTACGGCATTAGAGCTAAACATCCCTAATTACAAAGTAAACGAAGCTGCCGCAAACAGTACTACACCTGTATCTAAAGGTTGGTTTCTTTATGGCCATAATGCTGTAGGTATAACCTATGAAATTGGAGACGCAACCCCTAAACAAAGAATAAGGTTAATAGGTAAAGTTTCTGCTGAACAAATGATGAAAGTATTGCTGAATGAATAAAATAAATTTCTGTTTTTTGTTTTTTCTAATAGTTAGCTGCTCAAAAACAGCTGAACAAATAGTTGAAACACCTAATTGGGGAGAATTTATTGATTATCGTGAGGGAAACATTCCTTTGATGATTATTTCTGTTCATGGTGGAAATTTGGAGCCTGAATGGATTGAATCAAGAACTTGTGATGGAGCAACTGTTGTAAGAGATAGCTATACAAGAGATGTTGCAATTGAAATTGAATCACAAATAAAAACGAATGGATACAGTCCTTATGTTGTTTTAAATAATCTACATAGAAAAAAACTAGATTTAAATAGATCATTAAATAATTCTAATTGTGGTGATCAAACGACGCAGCCATATTGGGACCTTTTTCACAAACAAATTGATAATTTTAGAACACAAATTCAAAATCAATTCGGCAGCGGATTAGTAATAGATATTCACGGTCAGTCTCATGAAGAACAGCGAATAGAACTAGGATATTTATTGTATTCATCAGAATTAAGGATGGATACTACAACTATTAATAGTGTCGATTTTAAAAACCGTTCATCAGTTAAAAATTTATTAAATAATCATCCAGATAATTTGAAATTGACTGATTTATTATCAGGAAAATCATCTATGGGAAATTTATTAACACAAAAAGGATATGCTTCGGTTCCATCAAAAGATGATGTAGCTCCTAAAGAAGGTGAACTTTACTTTTCAGGCGGATATAATACTGTAACTTATGGATCAAGAGATATAAGAACTGTTGATGCAATTCAAATCGAATTAAATATGCTTGGTGTTCGAGACACTAATGAAAATAGAACATTGTTTTCTAAAGAATTCGCAGAAGTGCTTATAACATATTTAAGAACATATTATAAAAGCGATCTTTTAAACTAAAGTTGTTAACTATTCGGGAATTTTAAGTGCCTTTTTTTTAAAGCAGTGGTTCTAAAAATGTTCAAATTTTTAAACAAAATCCTAGTCGGATAGCTTTTTACTTTCAGAAACTCTTTAATTAATTATCTTTTAATTCCATTGTAAAAAGAAATGTACATGGATATTTTTTATACCAATATTGTTTCAGATTATTATAATAAAAATTGGTATATGTAAATTAATAAAATTGGTATTTAAATTTTTAGATATAATTTATAAATTAGTATAATATTTATGTTAATTCCTTATTTGTGCAATTAACAAGTTAAGTTTAACTAATTAAAAATCAATATGTTATGAAAATTAAAACAAATAAATTTTTACTCTTTTTCAGAGTTAAATTTTTAAAAATCGTGATGAAAACTTTTATGTTTTTTTTATGCTCCGTAGTTTTCGGTTTCACTGCGAACAATGTTTTACCTATAAATAGTCAAAAACAGGTGACGGGTACAATAACTGATAACTATGGTACTAAAATGCCAGGTGTTAATGTTGTAATTAAAGATACTTCTATAGGAACATATACAGATTTTGAAGGTAATTTCACTATTGATGTTGAAAAGGGAGCTGTTCTTGTTGTAAGTTTTATAGGATTTACAACAGTTGAAGTTGTTGTAGGTGATGAAACTGTAATTAATATTGCCTTAGAAGAAGATGCAGGAAGTTTAGATGAAGTTGTACTCACTGCCTTAGGTTTTGAAGTGAAATCAGATAAATCAGGAAATGCAATTTCTACTGTTAACCCAGAAGCCATGACTAGGTCTGGTGAAACTTCTGTAGCCAACTCCATACAGGGTAAAATGGCTGGTGTTAATATTACAAGATCTAATGGTGATCCTGGTTCTGGTACTAATATTAGAATTAGAGGTGCTAATACTATTTATGGAACTACTCAACCACTTATTATTGTAGACGGCATGCCTATTAGTAATAGTAGTTCACAAGGGAGCGCAAGTTCTTCTACAGGAAATGGTACGTCACAACAATCACGTTTAAACGACATCAATCCTAATGATATTGAAAGTTTACAAGTGCTAAAAGGAGCATCAGCTGCAGCTTTATGGGGATCAAGAGCATCAAATGGAGTAATAATTATCACTACTAAATCTGGTAAAAAAGGTTTTAGAGTGTCTTTAAAAACATCTTTATCGTTTGATGAAGTAAATGCAACAGCACCACTTCAATCTAATTATGGAACAGGATTAAGTGGTCGATATAGAGCTGGTTATTTGCACGGTTGGGGAGATGAAATATCAGATAGATCTGGTGGTCAAGATGCATTCATTACAGATAAAGATTACTTTATAGGGGATCAGACAGGGAAAACGTATTACCCAATTGCTAGCGGAACTAGTGGAAACCTTCATGGCGGTAAAAATTCTAAAGATACATTCCTAGATGAAAATTTCAATCATATCTTTCAAACTGGTCTTTTGAAAGAACAATCTGTAAGCATAAGCGGTGGAGACGATAAGAGTAATATCTTTTTTAGTTTAGGAAATACGGAACATGAAGGTGTTGTTAAAAACAACGATTACAAAAGGCATACGGTAAATATAAGTGCTAATAGAAAATTTAGTGATTTTGTAAGTTTAAAACTTAAAGGCAAATACTCTAGGGTAAGTGCTAATAGAATTCAACAAAACTCTAATACAGCTGGTTTGTTACTTGGATTTTATAGAAATATTTCTGATTTCAATTTTGAAGATTATACCGGAACCTATGTTAGCGCTTCGGGTGCACAAACAAGTGGTCGTCATAGATCATATAGAAATCCAATTGGAAAAAGTGAAAGACCTAGGTATAATAATCCTTTATGGACAACAAATATGCAAAAAGCACCAAATATTGTAAACAGACATATTTATTCTGCTGAACTTGATATTCTTCCAGTTGAGGGTTTAAACATTAAGTTGAGAGGTGGTGTAGATACCTATAACGATGATAGAACATATTTGTATCCTAGAGGGTCAGCTAGAACTGGAAGTCAGCCTCGACTAGAAGGAAACTTAACTTTTGAAGGCCTTGGAGCAACAGAATTGAACTTTGATGCAATAGCTAAATTCGATAAAGATATTAGCGATCAAATCACTTCTTCATTTGTAGTAGGCTGGAATATAAACGATAGAAAGCATAAAAGACAAACTACAGTAGGTAGTGATTTTATAGTAAATGATGAAATTTATACTTTAGATAACTCTCGAATAATTCAAGCAGATAATTATATAAGTCATCTAAGGTCTAACAGAGGGTTTGCAACTGCAAATTTAGGTATAAACGATCAGTTATTTATAGATTTATCAGGGACAATGGAAGCCGCTTCAACAATCAAGGAACCGTTCTTTTACCCTGCAGCTAGTGCAGCATGGCAATTTTCTAATGCTAGTTTTTTTCCTAAAGAAAGTATCCTAAGTTTTGCAAAAGCAAGACTAAGTTGGGGAAAAGTGGGTATTCAACCAGGAGTCTATCGAAGTGCTACAAATTATGAAGGAGATTTCACATATAGCAATGGTATTTTCGGTAACCTTTCTTCAACAAATCATGGAGGAGGATTTAGATTAGACAATCAATTAGGAAATGCAAATTTAAGACCAGAAATAAAAACAGAAATTGAAAGTGGTTTAGATTTACGTTTTTTTAATAATGCATTATCTACAAGCTTCACATATTATTCTAATGATATTACGGATGTATTGTTAACGTTAGATAGAGCACCAAGTGCTGGTTTTACAAGTATTTATACAAATGGTGCTAGCATTAAAAATAGTGGGTTTGAGTTTGATTTTAACGCTAATCTATTTAGAAAAAATGACGATTGGTCGTTCTCTCCTTTTGGAACTTTTGGAACTAATGAAAATGAAGTAACAAGTTTAGCTGGAGCATCTATACAAAAATTAACTGGTTTTGGTACAGGTGATTCTGTTGCGGCTGTTGGTTATCAAATGGGAGCTATATTTGGAGGTAAATTACCACGTAATCCCGATGGAAGTATAGAGCTAGATGCTAATGGATTTCCTAAAGGGACACCTGTTTATGATATTATTGGAGACCCTAACCCTGATTGGACAGGTGGCTTAGGATTTAATGTAGGATTTAAAAACCTTTCTATGAATGTGTTGTTTGATCATTCTCAAGGTGGTGATTTTTATGATATGACTAGACAAGTAAATTCGCAAAGAGGGTTTAGTAAAGAATCTGGAAATAAAGTGACTATTCCATCAGGTGGTGTTGTAGATATTAAAGGTAATTCCTACTCTGCGGGAGATATAGTAAGAGGTAATTTGTATGATTTTGGAGCAGGACAAGTTCTTTTAGAACAAAACTGGTATAGAGGGACGGGTGCAGGAAACAGAGGCTTTAGCGAATTATGGTTGCAGGATGCTACTTGGTCTCGTTTAAGAGAATTAACATTAACCTATTCTTTAGGTCAAAATATCTTGGATAAACTAAAATTATCAGCCGTTAATTTTAGTTTAACCGGAAGAAATTTAGTTTTATGGACTGATGTAATTGGTAATGACCCAGATAAGAATTTTGCTGGTGTTGGTGATTCTAGAGGATTAGATTATTACACGAATCCATCAACGAAATCTTATATGTTTAATTTTAATATAACATTTTAAAAAAATTAATTATGAAAATATTTAAAACAAGTTTAATGATAACAACCTTGATATGCTTAGTTGCATGTCAAAGTATTGTAGATGACATCAATGATATCAATCCTAATAAAATTGGAACTGTAGATGGTGAAACATTGTTTACAGCGATGCAACTAGCAAATACCACAGCACAATCTGGTTATTTAAATTGGGCAGCAGGAATTTGGACAGGTAATTTTGTAGGTTCCGGAAAAATGGGGCCTGAACAAAATTATCAATATGTAAACACCAATTCTAATACACCTTGGGCAAATATATATGTTGGGGTTGTAAAACAAGCTAGGGAAATAAGAAGTGGTATTGAAGTTACCAATAAATATTTTTATTATGGAGCATCAAAAGTAATAGAAGCTCATGCTATTGGTACAGCTGTTAATGTGTTTGGAGATGTTCCTTATTCAGAAGCAAGTGATGATGAAATTTCAACACCGAAATATGATAGTCAAACAGATGTTTATGCGGCTTTACAACTTTTATTAAATGAGGCTATCTCAGATTTACAAGCTGCTGCTACTAATGGTGGTATAAGTGAAGATATTTACTTTGGAGGAGATTCAAATAAATGGATTAAAGCAGCTTATACCTTAAAAGCAAGATTATTTTTAGATGTTAGAAACTACTCAAGTGCATTAACTGCGGCTCAAAACGGTATATCTTCAGAGTCTGAATCTATGAAGTATTACCCTCCAGCAATTGTTTTAACTGGAGATACAAATTTATTAAATCAATTTATGACTGGTAGTTTTTCTGATGATTTAGCTACTAAAGGGTCATTCTTAATTGATTTGATTGGGACAGGATCTAGTAGTAGAAACAATACTAAAACTAATGAAGTTGATCGTGCAGCTTATTATTATGATGGTTTAGATATTAATCTATCAGGAATAGCTGCTAATAACGAACCAATGAATCAAATTTCTTATCAAGAAAACCTGTTGACTTGGGCAGAAGCTTCATTGCGATCAAGCCCAAACAATTTTAATTCAGCTTTGGCTAAATTAAATGAGCATAGAGCTAATTTGAAAAATGGTGTATACTTCACTGCAAACTCAGGAGTTTATGACGATTATATTGAAACCGATTTTGTTTCTACTGGTATAGAAAATGTAGATGGTTCACTATCTAAAGAAGATGCTTTATTAAGAGAAATTATAGAAGAACGTCATGTGTCTTTCTTCGCAGATATTTTAAGTTTTAATGATTTGAGAAGAACTAAAAAAGACCCTGCGACTTTACAAGTGCCTGTTCCTATTAATACTGGGTCGAATCATCCTGAACGCTTTTTATATCCATTTGACGAAGAAAACACTAATGGAACAAATGTACCAGACATCACAAATATTTTTGAAAAAACAAAAATAAATCAATAAAAACCAATACTTCCTCCTGCTATTTGTTTATAGAATGAATTAAATAGCAGGATTAAAGTAATTATAATCTAATAAAATAATGATTAAAGTTTTACAAATAGGCTTTGGGCCTTTAGGAATACTTGTGACTAAATACATCGCAAAAAAATATAAGATAAAAACAGTTGCCGTAGTAGATAAAAAAAATAGTTTAAAAGGGAAGTCATTACACGAACTATCTAATGAACTGCCTGCTGAAAAATTTGTTTATAATTCGGTAGAAGATGCCTTAAATACATTAAGCTTAAAACCTGATGTAGCCATAATAACTACGGTGTCTAGTTTAGAAAAATTGATTCCACAAATAAAAGAAGTTGCTAAGTTTGGTATTCCTGTAGTATCTACTTGCGAAGAGTTGTCTTATCCATGGGCGTTACAGCCAGAATTGAGTAAACAACTTGATAATATATGTAAGAAATATAATATTGCTTGTTTGGGGACAGGTGTAAATCCTGGTTTTTTAATGGATTATTTACCGTCGGTAATGAGCTCTGTTTGTAAAGATATAGATCATATAAGCGTTGAACGGGTACAAGATGCATCACAAAGACGTATTCCATTTCAACAAAAAATAGGTGCAGGTTTAGATTTAAATACATTTAAAGCTAAAGAGTTAGAAGGAGTTTTACGTCACGTTGGGTTGAAAGAGTCAGTTTATTTACTTGCCAATAGTATTGGTTTAAGTTTAGATAACGTTACCGAAAGTTTAGATCCCGTTATAGCAGAAAAAGATGTTAGTACTGCAGCCATAAAAGTAAAAAAAGGAGATGCCAGAGGTGTTGAACAAATTGCTCATGGTTATGTAAATGGAATTTGTAAGATAAAAATGCACTTTAAAGCTGCTATTGGTGAAGAACGCTCATATGATAAAATAACCATTAAAGGTATTCCATCGTTTTCTTCAGAAATAGATGGTGGAGTTAACGGAGATATTTCTACCTGTGCCATAACTATTAATAGCATTAAAAGTATTTTGAAAGCTAAACCAGGACTTCATACGATGGCTGATATTGCTGTTCCAGGATATATACACTAAATTGTATTAATAAAAAACAAACATTTTGAAACATCTCCGATATATTTTTCTTTTATATATCATTAATCTTACATTTTCTTGTTCTACGGTTATTAATGCAGACTTACTAATAATTGATGGAATAGTATATGATGGAATAGATTCAAGGTCAAAGATTGTTGACATAGCAATTAAAGATGATAAAATCATTTATGTTGGAAAAAACAGGAGACACTCTATTAAAACTAATAAAATTATTAATGCCAAAGATTTAATTATTTCACCAGGTTTTATTGATACTCATACTCATTCAGATAGGGATTTGAATAAAAAGGAAACATCACATAATCTCCCTTTTTTGAAACAAGGTGTAACTACAGTTGTAGTTGGAAATGATGGAGATAGTTTTTATCCTATTACAGATTATAAAGCACTATACAATAAGCAAGGCATTGGAACAAATGTTGTAATGCTAGTTGGCCATGGTACTATTAGAAATAAAGTTTTAGGAAATAGTAATAAAAATCCAACTACTATTGAATTAAATATTATGAAGTCGTTAATTGATCAAGAAATGAATGCTGGAGCATTTGGAATGTCTACTGGCCTTTTTTATTCTCCTGGAAGTTATTCAAAAACAGAGGAAATAATATCATTAGCACAAACTGTTTCTGAAAGTGATGGAATTTATGACACTCATTTAAGAGATGAAAGTAATTATAATATCGGATTAATTTCAGCTATTAAAGAAGTAATAGAGATTGGTTTAAAGGCAAAAATTCCAGTACAAATCTCACATATTAAATGTTTAGGAAGAGATGTCTGGCATAAAAGTGATTCGATTATTAAATTAATAGAATTTCATAGAAGTAAAGGATTAGAAATTACCGCAAATCAATATCCCTATGATGCATCAGCAACTAGTTTAAAAGGAGCGGTTGTTCCAAGGTGGGCTGAAAGTGGGGGTAAAGATTCTTTGTTTATTCGTTTTAATAACAATGAATTTAAATCAAAAATTTTAAGTGAAACCAGATTAAATATCTTTAGAAGAGGTGGAGCAAATAAATTATTGATTGTAAATTCTAAAAACTTAAACATTATTGGAAAAAATTTATTAGAATTGTCTGAAATGTTCAACAATTCTCCTGAAGAAACTGTATATAAATTAATTAAATCAGAAAATGTTCGTGTAGCATCCTTTAACATGATTGAAGAGGACATAATAAAGTTTATGAAACAAAGTTGGGTTTTTACTGGTTCAGATGGAAATACTGGTCATCCAAGGAAATATGGTTCCTTTCCAAAAAAATACTCTGAATACGTAAGAGAAAAAAAAGTTATAAGTATTTCTGATTTTATTAATAATAGTACTTCTAAACCAGCAGAGTTTTTGAAAATTAAAAAAAGAGGTAAAATTAAAGAAGGATATTTCGCTGATATTATTGTGTTTGATCCAATTTCTTTTAAAGATAGAGCTGATTACTCTAATTCATTTCAATATTCAGATGGATTAATTTACAGTATAATAAATGGCCAATTAGTTATAGATAAAAAAACATATACTAAAAAATTAAATGGAAGAGTTTTAGAAAAATAATAATAGTAAACATGAAAAAAATAGAATTACATTGGAAGATTATAATTGGGATGGTTTTAGGTTTGATTTTTGGGTTTATAATGACTCAGATTAAAGGCGGAGTAGATTTTTCTAACGACTGGATTAAACCTATCGGCACTATTTTTATTAAATTATTAAAACTTATAGCTATACCATTAATTTTAGCTTCTTTAATAAAAGGAATTTCTGATCTAAAAGATATTTCTAAATTTAAACTCATTGGAATTAGAACCATGGTGATTTATGTTATTACTACAATAATTGCTATAACATTGGGTTTACTGTTAGTTAATATTTTTGAACCTGGAAACGGGATTTCTGATGAAACAATTTCTAAGCTCACAAATACATATGCTCAAAACAGTGGTGTACAAGACAAGTTAGCTGCCGCATCAATTCAGAAAGGAACTGGTCCTTTACATTTTATAGAAGATATGGTTCCGGATAATGCATTTAAAGCTTTTAGTAATAACAGTCTTATGTTGCAAGTTATATTCTTTTCTATTTTTCTAGGAATTTCAATGCTCTTAATTGGTGACAAAAACTCTAAACCGTTAAAATCTCTATTTGATTCTTTAAATGATGTTGTGCTTAAAATGGTAGATTTAACAATGCTTACTGCTCCGTATGCTGTTTTTGCTCTTCTGGCAAATGTAGTTGTTTCATCTGGAGACACTGACATATTATTAGCTTTAATGAAATACGCATTTGTTGTTACTCTTGGCTTAATAATAATGATTGTTATTTACTGTATAATTGTTTTAGTGTTTACTAAAAAAAATCCGTTTTGGTTTATTAAACAGATTAGCCCTGCTCAACTCTTGGCGTTTTCAACATCTAGTAGTGCTGCTACACTTCCAGTTACTATGAAAAGGGTTGAGAAGCATATTGGAGTAGATAAAGAAGTGTCTAGTTTTGTGTTGCCTGTTGGAGCTACCGTAAACATGGATGGAACTAGTTTGTACCAAGCAGTTGCAGCAGTATTTATTTGTCAAGCTTTAGCATTTGATATTTCATTTGGTGATCAATTAACTATAGTTTTTACAGCCTTGTTAGCCTCAATAGGAACAGCTGCTGTTCCAGGTGCAGGAATGGTAATGTTAGTTATTGTTCTCGAATCTGTTGGTTTCCCATCTGATAAATTAGCCATTGGAATTGCCTTGGTTTTTGCTGTTGACAGGCCTTTAGATATGTTAAGAACTGTTGTTAATATCACTGGTGATGCAACTGTCTCTATGTTAGTAGCTAAATCAGTTGGTAAATTAGATGATCCTAAAGTTAAGAATTGAAATGACTATTATAATAATATAAAAGGTTAATATTTATAGATTAAAATAATACTTGATTAAGTAAATAATGACTAATAAAAATAAAATAAGCCGTTTTCTATTAAAACACGGAATCAAAGATTCAACAATAAATTATGGATTAAATTCAGATGAATTAAATGAAATTTGTATTAAAAAAGGCTTAGGAACTTATGCTGGTTCAGGAGCATTAGTTGTAAATACAGGTGAATTTACTGGAAGATCTCCAAAAGACAGATTCATTGTAGAAGATAAAATAACTAAGAATAAAATTTGGTGGGGTGATATAAACATTCCTTTTAGTCAAAATAAATTTGATAGATTATATAAAAAAGTTGTAAAACATATTTCAAATAAAGAACTTTATGTGTGTGACTCTTATGCATGTTCTGACCCTAGATTTAGAATTAACTTAAGAGTTGTTACTGAACTACCTTGGGTAAATATCTTTGCTATAAACATGTTTTTGAACCCAAAGGAAGAAGAGTTAGATAGTTTTAAACCAGAATGGTTAATAATTCAAGCACCAAGTTTTATGGCGGTACCAAAAAAAGATGGTACTCGATCTCATAATTTTTCAATTATAAATTTCTCTAAAAAAACTATACTTATTGGAGGATCAGGTTATACTGGAGAGGTAAAAAAAGGAGTTTTTTCAGTTTTAAATTTTTTATTTCCAGAATTAAAAGATGTTTTACCAATGCATTGCTCAGCAAATGTTGGAAAAAATGGAGAAACGGCTATTTTCTTTGGTCTTTCTGGAACAGGAAAAACTACATTGTCTGCTGATCCTAATAGAAAACTTGTAGGAGATGATGAACATGGATGGTCGAAAGACAATGTTATTTTTAACTTTGAAGGAGGATGTTATGCTAAGGTTATAGATTTAAAGGAAGAAAATGAACCTGAGATATATAGAGCAATTAAAAAGGGTGCATTGCTAGAAAATATTGTTTTCAAAAAAAATAGTAATTCTGTTGATTATACGGATTCATCTATAACTCAAAATACTAGAGTTAGTTATCCTATTAATTATATAAAAAATATTCAAAAACCTTCTATTGGATACAAACCAAAGAATATTTTTTTTTTAACAGCTGATGCATTTGGTGTATTACCACCAATATCAAGATTAGTTCCTAGTCAAGCTGCATATCATTTTATTTCTGGATATACAGCTAAAGTTGCAGGTACAGAAGCAGGAGTAACTAAACCAATACCTTCCTTTTCAGCTTGTTTTGGAGCTCCTTTTATGCCTCTTCACCCAACTGTTTATGCAGAGATGTTAATTTCTAAAATGAAAGAAGCAAATGTAAAGGTATGGTTAGTTAATACTGGATGGTCCGGAGGACCTTATGGAATTGGTAAGAGAATTAAGTTAAAACATACCAGGAGAATGATTAATGCTGCATTATCAGGTGAACTAGGCCCATATTCATATAAAGATTATCACATTCATTCAGTTTTTGGATTAGCACAACCAAGAGAATGTCCAGGAATTCCAAAAAGATTACTTACTCCAAGAGGTACATGGAAAAATGATAAAGCCTATTATAAAATGGCGTTTAAATTGTCCAATGCTTTTAGAGAGAATTTCGATAAATTTAAAAACATTGCAAATGAGGAAATAAAAAGAGGCGGACCTCAAAGATTTTCTAATAAGGTTTTTGATTTTGATTAATTTGTACTATAATGTACAGTATTATGTTGCTTTGGTGAAAGCGAAATAATCTAATTCTGTTTCTTGAAGAAAAAATGGAATTTGATTTAAAAGTAAAAAAAGCTAAAACAGACCAAGATATTGAAGCGCTAACTGAACCTGAAAAACCAAAGTCTAAGATATTTTTTATCCCTGGAGATACATCATCAGCTATGATAATAAAACACCTAGAATTCAATGATGGTATGGGGTGTATTTGTGAAACTGAAGCAGATGCTTTAACTAATGCTTGTTAATCCATTATTTATTTTTAAAACACAGTAAGGTTTAGTATTATACATACTTATACAAACACTCCCCCGTCAAAAGAAAACCGATATTATTTGAGTAGGGTAGCTACTATTAAGATTTTTTAATAAAACTTTCAAGTCTTTTTACCATATTATAACTCCCACAGTAGAAAGGAATTCTTTGATGTAATTCAATTGGATCAATATCTAATATTCTGTTAAATCCATCTGAAGCTTTCCCCCCAGCTTGCTCAGCTATAAATGCTATTGGATTGCATTCATAAAGTAGCCTAAGCTTTCCAACAGGAGATTTTTTGCTGCTAGGATACAAATAAATACCACCTTTTATTAGATTTCTATGAAAATCAGACACTAATGAGCCTATATATCTTGAAGTGTATGGTCTATCATTTTCTTCCATTTGACAAAATTTAATATACTTTTTAACAAAATCTGGAAATTGTAAATAGTTTCCTTCATTTACAGAATAGATACTACCATTTTCTTTAAAATTCATTTTTGGGTGTGATAAATAAAAGGTCCCTATAGCTGGATTCAAAGTGAATCCATTTACACCATGACCTGTGGTATACACGAGCATAGTTGAAGTTCCGTATATCACATATCCAGCGGCAACTTGATGCACTCCTTTTTGTAAAAAATCTTGTAAATTAACCGGCGAACCAATTGGACTGATTCTTCTGTAAACTGAAAAAATAGTTCCTACTGAAACATTTACATCAATATTTGAAGAACCATCTAGAGGATCAATTAAAACAATATATTTATTTTTATTTTCATTGTTACTGCCTTCTACATTCATGAAAGTATCATTCTCTTCAGAAGCAATACCACATACTATTTCTCTGTTAATTAATGTTTGTATAAAAACTTCATTAGCTAAAACATCTAATTTCTGTTGCTCTTCTCCTTGAATATTATTTTGTTTAATTGATCCTATAATATCAACTAGTCCAGCTTTATTAACATTATGGTTAACCACTTTAGCGGCTAGCCTTATGGAATTAAGAATTCTTGATAGCTCACCAGAAGAATATTTAAAGGCATTTTGATTTTCTATAATAAACTCTCCTAATGTTTGATTGCTCATATTTAAAATTAATAATATTTTATTAA
>Ga0115003_10002007_pt1 | contig 17233 bp, 16 predicted proteins | sample ArcticOcean_MG_C_7_FD_88736 | JGI IMG/M metagenome (GOLD analysis project Ga0115003, IMG submission 88736) | Marine microbial communities from western Arctic Ocean - ArcticOcean_MG_CB11_88 | ecosystem: Environmental > Aquatic > Marine > Oceanic | place: Arctic Ocean: Canada Basin | collected... | reverse complement strand
TCGTCGTCGCGCGGCGGTTGCCGTTCGAGGAGGAAAAAAGAAAAGTCGTGGTCGTCGTGGCGGTCAAGAAGAAGGAAGAAGGAAGAGAGCGCGGGAGGGGGGGCGCACGTCAGGTCCCACGCCGCTGTCGGAGTCCGACATTCAGGCGGTCGCGCAAAGGTGCGCGACTCGCGTGTGTTTTCGGTTCGACGACGTGTGGGCGCACGTGGAAGTGCGAAAGGGGAAGGAACGGTCTCGGTGAAGAGTCAAAAACGTGCGACTCGCGTGATTTCGTGTCCAGCTTCAGATGGTAATAAGATTCAGCAACAGAATCGACACACGCTGCTTTCCAACCACTCTGACTCGGGCCCAAGGAAATAAATTCACAATCCATCACACCTACTCGCCCCCAGCACCCCCCCCCACCGTCCGCGACAGCAACAGCCGCCGCGGCCGCGACAACGACAGCGCGTACGCTTCAGTTTCCTGTTCGCACACCTCGAACCCGTTTTTTTCGTAAAAGCGTTTCGCCCCGACGTTTTCCGCCTCCACGTGGACGTACATCGTCTCGATTCCCCACGTTTTGCCAACCTTGAGCGATTCTTCCATCAGCAAATGCCCTATCCCCAACCTTCTCGCCGCGGCTAGCACGCACACGTTCGATAAATACCCCCGGCGGTACCGCACCGGCCGGGTGCCGAGTGAATCTTCGTACGCGCGTATTTTCGCGTCGAAATCAGATTCGCCGTTCCCGTAGTTCCCTTTGTTCGTCCCAAAACCGTCCTGTGAAATATCCGTCCCCTCCGGCACCGGGTCATCCGTCCCCGGATGCATACCCGCGAGCTCCTCCGCCGGGAGCTTCGCGCCTTGGTTCACGTCCAGCGTGCCTAGAATCAAAAGCGCGGGCGTTGTTTCGCTTTTAGGAACCACGCACGCCGCGTCAAGCGTGTTTGCGTCGTACGCGAAACCGTCCGGGAGCGCCCCGTCCTCGTCCAACGTCAGCGCCACGACCACGCACTCCACACGCGTGTCTCGAAACGCCACGTCCTCGCCCCGAATTTTCTCACCGATCGCGTCCCACTCCGCGTCGATCCTCATGTTCCGGTGCGACCGGATTGAAAACTCGCTCCGGTCGCTGGGGTAGGTGTAAAACGCAAGCGCGCGCGCCGCCGCCGCGCCTCGGAGTTCCGCGGATTCAGTCGTGGCGCGAACGGCGATTTTGGACGGGTCCAGGGACGGGGCCGTGGTGGGGGCCACGGAGCTCGCGTCGGACGAGCTCCGGGTCACCAAATCGGAACACGGTTTCGGGAGCCAGGACGTGACGCGCCTGGACCCGGGCGAAACGTGCACGGGACGGCGGTGGTGCCGATCTCTTTTCGAGTCATCGCTCGCGGTGGGATACACGCACGCGCGAGCCCGGAGGGTTTGACCGCGACCGGAAATCCCGCCATGACCACCACGGGATGGGCACCGGGAAATAAGGGCCCCGCTGGGGGGCAGCCCAATAGCACGCGACGCCATGTGCCGAGAGCTGTGATGACACCGAGGCGGAAACTGTGAAAATTGTCCGGGCCAACAAAAAATCTCCATTGACACGACTTCGGGATACGCGCCCCCAAATCGCCACTGTGATCGGGCTCAAAGTGACTCAGGCCATGGGCATCCAACGCGGCATGAACCCCGCCCATCAGGCATCGCATGTCCCCTCCAGCATCGTGTCGCTGTCCATGGGCGAAGGCGCAAGTACGTCTCCGGGTCGCTTCCCTCGTTTCCTTCGCGATTGAATTTTCCCCGATTCGCCCGAAATTCAATTCACCCATCCGTGTCCGTGTCCGTGTCCTGACCCTCCCCCCCTCCCCACAGCTGCTGTTTCCGCCGGCGACCCTTCCCTGTTGAAAACCGCGGTCCCCTCGCGCACGGAGAGCATGGAGTTCGCCGTGCCTACCAGGCGCAAGTCACTCGCCCCCCCCACGGATGAACATCGGCACCCGTTCCTGGAAGGCGACGCCCCCGTCCCGCGCGTTCCGGTGAAGCGAATGACCCCCGCGACCGCGCACATGCAGAGCGGCATGCCCGAGTGGCGCCCTTCCGTGCGTCAGATGCAGCCCGTGTACGCGAACGCGGCGGGGATGACGGACGCGCGAAGGGCGCAGATCGCGGAACGCGAGATGGGCAGCCAACTCAAACACGTGGACGGCAAACCTCGGGATGGGAAGGAGTTGCCAAACGCACCGCGCGGGCGGCAATTCACGCAGAGGTCGCACCTGCTTCACGTCGACCGCGTGCCGTACGGATTCGACACGAGAGAGGAGAAGCACCCGGGCTCACCCAGGAAGGATGGCCTTGGAAGTCCAAGAGGCGGAACCCCGGTGCGCGGGCGATACCCGTATCCCTTCGACGACATCGGGGACGACGACGCCGACGCTTTCAAAGGAGAGGTGGATTACGAGCGCGACGACCGCGCCGTCCGCGGGTTCGGGCTCGAGGAAGTGGACTGTTTCGGCAGGGCCCCGAGCCCCCGACGCCAGCAAAGGAACTGGCAACACCAAAGCTCATTCACGTTCACGGAGGATGGCACCATGTCTCCCACACCGTCCGGAGGTGACGCGAACGCCGGTAGGAACTTACAGCGCACGTCGTCAATTGAGACGCGCCGCGGAAGCGACGATCAGTTCCGGTCGTTGAAAGCGAAAGGCCCTCAATACGAGTGGAACAACCGTGACGCGGCGAGCGCGGATCCGAATTCGCTGTGGGGGTCGCAACGCGTGGTGGTTGCAGAAGATGACGGGGCACACAATAAGACAGGAGGAAGGTCTTTAGGACCGCGTCGCGACCCCGACGGCGTGGCGTTTGAGCAACGACGCGACAAGGCGCGGGTGGTGGGCGAGACGTGGGCGAGCGCGGACCCAGGACCGTTCGAGCGCTTCGCGAAACTGGGCTCGCCCGTGAAACGGGACGGCGGCGACAGGACAGGGCAGGCGTACCACGACCCGTGGGGCGTGAACCTGGAGTCGGTAGGGGCGATTCAGCTCGGCGCGGGTAAGTATTTCCATTTACCACATTCCGCCGACTGACTGCCCATACAAGACTGACATTTATTTTTACAATCTCAGGTGTGTACGCCGGGCGAACCGGCGCGCGGGAAATGTTTGTTGGGTCCAAGTTCGAAGACCCGAGGGCGGCGGATCGAAGGAAACACGAGCTCGCGTTGTACGCCTCGACCGCGGCGAGGTACGACGACCAAACGCTTGAACAGGCCGCCAGGAACCGTTCGCGGTGCGAAAACGGAGGCGAGGGCGGGCGAGTCCTGGGTCACTTCTTGTACGAAGCCACGGGGGTGGACAACGTCGCGGCGGCGGAAAACGCGGCGCGACGCGAAAGCGAGGCGCGCGCGCGACCGGCGTCGCCAAAGAAAACGGTCGAGCCGGTGTCGGACTACCTCGGGAGCAGGTTGTACTGATTCCGTAGCAGTTGCGGCTACTGACGGGAACAACTTTTGTGACGCTATTTAAGAAACAATGAAACACTTTGTATTACACGCGATCTTGTCGTGGACCTATTCGCGTTGGTCACTACGGATCCTCCGCATCCCTCACATCTCCACCCGCACGCCAACCGGCGTTTCCCACTGCGTCACGCCCGTCGCGGAGTTGACGAAATACGGAACGCCTTCGTTGGTGAAAAAAGTTTCCCATTGAGACGAAGTTTGTTGGGAAGAAGGGTTCCCATATGGGCCCCCGCCTGTTTGCCCATACGAGGCACCCGAGGGAGAACCTCCCGACGGCGCCCCCGACGTGTACCCGGTCACGCTCACCTCCACGACGTTGGAGCGTTGGGGTGTGTTCCGTTGGGGCGTTCGTTGCGTCGTCGCCCGCGTGAACCCGTCTGCGAGCTGGTTCGCTAGCCCGGTCGGTTCAGGGTTGGGTGCCGATCGATCCGCACCAGGTGTGGTATTCGTCGGTACTCCGTTGATCACCGCGTCAAGCGCCACAGCCCACTGGTCGCACTCGCGTTCCGAATCAGCAACCAGAAACGTACACCCCGCTTTCGTCGCCTCCGCCGAACCGATGAGCTCCACGCCGTGTTTCCGACCGGCGTCGGACGTAGTCGACGTGCACGCGGACTGCGATTGAGAAAGAAAAGTGTCAGTCTTGAGTCTATGGGTGTACTGTATATCGCGATGTATGGACAAACAGTCACCAGCTTCGGTAAAACAGTGCGTATGTGATGTATGTAGCAACTTCCTTTGAATGACTAGTGGACGTCACCGAGGGGCAGTAAACAGTGTGCCTGGATTTGGGAAACGCGCAATACGTACCTGCACTTCCGAAACGTCTAGGGTCCCCCGCGGCTTGACCCCGCGCTTCACGTCGGGTCCTTTGAACCACCCCAACTTCCCATCCTTCAACACGAACCACCGCCGGCGCCACGTACTGAGGTGCTCTCCTTTCTTCATCAGCCACCCGCTGTGCGTGGGGGAGTCGTGCCAGTCGATTTGCCGGACCGCCGCGAGCGCGGAAGAAGTCCCGGCGCTTTCGGAACCCGAATCCGCCTTCGCGTTGACCCACTCGCCCGACACCGCGCCCTCCTTGATTGTTTCGCTCGGGTCAAAGCCTTTAAGCTCGCACCACTGGAACGCTGAGGTGGTGAAGGTGTCCATGATGGCGCGCATGGTGTTTGCGTCCGCGGAGACGCCAAGGGAACCGCCAGTATCGTCCCCGCCCAAAACGGTGAAGGAAACAATGGTGGGGTCGCTCAACCGCCACTTTGCGATTTTCTCGTGCGCGTACGCGCGCCCCGCCAGAACGCCGCCGCCGGGGCGCGTCAGAAACTTCAGCCCGTCGAGACCTACTTGACACACCACGTTTTCGATATCCCCCCCGTCTCTTGTGGGAAGAAGCATGACTCGGTACCGGGCGTTGCCGGGTGGCGCGCCGGGTTCCTCGGCGACCGTCGAACCGTGGTTTTGACCATTCGATTGTTGAGCGTACGACGAGCCTGGGTGGGTAGTACCGTACGAAGCATCACCGTTGCCTCTACCGCCGTTCCCACCGAACCCTCCCCGCGCCGCGTGTTCCACCAGCGCCGGAATGCTCGGGTACTGCACCGCGTCGTACCCGGCGTACGGGTCGTTGGGGAACGACCCTCGCGGAGGGTACCCCGCGAATTGAGGTGGAGGTTCGTTTCGAGGCGCGGGGAAACCGGGGATGAGCTGTTGGCCGTAATCCGCGGTGCCGGTGGGAGGAGGCGCAGCCGCGGATTGCGCGCCGTAGTACCCCTGATTGTATTGCGAGGTCTCGTGGGCAGGGACCCCCAGGGGGATGCCAGGGTAACCCTCACCGCCAGAGGAAGGGTACGGGTACCCGTACTGCTGCGACATCGGGGGGAGATGCAATCTGAAGAATCGTCCACTGTCGGATTTCGGGCGGACGTTTGGCGAGTATAGGCAGACGATGCGCCGGGTGTGTCGTGGCCTCGCGCCTCTTCGTTACCCGACGCGCGGTTCACTCCGGAGCGTACGGAACGCGGGCGAGGAGTGGGACCACTGGGACGCGGCGTGCGAGGCTCGATCTGACCACAACCCACTTTTAACTTGTCACCTCGTCGCAAAATTAATTTGCCACCCTGTCCCGAAAAGCACGAGATGCATCTCCTGGTCGCGACAGTCCTCACTCGTACGAGCCATGTCGTTCGCGTGGTCCGCCAAATCTCGCGCGAATTGGACGTTGGCGCGTCCACACACACGTAGTCGATTTAAAGTCAAAGCGCGCGCGGCGAATGCGACGGCAAACGCCGCGAACGCGGACGCGAAGTGTCTGGTGTTCTCCTTCCACAACTACGAAAACAACTCGCTAAAAAAAGCGCTGCCGGACGCGACGTTCTCGAGCGCCCGATGCGAGCTCGGCACCGCATCACTCGCGCGAGGGCACAACGCGGTTTGCGTGTTCGTGGACGACGACGTTGGCGTAGACGTCGTGGACGCGTTGGCGGATCACGGCGTGCGACTCATCCTGCTTCGGTGCGCGGGTTGGGACAACGTGGACTGCGAACGAGCCGTGGAGCGCGGGGTCACGGTTTTGCGCGTCCCCGCGTACGACCCGCTCTCGATCAGCGAATACGCGGTGGCGATGATGCTGTCGCTGAATCGCCACCTGTGCGCGTCGAGGGACCGCTTACGGATGGGGAACTTCACCCTGGACGGGCTGGTCGGGAGCAGTTTGAGGGGAAAGACGGTGGGGGTATTGGGAACTGGGAAGATAGGCCGAGGCGTCGCTGATATTCTCAAGCGTGGGTTCCAAATGAACGTCCTGGGCTTCGACAAGTTCCCGAACAAGCCTGGGTTCTGCGGCGAATACATGGATTTAGACGAGGTGTTGGAAAGGAGCGACGTGGTGTCCCTACACCTACCCCTCACACCCGAAACGGACGGGCTGATTGATAAGTACGCCATCGCAAAGATGAAACGAGGCGCGATTTTAATCAACACGAGCAGGGGCGCGCTCGTCGACGCACGCGCCGCGATTGACGGGCTGGTCTCCGGGAAAATCGCCGCCCTCGGCCTTGATGTGTACGAAAACGAAAACAAACTCTTCTTCAAGGATTTCTCCAGCATGAACATGGAGCAGAGGATGTTGGTTTGGGATGAAACCATGGCGATTCTCGGCTCCATGCCCAACGTCCTCGTAACGCCGCACACCGCGTTTCTCACGCACGAAGCCCTGCACGGCATCGCGGCGACCACGGCGGAGAACTTCCGGCTGTTCAAGGAAGGCGAGACGCTGGAGGGAGACCACGTCGTCTGCGTCGGCGCCGCGGAGTAAAACCTTCTAGTTGAAAATAAACAATCAAAAGAGAAAAAACTGAAAAACAACCCCGAAGCGCACAACAGCGGTGAAAGAATCTAGTTTTCTTTCCCAACCCCTACCGCCCGGCAGTGGATAGCCGGGAATTTGCGCTAGGATAAACATCAGAGAGTAGAAGTGACTTACTCGAAATACTGAGTCAGGTACCAAACTCAAACTGTTTAAAGGCTAGGATCTAGCCGCACTAGTTAGCTCGATGTTCGAAAGAAATAAAAAAAAAACCCCCCGAAGCGCGCGACGCGTGGAGAGTCTGTATTTAATTACAAAGCCGGTCGGTTCGGCGATATGTCGACCAACGGCTGGAGGTATTCCGCTAAGACTTCTCCTTTCCCAGGACGGCGCGGTTTGGATGTAAACCCATACGGGCAATCGCACGCGCCGCCCGAGCTCACGTTCCCTAAAGTTCCCAAAATTTCCCGTTCGTTTCCCTCATCCTCGCCAAAATCCCACCCTACTCCAGCCCATCCGGCGTGCTAAGCGGCGTGGGCGACCCGAGCGTGGCGATCATCCCCCCGGTGGACGCGTCGTGCGAGCCGGCGATGCCGCCAAACTGCGACCGAGTCTTCGCGCTGCGCGTGAGTTTCGGGGTGACTTCGCTGCCGAGGCCGAGCGGTACGCTTGACAGGTGCGTCTTCACCGGCGTATCTTTAACGCTCTGGTCAAACCGGGGCGGCGGCGCGGCTTGCTTGCTTCGTGTGCTCCGGGAATCGCCGCCCGTGGTGCCTGTGCCGTTCAAGGTCAAGCGCCCCGGCCCGGCGCGCAGAATGGTCGACCCTGGTGTCCCCAAAATCTTGGACCTCGACCCGGGCGTGATCGGCGACATCTCGCCGCGCTTCATCGGGGTTGCCATGCCCCCGAAAACGGTCCCCACGTGTTGGTGCGTCGTCGCCCTGGCCGGCGAAACCTGAACCGCCACCGGCGTGCCGTTCATATCAACCGCGATGCCTCCCATCGCGCCTGTTGACCGCAACGGGCTGCGCAACGGCGACGGAAACGGCGACCGGCCACCGCCGGGCGCGAGCGCGTTGTGGATGTTACCCGAGCCCCCCGCGCGCGGCGGCGACTGTAACAAATCCAGCCCGATATCCGCCGCCGCCGCTAATATTGCGCGCCCGGGGCTCTTCATCCCGTCAAACTCCGTGCCGTCGAAACGCGAGTAGTCCTCAATCATCAGGTCGTCATCCATAAAAAGAGCCGCCCTTTCCACCGCCTCCACCGCCGCGGCTTGCTGCGCCATCCGAATCGGCGTGGCGAGCGTAGCGCCAACCGCGCGCGCCGAGTTTGAGCGCGGCGTGGCGCTCGGCGAGTGCGCGCCGCCGCCCAGCCCGAGGCCGCCCCCGAAAGCGCCAGCGCCGCCTCCGCCCAACTCGCTCCCGTCCCCCAGGTTCCTGCACCCCTCGCACTTGCAGTACTCCTGACAAGGCACCCCGGCTTGGAAGCACTCGCAGTATTTCTTCAGGCAGGCTGATTTTTTGCAGTGGCACCCTTTTTTGTGCCGCGCTTCGCCGTCGTTCGGGTCGCTCGCGATCTTATCCGCAAACGCTTGCGGGTTTCGCGCCTGAATCGCGCGCCGCGTGGTGGTCACGAGCGACGCGTTGTCGTGCGTGTTTGAGCAGTTCTGGCAGTTGCAGTCGTCACAGTACGCCCCAGCGGCGAAGCACTCGCAGTACAGTTTCAAGCACTTGCTCTTCTTGCAGTTGCACTTCTTCGAGCCGCACGTGGCGGGCGGCGACCCGCCTAGTTCGCCGCCGTCCAGCGCCAAACACAGCGCGTTGGCGTCGCCGGCGATGGAGTCCAGAGACGCCCTCGGCGGGCGTTCGCTTTTCACGGAAGGCGTCGCCGCGGCTTGCACGGAGAGCCGCCGGTCGGCGGTCTGTTTGCCGCCTTCCGTAGCACCTGCAACTGCTCTGCCCCGGGCAGAAGCAGGCGCGCTGCTCGGCCGGCCGTTCCGCAGCTCCTCCTCCAGAAGCGCGGCCGCCGCGGTTTTCTTGCGGTTCTTCCCGCCCCGGTCGCTCCGCGCCCCAGTCACCGTGACGGTTTGCGCCGAAACTGCCGAAACCGTGTTCCGCGGGGAATCGCTACCACCCTTCTTGTTGATTTTGGAAAGCCCGTGTGGGAACTCCATTGAGGCACCGGTGGTGCTGCTCCGTTTAATTTGCGCGAAGGAATCGCCGTGCTCCAGCGCAGCCATATCAGCCACCGCGCCCACTCCAGCCGGGGCGTCCGCCCGGGCCGCCGCGCCTCGCACGCCGGGCGCCGAGGCCGAGCGTGGCGTGACGTGCCCCGGCGACCGCAACCGCTGGGACGGGGAAAACGACCCGCCCAACCCCAGGTCGTTGTCCAGCTGCAGCAGCTCTTTTTCCAGGACCGACATGGACCGCCCGTCCGACTCGGGTTCGGTCATGTCCACGTTGAAATCAGCCTCGAGCTGGTGGGAGGTGGGAAGTTTGGAAGAAGGGTGAGTGTTGGTTTTTTTTAGCGCAAAAATCTTTTGTTATGGGACCTCGCGATCGCGATCGGGGGTCCGTCTCGGTGTGCCGCGGGTAAGGGGTATCGTCGCGTCGGGACGCCACCACGGGTTTGCATTCGTTGCTTGCTTGTGTGACCAAGTAGCAGCACACGCGCGTTCCAGGGAAACACCCGTGCCCGCACGCCCGCGCCTCCGCGATCGTGAACGACGTGGTATCGAAAGGAAAGATTTGCGCGCGCACGCACCTGCTTGCGCAACGCCGCGACGCTTGCGACGTCGGTGATGTCGTCCAGGACGCCTGGTCGCAGGGGGGACTGGGCGAACGCGGTGACGGAGTGCATCACGTCCGCGCTCGCGCTCAGCGCGACTTCCTCAAGAGCCGCGGGCTGGTCCCCCTTGCTCAGGTTGCTTCGTTTCCGGTCGCCTCCGGACCTGCCGGCAAGCGAGGTGCTGTGAGTTGGCATCGGAAGGGCGGGAGATCGGTCAGCGAGTGCGTGGGCGACGTTGGGAGTCCGGGAGTCGATGTTTTTGGGGCGGGCGAGGGGAGAAAACGGGTGGAAACGGACGTACCTCTTGTGCGTGTTCGGGGAGTTGAAGCAAAGCGGCGTGGGCGAGCGCGCGCCGGCCAGCGTGCCGCCCGCGTCACCCATGCCTTGCCCTCCAAGCGCGCGAGAAGGCGCGATGGGAGAAAGGGTGCTGGCGAAATCGAAGAAGGGGGACAAGGAAGCCACCTGCGAGTTGTTTGATTGGGATATGGTTAGGGATGGGGAGGGATTGTTGTGACACACGTTGGGAGTGATCGCGTAAGATGGCAGGCGCGGGTCACGCGCGCGGGCGCGACGCGGGCGCGACGCGCATGGGGGGTGCCGGGATAAAAACTTCAGGCGGGAAAGCGGTGCCGGCAAAGCAAAACCCGACGACGTACCTGGTCCATGGTGCTCTCTCCATTCGCGTTGCGAGGCCTTTCGGGGGTGAACATCCCCGGATTCAGCGTGGAGCCGTCCATGTCAAAAAAAGATGACGCGGACGTTACGTGACGTGCCGTTCAGTTGCGACACGCACGCGAGGTACGGCGACGAGTGTTGAGGGCGAACGAACACGACGCTTGATGGTTGAGAAAAAAGCGCGAAACCGAATCCTCTCGCCGGCGGACCCGGGGGGGGGCGTGCGCGACGTGACGAAGCGCGCGCGTGGAGGGTATCGCGCGAACGAACGCGTGCTCGAACCGGACGGTACGGGACAGTCACGTCTGTCGCGCGAAACGTGTCGCGCGGCGTGTGAAGTGTGGCGACCCGATCGCGAGAAAGATGGAAAAAAGACACTCGGCTATCAACGCGTTTTTTCTGCACGAGTCATGAATCGCATTGTTGCCTTCGATTTTGCGATTCATCGGCAGATTTTTCTTCATCGTATCCGTTGAAAGTGAGGTCCTTTTTGGCACTTTTTCGACAATTCCAAGAGTCACAAACCGACATCGTCCCCATATCCAAGAAGTTCCAACCCGGTCAACGCGTCTGCTTCATCGCAGCAGGCCCATAAACCCTTTAAACTTAATTTCCCGCCCGGCGCGGAGCGCCACTGCGTCATCTGTCGCTTTTCGGTTCATAATTTCGTCTGCAGAGGCGCTGCTGCTGGGAGGAGTGACTGGCGAGCAGTGCCCTGTTTTTGTTTTTCGGATGAGTGATTCGATTCGCATTTCGAGGGCAGGTACTACATATAAAGAGACCTATTACTACACCCCTCCCTCCCCCCCCGTTTCCTCCACCCCCCCCCAGTCCTGTGCTCCCCAGAACCCGGCTTTCCCCCCGAAGTAGTCCTCGTACTTGACCACGAGCTGTTTCGGCTCTAACACGTCATCCACGAAAACCTCGTCCTCCAAGTCGAAATAAAGTTCGTCGATTGCTTTCCACGATTTCTCCATCGACTCGCCGTACTTGTTCCCAAGAAGCTCCATGTCTCGCAGCGCCGCATCCAAGTTACTCTCGTCCACGTAATTCCCCGCGAAGCTCACGGTGACATCAAGGTTGTGCACGACGTGCGGGAAACCGCTTGGGACGAACAGGACCTCGCCGGCCTGGAGGTTGACGTCCCAGCGCCGCGCGAATGGGAGAAATGGATGCGGGCCGGTGAATGGAGAGGTGGTTTTTTTTTGCGATGTACTTTCGGGAGCCATGTCGGTCCAGGTAATGTTCCCGTCATCCTTACCATCCGTATTTCTTTTTTCGGCGGCTTCTTTCCGTATCGCGTCCATCTCGTGCATCCGCGGGAAGCTCGGGTCCAGGGTTCCCCGTGTGTAATCCGGCGACAAAAGATGCACGTCGTCGGCGTGAAAAAGAGACCAGCGTTTCGTGCCGCGCACCATGGCCATCCAGAAATTCCCGCGCCACTGGTCCACGTGCAGTGAACTTTTGGTGTGCGGCGCTGCGACGAACAGCGAGGGCCAGGACGCGGTGAACGCGTGTGTGTGCCTTGTTCTTTGCAGAAAGTCGTGTGCGAAGTACCTCGGAATTCGAATCGAGGATAGTAAACTGGGCAGTTTCAGGGGTATGGCGCAGTCGTACAAGTAGGTCCCGTCCCCGTCTCGGGTACCGAACCCCGTATCCGCCGGATCCAGGTTCGGTTTGTCCAACGGCAACACCCGTCGCAAGTGCGTTCCGAGGTTCAACACCTCCGTGTCCGCCATCGCCAAAATGGACGAGACGTGCGCGTTGTCGTGTGTCACCGCGACTTTCTTCGTCGCACCATGCTTGAACAGCCATCTTAAATCCGCACCGCGTTCGCCATCCTCGGTTAAATGGGGCCCGAGGCCGGTGATAACCACGGGCTCGATCCTGGAACAGAACTCCTTTCGGAACCGCGCAAGGGAGAGCTCGGTGCAGTGCACGCGAGACACGGACAGGGGGGGGGGTGGGACCGCGGGAGGGCTCGCCACGAGTGCCGCGGCTTTTTCGTGCGCGGCGCGCGCGCGATTCGCCACTTCTGTGAGGTACTTTTTGTACGGTGCCGACATTTCGGCGGCGGCGGCCTCTTCCCTCGCTATCGCCACGGACGACAAACGAGCGAGTTCGGCGTGAACCTCGGGGGGATGGTCCATCTCGGCCATCCGAAAGCGCACGTAATCCCCAGGAACGTCTCTGGGAGCGCGCAACCTTGGATGACTCGAGGCTGTCGAGGTGTGAGGTATCGGCTTCGGGATTGATGCTGACTGATGACCCGCAAAACCGTTCTCGCAGGCGAATGCGCGGGCGGTCAAAACCAAAAATAAGTTGCTAGACTAGTCTAGTGTCTACGATAGGCTACCCCCCCCCCCTTCAAGCAAAGGCGACTCCAGTGTGTTCCCGCCTTGATCTTCCACTTGTGCGTTGTTGGCACCGAGCCCTCGCCAGTGCGACGTCGGGCTCTCGGGATCCATGACTGTTTGCGCATACGGCTCTGCGTCGTTTCCGCGCGACGGCGACGAAAAAACGTTCCCGAAACCGTTTCGGAGTTCGCCCCCGTCGCCGTCGCCGTCACTGTCCTCGCTGTCTTCGTTTCCCCGACTCGTTTCCCTGCTTGTTCGCGCCACTGAGGTGAATCCTCGTTCACTGAGCCACCACGCGTGCGTCCTCAACCCCAAAAGAAGCAAACGCCACGCGTTCAAACTCACTTTGCACCGCCACACCGCGGCTAACGTGTGGACACTTTTCCCCTCCGCCGCCCGCGTCGCCGCGAAGAAAAGCGCGGGCAAAAAAACGAAACCGACCCCGGACGTCATCAGCTCCCGTGCGTACCCGAAATCCTGGAACGCGTATACCAGGCCGTCGTACACGAACACCAGGGCATTCAAAGGTTGCGCCAGAGTTAGAGTCATCCACACATCGTTTTGACTCAAAACGCGTATCACGTCTTCGTCGGTTGTGAAGAGTTTGATGAGAAAACTTTTCCCGAAAAATGCAAACGCGGCGAATCCGAAACCGGTCGCCAACCCGAAAAGCAAAACGCGGTGACACAGTGATTTCATGTCACGCAGAACGCTCAAAGCGTCTTCTTTCCGACCATGGTCAACCAAAGCACCACGAATGGTACCCGTTTCGTCGTTACCACTACTGTCGTTTGACTGTCTATGACTATTCAGTCTTCGTCTTCGTCGTCGTCGTCTTCGTCTCGCCAGATCTTCCGCCCTCGCCGCTTCCCCGACCAGCTTGGACCCGAGCACCGTGCCAGCGGTGGCGAACCCGTCCACTATGTATGACGAGACCAACCAAAGCTGGCACACTACGTTGTGCGCGCCGAGGCCGGTTGTCCCGATTTCCCGGCTCACGACGACCATGCTCGCGAAGAACGTGGCTTGCAGGAGGAAGGAACGGACGAACATGGACAAGCCGTCGGTTATGAACCTGAGGTAACCAGAGTCGCTACCGTGTCCGCGTGTGGTCACCACCACCGTGTCCGTGTTTCCTGCGCCCGCCGTCTCGTGGTCAGAGCCGTTTTGTCGCGCACCACGTAACACCACCGCTCCGAATACCGGCACCCGGTGCGTTTCGCCTTTGGGGGGGAGGTACGCGACGAGGGCGACTCCGGCGGCGGCGTGTGCGACGGCGCACGCCGCGTACGCGACGCCGACGAAAAAGAAACAGCTCGTATCGCTCTTCGCCAGCCCCACTGCTGCTGCGACCGACACCGCCTCTGCGACCGCGCGACACACCGAAAGCGCGGTCGCGGTGTGTATCCGGCCATACCCGCCGAGACACCCGCCGGCCGCGTTCGCCACGCACTGCGCGGGGGCGAAACACGCGCGGATGAAAAAGTACGGCCGCGCGTGCTTCTCTATGTCTGGGGTGGCCTTGTACGATAAAAAAGAAAGTGTCAGTCTCTCGGCCATGTGTATGAGGGATTGGTATGAGTAAACAGTCAGGGGTAATAGTGCCTTGTGGTACGAGTATGGGCAGAGGGAATAGTCCCTTCTGGTACGAGTATGGGCAATCAGGGAGGCGGAATGTGGTGAGTGGGAAATACGTACCTGAAACAATTGGAACAGCGGGTTCCGCAACGAAAGAAGCGTGCCCGCGGCGACGAGCCCGCACACGGTGGCGGTGGCGAACGCCATGCGCGCTTGCCACGCGGCGTACCGAAAACGTCGCGCCCCGATGCTCTTGCCAACCTTCGCGGTCACGCCGTCCACGAGGAAGTTAAACACCGTGGTGCCGAACTGCGTCGCGGTGATTACCAACCCGAAACTGGCTTGCAGAGCAGTGCGCCTTCTACCGAGCAGCGCGAGCTGAACCACCACGGCCAAAGGTATCACCGCGTTCATCACCGCCGCACTCGCGGACAAACGGAGCAGAGACGTTGTCGACACCATGGCGGCGCCGACGTCGGGGGCGGGCGGCGCTTTGTGATGAAGGAACAACCCAAAAATCCTTGGAATATTTCCCCCCCAAAAACGGCACCTCCGAGAAGAAGTTGACATCGCGAACCTCGACACAAACGACGGCGCGGCGCGCGCCGCGTCACCGTCACCGCGTCGGCGCGATGACCACCGCTACGCGACCGAATGCGAGCGGTGTGGGGGCGGGTGTGATGGGCGTGGTGGGAACTTCAGTGGTCATCGGGAAACCGGTGAGCGCTCACGGGACGAATTTCTTGGAAAGGGGGAAGAGCATCGCGAACGCACGAAGAGCGTTCGGGAGTGGGGACGGCAGTGCCAAGGCTGCGGTAGCGCGTGCCGCAGCTGTCCGCGCCGCGCGTGGCACGTCTGACGCACTCGCGCGCGCGCAGCGCCTGCCGGAGGCCGGGTACAAGCCGGGGTCAAGCACGCCTGACGGAACGGGCAAAGCCACGACATCCAATTCGTCGTCGCCGTTGCCGTCGCCGAAACGGGAACCGGTGACTCGGCGCGATGCCCTCCCAACGTCCCCGCCCCAATTCGGGTCCACGGGTCACACCGCGCACCGAGACCTACCGTCCAGCGTCAACACGTGGAACCACAACCTCACGTGTGGTGAAAAACCCACGACACCGACGCGAATAAAAATAAAACCGAAAACCAAACCGCCCTCGCCGCCCCGGTCGCCAAAATCTCCGTTAAAGGCACCCGCGGAAGTACCAAGGTTTCAAAAAGGCACCACCGCGGAGGCACCAAGGTCTCAAAAAGGCACCGCCGCGGAGGCACCAAAGTGCGAAACGACACAGCCTTCGGCGGTTGAGCTCGTCGCGTCGCCGTCGGCGGACGCGCCGCCGTCGCCGTCGCCGTCGGCGGACGCGCCGCCGTCGCCGTCGCCGTACGCGGCGGTGACCGCGGCTGCGGCGCGCGTGCGTGCCGCCGCGGCGGCCGCATCCGCGGCGGCAGCCTCGGCGACAGACCCCGATCCGTACGCCTCCGCCGCTACGCGCGAGGCTCGCGCGTTCGCGGCGGCGGCGGCGGCGGCGGCGCGCGTGCGCAGGAGCAAGGAGAGCTTGTTCGGGTCGCGCGCGGGAGGAGGCGCGCCGTCCTTGGCGGACGCGGCAGAGTTGATTTTGGAGCAGACCCTACGCAAACGGGAAGCCGCCGCGTCTGAGGCGGCGCGGCGCGTGCGCGCGGCGCGCGAGGCGGAGGAGACCAGCCGGGCGGCGCGGCGATTGGCGGAGGCAGAGAAACAAAACGCAGGCCGCGCGTCCCGGGAGGCGGCTTGTTTCGCGAAGGAACGACGGCGGCGCGAGCTTTACGCGCTGAACACGCTTCTTGCGGCGAGCGAAACAGTGGCGGCTTCAGGAGCGGGAGCCGGACGTCCCGTCAAAATACCGGGAAACGCGCTTCCAAACCACCTACGGGTCTAGCGGTGGGTTTAGGTTTAGACGAAAGAACGCGATACCTTGAATGAACGCAAGTTCATTCTCTGTTTTGAATGGAAGTTCATTGTGTTACAACTTAATTTCTAGTCCCTACGTATCTCACAGAGAGTACCCTAACTGTATTCTCAGTTACCCTACTCACAGCATCATCACCCCCGCCCCCTCGCCGCCGTCTTTCCTCCACTCGAAGTGCGCAAACTCCACCAGCATCGTGGCGGCGACGAGCGCGGCTCGGCGTTTCGGATCGGCGTCCCTCGGAAAGCGAAGCACGATGTTCGACCGGTCCGTTGCGCCCGCGCAGTTGCACCCCGGCCACACGTTCGCGCTTCTCGCCACGACGTTCAACTCAGACGCGTCGTACACGTCCATGTCGTAACTCGCGTTGAAACAAGACGGCGCGCACACGTTGTGCCCGCGGCTGGTGCCGCACTCGGAGGTTCTTATCCGGTAGTACTCCTGGTGTTCGTATGTTGAGGAAGTTGAAGTGCGCGTGTATTCGCCACCTCCACCTCCATGAACACCTCCACCAGCAGCCCCTCCTCCTTCCGCGACGAATGACCGCGAACAACACCAGCCGCACCGGAACTCCTCCCTCGCCCTCGCCGCCAGTTCGCCGCGCGCGTCAATCAGGGTCAACTCCTGTGATTGTAAAAGAAAAGTGTCAGTCTTGTATGGGCAACCAGTGTGCCTGGATTTGGGAAAGGCCCAATACGTACCTGCGGCGCGCACATGAAACACGGCGTGTTTATTGAACACTTGTAAGGTCTTCTCAGGGTAAAAAAAACCGCCCCCGCGCCGTCTTTAAAGTCCATCTCAAAGCTCCGGAAAAACGGACAGAACACTCGCTCCAAACACTGGCTTTCTTCTTTTGCTTTCAACAGGGGGTAGAAGTTCGCCTGCCGCGTGAAGCGTTCGATCCACTCGGGTGATACTTGTCCAGTCGGATCAGGAAGCGCGCCTTTTTGAATGGGCGTTACGTGATACACGTTTTTCGTGTCACACCCCGTAAACGCCTCAAGGAACTCGATCCGTTCTTGAATAAACAAACCGTCGATGTCCTGAAGGAAACCCAGGCCGGCGGTGGGATCGTCGAGCATCTTTTTTGTTTTTT
>Ga0115003_10002006_pt1 | contig 17237 bp, 9 predicted proteins | sample ArcticOcean_MG_C_7_FD_88736 | JGI IMG/M metagenome (GOLD analysis project Ga0115003, IMG submission 88736) | Marine microbial communities from western Arctic Ocean - ArcticOcean_MG_CB11_88 | ecosystem: Environmental > Aquatic > Marine > Oceanic | place: Arctic Ocean: Canada Basin | collected... | reverse complement strand
CGTGATAGGCACCTCGCAGCCATGTCTTGAGATTGCCGAAGACAGTGTGAGCCCAGGGTAGTCCGTCCACGGCGTGTCGTCCGTGTCCGCCGCGCTGCTCGCCTCGAAGCCCCTCGAGTACGATGCGGACCTTCTCTTCCGGGGAGAAGTTGCGACGCGTGGGGCGACGGATCGCCCGCGCTGCGGCATCAGTGGATTGCTTGCGTTCCTTGCTCATAGTGAGACTCTCCTCGGGGTCCGAAACCCCGTAAAGTGTCTCTTCGTTTAGACCGCCCAAATGCCCGAAAGGTGCTGACCGGACACACTGCCGACGTACACACCTGGGCTTACCTAGCTCTAAAACTTCGGCGTCAGCTAAGCACTATTTTTCTTCACTACATGCAAATCTTGATGCTCCCACCAGCCCGCCTCGAATGTATGCAGTATTTTTTGATTCAACGTATTTTTAACAGCACGTTCAACGTATTTGGTTGTAACAATAGTATTTCCGTAATCTGCCACATCCAAATCTTTTGTTCGCTGCTGGCGGTAAACCATATTCCGTCATCAGGAATTTCGGGGTCCCCGAAATAAGTTCGGCTTGTCATTCCTTGTGTAGTGAATATCAAATATCCGCCAGATTTTACCTTGTCAAATAGAGCCTTAAGCCAACGTGACCAGGTACGGTCCGGCATATGAGAGAAAAAACTGAGTGCAAATACAGCATCAAAAGAATCATTTTTAATTTCAATATCATCGGGATTAGTAGCAGATAGTATCGTCTCAACATCCATCTTTGACTCAATGAACGAGCAAGCAGCATCATGAATATCACAGGGAACGACATCAACTGGATTCAATTCTCCAATTAGATGTCGTGTAACACAACCATATCCAGAGGCAAATTCAAGAAGAGATGTTCCTCTAGCTTGCTTCAAACCCAGCTGAGAGAACAGTAGATCTTTTAATTTTTCCGCAGATTTTGCGCCATCGTAAAAATAGTATTTCACAGCCAGATCAATAGACGAAAAGACGGGGTTTTCAATCAAGAACCTAAATATCAAATCATCTGGATGAATATCTGACCTTACACCTGTTTCATTCGCATATTGCTGAATACTCTGCTGATGCTCTTCAATAATTTTTTCCATATTTTTTGTTCCTCTGAACCATAAGCAACGAAGAAGTCGGCTCGCATGATGTCGAAAGGCACGAGTACCACATTGGATGCCGGTCATTCGCCGCATCCAGCCAGGAGCAAGACGATCATGAATGCGATGAGGCTCCTGACCTGCCCATCATTTCCGGGCGACCAAGACGTTCTGGTCAAAGCTCTGGTGATCGAGATGGGAGATGAACTCCACCTCCGAAAATAGCTTGCCCCAATTCCTTTCGACGTATCCGCGCGGGATCAGAGCCTCGCCGTAGAACTCATTTCGCATCCCGCCACCCGCACCGGCCGGGTCGAAGCAGAATTCGCCGGCGTCGTATCGCGCGTAGCTCGCATCTACATCGACGAAGACCTGCGCGGCTCCACGTGCAAAGTCCGGGATCTCGTCTTGCGAGCGTAGAGACACTACATGAGAGGATACCCTTGAGCTAACTTAAGAACGAAGCGCCAGTCGTTGGAGCCGTCGACGCCGAGCCTCGACTCAATCGAAGCTTGTGGACCTTTGAGAAGGCGACCCCACGATGACCCAAGACATCCTGACGGTCGACGGACACTGTCCGATTTGCGAGAAGCCTCAGACCTTTCGGGCACGTTACGACTGGCTACGGGACCATTTTCTCTGCGACGGGTGTGGGTCGATTCCGCGCGAACGTGCGCTCATGCATGTGATTCAGATGCTCTACCCCGAATGGCGGTCTCTATCCATCCATGAATCGTCCCCTGGAGGTCGGGGGGCGAGCACCAAGCTCGCCCGTGAGGCCGCGGAGTACACCCCTAGTCACTTCGACGCCCACCTAACCCTAGGTGCGTCTCATCCCACCGATGGCTGGCAGAACGAGAATCTTGAATGCCAGACTTTTCCCGACGCTCGTTTCGATCTTGTCATCACCCAAGACGTGCTGGAGCACTTGTTCGACCCGGAGGCAGCATTTCGGGAAATCGCGCGGACACTTCGTCCCGGTGGTGCTCACATCTTTACCGTCCCCCTGGTGCAGGGTCGCACCAAGGCGAGCACCCGGCGTGCCACGCGAACGTCATCGGGCGCCATCGAACACACCACTGACCCCGAGTATCACGGAAACCCAATCGACGAAAGCGGCTCCCTGGTCACCATGGACTGGGGCTACGACATCGTCGACCACATCCGGCACAGCTGCGCGCTCCACACCGAGATCTACTGGCTGGACATCCTCCACATGGGGATCCGGGCAGAACTACTCGAGGTTCTTGTCACACGGAAGCCTGCGTTGCCATAAACAGGGGCTCCTGTTTCCAGGGCCCGGGCACTCGCGGTCCGAGCGCGCTTCTCGAAAAAACGAGGCTGGCTTCTTTCCGAACACCTGTCCACAGATCGACAGATGACACCATGAAGAACCCCTGAGCGCTGCAACGGTGTTAGATGACTGGTTCAGCAGTTTGTCCTGCATCGCGGACCGCACCGGCGGCTTCGCACTTCGCCATTGGCGGTCTCATCGTCGGAATCAGTTCAGGCTCGAAGGCCGACTGGCAGCGATCTTCGCGGCAGTCGTTTCCTGTCGGAAGGACGAGGAAACCGACACGTCGATATATCCTCGCAAGATCGTGCGCAGCTACGCGTGCCTTGGACGAAGCGCCCAAACTGCCGCCACCGTCATGGCAAAAAGGAAGAAGACCAGGCCCGGGTAGGTCATTGACGGCACAGCGGGGCCGGTGCATTCGAGTATCGGATTGTTGAAACAGGCGCCCGACACCCTATCGCAGCTGTCTGTCGTGCAAACGTCCGAGTCGTCGCACGCGCAGGCGAAGCACGCGTCCGCGCCGGGGTCGGGTTGAAACGTGTCCTCGGCGCAGTCCGCGCACGTTGCTTGTCCCGTAGAGGATTGAAATGTCCCGGCGGCACAGTCTGCACAGAAGGCGCTGCCTGACGTGACGCTGAAAGTTCCCGTGGCACAGTCGTCACAGGTGATCGAGCCTTGGTTGGGCTGTGATGTTCCGGGCGCGCAATTCAAACAATTCAACTGTCCCGCCGATGGCTGATATTGCCCGCTCGAACAATTCAGCGAGTTGGTTCCATCGGGACAAAAGCTGCAACGGTCGCAGTCGAGGCAGACGGCGCCCGAAAATTATTCGCCAAGAGCGCACTGGGCTTGGGCAGTACTCGGGACAGCGCCTAGGGTTGCAGCGAATACAAAGAATAGAATGGGCAAGTCGAGGGTTCGATGGCGGCGGGTGAGCACGGGCTACTCCTGTCGGCTTCGGGGCAATACCTTGCCAACGACATTGCTACGCAACCCTTCAAGCGTCACCAAGTGCCGCCGCTAGGTGCGATTTCCAGATACAGGCCGCCGCCATCCAAGAGCCTTTTGGGTTTCTCGCTAGGTCGGGCACTTCGGATCGCGGTGGCGGTGGCGGTGAGAGGCGTACTTGGGGGCAACTCCTTGAAGGGGTAAAGCAGTTGCCTCTAAACGTGCACCCAGTTGCCCCCGGATGTCAACGACTCGCGTCGGACTGTCCCGGATCCAAGGATTCCGTATCTATCCGAAATCGCTTGGTTCAAAGGACGCTATCGGACCACACGGGAAGTCGATGTGGTGGGCGTACACGGACTCGAACCGCGGACCCTCTCGGTGTAAACGAGATGCTCTAGCCAACTGAGCTATACGCCCACGGCGCACCTTGGTTGGGTGCGCGGCTTTCGCCTTGCACCCGGTGCGGGTGGAATCGATCATTTCGGTGCGCGCCGCCCTTCCGAGCCGCGGCTCCGCGCTGGACCCTAATTGACTCCGGCCGGATGCGGGACCTCGGTGCTCTTTGGAGTTCTCGGCACAATGTAGATGTCGTCGATTTCGTGCACTTCGTCGCTCAAGAAGTTTTCCGGATCTGGGACCGCGAGAGCCCGAGCGAGAACTTCGTCGACGTGCTCCACCGGGATGATTGTGATCGCCTTCTTGATGATGGCGGGCAAGTCCTTGATGTCTTTTTCGTTGTCTTTCGGAATTATGACAGTGTCAACACCACCGCGGTGGGCTGCGATCATCTTTTCCTTGAGGCCGCCGATCGGCAGCACCCTGCCCCGCAGCGTAATCTCGCCCGTCATCGCGACGTTGGACCGTACCGGTACTTTGGTGAGCGCCGAGGCGATGGTGGTCGCGAGCGTAATGCCAGCGGACGGTCCGTCCTTGGGCGTCCCCCCTTCGGGCACATGAATGTGGAGATCGACCTTCGAATAGAAGTCGGCTACTAGGCCGAGCTGCTTGGCACGACTGCGCACGTAGGACATCGCGGCGCTCGCGCTTTCCTGCATCACATCGCCGAGATGACCCGTGATCTGCAACTTGCCGCTGCCAGCGGTCACGGACACTTCGGTCTGCAGCAGTTCGCCGCCGGTTTCCGTGTAGGCCAGGCCGGTGGTCACGCCAACGCGGTCTTCGGTTTCGACCATCCCGAAGCGGAAACGTTCGACGCCGAGCAACTTCTTGACGAGCTTCGGTGTGACCTTGGTGTGCTTCGCGTCGGCACCGGCGGTCACCACTTCTCGAGCCACCTTGCGCGCCACTGCAGCGAGTTCCCGCTCCAGGTTACGCACGCCCGACTCACGGGTGTAGTGCCGGATAATTTCCAGAATGGCCTGATCGCCAAACTCGATCTCTTTGTCGGTCAGGCCGTTGGCCTCGAGCACCTTTTCCACGAGATGCTTCTTCGCGATCTCGAGTTTTTCGCTTTCGATATAGCCGGGGATATGAATGATCTCCATGCGGTCTTGCAACGGCCGCGGGATCTCACTCAACACGTTCGCGGTGCACACGAACATGACCTTCGACAAGTCGTAGTCGAGGTCCATGTAGTGGTCGTTGAACGTGTGGTTCTGTTCCGGATCGAGCACTTCGAGGAGCGCCGACGACGGATCGCCGCGGAAGTCCATCGCCATTTTGTCGATCTCGTCGAGCAGAAAGACAGGGTTGCTTGAACCGGCCTTTTTGAGGCTCTGGAGAATCTTGCCCGGAAGTGCGCCGATATAGGTCCGGCGGTGTCCGCGGATCTCCGCTTCGTCGCGCACGCCACCCAGACTCACGCGCACAAAGTCGCGGCCCGTGGCCCGAGCGATCGACTTGCCAAGGGACGTCTTGCCAACACCGGGCGGACCCGCGAGGCAAAGGATCGGCCCCTTCATGACGTCGACCAGAGTCTGCACCGCGAGAAATTCGAGGATGCGGTCCTTCGGCTTCTCGAGGCCGTAGTGGTCGGCGTTCAAGATCGCTTCAGACTCGATGAGGTCTTGGGTTTCTTCTTTGTATTCGTTCCAGGGCAGCGCCAACATCCAGTCGAGGTAGTTGCGAACGACGGTCGCCTCGGCACTCATCGGCGGCATCATCTTGAGCTTCTTCAGCTCCTTGTCGGACCGTTCCCGTGCGTGGCCCGGCATGTCCTTCGCCGCAAGTTGGTCTTCGAGTTCCTGGAGTTCGCTCTTCGACTCGTCGCGGTCCCCTAATTCGGTCTGGATCGCCCGCATCTGCTCGTTGAGGTAGTACTCCTTTTGGGAGCGCTCCATCTGCTTCTTCACGCGGGAACGAATCTTCTTTTCCACCTCGAGCACTTCAATTTCGGCCTGCATGCGCGAATAGACGTCTTCGAGACGATCACTCGGGCTCACGATTTCGAGCAGATGTTGCCGTTCTTCGAGGGTCAGGTTCAGGTGCGCAACAACAGTGTCGGCGAGCTTGCCCGGCGCGTTGATTGCGGCCACGGTGCTGAGCAATTCACGCGGGACCTTCTTATTTAGCTTGACGTAGTCTTCAAAAGTGCTGTGCACACCCCGCACAAGCGCTTCCGACTCGGTGAGATCGCCCGTCGGTTCTTCGAGCACGGTGATATTAACTCGTAGGTATGGCTCACTGCTCACGAATTCGTCGATGCGCGCTCGACTCTTGCCTTCGACCAGAACTTTCACAGTGCCATCTGGAAGGCGGAGCAATTGAATGATCTTGCCGAGGGTCCCAACGTCGTAGATCTCGTCTTTGGTCGGGTCTTCGTCACCGGCCTGCCGCTGAGCGGCGAGCATCAGCTCGCGGCCACCTTCCACAGCGTCTTCAAGAGCCTGGATCGATTTCGCGCGACCGACAAAGAGCGGAACCACCATATGCGGAAACACGACAATATCTCGCAGTGGCAGTAACGGGATAGACCCGTTGCTCGAGGCAGTGCTGCCTTCCGCTTCAGAACTGTTTTCGCCTTCATTCTCGTCTTCGTCCCGAAAGAACACCATGATAGAACCCCCCGCCCCTTAGTCTGCTTCTTTCCTTTTTTCGTACTCTACTTCTACTGCCGCTGGCGCCTCGATTTCGCGTGCGAGGTTTCCGCACCCTTCACCTTGATCAGGCCGATTCAGCTTCCTGCTTGAACACCAACAATGGCTCTGTACCGCTTTCGATCACTTCCTCGTTAACGATGCATTCTGCGATGTCATCTCGAGAAGGCGTTTCGTACATAATATTCAACATGGCGCGTTCCAGAATGGCCCGCAAACCACGTGCTCCCGACTTCCTGCTAAGTGCCTCGTGCGCAATCGCAGTGAGTGCACCCTCTGTAAAACGAAGCTGAACGTCTGAAAAGTCAAAGAGCCGCTGGTACTGCTTCACCAACGCGTTCTTTGGCTGCGTGAGAATCTGGATCAAGGCTTCCTCGTCGAGCATTCCCAGAGTCGCGACCACCGGCAGGCGACCTACGAATTCTGGAATCAACCCAAATCGCAGCAAATCTTCAGCTTGGGCTTCGAGCAACATCACCCCAGGATCTCGGTCGTCCTTTAGTTTGATATCGGCTCCAAACCCCAAACCCTTCACACCAATTCTTCGTTCGATGATGCTTTCGAGGCCAACGAAGGCGCCGCCGCAGATAAAAAGAATGTTGGAAGTGTCGATTTGCAAAAATTCCTGCTGAGGGTGTTTTCGCCCCCCCTTCGGCGGAACACTCGCCATCGTACCTTCGATGATCTTGAGCAGCGCCTGCTGCACGCCCTCTCCCGAAACGTCTCTTGTAATAGAAGGGTTCTCACTTTTGCGAGCGACCTTGTCGATTTCGTCGATATAAATAATGCCGCGCTGGGCAAGTTCGACGTCGTAGTTCGCAGCCTGTAACAAGTTCAAGATAATGTTTTCGACGTCTTCACCGACGTAGCCCGCTTCGGTGAGTGTGGTCGCGTCCGCGATCGTAAACGGCACGTCGAGAATCCGCGCAAGCGTTTGCGCCAAGAGCGTCTTGCCCGAACCGGTGGGGCCGAGCAAAAGTACGTTGGCCTTTTGCAACTCAACTTCACCCACGCCGGTTTCGGCTTCGATGCGTCGGTAGTGATTGTGCACGGCAACCGCGAGGATCTTCTTCGCGGCGTCCTGGCCGATCACATACTCGTCCAGCGCTTCTTTAATCTCTCGTGGTTTCGGGAGATGGGTGGCTTGTGCGGGTGCTTCCTCTTGCCCGTATTCCTCGGCGATGATGTCATTGCAAAGCTCAATGCATTCGTCGCAGATGTACACCGTGGGACCGGCGATCAGCTTTTTGACTTCCTTCTGACTTTTACCGCAGAAGGAACACGAGAGGTTTCCCTTATCGTCCCGCTTCTTCATGATCGCTCCCTTGCCGAACCTGATTCTGGCGACGTGTGTGATGCACGCCCCTTAGATTGAATGACGTCTGGCTTGCTCTAGCCAGTCGTCTTTCTGTTTCGCTCTCTATCGTGCTCTAATCACTCGCCCTGCCTCTAGGACTCGTTTTTCGCGGCGCCGCTCTTCTTGCGGGGTTTGCTTACGCCCTTTCCGGGAGATGCATCGCTACCCCCGCTTCCGTTCTTCCCATCGTTATCGTCGGAACCGCCACCTGCCTGGACTGCCGACGGCCGTTCGTTTACGACTTTGTCAACAATGCCATATTTGCAGGCTTCTTCCGCCGAGAGATAGAAGTCTCGTTCCGTATCCTTCGAAATTTGGTCAACGGTCTTGCCCGAATGGTGCGCGAGAATCTCGTTCATACGCGCGCGCAACTTCAAGATTTCGGTCGCCTGAATATCGATATCAGTCGCCTGGCCTCGGGCCCCGCCCATCGGCTGGTGGATCATCACGCGCGCGTTGCTCAGCGCAGTCCGTTTGCCAGCGGCCCCGGCTGCCAAGAGCCAGGCTCCCATCGACGCGGCTTGGCCGATGCACGTCGTGTTCACGTCGGGTCGAACGAACTGCATCGTGTCGTAGATTGCGAGTCCAGCCGTGACCGAGCCACCGGGTGAGTTGATATATAGATGGATGTCTTTTTCCGGATCGTCCGCCTCAAGGAACAGCAACTGAGCCACGATCAGGTTCGCGACGTCGTCGTTCACCTCGGTGCCCAAGAAAATGATCCGGTCTCGCAAGAGCCGGGAATAGATGTCGAAGGACCGCTCGCCGCGCGGGCTTTGCTCGATCACCATGGGGATCAATGGCATAAGTCTGGTTGTCTCTTTCGTTGGTTTCTTGGTTTGTCGTTTGTGTTTATTGATTGGCTTCGTAAGTTAACGCCGCGAATCCGCTCGCGGGTCCAACGCCCTATAAAGCGATCGCTTTCCAAAGTATAGGCGGCTCAGACAGTCATACGCACGTCATCGAACTTTGATGCTGGACACACGAAATTCCGCGCACACTTCGCGCTTTAGCCCACACTAAGAGCCTCAGCAAAAACTGAAAGTAAGTCTTGCAATTTCGGGAAGAATTACTGGATTTTCTGGATGAACTGAACTTGGATAGAGCGCTCGGTCAGAATCGATTACAAATCACACAGCCTTCGCCGTGCATCCATCGCACTGCTATCGCACTAACAGGGCACTACCGTACTGACCGGCAATCCACGCGGAGGTCTGAACTCCCGTTTCTTCGATCTTGCCGACGTTCGAACTGGCCAATCATGCTCAATTGGAGTTCAATTGGAGTTCTTTATTCGGCAGGTTCGGCTGTAATCTCCTCTTCGACCGTAGCCTTGGACACTAGGAAATCAAGCGCCTTCTGATCCAGCACCTCGGCCTCGATCGCAGGGCCCCAGCCTTGGCTCGCAGCCATTTCCTTCACTTGCTTAACATCCATTCCCTGGGCTTCTGCCATTTCGTTGAAGCGCGCTTCGACTTCTTCTTCGCCCGCTTCAAGCGACTGCGCCTTGATTACGGCTTCGAGTACGAGAGATTCGCGCACGCGACGCTCAGCGCTTTCGCGCCCCTCTTCCCGCATGCGACCCAGCTGCTGCTGAAGAACATCCGGCGGGAGCTGACCTTGGAACTGCTGCGCCATCTGCTGCAGTTGGTTGTCGAGCTGTCGTTCAACGATCCCAGGCGGCACATCAAAATCCGTTCGCTCGAGCAGTGAGTCCATCACCGTCTTTTGTTTGGCGGACGTTGCCGTTCGCTCTTTGCGCTGGAGCTGGTCGTCTCCAAGCTTGCTTCGCAACTGATCTAGGGTGTCGAAGTCGTCCCCCAGATCTTTGGCGAACTCATCGTCGAGCTCCGGCACAACCTTGGCCTTAATGGTGTGCACGGTGCACGCGAATTCGGCGTCCTTACCCGCAAGATTTTCTGCGCCGTAGTCGGCGGGGAACTGCACTTTGAGGGTCACGTCTTCGCCGGCGGCGGCGCCCACGAGGCCTTCTTCGAAACCGGGGATCATGCGTCCCGCACCGATCTCGAGATCGACCCCTTCAGCAGTGCCTCCTTCAAAGAGTTCGCCGTCGACGCTGCCCTTATAGTCGAAGGTTACGGTGTGGCCGTTTTCGACTTTGACATCTTCTGCAACTTCAACCCACGGCGCATTGTTCTCGCGCATGCGTTCGAGTTCGGCATCGACCTCTGCCGCATCGAGTTCGACCTTGGGTGCAGTCGCAGGCAAGCCGTCGAGTTCGGGCAGCTCGATTTCGGGCTTCACTTCGATGCGAAGGGTGTATTCAAAATCGGCGTCGGGCGCGGGGCGACCGGCCTCGACTTCGGGCTGCACCACTGGCTCCAAACCCGATCTGCCAATCGCCTCTTCAAGGGTTTCCTGGACCAGGATCCGTTCAATTTCTTCGGGAATGGAAGCGCCGTAGAGTTTTTCCAAAACACCCCGCGGCACCTTGCCCTTGCGGAATCCCTTCACGTTCGCGGTGCGGCTCAGCTGTCGATACGTTGAGTCAAACGCTTTGCGTACGCGAGATTGCGACACGGTCACGCGCGTGCTGCGCACCACTCCGGTGGCGTCGTCGTTGGCAACCTGAACTTCTTCGTCGGTCGTTGCCGCTGCGTCGTTGTTGCTCGAACTCATGACTTCCCTTTCTTGGCCATTCGCTGCCGATCTGTTTTGGGTTCGCGTGCTGTCGCGCGTTGGGTTCTTCAACGCAGGCCAGCCGCAAAGTCAGATCCAGAAAAATTTCATTTGTGCGCCAAAGCCGTCCGTTCTTTTGACGCGAAGTTCACGCCTCAACAGAGGGTCTGGCAATTCATCCATTCAATCGTTCGGTTTTAGTAATGAGATCGAGCCCCGTTGCCGGCTCACTCGACTCAGTTTGATGCACGGCGCTGTGACCCCGCTCGTGCGAGGCCAGTAGGGTAGCCCCACGTGGGGTGCAGCGCCCGCCCCGAAACGTCCTTCAGTTGCGCCTCGCAGCAGTTCTCAAACCCGGTCGAACCCTGGCGCGCGCCCCCGCCCTCCCGCGTTCATTCGATGTAGCCCCGGGCGCGCATACGCTGCTCGAATCCGCGGCCTGGGTAGCTTCCCTGGGCGCCTCCGGCCGCAAGGTCAGACAGCGTAAGGCCCTCGTCTCGGTGTCATCGATAAGTTTCGACTGCTCGTCATCATGCACACTGCGTAACACGTCTTGGCCCGCATAGGCGCAGGGAATGACGCTGGAGACAGGCGCCTCGCCGGCGATGATTTGCATCTCGATCACGGGCCGAAGACTTCAACCGTCTAACGTAGGCTCGACCGTGTCAATTGCCAGATAGTCCGGCACGGTCGAAACGGCGTCAAGATTCTGCACAGGCACCTTGTAGGTCGCACCGCGCCTCAGCACCCGGAATGCAAATCAGGCACGGCGTTACGAATCGGCAAGTACCGCGCGCACAAACGCCGCGCGGTAAAGTCCCCCGCACCGACGCGGTGTTCTATCGTGGACGGCTTCGCCCCCGGAACCACGCAGACGGACATAAAGGGAATTTGGATGCGCCATCGCGTGGCCATCATCGCGGCGATCGCGGCCATCGTATTGGCCGGCGCCCTCTTCAGTCGAGTTCAGTTCGGACAGCTCGCTCACCCTTTGCTCTGGCATGACGAAGCGCTCACCGCTGTGTTCGGAGAGCGTGTGCTCGAATACGGCTACCCCAAAGTGCATGGTCCCGATGGCCAAGCCCACTACCCGATGCACCACGACCTTTCGGTCGGTACCCATGAAACGTGGGACGCGTATATCGGGTCGCCGTGGTTGCAGTACTACTTTGCCGCGGCGGGCGTCGCATGGGCCAAACGCAGTGACGACTTGTATGAGAAGACCAGAAGGGTGCGGCTGCCCTTTGCGCTCGCAGGCTGTGCAGGTCTCATGATCTTGCTGTTGACCGGCCTTTCGGCTCTGCACGGAATAAAGCAGCGGCTCTTGTTCGCAGCGCTCTACCTCGGCGCCCTTTCTTATTCTGTGTTGCTCGTGCTCCATCTAAGAGAGGTTCGTTACTACGCCCTGACCGTATTGCTCGTGGCCTGCGCGGTTTCGATCACGGCATACCGCGACATATTCCGGAACATTGGCGGAGCCATCTACACGGTGGCTCTCGCCGTCGTATGCCTTCTGCTTTTCAACAGCTTCTATCTGGCGTTCGTCGGGCTGGGGTTGGGGCTTGCGATTAACGCACTCCTTGAAAGCCTTCCCGACGACACGACGGCTCGCGCAGACGCGGACTTCATAGGCGTACTTCTGCCAAAGCTGGGGCCCCTCATTTTGGCCGCGCTCGCAGCGATTCCACTGCTCTACTTTTACGAAGTTTTCGACGTGGCCGCCGCGTTTCCCGATCGCTACGCGACGCCAAAGAATGCGTACGGATACAAACTACTCGGCCTCATCAAAGGACTATTGCGATACGAGTTTCTCGCGGCGGCCCTGGTGTTTCGCGCCGGAGTGCAGTTCTGCTTGCGGACGGCTTCAAGCCAAGCGAAGCAAGCTACCGCGCAACGGCGGCAATTCGCGCAACTGCTCGCATGCATCATCGTGTGTTACGCCGCGGTCGTGGCCTTCGCCCCGTTCTACTACGAGCGGTACTCGATCGCGCTTTCGCCGCTGATCACGTTGCTTCTGCTGATCGACGGGTTCACGATCTGGGATCTACAGAAGGAGCATCGGCGCGAATTCGCTCACAAGCTCGTCGTTGTGATCTGCGGCCTCACGCTTCTCGCGACGCTTTTCATTCGGTTCCCCGAATTCAGCGGACGTCTCGCCGAAACCAGCTCGCCCATCGAAGGCCCGCTTGATCAAGTCGTCGCGTACATCACTGCCAATTACGAGCACCCCGAAGATCTCGTAATCGCCACAAACTATGAAGACCCGTCCCTTCGGTTCTATCTGGGAAGTCAGGTTGTCATTGGTTGGTTCAACCCCGATGTGGAGCGCGACCTCGCGGCCGACCCCGACATCATTATCCCCCGCCCAGGGAACCGACACCTCGATGAGCTCAAGCTTCTCGCATCGAAGGGGAGCTATGCGCAGAAAACATTCCCGCTTATGAATACACACGCGAACAATGTGCCATCGCTTGCGCCTTGGAATCATTCGCGATGGGTGCACCGGTTCGCGACGCCGAAGGTTGGAGCAGATGACACCGAGAGGACGTTCATTTTGGAGCGAACACGGCCCTGAACGATCAAGCCGACAACGTCTCCGCAGCCGGGCTCGGTGTCGACGCAAGCGTCGCGGCTCGAACCGCCACGCCTAGCCCTAGAATTCAAGCCACTCGGGTCGCCGCGAATGAAGCTGCGGCGGCGGCACGATTGGATCGCCATGAAGGGCACGAACTGCATGCCGTACGAAAATGGTACCGGGAACAGGACTCGAACCTGCACGCCTCGCGGCGGTGGCTCCTAAGGCCACTGCGTCTACCAATTCCGCCATCCCGGCCCGCGCGCAACTTAGCTCAAGCCCCGCCCGGCGCATCCGCTCCAAAAATTCAATGATCGGATTCAACTATTTTCGCAGCTACGCCACGGAGCCGATCGTCGCTCGCACATCGCGACGATCCCCCTCCCTATCTCAAATCCCGCAGTTCGGCAGAGTGCCTGCACTTGACCAGGTGCTTGGTACTAAGATCAGCGCCCAGAAGTGTGCTGTTCTGGCCAGCGCCGCGAAACGAGCAAAGCGCCTGCGGCACCTCTTTGTAAACAGCGCCCGGCACATCTCTTTGTAAAAAGCGCCTGCGGCGTCTCTTTGTAAACCGCGCCTGCGGCGTCTCTTTGTAAAAAGCCGTCTCTTTGTAAAAAGCGCGTGTCTTAGATGGAAAAGGTGAATGGTGAGCGCGCGGGGAATCGAACCCCGAACCTAGTGGTTAAGAGCCACTTGCTCTGCCGATTGAGCTACGCGCCCGGGCGGACCTTAGGATGCCGAGAGATGGCAGGCAAGAGTGCAGCATTTTTTCTCTCACACGGTGCAAAGCAAACCAGGGATCAACTCGCTTCGGGTTCTCCGAAGCCACCGCCACCGGGTGTTTCTATTCTCAATTGGTCGCCAGGTGCAACGTCGACCGAACAACGCCCGGGAAGTTCTTCGACTTCTCCGTTGGCGCGAAGCCATGTGTTGCGCCCCTTCCTGCCCGGGGCTCCGCCCGCCTGTCCATAGGGCGCGTTCAATCTACGCTCGGTCAGCAACGTGAAGCGAAGTGGGGCCGTGAATTCGTAACAGCGTTCGATCCCGCACCCGCCGACGAATTTACCTGCGCCACCGGACCCTTCGCGCACCGCAAAGCGCGCAAGCCTTACCGGGTAGCGGTCTTCCAACACTTCGGGGTCGGTGATCCGGGTGTTGGTCATGTGGGTGTGAACTGCGGATGCGCCATCGAACCCCTGCCCTGCGCCCGCGCCGCCGCCGATCGTTTCGTAGTAGCCGAAGCTCTCGTCCCCGAACGTCACGTTGTTCATGGTGCCCTGGCTCGCGGCAGCAATCCCCAGCGCTCCGAGCAGTACGTCGACCACGCGTTGCGACGTCTCGACGTTGCCGGCAACCACCGCTGCGCCCTGAGGCGGGTCAAGCAAAGAGCCCGGTGGAATTAGAATTTCGACCGGATCAAGGCACCCCCCGTTTAAGGGAATGCGTTCGGCGACCAACGAGCGAAGCACGTAAATTACTGCGGCATGGACGACCGCCCGTGGCGCGTTCAGGTTGCCCAGCATCGCCGATGCCGTACCTGCAAAGTCGATTTTCATGCCCTCGCCGCGCACCGTGAGGCAAACCTTGATCTCGGTCCCATCATCGAGGCGGTCGGCAAAGCGATGTTCGCCGTCTGCAAGTTTGCCAATTTCCCGCGCGACTCTGCGTCCTGCTGCGTCTTGGAGCTGCCCCATCGTCGTAGACACGCCTTCGTAGCCTTGCTCAGCGACAAAGCGCGCGAGCAATCGCGCGCCGGCACGATTGGCCGCCACCATGGCCTCGAGGTCGGCGACATTGTCGTCGGGGCGGCGCGCCGGATACCGCGCTCCCGCGAGTCTTTCGCGCAAACCGGTCTCGTCGAACACACCACGCGACACGAGACGAAATGCATTCAACACAACGCCCTCTTCCTCAAGCGTCTGCGAATCGGGTGGCATTGAACCGGGCGTTGTTCCGCCTACGTCGGCGTGGTGGCCACGGCTCGCGACATAGAATTTAGAACCACTTGCTTCGGTGTCGCCTAAAAAGACCGGTGTTACGGCCGTGATGTCGGGCAGGTGCGAACCCCCCTCGAACGGATCGTTGGTCACCACCACGTCGCCGTCTTCGAGGTCGGGGAATTTCAAGCGAACCGCACGCACGGTTTCGCCCATCGCGCCAAGGTGGACCGGGATGTGGGGTGCGTTTGCGACGAGCCCCCCGTCTTTGTCGAAGACCGCGCATGAGTAGTCGAGACGCTCTTTGATGTTCGTCGAAACCGCGGTGTTGCGTAGCGATGCGCCCATTTGTTCGGCGATGGACATGAAGCGGTTCCCGAAGACTTCGAGCCGCACCGGGTCGACGCGTTCCCAGTCGACGGCGGCAACTTCGCTCCCGCTTTCGACCACGCTTTCAGGCTGCCAAAGTTCAAGCACTCCGCTCGCGCCGACCCGCGCATTGAAACCGGGTTCGAGTACGACGGTGCCAGCGTCTTCGAGGATCAGTGCCGGCCCTTGGACTTCGACTCCTAGGCCGAGAGATTCTCGATTCAAGATCGGGGTCGGGACGCGTCCAAGCCCAGCGAAGTAGACCGACTCTTCACGAATGGGTTCAGGCGTCGTTTTGGCCCCCGACTCAGCTTGTTCAGCGAGCGCTCCAGCCTGGGCAGGGGAAGCCAACCTCACGCGCGCGGTCACAACTTCGATCGCGTGGCCCGCGCGTTCATACCCGAAGCGTCGCAAATGCTCGCGGGAAAATGCCGCTCGCCAATCTGCTGCAAGGGCCTCGGCTTCGGGCTCACGCAAAGACAGCGGGACGTCGGTCCCGGCGTAGCGTAGATCGAGCCAGCGCTCGGCCCGTATCAACGCCGAGTTCTCACCCTCGGCTTCAAGTGTTGCGCGGCCAGTCGCTTCGAGTTCATCGAAGAGTGCGACGGTCGAAGGCGCGATCGGCGCACCATCACTCGGTAGTGGTGCGCGTCCTGCGTCGCGCTGCCCGTCCCAGGTCGCGTCGCAAAGCCCGATCCCATACGCAGAAAGAAGACCCGCCAAAGGGTGAAGGATGACTCTCGGAAGTTCCAGTAAACGCGCAATGGCACAGACATGCTGGCCCGCGGCCCCCCCAAAGCCGACGAGCACGTGGTCGCGGGGGTCGACGCCCCTGGCAACAGAAACTTGGGCGATCGCCTGGGCCATGCTGGCGTTCGCGACTTCGATGTAGCCCGACGCGACCTCATCGGCGCTGCGGGGCACCCCGGCCTTTTCGAAGTGTTCGCGCTGTCGATCCAAAGCTTGGCTTACCGGCGCCTCGTTGAGGGCGAACGGAAAGCGATCGGGTTGAACCCGACCCAAGGCGAAGTTTACATCGGTGAGCGCCAGCTCACTCGCCGCGCTCTTTCCACTGTCGCCAGCACGCCCGTAACAGAGGGGGCCCGGCCAAGCTCCCGCGCTTTCGGGCCCGACACTCAGGCTCTCCCCGTCAAACTGGCAGAGCGATCCCCCCCCTGCCGCCACGGTATGAATGCGCATCATCGGCGCCTTGACGCGGATGCCTCCGATCACGGTCTCGAAGGTGCGGTCCACTTCGCCGTCTTCGATCAGAGAGACGTCCGAGGACGTGCCTCCCATGTCGAACGCGATCGCGCGACGAAAGCCTGCATCGGCTGCCACTTTGGCCGCGGCCACGACACCCCCAGCCGGACCACTGAGCAGCGCGTTCGGTCCGCGGAATCGCACCGCATCCGTGAGCCCACCGGACGACTGCATAAAACGGAGCTGCGAACCGGGAAGCGCGGCAGCGAGGTCGTCCACGTGGCGCCGCAACAGCGGGGTCAAATACGCGTCGGCCACAGTCGTTTCGCCCCGGGCGAGCAAACCTAGTTCCCGCGCCACTTCGTGGGACGCAACGGCGAACTCAAAGCCCGCTTGCTCGGCGAGTTCGCGCAAGCGCAATTCGGTTTCCGGGTGGGCGTACGAATGAATCATCACGATCGCGGCGGAGGTCACGCCATCCAAGCGCGCCTGTTCGAACCCGCGAAGCGTTTCGACTTCGTCGAGAGCGTCAAGAACAACTCCGCCCTTGCTCACCCGCCCACCGACTTCGAGAGTGCGAGTGTGGAGCGGCGCGGGGAGAGCGATGTCCAACTCGAACAGGTGCGGACGTTCTTGGGTCCCGATGCGAACCACATCGCCAAGACCGCGGTCTGCGACGAGCAGTGTCGGAGCGCCGCGCCGTTCGAGTAGCGCATTGGTCG
>Ga0115003_10001999_pt1 | contig 17279 bp, 10 predicted proteins | sample ArcticOcean_MG_C_7_FD_88736 | JGI IMG/M metagenome (GOLD analysis project Ga0115003, IMG submission 88736) | Marine microbial communities from western Arctic Ocean - ArcticOcean_MG_CB11_88 | ecosystem: Environmental > Aquatic > Marine > Oceanic | place: Arctic Ocean: Canada Basin | collected... | reverse complement strand
GATACCCCAGGTGAAGCTGCCACGTATACCGCCGATCTATCTAATGCTGCAATAGATGGTGGTGCCGAACTATTAGGAGTCGAATAATATGAGTTACTTCAGACAATTTCCATTGCTTAATTACGACTTCGATCGTAATGGCATCTTGCAAAAGGTAGTCAATATCTATAGGGCAGCACGTCCTGTTGATGCATTCCTTGATGATCTCAATGCATATTCATTCTATGGTGTCAAGAATGGCGAGAGACCAGACATCGTATCACAACGCCTATATGGCACAACACAATACTATTGGACGTTCTTCGTCATCAATGACTTCCTACATGATGGTCTTGCAGGATGGCCAATGAGCCAAGAGAAGCTATTAACCTATCAAGAGCAACAATTCGAAGGTGTGGTCATTACGACTAACCCAAGTGTGGATGAGACCGGCGATATAGGTGTGATATCATCATATCCGAACAGTCTATCAGGTAGATTCACCCTTGGAGAGACAATAACAGGTACGAACAGTGGTGCAACAGGTGTACTCGTTGCAAAGAATGCCGATATGAATCAATTAGTCTTGCAAGATGTAGTAGGAACATTCAATGGAGACTCCGCCCCAGGCCCAAGTAATACAACAGAAGGTATAACAGGTAGTGTATCAGACGATTCGGTCAATACATATGATGTCTATAAGTACCTGGATGCCCCACATAACTATTATAGAACAGATGACCCTGAGAAGAGAGTGGTCACGAACGCAATATTTATACCTGGAGGAGAGGCGAGCGGAGAGTTATCCTTCGATACAAATAGAACCTATCTATTCGATGCAAATGAGGCAAGATCTAAGATAAGAGTCATAGACCCTAAGTATATCACACAGTTCGCAGACAAGTATGAGGCAATAATCAACGATGAGTAGAGTCAATAGTAAGCTGGCCAATGGTTCAGAAGCATTAGTACCCTCATCATATAACCTGGCGAGTGTGATACTGACTACCCATGATGGATTACTGCGAAACATTACCGATGTATGTGCACAGATCAGTATACGTGAGAGTATCTATGCAGGAAGCTTGCAAGGTGATATCAATATACTAGATGCTGCAAATATGCTCGAAAAACTAAAAGTCGTGAGTGGAGAGGTACTGGACCTAACCATAACACGGAGGCTAACAGACGGCCAATCGGACAAATATAACCACAAGTTTAGGATCGCTGAGATAACTGACCTAGCAAAGCTAAGCCCAGGTACACAAACCTATGTGTTTAAGATCATCTCAGAGCATGCGTACATGTCCCAGATCAAAACAATTAGTAAACCATTTGATAACGTAACAGGACAGTTGATACAAAACATATGTACAGATGAATTACATATAGATCCATTAGAGTTATCCATTAGTACTGAGACCAAACAAACCATTAAAGGTGTATACCCACGTATGAGACCAATGTATCTTATTAACTGGTTAACACGTAGATCATATGATAATAACACACCGTTTTTCTTTTATGAGACACTTGGGGATGGAATACACTTTAAATCGTATGAATCTATGGTTACCCAGCCTGAATATCGTGTGTATACCCATAGCCCATTTCAAACCACGAACGTAGGGTCGCGTGAACATGTCGAGGGATTACAACAAAAGATACTTAAGTTATCAACCAATCTTAATATGTCGAAGTACTCAGATGTCGCCGCGGGTGCTTACTCTTCTACTCTACATACATTAGATATCGCTACGAAGAAGTATAAGAAACAAACATATGAGTATGGTAAGGAGCTGAAGTTAAACAAGGATGGGTTGATTCCTACTGGGCTGAAGTTTAATGATAGAACAATCCAGGCCCATAGCGAATCGACTAACTTTTATGTGAGTTTGAATAGCTCATCTGCTGGCGGTGGGTCTAACTACCATGCACCAAGTGACTCTGAAATACTTAATGCAAATGCATACATAGAGAATATGGATGGCACGGTATTAACCATTGATATATACGGTGACTTTAAACTGTCTGTCGGTATGGTGATTAACTGTCGTATTATAAAAGCTGTGGAAGGACCGAATGAAAAGCGTGGTCAAGACTTGTATCTCTCTGGTAAGTATATTGTTGCCTCTATAGATCATAGATTTGCCGATGAGTATATCATGCAGGTGTTATTAAAGAAAGACTCCTATATAGAATCATTAGATAAACGGATAGCTAACTCATGAGAAAACGAAAGCAGCCAGACTATATTACTATGCGCGTAGAACAATTAAAAGAAGACATGGAGAAAGCCTCTGATCCATATGATAAGCAATGGTATAATCGTATCATTCAGGAATTATGTTGGGCACAAATGACAGAAAAAAAAATCCCCGGGAAAAATTGCTATATGGAGGCCTCGCAGTAAATGAAGAATTTTGATCAGTTTATAGGTAGTCAGTTTACCTGGTTTATAGGTGAGGTGCTTGACGTATCCGATCCTCTCTTATCCAATAGAGTGAAGGTCATGCCATATGGTTTCTATGATGAGACCATACCCAAGGAGAAGCTGAACTGGTCGACGGTCATGATGCCAAATACCTCCTCTTCCTTTAAAGGGTTCGGCTCGAATCATGAACTGATGGTTGGCTCGTGGGTTGTCGGGTTCTTTCGCGACGGTCCCTCAGCGCAGGACGCAATCATACTGGGTTCGATCGCATCCTCTACTGATGGCACGATAGACATCCCGGTTGAGGCGCAACTGAATCCTCCTACCAACAAGGTTCATAAAACCGAAGCTGGCCATATCATAGAGATCGACAACACTGCCGGTGCCGAACGTGTCCATATTAAGCATACGTCCGGGAGCTTCCTGAAAATGGATGCCGATGGTACGATTACAATGTCGTCCTCTAACCAGACTGTGAATATCGTCGGTAACACTTCGATCACTGGTACATTGAATGTCTCGAGTACGACTCACTCTGTTGGTGATATATCGACTGATGCAGGTAATGCACCGACGCTGGCAACACACAAACATGTTGAGGTTCCTGGAACTGGTGGAGCCAGCTCGCCAAATCCAACTAAACAATTAACGTCTGTCGCAGACGAATCAACCGGATTATAGGTATAAATAGATACATGTCTACACAAATATTATCAGATAGGTCAGTCATAGGGAGCACGAAGAAGGCTTCAACGTCGTCACGTACCAAGCAATGGACAGATCTTGATTTAAACTTGACACTCCATCCAATACGAAAAGATATCGTCATGTTAAAAGATGATCAGGCAATTAAGTATGCAGTACGTAATTTGCTCTTGACTAACTTTTATGAGAGACCATTTAATCATGGTGCCGGTGCTAATATGAGAGCCCTACTGTTTGAACCGGCTGACGAGATTACAAAGTCAACTCTCCGCAAGAATATATCAAGGTGCCTTGGTGCACTAGAACAAAGAGTTGAAGTGATATTCATAAATATAGTAGATGAGGCTGACGCTAACTCATATAGAATTTTAGTAAAATTTAGAATAAAAGAATTCGATACTCAATCAGAAGTAGAGATCGTATTACGACGATTAAGGTAATAAACTATGGCAACTAATTTAAATGTAACAGAACTTGATTTCGATCAAATTAAAAAGAATCTTAAGAACTACCTTAAGACTCAGACTGCTTTTAGTAGTCATGACTTTGAAGGATCTGGTTTATCTTCACTCTTAGATGTATTAGCATATAATACACACTACAATGCTATGGCCGCACACTTTGCGTTAAACGAAGCATTCTTAGATTCTGCACAGATACGTGGTAACATCGTTACCCGTGCCAAGTTACTGGGTTACATCCCACGATCAGTCTTAGCACCTCGAGCTACTATCACTATTACAGTTGATGTCTCAGGAGAATCCGGAACTATACCATCTACATTGACTCTGCCTCGAGGTACTAAGTTGACGACGAATGTCGATGGAAGAAATTATAGATACGTTGTATTGAATGAACAGTCTGCAGTACTTAGTGGTACTACGTTTACATTCTCTAACGTGACTATAGTTGAAGGCACACGTAAGAAACTATTATACAGGGTTGACAATCATATTGAAAATCAGAAGTATCAAATATCAGATGATGATGCTGATACATCTACACTCAGAGTATTAATTCAGGCGAATGAGTTATCTACTTCGTTCGATAACTATACTAAGTTTGAATCTCTTATTAATGTCAATTCATCAAGCCGAGTATTTTATCTTCAAGAAAATTCAAACGAATATTACGAAGTATACTTTGGTGATGGAGTCACAGGTAAAAAGCCTCTAAACAATAACATCGTAACACTTGATTATATCTTTACAAATGGTGGTGATTCGAATGGAGCCAACGTCTTTACTATGGTTGATAACATTGGCGGATATGCGACTAATACTGTTACGACATTAGCAAAAGCTGATGGTGGTACTGAAAGAGAAACAAGTGAGTCAATACGATTTAATGCTCCTCTTACTTTTACTTCACAGAATAGAGCAGTAACATCTGACGACTATAGAGCAATCATTCAGAAAGAATTTACAAATATTAATTCCATCTCAACATGGGGTGGTGAAGATAACGATCCACCAGATTATGGTTCTATCTACATCGCTATTAAGCCTCTTGTAAATGAGACTCTTACCGTAAATGAAAAGACAGAAATTACAAACACAATCCTAAAAGGAAAGAGTGTAGTATCGATCACTCCAGTGATTGTAGATCCTAACTTTACATATTTAGAATTAGATGTAGGATTTAAATATAATCCAAACTTAACTGATAGATCTGCTGTTGAATTAACATCGGTCGTGAGAGACACAGTGACAGATTATAACTTTAACGAATTGAATAAGTTTGACGGAGTGTTTAGACATTCACAAATACTTAAAGCAATTGATAACGCAGATCCTTCTATTCAGAATAGTAGTGTACGACCTTACATGTTTATGACCATCACTCCTAGGAAGGCAAGTGACACATTAGATAATAACTTTAGCTTACAGTTTACTGCACCTTTCTTTAGTTCAGGGGCTTCTACTAACTTTATTATATCGTCAACACTATGGAAGCTTAACGGTGATGAAGTATACTTCGGTGATATTCCAATCAGCGGAACTACTAACAGACAAGTTATTGCTTATAAGGTAGTTGATGGTGTTAATGTTACAGTGATTAATAATGCCGGATTAATTAATACAACTGCTGGTACAATCACGTTAAACAACTTTAAGCCTGACGACGATTCTGCAAATACAATTAGAATCACAGTAGTGCCTAATTCATTAGACCTTGCTCCTAAGAGAGATCAGTTAATTGCAATTGATCCATTAAGAGTTATTATTACTCCAAGTGTAGATACGATTTCTGTATCTGGTTCTTCGGGTACAATCGATTACACAACGACCTCAAGGCTGAGATAAAATGGCTGGGACATTTAAATCTAATAATACGCTTTTTTCTTCATCAGTAACCTCACCAGGATACATTGAATCTATCGCGTCTTCAAAGTCTAAGACAAAAGAAAATCTTAGAACTGAAGAATTAGTACCATCTGAAATCTTAGAGAATTCAGCTGGCCTACAATTATTATTAGAAGCGTATTATACGTATATGAACTTGGAAGAGTTTATATATCAAGAAACTGCAACCTATCAAGATATTGTTTTAGGGGGCAAAGCAGTATTTAGAGTGAATGATCCAAAGAATGAAAATGATCATTTCTTTACGGATGACGATGGAGCAAACTCGACACTTACTTTAACTTCAAGTGACGGTACTGTAAGTACATTTACTTTAAATGCTGGTAATGTTAATATAACGAATGGTAATAATTTACCAGGATCGTTAGCACTATCAACATCTGATATAGGTAAGACTCTAACTGTAATTGAACTTACTAATTACAATACGCAAACAGCTACTCTCACTACGCCCATAAAATATTGGGCGGGCCCTGGCGCATCCTATGCACTCAACACAATTGAAGAGTCATTGGATATTGATAAAACAGCTTCGCAGTATCTTGAGTTAATTCAAAAAGAGATTGCGGCTGTTATCCCACGTTCTATTCAGGTAAATAAAAGAAACCTGTATAAAGCTATTACCGATTATTATAAAATTCGTGGTTCATCAGATTCTATTGAAGTGTTCTTTAGACTTTTGTTTGATGACGAAGTTGAAGTTGCATATCCATGGAATGAAACGCTTATACCATCTTCAGGTAACTGGGATGTTAATGCGGCTCTACCTAAAGGTGGTATTTACTTAGACAAAAAAGGTTTCCTATCTGATACAATTAAAATACAAGATAGTTTAAGATACCAAAAGTTTTCATATCTTATACGTACTGGCCAGAACTCATCTTCATGGGATTTCTTCTATAATAGGTTGGTGCATCCAGCTGGGTTTAAATACTTCGCTGAAATTCTTATTCAACTTTTTGCGACAAGAGATGAATTAGGTGACGATCAAAAAATACTAAGAGCTTTAAATCACGTAGGTGGTCCTAAGCATGGTCAACCGACTGGTGAGAGCTATCTTGGTTATGGTAGAACAAACAGATTTACTTTATCGTCAATGCCGGATCTACAGCCTGGCGTTATTGGTCTTGAAGACATACCATTAATTGTAGATCTATTCGCATCGACATTCTTACCGTTTACAACAGTTGATATTCATAAATCTGGAAGGTTATCTTTAACTGTACCTCAAAGTGGTGGAACTGCTGGAACTGTTACTGCAGTCGAAATTGCTGATGCTGGTTTTGGTTATTCATCAGCTCCTACTATCGTAGTGAATGGTGTAGCTTTATCTGGTCAGTCAATTACTCAAGCTACAGTAACATGTACTATAGATGCTGACGGTAAAATTAATGGAGCTACAGTAACTTCAGCTGGTGCAAATTATTCTTCTGCGTTTGCTAACGTAGCAGGTAATCCAAACTTATCTAAGATTGCTAACATAAGTGTTATACCAAATACCACTAAGACATATACTACTCCGCCTCAAATATTATTTGATGCACCAACTTCAGTTGATTCTTTAGGTACACCTTTAAGCACCAACATTACTGCAACAGGTAAATACGTATTACAGGCTACTACGGTTTCTAATATAGAAATAGTATCTCGTGGATCCGGTTATTCTTCTCAACCCGCAGTTGTTATATCCGGAGGAAATGGAAGTGGTGCTACTGCAGAAGCTTACATTGAAAATGGAGCTATCTCTCATATTGCAGTCATTAACCCTGGATCAGGTTATACCGAAGTTCCTACTATTGCAATTGTAGGTAACGCTACTGCGGTCGCACAGTTAAATCCAACTGAGATTGCATCCGCGGCAATCGTAAATGCTGGATTTGGATATGTAATAACTCCAAAGGTTTATATTGCATCAAGAGCTAAGAACGAAGACCGAGTTAAGTATGACAAGATAACTCGTGTATTAGAATTGAATCATACCGCAGTAGATCCACAATTTAATAAGACTGTAAATCCGGTTCAAGCTAACGGATCTGTAAGAGCTAGGAAATTATACAATGGAGCTCCATTACAAATAGGCGCGTTATCCGCAGGTGCCGATTGGACAGTAACAGAATCTACTCCTGTGTCCGATAAAAAAATGGGTGGTTACGAAGTAACAGTAGTCCCAGCAGGATACAGAACCATAGAGTCTAATGACTATTATAGCCAGAAGACAAACATTTTACTTAATCATATGCTTTACGATTTTAATGACACTTTAGAGTCATTAGGCTCGGTAGAACTACAAAGTACTTCGATAAGTGATATAAATAAATATAACGTGAATTCTTTTATTCATAACAATTAATAGGAAATAAAAATGACGGCAATAGTAACCTCTAAATTCAGAACGTTGAATGCAGAAAATTTCAAAGACGATATAGCATCAGCAGCTACAAGTGTATATGTAGCGATTGGTAAATCTGACGTATGGTCTCTTGCAACTTCTGATACAACTGACACAACTCCATTCACCCCATACGATACGATAGACGATTTAGTCGAAGCTCGTGAAAACACTTTCGCGATGAAGCTATTAGCTTCAGCTGACTCATCGCATGTTGTCCCAAGACATACCTGGACGACTGGTACAAGTTATGTCGAGTGGGATTCAAATGATCCGGATATGTTTGATAAAGCTTTTTACGTTATCACTTCAGAGTTTAAAGTATATAAAGTAATATACTCTCCTGGAACTGGGTCGACTCAAGAGCCAACTCAGACATTAACAGATCCTACAGCAGAGTCTGATAGTTATATTTGGAAATACATGTACACAGTGGCCGTCGCTGATGCAGAGAAATTCCTTACAACTTCGTACATGCCTGTTAAAACAGTTTCTACTGGTTCTAGTGCAATTGTTGCTGCTGGTATTTCCTCAAGCTCAACAGTTGTTCTTAAAAGTGTCAATGAATCGAAACTATTCATTGGTATGAGAGTATCAGGAACTGGTATTTCTGGTACACCAGTCGTTAATACAATCAATGGAACTACTCTTACTCTAAGTACTATTGTTGGTGGATCGGCCTCAGCACAGACAATATCTGCTGATACTACTTTAACCTTTTCTTGGCCTAACAATGCTGCAGCTGAAGCAGTATTATCTGAAGCTGACTATGCACAGTATTTAAACCAGTTAGCTTCTACTAATTCGGCTACTGCTGCTGGAATAGAAAGAATAGAAATAACGGCTGCTGGAACCAGCTATGAGACGGCTCCTACAGTTATTATTACTGGAGCAGGTACTGGTGCTACTGCAACTGCAACAGTTTCTGGTGGTGTCGTAACAGCGATTACTGTTACTGCTAAGGGTACTGATTATTCTACAGCACATATTGTAATAAGTGGCGGGGGTGGTAGTGATGCTACTGCTCGAGCAGTCCTTTCACCAGAAAATGGTCACGGTGTTGATCCTGTTAAAGAGCTCGGTGGTTTCTTTGCTGCGGTTAACACATTACTAGATGGAGCAGGTGGTGGTGACTTGACAGTTGGTAATGACTTTAGACAAATTACTTTACTTAAAAATCCAGCAAATTTTGGAACTTCTACAATCTCTACGTCTACTACTTTGAAAGCTACTAGTGCGCTGAGCTTCTTATCTAAAACTGGTACGTTTGTTGTTGATGAATTAATTACTCAGGGAAGTGGAGCAACTTTAGCACAAGCATTTGTTGTTGAGGTCGATGCCGGAACTGGTTATGTATACTATAATCAAAATTCTAAAACCGGTTATGGCAACTTTATTCATACGGGTGGTACAGTAACTGGTGCAACATCTGGAGCTGTTGGTACACCTAAGAGTGCTGCGAATACGTTCTTGATTAATCCTGAAGTTGATATTCATAGTGGCGATATTATATTCCTAGAGAATAGAAACCCTATTGACAGAACAGCATCACAGATAGAAGACATAAAAATTATTATCGAATTCTAATATAAATATTAGTTAAAAGAGAGAACATATGACAACGACATCAATAAAAACATATTCCGAAGCACCGTACTACGATGATTTTGATGAAACAAAAAATTATCATAGGGTGTTATATAGACCTGGCTATGCAGTGCAAGCTAGAGAACTTACACAAATGCAAAGTGCGTTACAGGCACAGATTGATAGACACGGTCAATACGCTTTTAAAGATGGTTCACGAGTTGTCAATGGAGAAGTTTCTCTTAATACTGAATACGATTATTTAAAAGTCGAAGCGGCCTTTACGTATGGTAGCACAGCTTACACAAGTACAAGCTTATCATCATTCGAAGGTACTATTATTACTGGAACTGCTAACTCTGGAAACCAAGTATCAGCAATAGTTTTAAAAGCAGTTGTAGCAGCTTCAGTTGATGACGATGGTGATTCAACTACTGCAGCTGAAAATCATCCTGACACTTTATATGTTAAATACCTGAAATCTGGTGGAGCAAATAAAACAGTAGAAAAGTTTGTTGTCGGTGAAACCTTTATTTCTAACGGTAGCCCCGTAAAATACGGCATGGTTGGTGGTGGAACAGACACTGATGGAGCTGGTTTAGATTCTACAATAACAAATGCTATCGGGATCGGATCTTCAGTATCTATATCTGAGGGTGTATACTTTATATCTGGATGCTTTACGTACGTGGCACCATCTACATTAATTCTTAGAAAGTATGATAACAATCCTTCTGCAATTATTGGACTTCAAGTCGCTGAAACTATAGTGACCTCTGCAACTGACGGATCACTTGTAGATAATGCTCAAGGTGTTCCCAATACATCTGCGCCTGGTGAGAATAGATACCAAGTAGCTACAACCCTAATTAAACAATCAATTGATCCAGCTAAGAGAAATATTAATAGTTACATCACTTTGCTTAGAGTTGAAAACGGCAAAATCAGTGTTGACAAAACAGACAAAACTGCAGATACTGGTTTAACGCTACGTTTAGCACAAAGAACCCATGACGAGTCTGGTAACTATGTGGTTAAACCTTTCGAATTAGAAATACTAGAACACTTAAATGATGGAGCTGGGAACTTTGGTAAGTACCTTGCAGGTGACGGCGGTGATGCAGATAAGATCGCCCTTGGTATTGAACCATCTACAGCTTATGTTCAAGGATACAGAAATCATAAAGTAGGTACTACATATATTAATGTCGATAAGCCTAGAACTGGTTCTACTGGATATATTAATAATTCTAACACTCAAATTAATGTGGGCAACTACGTTAAGCTAACAACTACTACTGTTAACGGTGTTCCAGATCTCGAGAACTTCGCTACTATTAACTTATTAAATTCTAGTAGCACAACTATTGGTACTGCTAGAGTAAGAGGCATGGAAGTATTTGCAACCCCTGCTCACACTAGATTATATTTATTTGATATAACTATGGGAGCTGGGAATTCATTTAGTACTGTTGCTAAGGTTGCACAATCAACATATTCTTTTGCTGCTGACTTACAAACTGTCGGAACAAGATTCGATGTAGGTAATAATACTTCTATCTTTAAATTGCCAGCGACTGCTATAAAAGATATGGGATCTCCGTTAGATACGAGTTACTACATTAAAAGAATAGGCACGTTTACTACAAGCGGTGGCTCATTAACTGTAACAACATCGACTGGCACATTCGAAGATGTGAACGATATCATTATTGCTCCAGCTAGTGCAGCAATTAAAGTTCTACAAAGTGGTAATATAACAAGCGGTGGTAATGCTACTCAAAGTATTACATACAATTCTACGGCTATTGGTATAGCTGACGGTGTTGCATGTAAAGTTATATTTACTATTAAAAAGACTATTGCACAAAAAAATAAAACTATAGCACATAACCCGGTAACTAAGGTAATAAATGTTACTAATGGTTCCGCTGCTTCTTATGACTTAGCTAAGTCTGACATTATAAAAATACGAACAATCACATGTGCTGATACCGGTAGTACTGATTATTCAGATGCGTTTACTCTTGACAATGGTCAAAGAGATAACTTCTACGATACAGGAAAGCTTATTAAAAAGGCTGGAACATCGGCATTACCTACTGGTAATATGACTATAACGTACGATTATTATGAGCATACAGCTGGAGATTACTTCTCTGTTGATTCATATCCTGCTGCCAATTATGGTATTATTCCTGCCTTTGCTAGCGCAGGCGGTTCATTAGAACTAAGAGATTGTATTGACTTTAGGCCTAGAAAAAACGATGCGGGTACTGCATTTACTGGTGCAGGTTCTAGTTTGTCTGGTGCTCCTAAGGTTGGACATGGACTAGTTGCTGATATGAATTATTACTTACCAAGGATTGATAAGCTGGTAATTAAAAAAGATGGTACCTTTGAAATTATTAAAGGTGTTGCTTCTGAATATCCACAACCACCTGCTGATAAAGAAGACGGACTTACATTATATCAATTAAGACTTAAGCCGTATGTGTTCTCACTAGCTGATGTTATTCCAGTAATTCAAGATAACAAAAGATATACGATGAAGGATATTGGTAAACTTGATAAGAGAATTAAGAACCTTGAATACTATACTTCGCTATCGCTGCTAGAACAATCAGCTGCTGATATTCATATGGTAGACGGGAATGGTAAGCCAAGATTTAAAAACGGAATTCTAGTAGATTCATTTAAGAGTCAGCACGTTGCTGATATGGCACATGAAGAATGTAGTGAGTCCATGGATAAAGAAAATGGATTACTAAGGCCTGAATGCCCAACTAAAAATGTTAATCTAATTCATAAGACTTCAGGTAATACTGCAACTAAAACTTCTTCGTTGTGGACAACTCCATACAGCGAGCAAGCTCATACAGTGCAGCCTTATGCTTCTGTTGCTATTAATGTAAATCCTTATAACGTATTTAGTTGGGACGGAAGAGTTCAACTATCTCCTGAATCTGACGAATGGAAAGAAACAGATGTAAGGCCTGACGTCGTCATTGATGATGATGGACAATACGAACAATTCGTAACTAGAGCTAAGGAAGACGGTATTCTCGGTACAGTCTGGAACGAGTGGGAAACAAACTGGGTAGGAAGACAAGAAGAAAACGAAGTAGTCAACCGAGGCGGTGGCCCATTGATGAATGCTCGTGGAAACGATTGGTGGAGAAGAGATGGCGGCCGTCGTGCTGAGCAAACTACTATAACTTCCACAACGGTTACTTCTAATCAATCAAGATCTGGTTTAAGAACTGATGTTGCGTTTGATACTGTAACTAGAGAAACTGGAAACAGAGTCGTCGAAGTTAACTTTGTTCCATTCATGAGATCAAGAAAAATTTACTTTAAAGCTGCTCGCATGAAACCTAATACTAAAGTGTTTGCATTCTTTAACGATGTTAATGTAACAGCTTATTGTAAACCAGAAGCATATCAAGAATGGTCTGATACTACAAGCGTTGTTCAATATGGTGGTGCAACTACTCACCCGGCTGGTACCGCTGATCTTGTAACTGACGGCCAGGGCAAAATAACTGGCTCGTATGTCATACCGAGAAATGCTGTTACTAAGTTTAAAACTGGTACCAAAGAATTTAGACTTTCGGATTCTACTACTAATAATAAGCAGACAGAATCGACTTCAGCTGAAACAATGTTTCATGCACAAGGTCTTATAGAATCTACTGAAAGAACTATTATAAGCACTAAGGTCCCAAGACTAGAAACTTCAAGATTGAATGACGAAAGAGTTATTACTGAAACATTCGAAAGAAGCTTTACATCGTGGGTAGATCCTTTAGCTCAGTCAATACTGATTGAAAAATCAGGTGGACTGTTTGCAACATCACTAGATCTATTCTTTAAAACCAAATATACTATAAAGGACGGAATTGATATTCCGGTTTCTGTTAGCATCGTGTCTACTGAAAATGGAACACCTACACAAAACACAGTACCTGGAACTGAAGTAGAGAAATATGCTGGTAGTGTTAATGTTTCTGCTACTGCAGCAACTGCTACGAGATTTACTTTCGAAACTCCTGTGTACTTAATGCAAGATCAAGAATACGCAATTGTTATTCAATCAGATTGTGACGAGTATGAATGTTGGGTTGCTGAAATGGGTGGCTTCGACGTTACTAATACTAATTATAGAATTACTAAACAACCACACGGCGGATCATTCTTTACTTCGCAGAACGCTTCTACTTGGACTCCAGATCAAAGTAAAGATCTTAAGTTTACTTTGAACAGAGCAGAGTTTAGTGCTTCGTCATCAGAAGTTACGTTTACTAATGATACTATACCGGTTAAGTCACTTAAGATTGACGCTTTTTCTACAGTAAATGCTTCTGGTGTTATTACAGTACAGCACAAAAACCATGGTATGCATGGGGCAACTTCTCAAGTTATTATTGCTGGAGCAGTAACGTTTAACGGAATAGCCGCTGCTAATATTAATGGTACGCACACTATTGGAAACATAACGCATGACACATATTCAATCACTGCACTAAATAGTGATGTTGCCAATGCAACTGGTTCAGGTGGTGGATCTGTTATTGTCGTAACTGAAAATGTGCACTTTGATCTATGTCACTTAGAAGCTAGCACGATGATTGTTCCTGATACTGATATTAATTTTTATCTTACTGCGACTTCTCAGAAATCAATTAATGGTTCTGAAACTCCATATGCTGCTTTACCAGAAGTTAGGATCCCGGCAAATAGTAATGTATTCTTTAATACACCGAAAGTTATATCTTCAACTGCCAATGAAGTTAGTTCTGCTAAGACATTCACACTACGTGCTGTACTTACTTCAACAAAGAGCCATCTAACTCCGGTGATTGATGCAAATAGATTATCAGTTATTACTGTTCAAAACAGAATCGGTTCTAACGGAACTACTGCTGAGACGAATGCTTATGGCGGTTCAGAGCTTTGTAAATACATAACAAAGAGAGTTGACTTAGCGGAAGAAGCAGATGTTATTAATGTATATCTTTCTGCTAACAGACCATCATCAACTAATGTCGATTTTTATTATAAGACATTACCTGCTGGTTCTGACGTTGATTTTAATTCGGTTGATTGGGTACTAGCTGCTCCAGCTGAAGCACTTCCTATAAATAATGAGGGTGTGTATTATGAAAGTAAATATGCTATAGAAGATATTGGAGCAAGTTTTGGAGCTATGGCATTCAAGATTATTTTAAGATCATTGAATTCTGCAACTCCTCCTACAGTAAAAGATTTAAGAGCAATTGCCGGCACATAGCGGAGAAATATAAATGCCTAAAAAGAAAAAAGTTGAGAATCATCCTAGTCTAGAAAGAGATACCGCTACTACAGCTATTATAAATACTAATACGGATGCGTACACTGCTAGAAGAGAACAGCTAAGAGCAGATGAAAATAAAAGAATCCTTGACGCGCAACAGTCTGCGGATATAGATACTCTAAAGAACGATGTTGTTGAAATTAAGAAAATGCTACAGAAACTAATTGGTGGAAAATAATGGCTAATAAAGAAACTAGAATTTATAAAACAGATACCCTAGAATTGCTCAGGCAAAAGTCTAATGAGATATCATTACACCTAGGAGATAATGAGCAACTTAATGCTTTAATGGCAGATAAGACTTATAACTATTCTGCTGCTTCAGGAGCTACTCTTTTTGCTGGTGCTGATACTTCATCACCTGCTAAGACTGCTAGGTTCGAAGTTAGTCCTGCTAACACGGTTGACAACACTGCGGGATATATTATTCTTGAAGGCGTTGGAACAATAGGAGCTTTTTCTACTGCTAACGGTGTAGTGTATCAAGGAACTTCTGGATCTCCAACATGGTCAGCAACAATTGTATCAGGTTCTACTAGTAAAATATTAGTAAAGAATTCTACTGGAACGTTCACTACTTCAGCCGATCTTAAAACTGGTTCAGAAACTATTGTTAATGCAAAGGTTATAAGAATTATAACCGAGTCATATCCAGTTGGAATAGTGAGAGTTTACAAAAGCGGGACTGAGCTTACTCAAGATATGAATGCTGGTGGTTTCCACGTAGCAAATATTAAAGCGACGATAACTCAAACTGGTTCTCCGACACTTACAAATTATACTGAAGGTGTTACAATCTATCAGGGCGATTCACAAAGCACACAAGCTGATGTTGAATCTAATGCTACTTGGTATGGCACACTTCATTCTGTTTCTGGTGGAGTTATACGAGTCAAAACTTATAACGGTTCATTTAGTGCATCAACTTTAATTAGAGCTTTAGGATCTAGTGACAATATTACTGGTACTCAACACGGAGCTTTATCTGTTGTTGATTCTACGTATGGTTCATACATTGAACTGAATACTCCAGCAGCTGCTGGTAATGCAATCAAAGTTTACTCTTTAGATGTAGTAGCAGCAATTAACGAATTACAAGACGACATTGGTACTGTTGAGAGTTTAACAACTGCAGCCAATGATCTAGTTCTAGCGATCAATGAACATGATGCTGAACTTGGAACAATCACTGCAGGAGCTATGGGAACAACAGCTTCTACTGTGAGTACTGCTATCGCGGAACATGAAACACAGATTGGTAATGTTGATATTACCGGAATTTCAGGTTCTAATGATACCATTACTGGTGCACTCGAGCAATTACATGGTGAAGTTGGTAATGTTACTTCTGGCAATTTAGGAACCTCAGCTTCAAACTTAACATCTGCAGTAAGAGAACATGAAGATCAAATTGGTAATGAAAATATTACTTCAATTGATTCTGGTTCAAACACAATTACAGGCGCGCTTAATCAATTACATACAGAAGTTGGTGATCTTGCTCTACACACAACGTCAACTGATTTAACAGAAGCAATTAACGAATTAGAAGAAGATCTATTTAATGGCGAAGGTGGAACTAAAAGAACAAGAGCAAGTCTATTAACCACAGATAAAACTTCGATTGTAGATTCTATTAACGAGCTCCATAGTGAGTTATTTGTTGATGGAACTGGCGTATCGTTTACTGGATTATCTGCTGACTTCTTTAAAGAAGCTGTTGAAGAACTAAGAACTGAACTTGGTAACCATGCAGTCTTAGATACTAATGTAACAACTGATGCAGTTTCTGCAATTAACGAATTAGAAAATGTTCTAAGAGACGATACAACTCAAAGAACCGGTTATGTTATGGGCACAAATGCTAATAACATTATCGCTGCGATTAACGAAATCGAAACAGTATTGAGAGGCACAAACGCAAATTATACATTAACTACCACTGCTCAAAACGTAAGAGATGCTCTTATCGAACATGAATCACAAATTGGTAACATGGTATTTGGAACAGGTGGTCCTGTTGATGCGGCTAACTCTACTGATCTTTCTGGAGCAGTCAGAGTTCTTGATGCAGAGATTGGTGATACATCTTATACTGGAGCTGATCTTACAACAGCAATTAAAAATACTCAAGATGATATCTTAGTTGCTGGTTCGCTTACGACTCTTAACACAGATGCTAAATTTATACAAGGTGCTATTAATGAAATCGAAGCAGTCTTCGATGCATCAACTCACGAAATTACAGCTGGTACAAATGCATTTAATGTAACATCAGGTCATTTTACAATCGATGCTAATGGTGTTATCTATAATGATTCAAACACAGGTACAATAGCCTTTATGAAGGCTGGTACTATATTTGCTACACTGATAGAAAATAGTGGTGACTTAAGACTAACGACCGGATCCGGCAATACTACTCTCTTAACAGCTTCTGGAGCAAATGCTACGTTTGCGAAT
>Ga0115003_10001995_pt1 | contig 17290 bp, 19 predicted proteins | sample ArcticOcean_MG_C_7_FD_88736 | JGI IMG/M metagenome (GOLD analysis project Ga0115003, IMG submission 88736) | Marine microbial communities from western Arctic Ocean - ArcticOcean_MG_CB11_88 | ecosystem: Environmental > Aquatic > Marine > Oceanic | place: Arctic Ocean: Canada Basin | collected... | reverse complement strand
TTGTTGTTGTTGTTGTTGTTGTTGTTGTTGTTATTGTTGTTGTTGTTGTTATTGTTGTTGTTGTTGTTGTTGTTGTTGTTGTTATTGTTATTGTTATTGCCGTTGGTAGTTCCTTCGTCGGTACCGAGCAGTGTGCCGTCGCCTGTGCCATCATCCGTGCGGTCGTCGTTTTGTTTTCGTAATCTTTTGATCTCTTCCTCCAAAGAAAAAACTTTTTTTTTTAGTTCATCAACATTTATGTTACCATCTCCTTTTGTCTTCATTTTGAGAAAATCTTGAACATCATTTTTTATGTCAGTATTTACATTTAATTTATCAATCGTTTTTGCAATTTTACTTGTGGGAATGGCGTTTCTCTTATTCAGCTTGTTTTTAAATTCGAGATTACTTAAAGTTTGGTTTGATTCATTTTTAATAAAAAGAGTTGTTATCTCCTCAAGAATAAGATCATCAATCGTATGACCTTTGATGTACACTAAAAAAGTATCTCGAATTGTCTCATAATCATTTGTTTTATTCACTATATTAATATATTCGTTATGCGCAGTATTATCAATATCCTTTAAAATTCCATTAAATGTCAATCCAAGAACACTTTGAATATGATCTGAATTATATCTACTTGTGAACGGAGTAATATTCATTTTATATTATAGTTGTATTTTTTATTCATCTAGTAAATACGTATCTAATTTCCCCCAATCTAACTCATCATCTATTAAAAACACACCCCCAGTATCTGCACCCAACCATTCACGATGATAAATATCACATGTTTCTAAATATCCTAAGCTTATTTTTTCTTCTCCTTCTCTTGCCCTTTTTTGAATGCGTTCCATGCAAGTTTCAGGACCAGCATGTATCCACAAAATACCATCGGCCATATATTTTCGCATGCGATCATTGCTCATCGTTAAATATATTTGATACATACAATCTTCAATCAATCCATCATCATGTAACATTTTCGCAAAAATGTTCCGATCTGCATCTAAAGAGCGTTCCATAACAATGGTACGAACCCCCTTTATTTTGGCTTCTGCAACTGCGGCTTCAATTAATTGCAAGCGCGTAGTGTATGCGAGAATTTGAAAAGCAAAACTATATTTACGTTGGTCACTGTAAAATAACTCTAACATATTTTTACCATTTTGAGTTATTTTCGACCACACGTCTACAGGTTCCTGTAAAAACATGATATTGTCATGATCGGCATATCTTTCTTTCATTTTATCCACTAAAGTAGATTTGCCTGCGCCAATATTTCCTTCAACTGTAATAATGCGTGGAGTTTCCATGATTGTATATAGAGTATCATAAATATCTTTTCAAATCAATTTTACAAAGAATATAAACCTACATTGCGTAAACAATATAAGATATAAAATGGCAGACAAACTAACAACGAAAGACTGGGAAGACATGAATATGATCAGTGAATATTTCGATCGTTCTCGTTTCTATTTCGAAAAATACGGTCCAAATACGATATTACTGATGCAATGTGGCGGATTTTACGAAGTATATGCCCATAAAAAGAAAGAAGAAACATATAAAGGTGCATTAATCCAAGAATTTTGTGATGTATGTAAAATGAATATGTCTATAAAAAGGGTCAAGTACAAAGATTTTCCAGAAGACACTGTATATATGGCTGGTTTTCGCGATTACAGTATCGATAAATATGTCAATAAATTAGTAGAAAAATTATTCACAGTAGTCGTGATGATCCAGAAAGAAGAAATGCAGCAAAATGCGAATGTTGCAAAAAAGGTTCGCGTAGTAGAGGGTGTGTATTCGCCAGGTACCCATATAGCATATGAAACAGAAACTGAACAAAAATGGAGTCAACATTTGATGTGTATTTGGATACAACAATACAAGACGTCTTTTGTAGTTGGTATTTCCACTATTAATATTTTTACAGGCGAATCTCATCTTTCTGAGCACACTGTAAACAATCGGCTCCAAACCACCACGTTCGATGAATTAGACAAGTGCATATCTATTTACCGTCCAAGTGAAATATTATTCATTTGTGATCACGAAAATGTCCAAAATTATGTGTATGGATTACACAGCGCATTCACTCATGTGTACAGTACAAATGATAAAGAAGTGGAAAACGTCGAAAAACAGGTGTATCGACAACACCTTCTCTCAAAATATTTTGGAAACGATGCATTGAAACAATGCAATGAGTTCTCTCAGTACGAAATAGCTACCCAATGTTTTTGTGTTTCCCTTCATTTTATAGAAGAACGTAAAAAGGAATTGTGCAAACGGATTCAATTGCCTCAATGGGAAAACAATTCAAAAATGGTATTATTGGCGAATCATACTCTGGATCAACTAAACATTATCGACAATGAAAAAACGAATGTATTGAGTTCCGTACATGCATGGACAAATAAATGTGTTACTGTGATGGGAAAACGTTTGTTTCGAAACAAATTAACCCACCCTGTGTACTGTGAAGAAGAATTGCAAAAGGAATATACAGTCATGCAAAAGTGGATTGACGATCACGATACCATGATAGAGAGTTTACGGAAACATTTACTTCAGGTATATGATATTCAATCTCTCACACGTAAAATCATGGTAAAACGGATTTACCCCACCGGTTTATATCGATTATACAAAAGTATTGAGGCAACGGAACAGCTATTGGTTTGTTTTGAAGAACTGCCTTTTATGTATGAGTATGTGAAAATTGACAGCTATAAAACGGTTCAATGTCAAATAAAAACATTTTTGGAATTCATTGAACGTCGTTTTCATCTAGAAACATGTGCAACCACAAACCAAATGAGTCGTATGGAAAGTCCATTATTGAGAGAAGGGGTGTATCCAGAATTAGACAATATGTATGCAGATTTTCATTTGAAACAAAAACAACTGAGCACCATCCGTCATTTTTGGGAGCGTCAGATGAGCCCAACATCCAAATTGGGTGACTTTGTCAAATATAATCATACAGAGAAGAACGCGATCACGCTTCAAATGACGAAAAACAGATGCAAATTATTGCAAGACAAAATGAAAAATCAAAAAGAAATCATACAATTAGACAACGGTGTCGAGTTTCGCTGGTCAGACGTAACGTTTTCACCATCCAGTAAAACGAACAATGACATTCGGTTTCTCTTATGTGATGAAATTTGTAAATCTTTAGGAGATTTTCATTCAAAAGTGGATCATCTTACCCAAGAAATTTTCGCAACAATTTTAGAAGAAATCGAAATGGAACACATGGATATTTTGGAAACGTGTAGCCACATTGTTGCGAAAGTGGATGTTCTATTGAATAAATGTTATATGGCTCAAAAGTACAATTATACTCGTCCAGTCATAGATACCACTGTAGAAGATTCTTATGTACACGCGGAAGGTTTGCGCCACATATTGATCGAGCAGTTAAATACAAACGAAGTATATGTGACGAACGATATTTTATTGGGCGGAAACCAGTGTACAGATGGTATGTTGATATTTGGTACAAATACTGGGGGTAAAACAAGCATTATGCGCGCCTTAGGAACGGCGATAATAATGGCACAATCCGGTATGTTTGTTCCTTGTACACATTTTATGTACAAACCGTATCGAGCGATTTATTCACGTATTTTGAACCAAGATAATATGTTCAAGGGTCTCTCAACATTCTCTGTAGAAATGTCTGAAATGCGAGTTATTTTACAATATGCGGATGAACATAGCTTGGTTCTAGGAGACGAACTATGTTCCGGTACAGAAACAGTATCTGCATTAAGCATCATGATGGCTAGTTTGCAAAGATTGCATGAACGTCGAGCTACCTTTTTATTTGCGACACATTTTCACGAAATCGTTGATTTCGATGAATTGCATGAATTGGAACGTTTGAAATGCTTCCATGTAGGTCTACAATATGACTCTCAGACAGAGACATTGAAATATGATCGTAAATTGAGACCAGGTTCTGGTTCACGAAGCTATGGATTGGAAGTGTGCGAATCCCTGTACATGGACAAAGCGTTTATTGAAAAGGCATATGAATTACGACGTACGCATTTTCCGGAGTATGAAGGTTCATTATCTCATTCTACGACGAAATACAACGCAAAAAAAATAAAAGGGAATTGTGAAATGTGTGGGAAACCGAGTGAAGAAATCCATCATTTAGAGGAACAACATAAAGCGGAACAAAATGGGTATATTCACACGTTTCATAAAAATCACGTGGCAAACTTGATGGCATTGTGTGAGAAATGCCATTTGAAAATGCACAAAGAAGAAAAATCTATATCCCCATTAACTGAGAATAGTACCCCAGTAAAAACAGTAAAACGAAAAATAAGAATTGCAAAGAAAACATAAACATATATTAACAAAGAGTTTAATGGAAGGATTATTAAAAGGCATTTTTTTAATAAGTATTTCACAACTTTTCATTTTAGGCTATTATTTAGTATGTAAGCAATATACAAATGTATATATACAAGAAAAACGAGTTTACGACGTAATGGTTTCTGTAAAAAAACATTTAAGTGAACCAGAAGGCCTTTTATTGCTGATTTTATATCTAATGGTGTCTTGGAATCACAAATGGTTGCCCCAAAGTTATTATGATACCAATAGTAGTGTACAGTGGATAGATGTAGGTAGACAATTACTTGTACAAGACGGATTGCAATATATTTGCCACCGGATTGAGCATGCGATACCATTATTGTACAAACTTACACATAAAAAACACCATTTTTTTACAAATCCAAATTTGTTTGATTCGTTTCAAGGTTCAATATTAGATACGTCGTTTATGGTAATAATGCCCTTGTATGTCACATCACATATCATTCATACAAATACGGAATCTTACATAGTGTTTGGTACTATTTATTCAAGTTGGCTTACATTGATTCATTCTGAGTTTGTTCATATATGGGACCCATATTTGAGTAAATTGGGAATAGGTACAGCCGCGGATCATCATGTTCACCATAAGACATTCAAATACAATTATGGGCATATATTCATGTATTGGGACATTTTGTGTTATACATATAGGAATCCGTCTTATGTGTTTGGCAAGAATGCGCATCGGTAACATCTAACTAAGTGCGACCCCATCCTATTCTCTCATAACTTTTTTCATTTGTGATTTTACCATAGATAATCTTATAGCATCTTCATAAGATGGTTCATATGCAGCTGGACTATAGGTAAATGATCCTGGTGTATAGTAAATAGGAGATACTTGTGTTGTTTCAACTTGAACAGTAACAACAGATCCATTTTTACAAGGTTCGCCATTTTCATACGGCTGTCCGTCCTTACATTTTACAATCATAGAATTCATTTTATTACCATTCTCTTCGCGGATTTGGTATTCTGATTTATGATATTCAGTGGGGTAATGATCGTTAAAGAAGGGCAATTGTTCTTCAGGTTCTTGTTGTTGTTGAAAAGTTTCTCGTATTGAAACAATATATGAAGACCCAAGCATAACGATTATTAACCCAATCACATAGAAAACAAAAAAATTCATATACAATTATGAGATACTTTAGAAAAAAGAAAAATTGAAATATTAATAAATATAAACATATAACATAAATAATCCTAAACATGATCATTCCTATAAAATGCGTATCTTGTGGCAATGTATTGGCAAATAAATATCGATATTATATTGAACAAGTCCGAAAGAAGAAGATGGAAAATGGTCAATCCATCAACAAAGTGATTTACTATACAAAAAATATGAAAAATACACAGACACCGGAAGCAGAAGTGTTAGACCAATTGAAATTAACAAATATGTGCTGTCGTCGTGTAATGCTTACCCATGTGGATATCGAATAATATATGTATAAAATGTATATGTCTTGTTCGTGTTCACACAATACAGGTGGAAAAAGTGGATTTTTGATGACAGGCGGAAAACGTCGTTCACGTAAAATGCGAAGAAAAACGTTGAAGAGATCCAAGAAAAGGTATTTAAGGAAAAAGCATGCGAGAAAATATTCGCGTAGACGCAAAGTCAAAAAGATACAGAATGGCGGAGTAAGCATTTTAGGGGATATTGCAACAAATGCAGTTCATTTTTCAAATACTACAACTGCTTCAAATATTGTCAATAATGCATCTTATGTACAAGCTGCAAACAACCCATATAGCATAGCTAACCCATATATGGTATAAAAAAATATAAATAATGTATATAAGATGAAAGGAGTTTTGCCTGAAATGAAATTGTGTAATCCAGCGTACTTTTATTTAGTAATATCTGTTATTTCGTTGGTAATTATGACAATGCAAAATGTAAATTCGAGTTCAATGTACTGTGTTGGAGAATATAGTTGTCCAGTACCAAATAAAGCGATTGTGTTTATAATTAAAGTATTATATATTGTATTTTGGACTTGGTTGCTAAATCTTATCTGTAAATCAGGTGCACCTATCGTATCATGGATTTTAGTATTATTGCCATTTGTTTTGATGTTTTTTCTTATTGCAACTTTTATGTTGTACAATGGAAGATCCCCTTCTTTTTTGTACTAAATAATGATAAGGATTCAATTTGGCAAATAAAATACAAAATTGATATAAATATATGATTAGTTTTTATATCAATACACACTATACACCATGATACCAACCATTGTGAAGAACTATGAAGATGAAGAAGGGTTACATTTTGTCTTGAAAGACGTACATTTGTCAGTAGCGAATGCGTTACGTCGAACAATATTATCAGATATTCCAACTCTGGTTATACGTACAGAAAATCAGAAAATCAACCAATGTACCATACTTAACAATACGACACGTTTTCACAATGAAATCGTAAAACAAAGAATAAGTTGTATCCCCATTCATACAAAAGATTTAGATAACTTTCCCAAAAAGTATCGTTTGGTGATAAATGTAAAAAATGAAAAACAACATGAAATGAGGTGGGTTACATGTCATGATTTTCAAATTCAAGACAAACAAAATGACCAATTTATCGATAACACAGAACTCGAAAAATTGTTTCCAATTGATCCAATTACAAATAAACCGATCGACTTTTTAAGACTAAGACCGAATATGGGTCCAACAATTCCTGGAGAGCATATAAACTTAACGGCTGACTTTTCAGTAGCAACTGCAAAAGACAATGGTATGTTTAACGTAGTAAGTAAATGTGCATTTCATAATTCAATTGATGTAGACATTCGCGAAAACTTATGGAGTATTCAGTTACAAGGTTTAAAAGACGAAGGACGTTCTGAAGAAGAAATTGAATTTGAAAGAAACAACTTTTTAAATTTAGATGCATATCGTTGTTTCAAAGTAAACGACAAAGGTGAACCGAATGAGTTCGATTTTATCGTTAAAACGATTGGTGTGTACGACAACAAAGAGATTGTATATAATGCATGTAAAATACTTGAGAAATGGTTTCATCAATTTGTACATGATGTTCAAAGTCAAATTGTACCTTCTCATGAAAGTATAGAATCGCGTGATCTTGGTTATACAAGTGTCACTGTATCATCTATTGAAAATTCCTATGATATAATATTAGAAAACGAAGACTATACAATTGGATATTTACTGGAACATTATTTATTTACTTTGTTTTATGAGAACAAAGACAACGATGAGCTTACATACGTTGGATTTAAAAAATATCATCCGCACGATTCGTATAGTGTTATTCGAATGGCATTTAAGAAAAAAGAAACAGCACAATTGCTATGTAGTTCATATTTAGTGATTGCAGCAAAAGAGATTGCAAAAACAATAGAATCCGTCAAAAATAAATTTCAATAGAATCCGTCAAAAATAAATTTCAATAGAAAAATCTTCTTTAAGTATTTTAATAAATATAATTACAAAATTGAAGTAAATATATTTTTTGTAGATAATATAAGTAAAATATGGATAAGAAGTTAAATAAATTGATTGCAGATTATGTTGGTGATTTTAAAAAACAAATCAAACAAAAAGGGATAGAAATTAATTTTTCAGAAACCTCAAAACTAGAAGATTTATTAGAATATGTCATGCATTATGACCGTCTTATATTGTCCAAGGAAGATGTATCAAAACGTAAACGGATAAAAAATACGATACCAACTATGAATCGATGTCATGCGAAACGTGCAAACGGTGAGCAGTGTACGCGTAAGCAAAAAGACGGCTGTATATTTTGTGGTACTCATGTAAAAGGTACACCTCATGGTATGATCAATTCAAATGAGGAATCTACAAACGAAAACATAATTATATCAGAAGTATTTGCCAAAGAAATCGGCGGAATTGTGTATTATTTAGATAAGATTAATAATGTCTTTCAGACAGAAGATGTATTGAATGGTAAAGAAAATCCCAAAGTGATAGCACATTATACTATAACCAATGACGTGTATCACATTCCGTCATTAGGAATCTGAATCTTCATCTACTTTCCGTACAACTACTTCTCTTTCTGAAACTTGTCGATTATCATATATAAATTGATTCAAATGTTTTGCTTGTTCTTGTTCTAATTGAGGGTGTTTCGATAAAATTTTTAATAATGTTTTTTGAGTCAATGGTTCTCTTTTTGTTTCTTTTTTGTACCTTATTTGTCCGTCTTTTAGATCAAAATTGTCAATTTCATTTTGCTTCATTACTTGAATCATTTTTTCATTTTGCTCTTTTTTATCGTTGCGAAGTTCCTTTAATTTTTTATTCATGGCTCTTATTTGATTGTCTAAAGTTACCCATTGTTTTACAATATCAATCAATATTTGTTTATTTTGCACGTTTTCCATTATAAAGTAGAAAGAGTTTCTATTTTATAATATTTAGAATATTTATATATTTTCACAAAATATATATACCATATTATTATAATGATATTCACAAACAAAAGATCATATGTACCTACAACAAAAGCGATGACATTTACAAACCAAAATACAAACCAAAACACAAACATAATGAAGATTAGAAGTTATCATATGCCAAATAACGTCTCTGTAGTAACACAGAAATCTTATGTTGAAAAAGTCGCTGAAAAGCACGACCAAAAAAAGATAAAATGGGGCGAACCTTTTTGGAATTTGTTTCATATTTTAGCAGAAAAGGTAAAAGAATCCGAATTTTCGAAAATTCGCGCATCCTTATTAAACTTTATATATACGGTTTGTTCTAATTTACCATGTCCAGACTGTACACATCATGCAATGCATTATTTGAATGGTCAGAATTTCAATAACATCAAAACAAAAGACGATTTAAAAGATATGCTATTTAATTTTCACAATGCTGTAAATGCACGTAAAGGATTTCCTATTTTTCATAAATGTGATTTAGATCCACGATATTCACAAGGAAAAATAATTATTGCAATTGAGATCTTTTTGAAGAATTACAAAATGCGTTATGGTTCTATTCATATGATTGCAGATGACATGCACCGTGATAGACTTTCAAAAAATTTTATAGAGTGGTTTAGAGAAAATATGAAGTTTTTCGATTAATCCACGGTTTGGTAATTCACAACTTTACCGTCTTTATATGTTGTACAAACAAACTTTTGTTTACTTGCCATACTACATTTTTCACGGTTACTACCAATATTGTAGTACTGTAATCCACGCAATTTCGTTGCATCAATTAATGCCGACCAAGCCACTCCAAAACCACCTCCTACCACGAATGCCACAAAGCAATTAAGTACATGAAAACAGTTTTTAGATATATTCCAATATGCTTCACTTATAATCATCAATGGAAAGAAAATAAGCAATAACAGATTATCTATTGCTAAATCATATTTTCCAATAGGATATACCAAATAAAAGAATGTAAAAGCATAAATCACTAAACTTATGGGAGTTTCATCTGCAAACATGCCATTAATTGTAAAAGATGAACATACAGGTGCTTTATTTGCAGTTCTTCCTTGACCGATCATACTTACAAATTGAAAACTCATAAAACATGTAAATACAAGCCCTATCAAATAAACAAACCCCTTTAACTCGCTATTTATAATCGAACCTAAGGTGAAAAAACATACTATGATAAATGGGGCTAAACGAAAAAACAAATATATTATCGAGTTCAAATTTAATTCCATTCTATACTTATTCTATACAAAATGTTTCCATAAACAGTATAAACATTTTGTCACGTATAAATAAGTATAATGGGTATTCCTAACTATTTTTCATACATTATTCACAATCACGCTGGTGTACTGTGTAAATATATAAATTTGGTCCAAAATCAAGTTCAATTCGCAAGGTTATATATGGATTGTAATTCTATCTTGTATGAGTGTTACCGTAAAATACCTTCTACAGAACCTCTTGAAAATATTGAATCGGTATTGTTAGAACAAACGAGTATTCAAATTGAAAATTATATTTATCAAATCCGTCCTACTGAAACTGTATATATTGCATTTGATGGCGTAGCGCCAGTTGCAAAAATGGAACAACAACGCACACGTCGATACAAATCTTGGTTTGAGTCTTTATTGATGAATAATATTGAAAAAAAAGAGGCAATTGATCCTAAAAAAACAACCAGTATGTTTACACCTGGTACTTCTTTTATGAAAAAATTATCGAAATATATGAAACAACGTTTTGAAAACCAAGAAACGAAATATCGTTTGAAACATATTATTGTTGCAACACCAGACGAACCAGGTGAAGGAGAACATAAATTATATTCTCATTTACGTGCAAAACCGACACAAATGCCATGTGCTATCTACGGTTTGGATGCTGATTTATTGATGTTGTCTTTATTCCATTTATCATATTGTCCATCTTTGTACGTCTTTCGCGAATCTCCCCAATTTTCAAAACAATTATTAGAAAAAACAAAAAATGAAAATACACATAAAGACGAACCATTGTTTATTAACATTGGAATATTAGGCAGATCTATTACAAGCGAAATGAAATGTAGTGCACCGAGTAATCATCGAATGTATGATTACGTTTTTCTTTGTTTTCTATTGGGCAATGACTTTTTACCGCATTTTCCAGCATTGAATATTCGTACGAGTGGTATAACAACATTACTAGATACCTATAGATCTACAATAGGTAACACTCCTGAACGTTTTTTGTTATCACGAGAAAATCCTCCCAAAATTCAATGGCGTGAAGTATCTCGATTTATTCAAGAACTCGCAAAAAATGAAGATTCATATATATGTCAAGAGTACGCAGTCCGTAAAAAATGGGATAAACGCAGTGCTGAAATTCAGCCAAAAAAGACAGAAAAAGAGAAAGTCGATTTATTTCAGAATACACCAGTTTTGTATCGTAAAGAAGAAAAGTTCATCAATCCTTATGAAAGTGGATGGGAAGAAAGATATTATCAGATTCTTTTTCAAAATGCAAATATTTCGGATATTTGTTTGAATTATTTAGAAGGATTAGAATGGGTCTACAAATATTATTTATTGGGAGAAGTCGATTGGACATGGAAGTATCATTATCATTATCCTCCATTGTTGAAAGATTTGGCGCCAAAAATTCCACATTTGGCAACGACATTTATCAAAACGAAAAATACAAAACCGGTATCTTCTGTAGCACAATTAGCATATGTTTTGCCACCTGCATATCATCATTTATTGCCACAAGATTTCACTGTAAATGATAAGGAATATTACGATGGATATCAACTGAATCACGATGGGTTACCTAAGCTACAATTTCAATGGGCGTTTTGCCGGTATTTTTGGGAATGTCATGTCCATTTGCCGGAAATTCCAATAAATATTATTGAAAAATGGAATAAATAATAAAACTATATGTATGATGATTTTTTTTTAATCTATATACCGATGTCTCCTTTTTTATTTTCGCAATTTGTAGGAATCAACACAACAGAAGAATAACGAGAAAATGTTACTCTTTTTATTTTCTTGATATCATTACTACTCTTATTTTTTTTAAAACTAAAAATGGAATGATAAATATACAAATCATTTTCTGAAATAATTTTGTTGGCGGTACACTCCATATTTGAATAATGACATTCTTCTTTTGTATCATTCCGCGTAGACGTTTTTTTCTCAACCAAATTATATTTATCTCTAGATGGTATTTTTTGCTTTCTCCATCGATATGTTCTCGAAAAGAAATTTGTGTTCATAAAAAAATAAGAATAATATAAATATATATATAATGAAATGGCTAAATTATTTTATTATGTTTTTAGTTATATCATATTTTTTAGCCTTAATTACAGCGAAAATATATAGTCCATTTTGGTTTCATCAACCAGTATATCATGTATATGATGTATATCCTCGTATAAGATGGTCACGCGAACCATATATAAAACGTAAACGCGCTCCTAAATGTGGGATTTTTTGTAAACCAAACAGTATTGAGACAACAAATGAACCCAAACTGGATACATTTACAAACTTATTACAAGGACATTATTTAGACAATACGACTCATTTATATTACCAAACTGTAGAAACTATACAAAAAATAATTCACACTGGTAGCTACATATCAGGTTACTATGAAGAACGACTACAAGAACCCATTTTCAACAAAATAGTAGACAAAGATGTAGTATATGGAATGATTACATCGCGTCCAACAAATTTGTTTTTCCTAAAGTTTTCATCCAAAAATTTTCAAATTCATTTTATGGATTTTATTTCTGTTCACGAAAAATACAAAAAGGAAAATATCTCTCGGAATTTGATCCAGACCCATATCTACAATCATTCTGTTCTAGATCCACAATTTTCTGGAGTATATGTATTCAAAAAAGAAGTCGAATTATGTAGAGGAATTGTACCATTAATCGAATCCAAATCGTATACATTTGTGTTAAAAAAAACCCCTATAAAAAGCTTGCCTTATAACTATAGTACAAAATGTTTGAACAAAACACATTTAGATTTATGGCGTGCAATTTATGTTCAAATGACCAATCAATATGAAATCTGTGTATTGCCAGAGATTCCAGTAACCATAGAATGGTTAAAAAATGAGAGATATATCATCTACATATCTGTTTACAGAGAAGAAGGGGTTGAAAATATTCATGGTGTCTACATATTTGAAGATACATGTGTATCGTGGGAACAAGATCTTGAAAAACCACGTATGCTAAGATTGGCGGCATCTATGGTATTTGGAGTTCATATGCACGATCCACATGGGTTGTATTACTTTCGTGGTTTTTTACATTCTCTCAAATCATTGATATTAGACCGTAAAGATTTTGGTATTTTAGAAATTCCTAATATTAGTGACAATGATATAATATTAGAACGTTGGCGTGAAAAATACACTATGAGAAATGAAACTGCGTTTGCATATTATTTTTACAATCTGGTGTATCCAAATATGCCTATATACCCAAATAATGTGATAATACTGTAAAGATTATCGGATATATTTACCAGCTCTCGCAAAAGAATCTACTAAATAAATCATGAAGATTCCTAAAAGACCATACAATATGAATTCTTCCAAAATGTTTTGTGTGGGTTCTTTCTGTTGTTCTTCTAACATATGAATCATATAGTTCAATTTTTCCATCAATTGATTGTTTGGCGACACAGTATCTGGAGTCTTTGTAGAGAGACCTTTGTAATATGGTGTTGGTAAATAACTATTTGTATAAGAGCTTCCTGTCTGTTTTTGTACAGAGGACGGATTCGTAAACGATTCGCGTGAAGTGCTTTGCATTTGAGCCGGTAGTTTTACGAAAGTATTTAATTTAGGAACAGATTCTGTAGGTAAATTCAAAGGAGTAAAATCTGCTAAACCATCTGCATCAGATTGATTTTGCATTTTTTCTAAAATCGCAGTGACTTTTTCTTCTCTTTCTTTTTGTACTTTATTGTGTTTGTCGAAATCATCAAAAGAGGGTTCTTTGTATTGTTCTCGTTGTATTGTTTCAAACGTTTGTTGCATTCTCGGATTTTTTTTCCCATTTGAAGATGTACCTTCACTATAAGATGCGGCTTGATTTAACAAAGACATGATTCCCTTTACAAAATCGGCAGATTTTATTTATCTACTAAAACCGCTAAAAAGATTCTTTTATCGATGCAAAAACAATAAGTCCTTAATATATATGTTGGAATCTAATGAACTTTTGAAATTGGTTTCTCAAGGATTACCCATTGTATTACTTATTTGCTTTTTGTTATTTCCAGATATTTTTGTAACATTGTCAAACCGCCCTTTAGGAAAAATAATCGCCGTATTTCTTATTTGTATTTATACATATCAAGATATGATACACGGTTTATTGTTGTGTTTACTGATCATTCTGTACTACAATCAAGAACTAGAAAGTTTCATCTCTAAAAATGGGGTAAATTATGCCAACTATTTACCTAAACCTTCTCGTAAAGATGGTCAATCAAAATATGAGAACCATTTAGAAAAAGATTTTACTTCCGTCGATGAAGCATATCCGGACAATATAGCACCTGTAAAGAAAGTAAGTGAAGCAATCTTCCGTAAAGAGAAATGTATGAAATCTAATGTGCAGTGTAAAAATCAAAATTTAAAAAACAATATTGTTACCCATGTATATCCAGAGTTACAATTTTCGGAGGAGATTTGCAACCCTTGTGATAGAACGTGTCATTTCACAATTGCAAAACAAAATATAGAAACATCTTTGAAACCAAAAGATGCGAAATTGACAATGTATGACGACGTAAAAGAATTATTTGGGTTTCAAAAAGAAGAACCTTTTGTAACAAATAATTTGGTGGTTTCTGAATACCAATAATTTTCAATGTATATACTATAGATGTCGGTTGAAAAACAAATCAAAGAAACGATTGCTTATTTGTACGATAATATCAAAAGTGTAAATGACAGCAAAATTTTTGCCGGTTTAGTAATATTAACATTGAATTTATCTTCGAAATATATCACATTACCAATAAGTAAGACTGCCGAATCGTTTGTAAAAAATAATTTTAGCCAATATGTATTAGTATTCGCAATCACATGGATGCCAACACGTGATGTGTATATTGCTCTTATTGTAACGTGTATTTTTGCAGTATGTATGGAGTTTTTATTTAATGAGCAAAGTTCATTCTGTTGTTTATCAGAGGGATTTATTTCAGAACAAATAGAAAAATTGAATGTAGAAGAAAATGATATTACAAAAGAGGAGTTTGATAATGCTTTGAAAACGATTCAAAAAGCGGAAAAAATGTTGAAAGGGGTACAATAATATAGTTATGTAGTATATAAGAAATAAGTATATTATGCCAACATCCCAGTTAAAAATTATGTTAAAAATAAGTGATCCTACACAAAATACGTATAACGAATTTACAAGCGATTTACTTAAACCTTTCTACAAAGGGAGTTTGACACTTGATAAATATCCGTACTACGACCCAACTGTAAAATTTAAAACGTCCCTTCGCAAAAAAATACAAGATATGGATTACGATGAAATGATACAAACGTTTTTTAACAAAGAAAAATTCGAAAGTGTCGCTGTACAATTCAATCAAACAAAGGCACGTGAATTACAAGATGAAAATGAAAAATTAGAAAACGAAAATACAAATGATTACACACAAATCAATTTTGAATTTACAGTTCAATGCATTTTTTGTACTGGGTTTCCAGTCTCTAACTTTTTTCAGACAATGGAATTTTACGATCCTGATTTTACAAGAAAGAAAATTACCTTTAAAGGGTCTAAGTCTACATGGGATATCATATTGCCATCACGATTTAAAAAATCATTTTCATACTTATTTCTCAATGGAAAAACATATACTATTACAGGGGTAACATGGCTGAATGATGCATTGAGTCATCCTGTTTATTATGGGATATTGTCGAAATACAAGAAATACAAAGAAGAAAAGAAAAAATTTGTAGAAAATGATACAAAACGTCAAGAAAATTTGATTCAATTGAATAATGCAATACATCAATTATTTATTAAAATTCATTGTGATTCGGTAATTTGGAAAGAAGATACAGACGTTCTTAAAAGAGCGATAGATAATATTGTACGGTTAAATTCAAGTGATAGAGAAATGTTTTTATTGAGAGACAAATTACGCCAAATATTTTCAAATATCCAAGCCATACGATCTGATTTTTTGGACATCACCATTGAAGGAGACAAGTATGAAGATGTGAACACATTTTTCGTTGATTATGGATTGATGGAAGAAATTAATAAGGAAAAATCAGACGATAAAAAAAAACAACGAGTACTAGAATTGCTTTTCACATATAAAGAAACAATTGCACAAAACAATGATGATTATATGAGCAGTATAAACACGTTGTTAGACACTTTCAATACGCAAACAAAGGATATTAAAAACGAATTAAGAGAAATCGTAAATAATATTCCTGAATCTATTTTCCAAAATATCGAAAGTGGCAGTACGTCCTATGGGAAAAAATTAATGTATTACGTTAGAACACTGAAAACGTTTCTTTTACAAGAAAATATGTACAATGTTGTACAGAATAATTTAAGTTACAAAAATCGAGACGAAAAAGAAGTGAAAGAATTAGATTCACTTATATCGAAAGAATTTCAATATTATACTGAATATACAACTGCTTTGATAGATTTATCGAAAAAAAGAGAAATATCAAATGAAAAGTGGAAAGAGGAAGCCGAAAAATTTACAGGGAAAGTTAAAAAATTAAAAAAGAAAAAAGATCAAGAAGACAATTTATTTGAGACATTAATTAAATGTGACAAAGTAAATGAGCAATGTACGAAAAGTAATAGTACAAAAGCTCTCCCTTTCTTAAATATTGGTATCGATAAGATAGATGTTAAAAAAAGTGGAAATAATTTGTATGAAACTTACATTAATTTAGACGTTATTGAAGGAACGCTCACTAACAAAAACTTTGAAAAATTAAAATGCTCGTATATTGATAATGTTCTTGGGGATGCTTATTCCAAACAAGAAGATACAGAAGGTAAAAATTATGTATCAAATACAGTGTACTTCCCATTTGTAAAACGGATTGAAGAAGTTACAAAAGCAATGGCTTCTTCACAAAAAAAAAAAGGCGGACATAGACGAAGACGAAAAACAAAAAGACGATGTAAATAAATATAGACTGTATACGGTTAATAAAACTATATGAAACGACATTTTCAATTATAATCAATCAAAATGGATTGGAAAAAATATATGAGTAAAACGTATGATCGCGAATATTGGTTCAATAAAAAAAATAGTACACATAGAAAAAGCAAAAGAAATAGAACAAAAAAGAAATAGAACAAAAAAGAA
>Ga0115003_10001992_pt1 | contig 17319 bp, 17 predicted proteins | sample ArcticOcean_MG_C_7_FD_88736 | JGI IMG/M metagenome (GOLD analysis project Ga0115003, IMG submission 88736) | Marine microbial communities from western Arctic Ocean - ArcticOcean_MG_CB11_88 | ecosystem: Environmental > Aquatic > Marine > Oceanic | place: Arctic Ocean: Canada Basin | collected... | reverse complement strand
TAAAATTTATAAATCTTTAAAAATAACAGATATGACTTATAAAAATGTTTGGAAGAATGTTGAAAGTCCTTTAGAAATTCATTCAGATAAAAGAGGATCAATAGCAGATATATTTTATAATACTAAAATAGATCATGTTGCAATTATTAACTCTGAACCAAATGTAATAAGAGGGAATCATTATCATAAGGAAACCACACAACATATATTGATCACCAAAGGATCATTAGAATATTGGCATAAAAAAGTTGGTTCGGACGATGCTTCAGAAATGATAATTGCAAGCATAGGGGATTTGGTTTCAACACCACCTTTTGAAATACATGCCTTGAAAATTGGCTCAGAGGGAAATGAGTTTATCGTTTTTTCTGAGGGCACAAGAGGTGGCAAAGACTATGAGTCAGATACTTTTCGTGTAAACAGCATTATTAATGAGCTTTAAAATTATAGAAAAATTTGAAGATGAAGTCGCCAAATTTTTTGGCGCTCCTTATGCCGTAGCGGTTGACTGTTGTACTCATGGTTTGGAGTTATGCCTGAGAAAAAATAATATTAAGAAAATCTCAGTCCCGAAAAGAACTTATATATCAGTTCCCTTCCTTTCAAAGAAATTGAATATTAATCTTGAATGGAAAGAAGAGGAATGGCATGATTACTATTACCTCACAGATAATATAATTGATGCAGCAGTACTTTGGAAACCAAAAAGTTATATTCCAAATACTTATATGTGTGTTAGCTTTCAATACAGAAAACATTTAAGTTTAGGAAGAGGAGGAGTTATTCTTTTTGACAAAGAAGAAGACTATGAGTATCTAAAAAAAATGTCTTATGATGGGAGATTACCAGACTCACCTTGGATGGAACAAAACATCAAAACAATGGGATATCATTACTACATGACACCTGAAACAGCATCCTTAGGACTTAAAAAATTAAAAAATGCAATAGAAATTGAACCAAAAAAGTGGACTGCTAATGATTGGCCCGACCTTACAAGAATGGATGTTTTTTCAATAAAAAAATGATAAATAAAGCTGCTTTATTACCTTCTTATCCATCCCACAATGAGAATAGAATTTTAACAACTAATGGACAAAACGACTCTAACTTACCATTTGTTGAATTAAGAAAAACACTTTCCTTAGAAGGAATATCGCTTATAACACTAGATTTAGTAGATGATTACAGATCATTAGATCTAATAATTGTTTTAAGGCATGAAAGTAATTTTTCAATGTTACTAGATGTAATTAAGGTTAATAGAAAGATAAAAATTTTAAAAATAACTACTGAAGAAGTTTCTGTTGCACCTACACAGTCTAATAGTCTTTTAAATTTTGGAATTTTTGATTCAATTCTAACATGGAGAGATAATGAAATTGACAACAAATTATTTTTTAAATACTATTATCCAAATTCTAACAGATTTTATAATGTTGGATTAAAATCCAAAAGAAAGTTAGTTTGTTTAATTAATGCCTACAAAACAAACTATTTTAAAAGCAAATACAATATTTATAGTGAAAGATTCAAAGTGATTGAATTTTTTAGAAGTAATGATGATTTTAGCTTATTTGGGTATAATTGGGATAAATATGATTCTAAATTAAAAAACTACTTTGGTTCCGTGAGAGATAAAAATGAAATTTTTAAAAAACATGACTTCGCTTTCATTTTTGAAAATTCGAATAATGAAATGGGTGGAATATCAGAAAAAATATGGGATGCTTTTTCAGCTGGTTGCATACCAATATATTATGGTGCACCTAACATAGCTGATTATATTCCCTCGAATTGTTTTATTTGCTACAAGTCATTTGAAAATATTGAAAAACTTCATAATCACATTAGTTTAATGTCTAAAAAAGAAAAGGAAAAAATTCGAAATCAAATTGAGATTTTTATGAACTCTTCTGATTATTTAAAATTTACTTCGAAAGAATTCTCAAAAAATATTTTAAGTCATATTAAAAGACTTGCAAAAACAAAACCGATTAATAAGTCAATCTTTAAAATTAAAATTAATTTATTAAAAAATTTATTTCACGGGAGGATATCGTTATTAAAACATAAAAGATTTTACTTTAATTTTTTCACATCTAGATACTTTTAAATTGAATAGAAAAAAAGCTATCGGTATTCAAAGTAAACTTGATGTAATTCAACTGGTATTGAATATTATTATTGGAATAGTCTTAATTCCGTATTATTTAAATTTTATATCATTAGAACTTTATGGATTTTGGCTAGCCACATCCGGAGTTATTGTATTATTAGATCTTCTTGATTTAGGAATATCGACAGTCTTTGTTGAAAGAATAAGCAAGTTTTATAGTAAAAAAAGCCATAAAAATTTAATAGATTACTTTTATTCTGGAATATTCTTACATTTCATAATTGCACTTATAATCTTACTATTTGGTTTAGCATTAACCCCTTTTCTTAGTTTTTTTTTTGACCTAGGCTCCAATGAACATATAATAGAAAATTGTTTTAAAATAGCAGTACTAACTTCAAGCTTAAAACTCCTTAATAGCGGTTTATCCAACTTTGGTTCTTCAGTATTAATGCCATTAAATTATTCCCTTACTAGAATAGTTTCGTTAATTTTAAGTATAATTTTAGTAATAAACCTTCTTCAACTAAACTATGGTTTATTTAGTCTAGCATATGGATATTTGGCTCAACAATTATTTTCAATTATTTTTAACATTATTTTTTCATTAAAATTAATCATTAAAATTAATTCTAGTTTTTTAGGTAATATCAGGTATTATATTTTGAAAGACTTTATTTTAAGTCTTAAATATCTTTTTTTTGCTCGCTCTGCAGAGTCATTAATTAAGAATATTGAACCTGTTATTATTGGAAGCACAATTGGAGCAGAGACTACAGCAATTTATGTGTTTGGAAAAAAGATTTCAGATGTAATTTATCAATTTGTTAATATTTTTACAGGAGCTTCTTATGCAAGTCTTATTAATATTTTTCAATTAAACCGATCAGAACTTAAGGATATTAGAATTGAAAATCTAAGTAATTTTATTTTTTATTTAGCAGTCATTTTTTTAAGCTTTTTCATTTCGTTAAATAACGATTTTTTACATCTTTGGGTCGGCGAGGACTTTAAAATTCCTTTACTTCTTACTACTCTTTTTGCATTGTCATCACTATTAATGATTTGGATTCAATTTAGAACAGTTTTTCATTTTTCAAGAAATTTAATTAAACACGTATCACTAGTATTATTTTTGGAAGCAATCCTTAGATGTGTATTATTTTTTATTCTGATTAAAGAATTTAATATTTATGGGGCACCTGCGGCAATTATTATTTCAACGTCTTTAGGGATATTATTTTTAGATAAAAATTTTAAAATTGATAAGTTTCATTTAATTATATGTTTTTTATTCTTTTCAGCATCTATTTTCTTGGCTAATATAGATATGCACTTCTTGCCATTGATAAATATTTTAATTAAAGCTTCTGTTCTAACAATAGTATTATTAACAGGAACGGTTTTATCTAAAAAATTTAGATTAGATCTACTAAGCTTAATAAATTACATAAGGAAAAAGTAAAATTTTAACTACATGAAAAATTTGAATTTTCTTGTTAATTACATAAAGTATTATAGCCTTGATTGTTTTATGATCGCTTTTGGTTGAACCTTAGATTATAATTTTCATATTCTTACTCAATATACGTCTAGATCAAACTCAATAATTCTTTCTAAAATGAAAATCAAATACTATTTTACAAAAAATCAAAAACTATGAAAGCAGTTATACTAGCCGGTGGTCTCGGAACTAGACTATCAGAAGAAACATCGGTTAAACCAAAGCCAATGGTTGAAATAGGTGGTAAACCGATCTTATGGCACATAATGAAAATATATTCATATTATGGTATAAATGATTTTATAATTTGTTGTGGATATAAAGGATATATGATTAAGGAGTATTTTGCTAATTACTTTTTGCATCAATCTGACATTACTTTTGATATGAGTAAAAATAAGATTAAAATTCATCAAAAGCGTGCTGAACCATGGAAGGTCACCTTAATAGATACAGGAGAGAAAACTATGACTGGAGGTAGAATTAAAAGAATTAAGGGTTATATAGATGAAGGAGAAGATTTTTGTCTTACCTATGGAGATGGTTTGGCGAATATAGATATTGCAGAGTTGATTAAATTTCATAAGGGGCATAGAAAATTGGCAACTTTAAGCTCTGTATTACCGCCTGGGAGGTTTGGAGCTTTAGAAATTAAAGATTCGCAGATTACTAGCTTTTTTGAGAAGCCAAGTGGTGATGGTGCCTTTATAAATGGAGGGTTTTTTATTTTAAATTCAAAGGCTATAGATTATATAAAAGGAGATACAACAGTTTGGGAACAGGAGCCGTTAAATAATTTAGCAAACAGTGGTGAGTTAATGTCTTTTAAGCATGAAGATTTTTGGCAGCCTATGGACACACTAAGAGATAAATATTATCTAGAAGAGCTTTGGGAATCAAATAAAGCACCTTGGAAATTATGGAGTTGAAACAAGCATTAAATTATTATGAAGGTAAAAGAGTTTTTATTACTGGACATACTGGTTTTAAAGGCTCTTGGTTATCATACCTTTTAGACTCTGTGGGAGCCATTGTTACAGGTTATTCCTTAAAACCTACCACTGAGCTTTCACTTTTCAATTCTTTAGCTTTTTCTAATAGTTTTAATTCAATTATTGCTGACATTAGGAATAAAAAAACTTTTAAAAAGGCAATTCAAAATTTCAACCCAGAATTTATTTTTCATTTGGCAGCTCAACCACTTGTTCTAGAATCGTATGTCAGCCCAAAAGATACTTTTGATATTAATTTTACGGGAACCTTAAATTTATTAGAGATAGTAAAAGAGCTTAATTTTCCAGTTCAGGTTGTGTTTATTACTACAGATAAAGTATATGAGAATTTAGAATTAGGAGTGCCATTTCAAGAAACTGATAAACTAGGAGGCAAAGACCCCTACAGTGCCAGTAAAGCCGCTTCAGAGATACTAATTTCTTCTTATAGCCAGTCTTTTTTTAGAGAATTAAACATTAATATAGCAACAGCAAGAGCTGGTAATGTTATTGGTGGTGGCGATTGGTCAAAAAATAGATTAATTCCAGATATTATAAAATCTAAACAACAAAATAAACCTCTGTACATTAGAAGCCCAAAGGCTATAAGACCTTGGCAACACGTATTAGAACCTATATTTGGATATTTAATGTTAGGAATTGGCCTATTTGAAAACCCAAAAAAGTTTTCTTGTTCTTGGAATTTTGGACCTGAGATCCAAGATGTTAAAACCGTAGAAGAAATTATAAATATTGGTAAAAAAGCAGGAATTGTAGGCGAGGTAGTTTATGAGAAAAGTTTACTTATTGAAGCACAAAGATTAAAACTAAATATTACAAAATCAAAAGAAGAATTAGGTTTTAAACCGATCTGGAAAGCAGAAAAGTCCATTGAGATTACATTTGAATGGTATAAGGCATATTACTTACAAAGTTTAACAGCAAATGAGTTAATTAATAAAGATCTTCTTAACTACTTAAATTAGATATAATGATTAAAAATATAAATCAAACATTAAAAGAATCCCTTAGGCCAATAATTGACAAAAATATTTCAAAAAAAATAATTCCAGGTTTAGACTACATATCCGTTACAGGAAAAGTTATAGATCATAATGATATTTTAGCAGGAGTAGACGCTACTTTAGATGGTTGGCTAACCACAGGAAGATATGCAAAAGAATTTGAATCCAATTTAGCTACCTATATTGGGGCTAAATCTTCTTTGTTAGTTAACTCGGGTTCCTCTGCAAACCTGGTAGCCTTTTATGCATTAACATCTCCCTCTTTGCGTTCAAGGGCAATAAAAAAGGGTGATGAAGTAATAACAGTTGCCGCAGGTTTTCCAACTACTATAAATCCATTAATTCAATTTGGCTGTATTCCTGTATTTGTAGATATAGATATTCCTACTTATAATATTGATGCAACTAAAATAGAAGCTGCAATTTCTTCAAAGACTAAAGCAATTATGATTGCTCACGCCTTAGGAAACCCTTTTAATTTAGATGTAATATGTGCACTAGCAAAGAAGTATAATTTATGGTTAATAGAAGATGACTGCGACTCATTAGGAGCAACCTATAATGATAAAAAGACAGGTTCTTTTGGAGATTTAGCAACTTTATCTTTTTATCCAGCTCATCATATAACTATGGGAGAGGGAGGAGCAGTATTAGTAAATAACAGAAGACTACAAACACCCGCTTTGAGTTTTAGAGATTGGGGTCGTGATTGTTATTGTGAAACAGGATGTGACAATACATGTAACAAAAGATTTGGTTGGAAATCAGGAGATTTGCCAGAGGGGTATGATCATAAATACATATATTCCCATATTGGGTTTAATTTAAAAGTAACAGATTCACAGGCAGCTATAGGTTTGAGTCAATTAACAAAAGCTGATTCCTTTATTGCTAAGCGTCGTGAAAACCATAAGTTATTATATGATTTATTTAAACCTTTAGAAGAACATTTTATTTTACCAGAAGCAACTAAAAATTCTAACCCAAGTTGGTTTGGGTTTATGCTAACTATAAGGGATCCTAAAAAAATAAATAGAAATAAGCTTGTACAATATTTAGAAAACAACAAAATAGGAACTAGACTTTTTTTTGGAGGCAATATGATAAAGCAGCCTGCCTACATTAATATTGAAAAAAGAATTGTAGGGACTTTAGATAATTCAGATAAAGCGATGAATGATTCTTTTTGGCTTGGTGTTTGGCCAGGTCTATCTGAAAAACACTTAATTTATATAGTCGATAAAGTAATTTTATTTTTACAAAATGAAATTAATTAAAACAAAGATAAAAGGAGCGTTTATTGTTTTAGATCAATTTAAAGAAGATTCAAGAGGGGCTTTTTGTAAATTTTATAATGATGAAAAATTTAAATTGAAAAATTTAAATTTTCAATCAAAAGAAATATACTATAATATTTCTAACAAAAACGTAATTAGAGGAATGCACTTTCAAATTCCTCCGTATCATCACTCAAAATTAATAAAATGTATTTATGGAGAAATATTAGATGTTATTTTAGATATTAGAAAAGAATCCTCAACATATTTGAAGTACGATACAATTAATTTAAAAGAAAATGATGGCAAATCCATTTATTTACCAAGTGGTGTTGCTCATGGATTCTTAAGTCTTAAAGAAAAGACTATGGTGCTTTATAACGTATCATCTATCTATAGCCCAGATCATGACAAAGGGATACTTTGGAATAGCTTTGGATTTAAATGGCCCTGTAGCTCTCCAATTATTTCTAAAAGAGATCAAAATTTTGATAGGATTAATCTTTTTAAAACCCCTTTTTTATGAAATTGTTTGTTACCGGTGCTACAGGGTTTATTGGCCAAAATTTTATTATAGAAGCATTAGAATCTGGACACCAAGTTTATGCATTAATAAGAGAGAGTTCTGCTCAATTTAAATTTAATTTAAACCCAAATTTAAATTGGATAATAGGAGAGTTAGATGGTGATTATAAAAATGTTTTTACGCAATGTGACGTTTTAGTTCATTTGGCATCACATGGAGTTAGCCCTCAGCCGGGCAATTGGGTTGATTGTATAGAAATTAACGTAAAAAAAAGCACACAGTTAATTCTAAATTCGATTAACTCAGGGATTACTAATTTTTTAGTTTCTGGCACATTTGCAGAATACGGAGAATACGGAACTAAATATGAATATATCCCTGCGGATTCTTTATTGAAACCTTTAGGACCTTACGCAACATCTAAAGCAATGTTTCATCAAATTTGCATGCAATTATGTGAAGAAAAAAAAATTAAAATTATATATACAAGGCTTTTTTCAGTTTATGGAGAGGGTCAAAATAAAAATAATTTATGGCCCTCTTTAAAATATGCTGCTCTAAATAATTTAGATTTTCAAATGACGAAAGGAGAACAAATAAGAGATTTTATTTCTGTTGATAATGTTTGTGTGAATTTTTTAAAGCTTATTGAAAAATTCAGTGCAATTGATTACGGAAATCAAATAACTATAAATATTGGATCTGGAATATCAAAAAGTGTAGCTGAATTCTCAAGATATTGGTGGAATAAATTTGGATCAAAGGCGCAACTTTTAATAGGATCTAAGCCTTACAGAAAAAATGAAATAATGAGATACGTCCCTAAAATAGATAATGACTTTATAAACTTATTATAAGAAAAACATATTAAAGCCTTGAATTGGTTTAATAAAAAAAACAATTGATAAATCTTTTAATATAAAAAATATGCAATTCAAAAAAACATTTTCTAAATCTAATCTAATTAAAATTGGATAATAAAGTTATTTTAATCACTGGTGCTGCCGGTTTTATTGGCTATCATTTAGTAAAAAAACTAATAGCTGAAGAAGTTTTAGTTGTTGGTTTAGATAATTTAAACGATTATTATTCAGTAGAATTAAAGAAAGCTAGATTAATAGATCTTGGCATTACAATCGATCCCACTAAGCCCGAAGATTTTAAATTTGAATCAAATAATTTTATTTTTTATAAAGCCGACTTATTAAACAAAGAACTTCTTGAAAAAATAATTGTAAATAATAATATATCAATTGTTTGTAATCTAGCTGCCCAAGCAGGAGTTAGGTATTCTTTTATAAATCCAAGGACTTATGTTAATTCAAATATTATTGGTTTTCATAACCTTTTAGAGGTGTCAAAAGGGAAAGTGGATAAGTTTATTTATGCTTCAAGCTCTTCTGTGTATGGGGACAATTTAGATCTTCCATTTAAAGAAAATCAGAATACTGATTCACCTTTATCTATATATGCTGCCACAAAAAAAATAAATGAAGTGTTAGCACACTCATATTCTTCAATGTATAAAATGGAAACGATTGGACTTCGATTTTTTACAGTCTACGGACCTTGGGGAAGGCCGGATATGTCCTATTTTAAATTTTTAGATCTTCACTTTGAAAACAAGGAAATTGAAGTACATAATAATGGTCAAATGTTAAGGGATTTTACTTTTATAGAAACCATAATTAAAGGGTTAATGTTGATAATTTTCAATTCTTCTAAAAAAGATAATTCATTGTATAGAATTTACAATATGGGTAGTGATAATCCTATAAATCTATTGGATTTTATAAATACTCTAGGGAAGGTTTCAAAAATAAAATTCAATTTAAATTTATGTAATATAAAGCCTGGAGAATCAAAATCTACTCACGCTGATATTACAAAATTAAAAGAAGATTATGGATTTACAAATAATTCTAATTTAGAAGAAGGGTTGCGAAAATTTTATAAATGGTATATAAATTATAAAACCTAAACTATATGAAAAATATATCAAAAAAAATCACCGTTGTAGTTAGTACTTGCGACTCATATAGTGTTTTATGGGATCATTTTTCAAAATGTTTTGATAAATACTGGGAAACAGAATGTGATGTTATTTTTGTTTCTGAAACAAAGTCACATCCATTGTATAAGACTATTACTCCTGGAAATCTTCCATGGGGTGAAAGAAATAGGATGGCAATAATGGATCTAAAAACCGAATATATTTTTTGGATACTTGAAGATTATTTTTTATCTAGACCAATAAAGGAAGAGGATATTATTAGATATATAAAAGATTTTGAAAAATTAGAGATGGAAAGGCTTCAGATTGGACCGAAGGGACCCAACATACATATTGAGTCTTATTTAAATCAAAGTATAAATCAAAGACCAAAATTTCAATATGAAAAAACTTTAAGCTCAGAAAAATATTCAGTTTGTTTGCAACCATCAATATGGAGAAAAGATTATATTTTAAATATTCTTGACAAACAATATACACCTTGGGAATTTGAATTGATTGGAAGTTTAAAGAATAATAGTGATAAAATATATTATGATAAATCAGTTAAAAACCACTTATTTTTTAATGCAGTTAGAAAAAAACATGTAAGAAATTTATCATGGGCAATTGCTAAAATTGATCAAGTACTTGAAAAAGTATTTTATGACAAACTTCCATTTAAATACAGTAAAGGATTAAGTTCATTTTTGAGACATGAGAAAATTGATTAAATCTTCTTTGCTATTATGTGATATCCATAACAAAGGGAATTGAGGTAAGAAGCATTTTTGTTTCTAGAACAATAAAACATCAATGCGTAAAGATTAAATAATAATAAATATAAAAATGAAAAAATTATTAAGGATTATTTTAGGGGACAAGTATCCAAATTTTGTTAAAATATTTTGGAGATTAAATGCAATTATTTACCCTTTAATTTTCAAAAAAAAGGGAACTCTAGTTTATGCTGGAATTAATGTAGGTGATTCATTCCAAAAAACATTTTTTAAATATAAAACTGTTTATGGATTTGAACCCAATCCAGTAAATTACAAAAAGTTAAATCTTTTTAATAAATACAAGGGTGTCAAAATATATAATTGTGCTCTGTCAGACAAAGAAGGGAAAATGAGTTTTTTTTTACCCGACAACGCTAACAATGTTAGCGCAAGTCTTTCAGAATTTTCAGAGGATAACCCTCTAAAATCTAAAAGAACAATTGAAGTTAAAGTCATTAATTTATTAGATTTTTTAAAAAAACAAAAAGTTGATTATATTGATTTTTATTTATCTGACATTGAAGGATACGATTTTATAGTTTTAACTATAATTAAGGAATATATAGATTATAAGAAAATAAAAGTAATTCAGGTAGAAGCCCTAAATAATGACACTTTAAATACTTTTAAAAACATTTCGAATTATGAATATGAGTTTGATGAACTTTTAAAAGAAAATTACAATAAAACTGGAAGAGGATCTGGAGATGTTAAAGCAGGAGAGAATTTTTCAGGTGCTTCAGGAATAACTCTTGATCTATTATATGAATTGAAAAATTAAAACGCAAATAAAAATTTTTTCAAATATATTTACACTTTAAGACCAATATGCTAGGGCAAATAATAATAATATTGAAATCTTAAATAGAGCTATTTAATAATGAATCAATTTTGGACAATTTCTAAAATTGATCAAGTACTTAAAAAGTGTTTTACGACAAACTTCCATTTAAATACAGTAAAGGATTAAATTCATTTTTGAGACATGAGAAAATTGATTAAATCTTCTCTGCTATTATGTGATATCCATAACAAAGGGAATTGAGGGAAGAAGCATTTTCATTTTTAGAATAATAAAATATGAAAGCGGGAAGTAATAATATTTTAGACAGAAAAGAATGTGAAAGCATAGTCCTCAAAAGTTCAGTTGAAACCCATCGATAGTGATCTCCAACCTGATCAATGGAAATTATTTTAAACCCATTTTCCACCAAAATTTTTTCATACCATCTGTCACTAAAACCAGAATAAAAATAATAAGGATCCATATGCCTCAAAGAATTACTTGGAGCGGTTAAAATTAATTTACCTCCTGATTTTAAAACACGACTAAATTCTTTTACAGTCTCAATTGGATAGGGGATGTGTTCGAAAACTTCAGTACATAATATATTGTCAAAGGCATTCTCTTTCACCTTGATATCCCATATATTTCCTTGATAGTCAAGGGACCCATATTCATATTGACTAGTAGTGTTAAAGGCCTCTTTTTCATCTCCAGTATATTTCCCAAAATCTTGAGCCTTATAATTCAAATGGGCACAATATTTTTTATAAATTTGAGATCCACAACCCGCATCTAATAATATAGAATCTTTAGATAATTCGGCGAGTTTCCTTTTAACAAACTCTTCTCTTTCGAATACGGGGTTTAGGTTTTTTCTGATTTTATCAAAAAAAGTAATTTTACTTAAAATATGCATTGTATTTTATAATATTTAAAGTAAAGATAAAACATTCTAGAGCTTTTTTAAATTAAAAACCAATCCTTTTAATAAATGAAATAATTAAAACTAGTATAATATTTTAATACATTTACATAAGCAGATTCAAAGATATAGCTCAATCAAATATTTAAAACACATGATTTATACCATAACAAAAAAGATAAAGATTATTTATCATAAACTTTCAAACAATTGGAGTTCTGATGTGTTTTCTTCAAAAATTCTCGATTTTCAAAACAAGTCAAAATTTATTCAGTTTTTAAGGGTTGAGCTCTCCAAAATTAAAAATTCAGACTCTTTTGAAGATCAAATAAAAAAAAACGTTTTAAGATCAATTGGAAAATATTCAGAAGATCTTATTCATCTTGGATTTTTGATTTTTGAAGAAACTTCTATTAAACTTTATAAAACAAAAAAATATATTCCTAGTTATTTTTCGAGTCCATATCTAATGATTCATTTACCTGACGACAAATCAGAGGAAGGTACAATGCACTCTGATTATGAATACACTAAAGATGGATTTGTCACTTGTTGGACTCCTCTTGAAACATATAATTTTCCTGCATTATTAACTTTAGGAAAATTAGGTCAAATCATTTCTGCTTTTCCAAGAACAAATAATTTAATATCCTTTTTCAAAGAAAAGGAAATATCTAAAAAAGCAATAATTGGTGAGGTTAAATTTTGGTCAGAATGTTTTATGCATAAAGGGAATAGGAATTCAACAAAGACTTCTTCTTTTGTTTTGGTAACAAAGCTTTCAAAAGAACCACTCCAGATAGGGAGTTACAAAATATCACAAGGGAAACTTGATAAAGCATTATACCAAAAAAACATCATAAACTTAACTGAAATAGATCATAAAGAAATTTATCAGATAGCTTTTGATTTAGTAAAACAAGTAAACGAGATTAATAACAGCAAAAATTATTTCTCAATTATTTCAATAATTGAGAAACTAAAAAAACAATATAATTCTAATTATATAAAGATTATATCGTTTTTTTTAAGTGTCCAAGCCCAAAGATTATGGATGAGGCCAAACTATTTTGAAACTTTAAAAGACCTCAAAATATCTAATCCATACAGACTTTGGATTGTTTTAGATCTATTATCAATAATTTTGGGATTTGAAAACACATCAAGTATTCAAAGACTTAAGGGTAAAAGCGTTAAATTTATTCCTAATACATTAATGCAATATGCAGAAAAATGTGTCGATTCTTTTGAGATTGAAAAAACTTATCTAACTCTTTGGAACCAATTCATTAATAAAAGAAAAATACATTAAACCTTCTGTTAAGATAATTTATGAAATGAAAAAATCAGGACTGTACTTTTAATAAAAAATTGATTTTTTAAAAAAAGCAATAGAAAAACATATTATATATTAAAAGAAAAATTTCAAAGAATACGATATAAATTCTAAATTTGATTTATGTCTGAAAATTTAAAATAATGGAAGTGTATTCAGCCACAAACATGTATCTAATAGTAATTAGTTACTTCATAAAATATTATCTTAATAACCGTATATTTTCGTCTAATATTAGCGTGTTGCAATGAAAAATAAACCTATTTTTTTTTCTGTAATAATGTCTGTATATAATGATGAAAAACATCTGTCTGAATCTATATCTTCAATAATAAATCAAACATTTAAAAATATAGAATTTATAATAGTTGATGATGCCTCTACAGATGGCACAAAAAAAATAATTGAAAAATTCTCTAAAAAAGACAAAAGAATAAAGGGATTCTTTAATAAGAATAACAAAGGCTTAACTAAAAATTTGAATTTTGGCTTATCTAAAGCTTTGGGGACATGGATTGTAAGACAAGATTCAGATGATATAAGCACAAAAGATCGTCTTCAAAAAGCATACAATTTAATTAAAGAAAAAGAATTTGATTTTTATAGTACTCCTGTTAAATTGATAGGAGGTGAAGGCTCTAAAATAATCCCAAAGTATATAACGAGAAATTTTTTTAACGTTAAATTTTTAGACTTTAAAAACTGTTTAATTCACGGAACTTTAATTATTAAAAATTCAATTATTCAAGAAATTAAATATGATGAATCCTATAAGTATTCCCAAGATTTTAAATTATATCACGATTTATTGAATAGAGATTATAAAATATATTACGATAAATATTCTTTTACATATTTACTAAGAATCCATGAAAATCAAACCTCTGTGATTAAAAAGCATGAACAATTCGAATATTTTAACAATATTTTAGCTTCTAACGGATTAAAAAAACAAAATCTTAAATTTTGGAATAAACTAATAAACCAAATATTTGAATTAAAAATTATAATCAATGATCTTATTAGACGCAGTCTACGTTCATAATTACGGGGGTAAATCTATTTTGGATTTATTGATTAGATTTTTAAAAGATAAAAATTTAATTGATTCATTTTATTTTCTATTAGATAGTAGATATAAAAATAGCTTCGAATTAGGAAGTAAGTTTAAATATGTAAATGGTAGTGAAAAAGGGAGATGGGCATTTTATAAAAAAAATAAATCACATTTTTCAAGTATTTTATGTCTTGCAAATGTTCCTCCACCTATTAAAATAAAATCACCTGTATTAATATATTTTCATAATGATTTATTAATCAATTATAATGAAGCCAATTTAAGCTTAAAATCAAAACTCCTTTTTTTCCTAAAGTTCAGTTATATTAAACATAAATCTCAAGAAACATATTATTGGTCTGTTCAGACTGATATAATGAAAAAGAAAATATTTGATAAGGGCTTTATTAAAGAAGACAAAATCAAAATTTTTCCAATTTATGAGGATAATATATCTACTCCTACTAAAAAAGAGAAGAACACATTTATATATGTTTCAAATTCCATGCCCCATAAAAACATAAAAAATCTAATTTTAGCATTTGTTAATCTATCTCAAAAAATAAATTATGAAATACAATTAAATTTAACATCTTTAAAAAAGGATTTTATAGGCATTGATCTTGAAAGACAAAAAAATTTGAAAATATTTTGGCATGGTGAAATCGAAAAAAATAAACTCGAAACGATTTATAAAAGATGTGAATTTTTGATCTACCCTTCGTTAAAGGAAAGTTTTGGATTACCGCTAATAGAGGCAATTCAACATAACTGTAAAATTCTTGCCTCTGATTTGCCTTATGTCCACGAAATTATTGAACCTAGTCTAGTCTTTAACCCAAATTCTTATAAAGACATTTCAAAAGCTATAAATTTGGCTTTGAACTCAGAAAAACTGAAGGAAAGTAAAATAAAAATAAAGAATACACTTCCAGAAATGATTGATTATTTAATTTTAAAAACAAAAAAAAATAACAAATAACAAATTGAAAAAGAAAGCACTTATAACAGGGATAACTGGACAAGATGGAGCTTATCTATCTGAGTTTTTATTAGAAAAAGGGTATGAAGTCCATGGTTTAAAAAGAAGAACCTCAAGATTTATAACTGATAGGATTGATCATTTAATCAAAAAACATCAAGATCAAGATAAAAACTTAATATTGCATTATGGAGACTTAACAGACAGTTTGAATTTGGTAAGTGTTATAAGTAAAATTCAACCTGATGAAATTTATAACCTTGGGGCAATGAGTCATGTCCATGTAAGTTTTGAGAGTCCAGAATATACAGCTAATGTTGATGGTTTAGGTACCTTAAGGCTTTTAGAGTCTATAAGAATACTTAAAATGGGAGACAAAGTTAAATTTTATCAAGCCTCAACCTCTGAACTATACGGTAAAGTTTTAGAAACTCCTCAAACTGAGAGCACTCCATTTAATCCTCAGTCACCCTATGCAATTGCTAAGCTGTTTTCATACTATACAACTGTGAATTATCGTGAAGCCTATAATATTTTTGCTTCTAATGGTATTTTATTTAATCATGAATCACCTTTTAGAGGAGAAACCTTTGTGACTAGAAAAATTACAATAGCAGTTGCTAAAATCTTTCATGGATTAGAGAAAGTGATTTATTTAGGAAATTTAAATTCAACAAGAGATTGGGGACACGCAAAAGATTACGTAGAGGGCATGTGGAGAATATTGCAACACGAAAGACCGGATGACTTTGTTTTAGCAACAGGTGTTTCAAGCTCAGTAAGAGACTTTGTTACTTCAGTTTTTGAATGCATTGGAGTAACCATTGCGTTTAAAGGAAAAGATGTAAATGAAATAGGAATAGTTACCAAAAATTCTGAAAATGCAAAAGTGACTATTGGTCAAGAAATCATTAAAATTGATCCTAGATATTTTCGCCCGACAGAAGTAGAAAGCTTATTAGGTAATCCTAAAAAGGCTAAAGATCTTTTAGGATGGAAACCGAAATATACTTTGAAAAAGCTTACCAGAGAGATGATCGAAAGTGATATAAAACTTTTTAAACCAGATAAAAGTTGAATAAAGTATTAATTATTGGAGCTTCTGGTTTTTTAGGAAGTTATTGTTTTAATAAATTTTCAGAAGACAATCAACTTGAGGTAGAGGGAACACGTAATAGTGGTTTAAATAAAAACCTATCAAAAATTGATTATACCGATAGTTTTGCTTTTTCAGATTTTATTAACAAGAGTAGGCCTAATTATATTGTTTGGTGTGCGGGCTTGAAAAAGTTGTCATTAACAGAAAAAGATTTGGAACTAGCTCGTAAACAAAACTTTTATCCAATTAAAACTATTGTGAATTATCAGAAGGATCATAAGGATGTTTTTTTAATTTTCATTTCAACAGACTATGTTTTTAATGGATTAAAAGGAAATTACAAAACATTAGACACTGTCAATCCATCTACAAACTATGGAAAGTCAAAAGTTTTAGCAGAAAATTATATAATTGAAAAAAGCCCAAAGTATTCAATTTTAAGAGCAGGGGCGATAATAGGACCAGGATCTGTTTTTTTAAATTGGTTAGTCGATAAAATAAAATCAAATGAAACTATTGAGCTTTATGACAATTTTTTCACACCAACACCAATTAAAAACATTTTTAAAGCAATTAAGATTATAATAAATTTCTCTAAAAACGGAATTTATCATGTTTCAGGAAAACAAAAATTAAGCAGGTATGAGTTTGGTATTTTAGTTAAAAAACATTTTAAATCTTCAAGCTCAGAATTGATTGAAGTAAAAAGTAGCAACAATGATTTGAACTTGCTTAAAGATTTATCTTTAATTAATTCTAAAGAATTCGAAAAATTTGAATCAATTGAAAAATATATTTCTAAAGCTTTAAAACATGATTAAATTTTATAAAAACTATTTTGTCAATGAGGATGAAAGAGGCAGGTTTGTAGGACTTATAAATGATAAAAATTGGCAAGAAATAAATTATTTTCATACC
>Ga0115003_10001990_pt1 | contig 17331 bp, 16 predicted proteins | sample ArcticOcean_MG_C_7_FD_88736 | JGI IMG/M metagenome (GOLD analysis project Ga0115003, IMG submission 88736) | Marine microbial communities from western Arctic Ocean - ArcticOcean_MG_CB11_88 | ecosystem: Environmental > Aquatic > Marine > Oceanic | place: Arctic Ocean: Canada Basin | collected... | reverse complement strand
TTTTTTAGCTAACTTTTCAATAGCTTCAATAATTGGTACAAAATTTTCGTGCCCAAACTTAACTGCTTCTAACATTACTTTTTCTGTTAGTCCCGAAGTTTCTGACTCAACCATAAGAACTGCATCTTTTGTTCCAGCAACTACTAGATCTAATTCTGATTCTTTTAATTCTTCTGGTGATGGATTTAATATATATTTGCCGTCTTTAAATCCAACTCTGCTAGCAGCTATTGGGCCGCCGAAAGGCAAACCAGAAATAGCCAATGATGCTGAACATGCAATAATTGAAAGCACATCAGCTTGATTTTCTCCATCATAAGATAAAACTGTCGGCAACAACTGAACTTCATTCATAAAGCTAGAAGGAAACAAAGGACGTATTGGTCTATCTATTAATCTTGAAATTAGTTGTTCAGATTCTGTTGGTCTAGCTTCTCTTTTAAAATAACCACCTGGAATTTTTCCCGCAGCATAATATTTTTCTTGGTAATTAACAGATAATGGAAAGAAATCTTGTCCATCTCTAAGTTTTTTTGCTCCAACAACGGTTGCAATTACAACTGTTTCACCGCAAGTAGCGATAATTGCTCCATCGGCTTGTCTTGCAATTTTTCCTGTTTCGAGTTTAATTTTTTTTCCATTAATTTCTATTTCTTCTTTGTGAATTTTGAACATTATTTCCTTAAATTTAATTGTTTTAAAATGTTAGCGTACGATTCTTTATTTGTTCTTTTTAAATAACTTAGTAGTTTTTTTCTTTTATTTACAGATTTTGTTAACCCCACTGTAGAATGTTTGTCTTTTTTTGCTTTTTTAAAATGCTCTGCTAATCTTGTAATCTTATCTGTTAATAATCCAATTTGAACTTCAGATGATCCAACATCTTTGTCATGAATTGATAATGAATTAATTGTATCTTTTTTTTTCTGTTTCATTTTCTTTATTCTTTTTAATTAATCTTTCAATTTTCTCAGCATATTCAAAGGAATTATCTTCTACAAATGCTAATTTAGGAAGAAACTTAATATCAAGCTTTTTTGATAGTGCTCTTCTAACAAGATGAGAGTACTCCGTCAAGACACTTACAGTTTCACTTGTCTTTATACCGCCTAGTGGTATGACGTAAGCTCTTGCTGTTTTTAAATCAGGGGTCATTTTTACTTCAGTTACTGTTATAACTCTAGTATCAATTAATGGAATTTTAGCTTCATTTCTAATAAAAATTTCACCTAAATTTTGCTTTATCAACTCCCCCACTCTAAGTTGTCTTTGGCTATATTCTGGATGTCGGTTTGCTTTTTTCATTATATTGTTCGCTCAATCTTTACAGATTCGTAAGCTTCGATTATATCTTTTTCTTTAAAATCGATAAAGTCTTTAAGACTAATTCCGCATTCAAGACCTGATTTAACTTCTTTGGCTTGATTTTTTTCTCTAAATATACTTATTATTTCACCGTTATAAACTACAACGCCATCCCTAATAATTCTTGCTTTTGATTTATTTTTTATTTCTCCGTCTATTACTTTAGATCCGGCAATTTTTCCTGCATTTGATACTTTAAATACCTTTTGTATTTCTGCTGAGCCTATTATTGTTTCTTTGATATCTGGCTCTAACAGACCTGACAATCCCTTTTCAATAAATTCGAGTGCCTCATAAATAATATTAAAATATTTAATTTCAATTTTTTGTTCTTCTGCTAATTTTTTTGCTTCTTTATTTGGTTTTATATTAAATCCAATTAATAATGCGTCGGAGGCCTTAGCAAGAGAAACGTCGCTTTCATTAATCATTCCAATATCAGATAAAATAATTTTAGCTTTAACTTCATCGTGTTTAATATTATTAATAGCCATCTTTAGTGCTTCACTCGAACCTTGCACATCAGATTTAATGATAATATTTAACTCTTCTTTTTCATCCTTACTGTCAAATAAGTTAGTTTTGTCTTTTGCTATGAGCACGTTACTGTTCCCGGAAGAATTATTTTTTCTAAAATTTGAAATTTCTTTAGCTTTTTCTTCACTTTCAGTAACTAGAAATTCTGCTCCTGCAAAAGCAGAGTCGTTCATGCCCAATATTTCTACTGGCATGGATGGACTAGCCTCATTAATAATTTTACCGTTATGATCAATCATAGCTCTAATTTTTCCCCAAGTATTCCCACAAACAAAATGATTTCCCCTCTTCAATAAACCGTTAGAAATTAATATTGTAGATACCGGTCCTTTGCCTTTGTCTATTTTTGATTCTATTACAACACCAGACGCTGGTCCAGAAATTGAAGCTTTTAAGTCTAAAATTTCAGACTGGAGAAGTATGCATTCTTTTAGTTTATCTAAATTTTGTTTTTTAACTGCGGATACTTCTACAATTAAAGTATCTCCACTCAAATCTTCTGCAATTAGTTCATGCTGCATCAATTCATTTTTTATTTTACTAATATTTTTATCTGGCAGATCACATTTATTAATTGCTACAATGATTGGAACTTTTGCAGCTTTAGAGTGTTGAATTGCTTCTACAGTCTGAGGCTTAACACCGTCATCTGCAGCAACTACCAGAACAACTATATCAGTAACTTTTGATCCTCTGGCTCTCATCTCAGTAAAGGCTGCGTGACCAGGGGTGTCTATAAAAGTAATTGTTTTATTTTTTTCGGTTGTAACTTGATATGCTCCAATGTGTTGAGTTATGCCTCCATGTTCTCCTGAAACAACATTTGCATCTCTAAGTGCATCGAGTAATGAGGTTTTTCCATGATCTACATGTCCCATAATTGTTACAATAGGAGGTCTTTTTTTTAAGTTGTCTCCTTTTAATTGAGTTTTTTTAATAATTTCTACGCTTGGAGCCACTTCAACAACTGATTTATGACCAAACTCTTTTACTATGTAATCCGCTGTATCTTTATCAATTACATGGTTAATTGTAGCAACAACTTTCATATTAAGTAAAAACTTAATCACGTCATTTGATCTTTCGGCCATTCTATTAGATAGTTCTTGGATAGAAATTTGTTCAGGAATATTAACTTCTCTGATAACTTTTTTAAATTCCCTTTTATCGTCACTTCCTGAATTGGTTTTTTTATCCTTAAGCCTAGCTCTTTTTACAGAAGCTAAACTTCTTTGTTTTATTTCTATTTCCTCAACATTCATGGCTCTAGCAACTGTAAGCTTTAAATCTTTTCTATCTATTGGTCCTTTTAGCTTCAGTTTACTTTTAGTGGGTGCCTTGTCATCTTTTTTTATAAATGCCTTTGTTGCTTGTTGCTCAACAAATTTTCTAGCAAAATTTTTTTTTGGATCTGGTTTTTTAAAAGTAGAAGGTTGTTTGCTTGAGCTTTTAGAGTCTTTAAAACTTTTAAAAGGTTTTTTTTTTTCAACAGAGAATGATTTTTTTCCTGTTTTATTTAAAGAAGATATGTCAATTTTCTTAGTTAAAGTAGTAGATATTGTTAATGTCTTTTTTTTTTCTTTGTTATCATTCATAATTATTTAAAAACTATTTCTCTAGCTGACATAATTAATTGATCAGCCTCTTCTCTCGATAAAGAAAACTCTTCAAGATATCCATCAATTCTAATTTTTTTTCCTTTAATTTCATCATAACCACCAATAAGCTCATCTGAAGATAGGTCAGCAAAGTCGGCTAGTTTTTTAATATTTCTTTGTCCCAATATAACTAACATCCCTTGCGTCATGCCTTTTAAATTTATCAAAGTTTCTTCGACACCAAGTTCTTTAAGTTTTGTTGAGACTTCTTCTTTCTCTTTAATTAAATTTTCTTTAGATCTGTTGATTAATTCAGTTGCCGTCTGCTCGTCGATACCTTCTATTTTTGTAATATCTTCAGGATCAGCTTGTGACAATTCTTCAGTGCCTTGAAACCCTTCTGAAACTAAAAGTTGACCAAGAGTCTCATCTACTTCAAGATTTTTTATTAAGCTTTCAGTTTTATCTTTAAATTCTTTTTGTCTTCTCTCTGAATCTTCTTTATCTGTAAGTATATCAATTTCATAATTAGTTAACTTAGATGCAAGTCTTACATTTTGTCCTCTACGACCGATTGCTTTACTTAAATTTTCTTCGCTTAGTATTACATCTATTCTTTTATTCTCTTGATCTATGAGTACTTTCTGAATTTCTGCTGGAGATAAAGACTCTGATATTAAGGTTGGAAGATCTTCCGTCCATTTAATTATGTCTATTTTTTCTCCGTGCAGTTCATTTACGATTGTTTGAACTCTACTTCCTCTCATACCTACACATGCTCCGACAGGATCAATTGAGCTATCTTTTGAACTGACGCAAATTTTTGCTCTACTTCCAGGGTCTCTGGCTACGGATTTAATTTCAATTACGCCTTCATATATTTCTGGAACTTCCAGAAAAAATAATTTAGCTAAAAATTGAGGGTGAGCTCTTGATAAAAATATCTGATGTCCTTTTAATTCTTTTTTAACTTCATAACAATATGCTTTAACTCTATCGCCTGTTTTCAATATTTCTCTAGGAATTAATTCATCTTTTTTAATTACACCTTCTGCCTTACCAAGATCCATAATCACATTACCGTATTCTAATCTTTTAATTATTCCACTAAGAATTTGTTCTTGTTTGTCTACAAAATCTTCATATTGCCTATTTTTTTCTGCTTCTCTAACTCTTTGGCTTATAACTTGTTTTGCACTTTGTGCTGCTATTCTTCCAAAATCTATTTGAGGTAATTCCTCATAAAGTTTGTCACCAACTTTTAGACTGTCGTTGTCTTTTTCAATTGATTGGGCGTCGATTAAGTTTATTTCTTTACTTAGATCTTCAGGATTTTCAACAATATCTAAAACTTTATTAATTTTTATTTCTCCGTTTTCCCTATTAATTGTAACTTCTATATTGTTATCGTTACCAAATTTAGTTAATGCTGCTTTTTGGATTGCACTTTCCATAGACTCAATTACTAATTCTTTATCTATAGATTTTTCATTAGCTACAGCTTCCACTATTCTTAATAATTCTAATTTATCTAGTCCTCTGTTTAACATTTTTCCTTTTTTATTTTTTCCAAAAAAAAATGGGCTAATGCCCATTATGTAAAATTACAAATTTTAGTATTATTATTAAATAATTAAACCTTTTTCAAGTTTACAATTTAAAAATATCTACTTTATCTGTTTTTTCCCATGAAAAGTGACCCGTATCTAATGGTTTTCTTCCAAAATGTCCATAAGCAGAAGTTGTTTCATATATGGGCTTATTTAACACGAGCAACTCCCTAATTCCCCTAGGAGATAAATCAAAATTTTGTTCAATTATTTTTTTTACACTGTCAGATTTTTCTACGTCTTTTTCCGAAAGTTTTAAATAAATTGACAACGGTTTTGAAACTCCAATAGCGTATGCCAATTGTATTAAACATTTATCTGATATGCCAGCCGCTACTATGTTTTTTGCTAAATATCTTGAAACATATGCTGCTGATCTATCTACTTTTGTAGGATCTTTTCCAGAAAATGCTCCTCCTCCATGTGGAGCTGCTCCTCCATAAGTGTCAACTATTATTTTTCTTCCAGTTAAACCTGTATCACCATCTGGACCACCAATAATAAACTGTCCGGTAGGGTTAATATAAATATCTTTTTCTTTAAGTTCTTTTAAAAATGACTCAGGTATCGATTTTTTTATGTAAGGATAAATTAATTCTTTAACTTTATCTTGATTCAGATCTTTAGAGTGTTGGGTTGAAATTACTATTGATGTCACTTTGGTGGGCTCATCATTTTCATAAAGCATTGTAACTTGGCTTTTTGAGTCAGGCTCTATTCCCTTAAGACTTCCTGCTTTTCTATCTTTAGCCATCATTCTTAAAATCTTGTGTGAAAAATGAATTGGCGCTGGCATCAATTCTTCTGTTTCAGAACATGCATACCCAAACATAATACCTTGATCTCCAGCTCCCTCGTCTTTGTCATCTTTTGAATCAACTCCCATTGCAATGTCGGATGATTGTGAATGTAAATAAGACTCAATTTTTGTTTGCTCTTTCCAGCTGAATCCATCTTGATCGTAACCTATATCTTTTATACAATCTCTAACTTTTTCAATAATTTCTTCATTTTTTATTTCTGGACCACGTACCTCTCCTGCTAAAATTACTTTATTTGTGGTTGTAAGTGTTTCACATGCTACCCGAGCAAAAGGTTCTTTTGCTAAGTAGCTATCAACTACCATATCTGAAATTCTATCACAGACCTTATCAGGGTGTCCCTCTGATACGGACTCACTTGTAAATAAATAGTTTTTATCAGTCATATAATTTATTTTTTAATGTAAAAAAGATAAGGATATATGTAAATAAAAGTACAAAAAATATCAAATCATTTTTATTTTTATTATTGTTATCAATTAATGGCACGTTAAGTTCTATATTTCCTGCTTCGTAAGGCTCTAATCTCTTAATAACTTTACCCTTATTGCTTATAAAAGCACTTACTCCTTGATTGGCAGATCTTGCTAGATAAGTGTCATTTTCTATGGACCTAAATATTGCTTTACTAAAATGTTGGTGAGGACCTATCGATCCACCAAACCATGCGTCTTCTGAAATATTTACTATTAAATTATTATGATTCAAGTTTTGTATTAATTCTGGAAAAATTATTTCATAACAAATTAATGGTAATATTCTTGCATTTTGTAACAACAAATTTTTTTGAGAAGAGCCTTTAGCAAAAGAACCGTGTCCTTGTGTAATTTTTTTTAATCCAAATTTATTAAGAAAAACTTCAAACGGCAAAAATTCTCCAAATGGAACAATTTTTTTTTTATTATATTTATATATTATTTCTAGATCACTATTTACTCCAACTAAACTATTAAATATAAGGCTGCCATCATCTGATTCTGTATTTATTCCAAAAATAATTACATGATTATCACTAAAACCCTTTTGAAAATTTTTTTTATATTTTTTTATCTCGGAAAAATTATATCCAGTAAAAATGCCTTCAGGCCATATAAACACCGTTTGTTTATCTGCGCTAGGCTCACTATATTTAATTAATTTATCTAACTGATTTTGTAGATCTTCATCAGAGAGATTGTATTTTAAATCAAAATTAGGAGCTATTATTTTTATATTAATTGAGTTTTCTTTTGTTAGTTGGGAATAACTATTTATATTTTCATTCTTATTAATTTCTAGAGACCCATAAATATAATTGGAAAAAAATAAAACAATCAAGATTAGCAATATTGTTAAGTTATGTTTCTTTTTAAAAATTGCTAACAAGGGAGTGCAGAAAATTGTAATACTTAAAAGATTAAATGCAAATAAGCCTATCGGATTTACCAATTGTAATACTTCAGTAAACCACGACCAACTATACCCCCATAGATTCCAAGGAAAACCTGTCAATATTTTACTTCTAACATAGTCCAAAAAAGAAAAGGCGCTACAAAAAAGTAATATTGAAATAAAATTATTTTTAATAAAAGGACCGGATATTAAGGTCGCTATGCCAAAAAATAACCCCAGGAATGAAGGGATAAAAATTAAAGATATAGGGATTAAAAACTTAAAATTAGGATCAAATGTTAAAGAATAGGAGATCCAATAAGTGTTTGATAAAAAAAAACCTATTCCAAATAAGTAACCTATTAGAAAAAAATTTTTTAAAAAGGGTTTTTTTCTGTAAACATTTTTTGATTTTTTTCTTACGTAAGATAAAATTAAAAATAAGCACGGAATTATTAAAAAATTAATAAATGTAAAATTATATGGCTGAAAGCTTAACACTGATAATAATCCCAAACTAAACGGAGCTAAATAAACCATTAAAATTGAATTATTTAATATCTTGTCAATATTCATTTAATTAATTGATTTATATATTTTTTTTTCAAAAATTTTCATCTTTATATGCTCTTTTTTTCTTTTATGTCTTCCACCTAACAAATGTACAAAACCATGTATCCATAATTCGTCTAATTTTTCTTTAACAGAATTATGCTTATTTATAGTTTTACTTAGGTTAATAATAATATCTCCTAAGTAAAAAAAATTTTTTTTTTTTAATAATTCTGATATTTCTTTTTTTTCATAAAAGGGAAAAGATAAAACATCCGTAGATTTATTATTTTTTCTGAATCTTTTATTTAGTTTTTTTATTTCTAGATTGTCAGAAAGAAGAATTGAAAACTCCAAGGCCTTATTTTTAAAAAATTTATTATTTTGATAAAGTTTTTTAATTTTTTTTTTTAAATATATCTCAGGTCTACCTACATATTTGCGCCAGTTTTTATTGCTAGTAATAACATTAACTTTTATCATCAGAATTATTTTTATAAGCCTGGATAATCTTTGATACCAATGGGTGTCTTACTACGTCTTTGTGATCAAACTCAATTATCTCAATTTCTTTAATATTAGTTAATATTTCTTTTGATTTTACTAGTCCTGAGTGAGATTTATTAATTAAATCAATTTGAGTTGGATCACCATTTACAACTAGTTTGGAATTTTCACCTATTCTAGTTAAAAACATTTTAATTTGCGTGGAAGTCGCATTCTGTGCTTCATCTAAAATCGCATAAGAGTTTTTTAATGTTCTTCCTCTCATGAATGCGAGTGGAGCAATTTCTATTTCTCCAGATTCTATTTTTTTTTGTATTGCTTCAAATCCAAATAAATCATAAAGGGCGTCGTAAAGAGGTCTTAAATAAGGATCGACTTTTTCTTTCATGTCTCCTGGAAGGAATCCTAATTTTTCTCCAGCCTCTACGGCGGGTCTAGATAATATTACTCGATCAACTTTCTTTTCCATCAGTTGTGTGATGGCAACGGACACAGCAAGGAAACTTTTTCCTGTACCCGCGGGTCCTAGAGCCATTATCACATCTTTTTCTTTTAATGCTTTAATATATTCTGTCTGTTTATCTGACCTTGCTATTACTGTTTTTTTTGGAGTTTTAATTAAGTGTTCCAAAGGCTGAACATTAGAATTTTTTCTTAAATTAGAATTTTTTTTCACTGATATAATTATATCATTTTTTTCAATTACATTTGTTAAAAGAAACTTGCTTATTAAAAATTTAATGCCATCACAAACCCTTAAAATGTTGTCTTTTTTACCTTTTACTGTAATAGAATTTCCTCTAAAGAATATAACTGTCTGCGTAAGTTTTTCTAGCTCTAATAAATTAACATTAAACTCGCCAACTATAGACACCAAGATATTGTTATCTAATATTTGAATATTTGCTGTTTCTTCATCAATTTTTTTGAATATATAATTTTGATTTATATTGCTAATTTTTGACATTCTTACGCTGCAGCATTCTTTAGCTTATCAATAGCTATGCTGCCAAATAATGTACTATGATTAAAATCTTTAATCTCAATATCTAAGGATTTTCCAGTTAAATCATTATTTGAACTAACTATTACTGAGTTTAAATATCGATCTCTCCCAAAATATTTGTCCTGATCTTTAAGCTTGTTTTCAAATAGCACGTTTTGAAATGTTCCAACTAGTGTTTTTCTATAATTTATCTTTATTTCATTAGAGATGTTTTGAAATTCTAAAAGTCTTTTCTTTGTTATTTCTTTGTCTATAGAGTTTAAATTGTATGCTGTGGTTCCAGGTCTTGCACTATATAAAAAAGAGTAAGAGTTTATAAATCCTACTTTTTTCATTAAGGAAATTGTTGCCTCAAAATCTTCTCTTGTTTCTCCTGGATAGCCAATTATAAAATCACTAGAAAACTTAATTTCTGATTTTATATTTTTTAATTTATCTATAATTTCTAAATATTCTTGAACATCATGCTTTCGATTCATTAATTTTAAAATTTTTGATGAACCGCTTTGAACGGGCAGGTGTAATATTGGCATTAATTTTTGAGAGATTTTATGTGCCTGATATAATTCAGGCGTCATATCTTTAGGATGAGAAGTTGTATATCTAATTCTTTCCAGCCCATTTAAATTTTCTAATTCATATATTAAATCTGCTAATTTATATTTTTCAGAATTATAAGCGTTAACATTTTGTCCTAGTAATGTGATTTCTTTAACTCCATTATCAATCAATTGTTTCGCTTCTGTTATTATTTCTTTAAAGGATCTAGAATGTTCAGGGCCTCTTGTGTAAGGAACAACGCAAAAGTGACAAAATTTATCACAACCTTCCTGAATAGTTAAGAAAGAGGAAATTTTAGAGTTAGTATTTTTAATTAAATTTATTTTATCAAATTTATCTATAACATCAAAATCGGTTTTATTTATTCTACTTTTGTTCATTTCAATTTTCTTTATAACTTCAGGTATTTGGTGGTATGATTGCGGTCCGATAACTCCATCAATATATTTTTCTCTTTTCAGCATTTCTTCACCTTCTGCTTGCGCAACGCAGCCTGTTATTATTAAAATAGGTTATTTTTTTTTTCTAAACTCTTTCTTTAATCTTCCAACATCATGATAGACTTTCTCTGTAGCCTTTTCTCTTATGTGGCATGTATTTAAAACATAACAGTCAGTATCAGAAATAGTTTCTGTTTTTTCATATCCTATGGTCTTTGCTATATCAAAAATACGATTACTATCATATTCATTCATTTGACAACCAAAAGTTTTAATAAATATTTTTTTTGTCAATTTATTTTTTTATTTTTGAACCATAAAGTTCTAATTTATGATCAACTAATTTGTACCCTAATTTTTGTGCAACTTTATTTTGAAGTGCCTCTATATCCTTATCTACAAACTCAATTATATCTCCACTATTAATGTCTATAAGATGATCGTGAGGTTCTTCTGTTGATGGCTCGTATCTTGACTTTCCTTCTTTAAAATCGTGTCTTTCTATTATTCCTGATTCTTCTAGAAGCTTTACAGTTCTGTATACAGTGGCAATGCTGATTTTTTGGTCAATTAAGCTAACTCTTTTATGAAGCTCATCAACATCTGGATGATCTTTTGCCCCAAATGTTAATTTTGAGTCAGACATTACTTTCGCGATTATTTTTCTTTGGTCTGTTAACCTGACCCCTTTTTCTTTACATTTTTTTTCTATATCGATCATAAAATTAATCTAACTTAACTTATATACACAGGTTTAATCAATTTATTTTCTAGTAAATTATTTTTAATTAATAATTCAATATTTTTAAGCTTGAATTCGACTAAATCAGCAGCATTATAACTAAAAAGACTACATTCTTTTGATATTTTAATCCCTTTTGCCACAGCAATTGAAATTCTAATGCTCGAAAAACTGCCAGGTCCAGCATTTACTAAAACAGAAAAATTTTTTCCTATATTAACATCTTTTAGTATTATAAAATTCAATATATTGTATGTAAGAGCCTCATAATTTTTTATATCACTAGTAAATTTTTTTATGAAAAAGTTATTTTTAATTTTTAAACCTATTGAGTCATTATCGCCTGTAATGTTCATTATTAAAAAATCATTAATCATTTTTACATTTATAGGTTTTTTTCTCTATACAAACAATTCTTATTCTCAAGATAAACTCTTTGATGACTATGGGATTATTACTCTTATGTATCATAGATTTGAAGAAAATAAATACCCATCGACTAATATACAGATTCAGGATTTTGTTAATCATATTAAAATGATAAAAAAAAGTAATTTAAATTTTATTAATCCCAAAACCTTTGAAAAAGCAATTAAAGAAAGAAAAAAAGAAAAGAAAATATTACTTACAATAGATGATGCATTCAGTTCCTTTTATCAAAATGCATGGCCAATTTTAAAAAAAAATAAAATTCCATTCATACTTTTTGTGAGCACAAGAGAGGTTGGAAAATATAATTATATGTCGTGGAAACAAATTCAGGAAATTTCTAAAGAGGATTTTGTTTATATTGGTAACCACAGTCATAGTCATGAATATCTTGTTGATTATGAAATTAATTTAATAAAAAATGATATAGAAAAATCAATTTCAATTCTAGAAAAAAAAATAGGATATAGGTCAGTTTTCTTTTCATACCCATTTGGAGAATACAGTCTTGATTTTAAAAATCTTATAAAAGATTTTGGGTTTAAGTATGCTTTTGGTCAACATTCGGGCGTTGTAGATGAATCTAAAGATTCTTTGGAGCTTCCTAGATTTCCAATTAACGAAAAGTATGGTGAGTTAAAAAGATTCAATACGTTGTTAAAAACATTGCCATTAAAGTTTAAAAAAATAACTCCTGAAGAAAAATTTATAAACGACCTCACTAATCCCCCAAAAATAAATATAGAATTTTTCGATAACATTAAAAATTTAAATCTTATTAACTGTTATTCTAACGAAAGTAATAAATGGCGACAATCTAAAATTAATTTTCTCAACAATACATCTATAGAAATTCAATTAGAAGGTAAGTTCACGACGGAAAGAGGTCGCATCAACTGTTCGATAAGAGAAGCAAATAATACTTATAGATGGTTAGGCTTGCAGTTCGTCGTTTCTGAAAATTAGCTTTATAAATTTAATTCTTTTTTTTCCATAGAATTAGTTAATTTTACATTCTCAAAATCTTCTAGAGAGTTTTGCTCTATGATTTGAGCTAATATCTTTGTGTATTCTACTCCTGTTTCCGCGTAGTTATCAAGGGTATGAATTAATTTCATTCCTTCTATTGGTTTTCTTTTCAATCTTAAAGATAATCTTTTTTCTCTAAAATCTTTATAGCTTTTATGTGTGTTTAAATTATTTTTATAAGCTTTTACCGATGCCCTTAAAATAGGAAATCTTAAAATTTTATGACTTTCTGTTTTAGTCCTGAGGAGTGGGGCAATACCTCTTCCATTCCACGTCCATTGACCAAAAATTGCATTGCCTTCTAATGCAAATCTAGATGTTCCCCATCCGCTTTCTTTTGCTGCTTGGGCAATTGCGACGGAGACAGGAATAATGTCCATTCTTTTTGTTAACTCTTGCATGCTACCATTTCTAATTTTATATTCTTTAAATTTCTGTCTTAACCATAGTTTTTCTTTTTCTGTTGTCATTTTCTTAGAAAATAAAGACTTTAATTTTTTTCTATCTTTTATAATTTTTTGATTTTCCGCAACCACTAAAGGAAGTATTATTTTTATAAATGTTTCTTTTTTTAATTGAACACTTGTAATTTCATCTAAATCTTTAGGAAATTGTGTAAAATAAATTGGCTTAACTAATTTATTTTTTCGTACTTTATTTAAATCATATTCTACATCGGCAAATAAAGACAAAACTGTTTCTGTTTTTAAATTCAGATCAGGTAGAACATATTCTTTAACGCTTTCCTCTTTTTTTGGAATTATTTCTTTAGGTAATTTTGCAATTTTTTTATCTTTTTTTTTTTTCGCTTTTACATCAATTTTTTTTTTAGGTTTATTTTTCTTGATTTCTTTAAGTGTTTTATTTTTAATTTCAGGTTTTTTTACAGTTTTATTTTTAATTTCAAGCTTTTTTACAATTTCTATTTTTTTTTCATTTTTTTCGCTTAAGATATTTTTAATTTGAGTTCCACCCACAAGAAGAAAAGTTAAAAACGTAAAGGCCACAACTCCAGAAACAACTTTATTTGCTTTTCTTTCTTCTACTTTAAAGTTGTAGGCTTTATTGAGTGTATTGATAGTTGTTACGCTTATGAAAGAAAAAAACCTTAAAGCACTGCGAATTACCAGACGACAAGAAAATTCAATACCTTTATAAGCAAATGTGAAAACTTCTATAGCTTTGTTTACGAAAGAATTAACAAAATTTCCAATAGCATTTCCTGCTGTGTTAACTGGTTTTATTATTTTTTTAGAGTGAATTTCGTATATACTTTTATTTATTTCATTTGGAATCGGTACGTTATTTTTTTTTAAGATATGCTCGATTTGTGCAGTCGTTAAATATTTTTTGTTTCTAGTATAGTTTCGAATATCATTAATTCTATAGATAGATGCTAACTCTAGTAATTTATCTCTATAGCTAATATTTTTTTTCATCTAAATGGCCTCTACAGATTTTACTTCAGGAATATAATGGCAGAGAAGATTTTGTACTCCTTGCTTAAGTGTCATTAACGAACTTGGACATCCTGAACAACTGCCTTGTAACTCTACTCTTACTACGCCTTCAGTAAAAGATTTAAATTTGATGTCGCCTCCATCTCTCGCTACAGCTGGCCTTATCTTGGTATCTAAAACTTCTTTAATTTTAATGACAATCTCATCACTACTTTCAATGGCATTTTTGGTATCTACTTCCACGCTTAAAATGGGCTTATTATTTTTTTGGAAATAATCGTTAATATGAGAAATAACTGTTGGTTTAAGTTCGCTCCAAGATGTTTCCTGTGTCTTTTTCACTGTAATGAAGCTTTCAGATAATAAAACTAATTCTACGCCTTTGAAGTTTAGTAAGTTTTTTATGAATGTATTTTTTATATCTTTAATGTTTTTTTTTTGAAATTCTTCTGTTCCAATACTAGATACAGTTTTATCAGAGAGAAACTTTAATGAATCTGGGTTTGGTGTCTGTTCTGTTTGTATCATTATTACGATTTATATTATATAAATCCTATTATATCACGTATCTTCTTAAGGTTCTCCTCAGATTTAATTTCCGCTTTTTCCTTACCTTTTTTTAAAACCTCTTGTAAAAAACCTTTCTCATTCATATATTGCCTTATTTGTTTGCCCATAGGGCAAATTATTTCAACTAAAGCTTCAGATAATTTCAATTTTACATAAGAAAAGTCTTTACCACTCATTTCATTTAAAACGTTAGTTAAAGATTTATTCGTAATGTCTCCATATATATTTAATAGATTTAAGGCCTCAGGCCTCATTTTTAAATCATTTTCGTTATCTGGTATTGGGGTAGAGTCAGTTTTTGCTTTTTTAATTTTTTTTATAATTTCATCTGAAGAATCTTTTAAATTAATTCTAGAGTAATCTGATTCTTCTGACTTACTCATTTTTTTATTTCCATCTCTTAAACTCATAATCCTAGAGATATTTTTTTCAATCAATGGTTCTGGGAGAGGGAAAAAATTTTCACAATCAAAATCTTTATTAAATTTTTGTGCAATATCTCTTGATAGCTCTAAATGTTGTTTTTGATCTGCACCAACTGGAACATGAGTGGCTTTGTAAAGCAAAATATCTGCTGCCATTAAATTTGGGTAAATATAAAGACCAACACTAGCCTTTTCTTTGTCAGACCCCGCCTTATCTTTAAACTGAGTCATTCTATTTAGCCAGCCCAGTCTTGATACGCAATTTAGAATCCACGCTAATTCAGCATGTCCTGAAACGGAGGATTGATTAAAGATTATACTTTTTTTTGAATCTAGTCCCGCTGCTAGAAAACTTGCAGTTGTCTCTAAAATATTTTCCTTTAGATTTTTAGGATTTTGAAAAACGGTTATTGCATGCAAATCAACTACACAATAAATACATTCAGTTTCACTTTGAAGTGAAACAAAATTTTTTAAAGCTCCTAAATAATTACCCAGGTGTAAATTGCCGGTAGGTTGTACGCCAGAAAAAACTAATTTTTTAATGCTCATATTAATTTGTTTTATAATTTTTAATATTTAATACTCCTAATAAATAGCATGCTATCAAATAAATTGTCGCTACAAATCCAACAATAAACAAAAGAAATATAGACTTAAATTTACTGATATATTCAAGGTTTTCTGCAAAAAAACTTAAGCTATATATTAAAATCAATGACATCATTAAAGTAGACAAAATAATTTTGACAATATTTTTCAAAAGAGTTTTCTCAATTGTAAAATATTTTTTTCTATTTAATAAAATAAAATATATTATTACCCCAAACCATGTTGAAATTGAGGTAGAAATTGGAATGATTATAAAGCCAATCTCTTTAAAAAAATTTATACTGATTGTTACATTTAGAAATACTATAAAAAGTGACAAATAAAATGGTGTCTTAGTATTATCTCTAGCAAAGAAAAAATTCGAAAGTACTTTTATTAACGCAAATGCGGGTATTCCATAACCGAAGAAATTTAATGCCCTGCTCGTATGATAAACATCATCAGCACTAAAAGAACCATAGCCAAATAAAGCATTTACTATTTCATGTGAAGCTATAATTAAACCCAAACTTGCTGGTATTGATAACAATAATGACAGCTCAATTGATTTATTTTGAATTTTAAAAACATTAATTAATTTTTTTTTTTTTATTGCCTCAGTAAGAATGGGTAAAGAAACTGTTCCAACTGCTATTCCAGCTATGGCTAGATTTATTTGATAAATTCTATCCGCATAATATAAATATGAAACAGCACTTACCTCAAAAGATGCGATAATAGTTCCAATTAAAATATTTATCTGTGTTACACCAGAAGAAAAAATACTTGGTAAGAGTTTTTTAAAAAAAAATTTTACCTTGGAATTAATTTTAGTTTTAATCTTAAATGATGGTTGATAATAATTTTTTGTAAAAAAAATTAAAAATATTAATTGAATTATTCCTGCTAATGTTACTCCGTAGGATAAATTTTTAGCAAAGTTTAAATCTAAAAAAAAAGAAGTAATTAAAATAATTATCAAAACAACATTTAATATAATGGGTGCTGCTGCAGCTACCGCAAATTTATTATTAGAATTTAAAATTCCTGAAAAAAAAGATGATAGACTAACAAAAAAAAGAAATGGGAATGTAATTCTTGTAAGTTCAACTGCAAGATTAAATTTTGTTAAATCATCATAAAAACCTGGTGCTATCAAATAAACAAAATAAGGAGTAAAAATTTCTACAAAAATAACAATGAAAAAAAGCATTAATGATAAAAGACTAATTATTTCATCGGCAAATTTTTTACTATTTTTTTTATTTCTTATTCTCTCTCCTGTATAACTAGGTATAAATGCTGCGTTAAAAGTTCCTTCTGCAAATAGTCTTCTAAAAGTATTAGGTAGACGAAACGCGACAAAAAAAGCATCTGCATACACTGTTGCGCCAAGAAAAATAGCAATCAAAATATCTCTTACGTACCCCAGTACCCTGCTAATTAGGGTAAAAAAACTAAATACAGATGCAGATGATAATAAGTTCATAAAATTTCTAAATTAAGCCACAAATTAATAGTGATATAATGTTAATTATATTACATACTTAAATCTAAATGACAAAAAAATCTAAAATAGATCACTATTCAGACAAAGAAGCCTTAGCCTTTCATATTAAAGGAAAGTCTGGCAAAATTGAGGTGATCTCATCAAAACCTTTAACCACAAAAAGAGACTTATCATTAGCTTATTCACCTGGGGTAGCAGCTCCTGTTA
>Ga0115003_10001988_pt1 | contig 17337 bp, 21 predicted proteins | sample ArcticOcean_MG_C_7_FD_88736 | JGI IMG/M metagenome (GOLD analysis project Ga0115003, IMG submission 88736) | Marine microbial communities from western Arctic Ocean - ArcticOcean_MG_CB11_88 | ecosystem: Environmental > Aquatic > Marine > Oceanic | place: Arctic Ocean: Canada Basin | collected... | reverse complement strand
TTGAAGCACTTGTCTGGTATTTTCGATGTCCTTCAACGCGATAAGAGCATTGAGGACTACGACGCTGTCCACTTTTTTAACCAGCGCCAAAAGTAGGGGTAGATGAGTACGGGTTGCCAATACCAGATCAGCGATTTCTTCGGATTCGGCTTCAGCGAGAATTGTGTCGCGTTGTTCCCAGGCGTCTGCAATCTCTTTTGAGAGCATTTCCGCCTTGCGCTTGTCTGTAAAACGCACAGATTTTTTTTCGGCCAGGTGGCGGTATATTTTATGTAGATATAACATGAGTTAAAGGAAAAGTATGTTTGTTATATAGTGTTTTTTTTTAGAGTATTTAACTTGATGCCCAAATAGATATATGTCATTGTCCATGTCCATGATGGTGGACCGTCGGTCAACAAAGTCGAATGTAACGATACGCCCACGTACTCCCGCAACATGGATTCCAGATAAACGCGCAAAACGTTGTTTTGGTTGCAATACACCATTTTCCACATTTCGTCGTAAACACCATTGTCGTTCCTGTGGTAGAATATTTTGTACTGCTTGCTCCGCGTATCGTGAAATCATTCCGTCTTATTTATCAAACTTTGAAAATACCCTCGACCCCCAGCGAACATGTGCACCGTGTGCTCAAATGTTGCAAAAAACGGCCAAGGTGGAACACTTGGTGCGTATTGTATCTCTGTTGCCGGTATGTTTCAGTGAATTGTTTCTGTTGAGGTTGTTGAATTCGAAATGGAATTGTGCGACGAATACCTTATTTAGCTTGTTTCGTGGATTACAATACAAGTTGCCGTGTCAACCCTATTCCTCTGTTGAGATTGATTTTTTATGGACCCACCACAAAGAATTATTTGGCCATGTTCCGTGGCAGATTCACGCCATGGCTTCGCAGCAACAGATAGGATTACTTCACAAAAGAATCCGCCATTTTGTCGTCCAAAAAACCAAATTGTCGTGCCGCTTGCTCTTGTGTTCGCGAACCTGCCATGCTGTTTTGTCCATCGAAGATATTATAAGACTGGGTAGTACCAAATGTTTGGAACTTAAGAATATTCAAAAATGGGTTGTCGAAGGTTGGCAACGAATACAAACACCTGTGCATGTCAAAATGATGTTTTGGTGGGTGTGGTTGGCCTGCCGATTTCCATCGTTGTTCGTGTACGGTCTGATTCCCCTTTGCACGCAAGAACTCGAACTGACGTATGCGTTATGGTTCGAATGTGAATTGCAAAAAACGACTAAATTGTTAAACGTGTTGGAACGTGTGCAGATTAAATTGGTGAAGGGGTTGCACGAATCGTCTCGCAAAAAATTGTACATATCGAAAGAATTTTGTGAGACGTTGAAATACACTACGACTCTGGAATGCGTAGACCAACAACAATTTGCTTTAAACAATTTTTTTGGCAAATACCGAGAGGTCCACTTACCTTGGAATCCCGGCGTTATTATTAAATCGATGTCAAATTTGACCCATCTCAAATCGTCTTCACGACCCATACTCGCAACTTGTCTCACCTTTGACAATAAATCGTTCAAAATTTTATTAAAGCGCGAAGACGTTAGGACGGACCGTCTATCTATGGTTGTGGGATATTGGATTGAACAGTTGACGTCCGGTGTGCACGTGCATACTTATCGCGTATTCCCATTAAACAAACAGTGTGGTGTTATCGAATTGATTGAGAACGCAACTACGCTGTACGCCGTCAAAAATCAAGGATTTTCGTTGTTGAATTTTATATTGTCGAATAATTCTCAAAGTTCCATTGAGACTTTGCGTACGCGGATCATATCGTCGTGTGCGGGAGCTTGTTTATTGGCATTTACCATGGGTTTGGGCGACCGTCATTTGGAAAATATAATGGTAACGTCCGACGCGCATCTGGCGCATGTGGATTTTGGGTTTGTATTGGGCGATGATCCCAAACTTCTTCGGGCACCGATGCGAATTACGGATGACATGGTCGATGCCATGGGTGGGCGAAATTCCAATACGTTTGCACTGTTTGTCGAACTCGTGAAAAACGCGTACGAAGAAATGAGATTGCATACTTCTTTTTGGTACCATTTGTTATCGACGGAATGGTTTATTTTTGAGGATTCGTCGCGCAGTTGGCAACGCATTCGCGACCACGTATTGGAACGCTTTGTTCCGGGAGAATGGAACAACGAAGCGGGGTTACAAATTGAATCCATCGTGCAAAAAGCCGCCAACGATTCCTTGTTCCAACAGATGGCAGATTTTGCACATTTTGCTTCGAATCATGCCGTTCGATTCCAAATGGACGTATAAACTCCCGGACGCAGGAGCTACATGTCAGTATTCGCGCCAAAAAAAATATGTACGTACGAAGCTCCCATGAGCATAAGTGACACCAAAGCTGTCGTTTCTGGCTCGTGGTACATTGTCGAAAACACTTCAAACGCAATGGACGCCAACCTGTGGTTGCAATTTCGATTGCACAAATGGAAGCAACAAGTGGGATCCCGAATAACGGAGGCCTGTTTGGACTGGGTGATGAAAAACGAAAACGGACAATTGCGTCATTACGCTATTGTTAAATTTCATGGCCAACATTTCGCTTCGTTTCAAAATACAGCGTTTTTGGACCATATCACTCAAGTACTGGGGGAACAAAACAGCATGATCATTGGCATCAAAAACTCCATCGACCAAACCTTGAAGAATTAACAATTGCACCCCGGCGAAGTCTTGGAAACCGAAGTCGCCGGCAACGCGGGCAATGACGGTGCCAACCAATCGGACTGATGGACTACCACGGCGTCGTGAATTTTTTGAAATAAATTGTCAATGCCCTCGCCAGTAACTGCCGACGTATACACATGGTCAAACGAATGCTCTTTGATCCAGTTGGTGACTTCTTGTGAACAAAATGGGTGCAAATCCGTTTTGTTGGACACGATAATCACCACGGGTTCGTGTCGCGCGGGACATTTGTCAAAAATTTGCTTGTACCATAGTTTAATGTCCTTTTCGACACGACACGTTTCTATGTCATGCACCAAGACAAACACATGCCCTCTCGAAAAGTAAGAACTTGTGATTGACATGAACCTTTCCTGGCCCGCCGTATCCCAAACAGATAAATGGATGTCGCCTATTTGAACTGGGAAATAGTCGACGGCTAGCGTGGACTTTACGGAATTGTCGTGGTCACCGTTCAAATAGCGTCGGATAAGAGATGTTTTCCCAACCGAAATAGTACCAACGAATACAACATTATATCGCATGTCGTGTACTTTACACCAATGTATAAATATTCACTATAAACGACAATTTTTTTTGATTAATGGATTTTTTGTAATGTCGGATCCGCCGAAAGTTGTTTCACGTCGAAGATGGAGTCGGACGAGCATGAAAATCCTTTCGATGCGTGCCCAAACTGAAAGTTTATTTGGACGATGGAAGAGAAGGCGTTGTACAAAAATTATATGAGAGTTACACAGATTGTAACAGATTATACTTGCGATAAAATGTAGTATTTTAAAATAACCTCGATATTACTTTTAATAGAGATTCCTCTTCAACGAGAACGGTGGTCGTCGTCTTTCCCTTAAATGTCCGGTCCGTACGGTTGTCCACCAAAGAATCCAGAGTGGCCAACTTTTTGCACAGCGCGGGGTGCACATACGTATCCAGAGTCTCGGTGCCCAACAAGTAATAGATGTCACATCGCTCCGTCTGTGATATACGGTGAATTCTATCCTCCGCTTGAATCATCACTCCTGGCACCCAATACAACTCACCAAACACACACTCGGACACACGGGTCAACGTTACACCAGTACCCGCCGCCATAATAGAAAGAATTGCAATTCTAATTGTGTCGTCTTTTTGAAACGCTTCGACTTTTTCCTGGCGTTTGTGGGCAGGAGTGGAGCCGTCAATACGCATATACTCATACATGCCAGAGACCGCTTCCTCGACGGCATTTAGTACCACCTGATGGTACGCAAAAAAAATAAAGGAACGATCCTGTGCCAAAGCATCCAACACCCACCGGACAATCGCCTCGCATTTTGCCGAAGACGTATTGACAAACAATTCGGAAATGACCTTTTGCCGCTCGAACATTTGTAATCGTTGCTGTTCCGAGCCCGACGGCAATTTGTACAATGTTTCGTTCAATTTTTTCCATTTACGGAAACCAGTTTCGACCTCCACGTTCTGTTTAATTTCTAACCATACGGTATGGCGGGTCTTGGGTGGCAATTGCGTCAACACATCACGTTTCAACCGACGCACCATAAACCCATGGCGCAAAACCCAATTCAACTCGTGGCCCAAACTCGAACCCCGGTCGTCGTAGCCGAATGGCGTCGACTTGCCATTGCAATAGCGCTTTGCGTACGAAGTGTAATTCTTCACGTACGACGGACGCAACATGTTCAACTGAGCAAATAATTCTATTGGACGATTTAGGGCAGGTGTCCCCGTAATCAACATGGCAAAATTGGCCGAACGTACCAACGGTGTTGTCGCCTTTGTACGCTTTGTTTTACGAGATTTGACATAGTGCGATTCGTCACAGATGACTACGTCAAATACGCCGGTTGGAATGTTCAAAGCCTTCAACATGTCGTACGAGACAATGCATGTATCGCCTTCCAGTTTTTCCTTTCCCTTTTTGACCAATTGACCATCGATGTCAAGCCATTCTTTGAGGGCATGGGTCCAGTGATATCTCAAATACGATGGACACATGATCAACACTCGTGCTGGCAAACAATGTCCAATAAACGAAAGGGCTTGCCGCGTTTTTCCCAGTCCCATGTCGTCCGCCAATAAAACACGCCCGCCAAACTTATCAAACGCCGCGGCGACGCCTTCCTTTTGATATTGAAACAACGTCGTCCAGAGTTTTTCTGGAACTTTAGAAGAATCGAATTGTTTCACACATTTGCGGCGCTTCACGTTCCACACGTGTGGAGGTATGTCCTCCATTGTGAAATCTTTGGCGACGTCTTTCAATGCGCGCAAATCTACCATCGCCATGTCAAACGTTTTGCGTTTGTCATTCACGTGACACGCCTTTTTGATCGTATTAGAGTCTGCGTTGGACACTTTGTGCAATTTAACGCGCAATGTATTCTCGTCGACAATAGAGAGTTGCAAATTTTTTTTAGCGGGTTGTTTACGGAAACGCATTTATTATTATTTTAATGTATATATTATAGTTTTAGATTATGAACAACTTATGGGACTCTTCAATTTTTCAGGACCCATTCCAGAACATTCTGAGTTCATTTCACATTGTTTAATTGTATTTTAACATGATTTGAGGAGAAATTTCTTAATATAGAATTCAGAATTTAAAATAATTCATAATTACCCAAAAATATCATAGTAGGGGTATTCTACAATGTTTGAGGGGCGCTCTGTTACAGCTATATCAGCTTTCAATAGAACGTCTCTGTGTATGACCACTGTGTACGTGTGTTCCTGAAACCAATCCGCCGTCATTTTGTAAAAGCCTTTACCCGGACCCGTCGCACCCCAACTGTTTTCAATTTCAAAAGCCTTTGCCTCACCGGCCTCAAATTCGACACCAACTATCAACATGGCGTGGTTGCATTGGGCACGTCCCCAATTCATTCGGTCTATTTTGGACATTTCCAGGGAATTGCCCTTCGGAATAAACTTGTCCGGTCTGTACAATCCTTTGGCCATTCCCTGCAACTGAGGTGACACGTCTTCGTTCATATTACAGGCAAACCAGACCCCCCTGCCGAGTTTGATACTGAGAGTCACCGCAGCGCATATTTTTTTCATGTCTTTGACGTTGAAAAATAATTCCGGAGTGTCTTGCAGCGACTGGTGTTGAGTCGTGAACCATGTCAGATCGGAAGCGCGTGGGTCGTGGATGATTTGAATGTGTTGGTCAATGTCAAAAGTTGCGTCAATCGCATTGAACATCGAAATTGCCGTTCCTTTCAGTTGAAACGGTTTGTTCTGGACCGTTTCCAACATCAACGAAAATTCATGGCTCATCGGAGGTTTGCCCATGCACGAACATAATATGTGCAATACTTGCTTCAAACGTTCGTTGCAAAATTCGTTAAAATCGGCCACGTTTTTGATGGTGGAACAGTGTTGAATGTCGCGTTGCAACAAATGGCAGAGTATGGAGTTCATTTCAGACGAGTGACTCGAAGGCCACGACTCACGGTACATGTTTTTAGGAACAACGCCGTATTTACGAGCCAATCTGCGAAAAATTATCCAATTGCCACCGTCATGCAGTGGTTTGTCAAGCCACTCCGCCCTTTCAACCGGTGACACATCCTTTTGGTAATAAAAGAAATTTAACATGTCGTTGTATTGTTCGAAATAATGCCAAAAAAAGAGATAGGATTGACTGAGTTCAAAGTTTGGCTTTAGTTTGTACTGATTGATCAAAAGGCGTCGAAAAATATTGAGACCGGCAAACATCCAACAACGACCACTGTACATCTGGTTGCATGGTGACGCATTGCCTGGCAACACTATATTGTAGTTGCGTTCTTGAAGTATGGACGCTTTGTCGGGGTCTTGGTCGACTTGTTTGAGTGGAGTGCTGTGCAACACCATCGTCAATGCGTCCAGTTTGTCGTCCGGCATCCATTGGTCAATGGTGTCAAAATTGATGATTTTTCCATCGGATATCATTTGTTTTGTTTTGTCTTGGTGGATTTTTGCTTCAGTCAAGTCGTTTTTAGCGTGAACCAGGAACTTTTCAGCGTGTTGAATGCGTGCTTCTGCTTTTTGGATCTCGTCCAGTGATTTCGAATGGACAACAAACATTTTCTTAAAAACATAATCTTTTATAGGTGGAAAAAGTAAGTTTATAATGAATTTTCTTAACGAAATTTTGTACATTTTGTACACTTCCATCTTGAACGTTCGTCTCTATTTTCCCAATCTTTTTCCCAATCGTGTTTGCACTTGTTTTCAAATTCCTCGCGTTTTTCATTCACCAGATTCTCCAAATTGTCAACCTCCCAACGTAATTTTAAATACATGTCGTAAAATTCGTGAAATTCTTTCAGTGTTTCCGGGAGTTTAAACCGGGGTAATCGTGGTCCATATCCTAATTCGCGGTGACATTTGTCCGACTCGAGCGTGTCTAAATAGTTTAACATCATTCGTTCTAACTGGACAATATCCATTTCTATTGTATTTTTGTCACAAAAAATACAATACACATATGGGTAGTATTTAAGACATTCTAAAAATAATTACAATGGGAAATTATCAGGACACCACGTGGTACATATACAGGCGCGCGCTATCGACAGACGAATGGATATACATCCCTTTACAATCATGGTCCGGACCAACTTTGGAAGTCGCCCTCAGTCGATTCAAACATGAGGTATTTTCATTTTCGTTGGAAAAACATGTGGAATATACAGATACAAAATCAATATATTTGTACAACAACCGAACCAGAGTTGCAAAAGCATTCAAAAACGACGATAAGATCGAAGTGTGGTCCACGTCCATACGAGAATGGATGGGATCCGTAGAAACATTGGCGCCACAAAGATACCCGCTGTACGAAAACGAATTCTTTACAAAATATGAACATAAACACGCTTGGAAAAATACCCTAACAATAACCTATGTCAAAAAAAGAATAGTATATAAGGTTTGTATATAATTAGAAGTAAATGTTATTTCGTAAACTGTGGTTTTACGGATGGGTCTCACTTATCGTACTTAGTATCATGGCGTTATGGGACGTTTCCGAAATAACGTGTGGTCAAAAAATGCCCATTCTTTTGTCCAGAGCATTGACAACAGACCCATGGCGGGGGATTTTGTTGGTTTTTTGTCTCGTGGCAGTCGCGGGTTCATTATTACTAAATTCGTTGATCATGTTTCTCGGTTTCTTGGGATTTTTTAGCGCTTTTCTCGTTTCAATGTTTCAAACAAATGCCCACAATGCGCTCATCACCATATCGTCCATTGCGATTATGTATGAATGTTACCCACAACGTTCGTGGACGTGGAAAGTCCATTGGTGGTCCACCGCCATCGTTGGATCGATTTTCGTCGGATGGCTTGTCTATTCAGAACTGGAATGTGACTCATTAAAATGCAGCGAATGTTCCTATTTATACATATCGGAATACGTGTTCTTTTGGTCGATGTTTATGCTCGTGCGATGGCGCATTCCAGAAAACGAACTAGTGACAGATCACATGGATTTCGTGAACCAAGAAACGGGAGAAACAAATACACTAATTGAACAAAAAATAAATTTTTAATAATGTAGAAAGTGTATTAATAAACAACCAGTGACATTTCGCCCGCCGACTCGTGGTCGATGATGACGGTGTGAAAATCCTCCAGTAAATAGTGAATGTAGTTGATTCGACAGTTCTGACAGACGGAAATTGTCCTCTGTTTCTTTTTATGTTTGACTGAGATTAAGCGCGACGTTATAATATCACAATATTCGCACATATGAAACCATCCACAGGTTGGTATCTTGGGCATACGTATCATTTACGAACCACGTATATACTACTTCCTAAAATTAGTATATAGCAAAATAAACATGAACAAAATGTTATCATGTTTTCCAAAAAAAAAAATAATGATCCCCAAACACTTGGCTGTTATTTCCGATGGAAACTGGTCAATAGACAATACCATTGTGTGGTGCCTCGACAAAGGTATTCGAGAATTTTCACTTTTGACGCATAAAGCCGGACCACAAACCGATTCGATGATAGATGAATGGTTGAACAAAGAGCAAACGGACGTTGCGTTTGATTTTGTGTCGACTTCGGAAATATGTCCCTTATTGTGGCAGAAGATGTATGCGTTAAAATCAAACTCGCGCAACAATGTCCGACTTAAAGTGTACATATATGTCTCATACGTGTTTGCGGAAGACGTAAAACAATGTCTCGACAAATTTGATTACAAAGTGTTTTCCGTCATTCCGTCGTCCGTATCCTGTCCGGAACTTCTCATTCGCACGGGGGGTCGTCGTGCCATTGGAAACTTTTGTTTGTGGCATTTGCGTTGTGCGGAACTCATGTTTATCAAGGTGCCATTTTGTGATTGCACGGCCGAAACATGGGACCAGTGTCTGGACGAGTTTTCGACAAGGAAACACCGAATAATTTGAACGTAAGTGGATTTTTTATTTCCAATCGGGAAAGACACCAAATGTCGTTGGCGCAATGTTGGACATCCATAAAACAAGTCGCACCACAAACACCAGAGGAATTCATGCAATGTGTTCGTACGATAAAGCCGGACATAAGCGACCACATCGTCGTCGCATGGCAACGAACAAAAACAGTCGCCGACTGGGAACTGCAGATTTTCGACTTTCTATGGTTTTATTTGCAATACGAAAAGGGTCAAGTCAAATTGAAACTATACTTGGAACAAACGTGGCCGGAAATTTTAAACCTAATACACACACATTCGTTAGAAGATTTATTTAGGAATATGGGAATTTAAAGGGGTAAACGTCGTATGTCTTGAAACACGATTCAGTGTTCCGCTTAGTTCCGCTTATCCACTTACAGTTTACTATTGTTCTGCTTATTCTTATTAGTTGAACATAGCGCTGAACCGCCTAGTCACATGAACATTGTAAACAAAAAACTTCCCACTCGCACACGTACAGGGTGTTCAATACCACTCCCTGAGAAGAACACAAGTAATAAAGCGACAAAACGAAAAATACAAGAACTTTCTATCAGGGCAAAAAAAAAAAGTAAAACTAAAAGGTTCAACAATACAGTTAGTAACCGACAAGAACTCCAAGGACTAAAAAAAGAACAACGCCAGGCTATTTTAAGTGTTAACATTACCATTGCGGACATAATTGTAAACAAAAGAACAATTTATGAAAAAATTGCTGCACTGCGTGCCATTAACGCCAAGATTAGACAATTGAAAAAAAAGTTTTCAAGCAAAAAATAACTTTCACAAAAAGACCAGCGAGAATAAATAATACCATGCATTAAATAATTCATAATCGTACACATAGGAACTATACCGATATTCTACTATACAACTGTCATATCTCCCTTGAACAAAACATTCGTCGGTGGAGACGACAATTGAGTAATTGACGTTTCTTCCACGGCTACTTCCACGGCTACTTCCACGGCTACTTCCACGGCTTCTTCCACGGCTTCTTCCACGGCACCCTCAAAGACGGGAATTTGGCGTTCGACATTCGGTGCGGCATGTACAACGTGAGCGACGACATACTTATCTTTTAGCGCCCGTTGGGATACTATGATGGCCCAACACCCTGTGAACAATATACAAGACATGAAAAACATGTAAAACGCTATCTCTATATTGTTCGGGAAGTTCATACATGAATCAACAGAGATCTCCACCGTTTCGTTGTTTGAACCGACGATCTCGCATTCGTCTTTGGCCGTGAATTGGGCATAACATTGTTTACACGCATCTTGTAAATTGGTCAGTCCCATTGTCACCGCAACAATGTCGAACAGAGCAAGAAAGCTAAAAAAACTTTGCGTTCCGATGAACAATGACAGATTTCGACGGTTCATTTTTTTGGCACTTGTGTATCCACACATGGGAATATAAATGCCACATACAATGAATCCTATCATGTAATGAATCCAATGACTGGGAACTGTGGTCAATCTGTACGCGAAATAAGCAAGTTGTAATAAAAAAATAATTTTTGTCCATTGCATTACTTTTTCGGCATGAGTTTTGGTAGGAACGCCGTCTACAATAATTACTTCCATTTCACTACGTCTTGAATATATTTATACTCTAATTTTTAAATGCCATTGGGTTTCTACTCATTTTGAAATATTCTCTCAAACGTTCGTAGATACTTTGTAGTTCGGGAATGTCTGGATAACAATCCAGACATATATTATACGCGGTTCGGCATTCTTCTGCTTTTATTTGTGTCACGACACCGTCCAAATGTGAGGAAACTTCCATGGAAAACGCTGCCATCGTATTATAAGAGATTGTTTTGGATATTTTTAAATTTGGCAATAAATAGTAGTGCGTTTGTCCATTCAAACAGTCAATCAATTTGGACAACTGGAAATTGGAAATGTACGACAAAAATTGTTCGTCGTACGAAGAATCTAAAATACCGTGCTGCATTTTTGAAAGGAGTGCGAATGTATATACTAAAAACGAGGCCTTCTCGCATTGTTTCTACATGCAAATATACCCACGAGCAGAAACAAAACAAAAAAAATGAAAATATTTTCCAATTGAATTGAAAAAAATAAAGTCTCCACTTGTTTTGTCAATGTCTCTTCTGCATCTGTCGCTCTGTTTCGTTCGGTGACTATCGCGCCCGCATGAATATTGTCGTATTTGATGGAACGTGCTCTTTCGGATTTAATCGCTTCTTCGTTTGTATGTACATCGACCATTTGTACAAAATGAGTTCTATATATACTATCGTTTTATTTTTTAAAACCTACACCTTTGTAGACGTACGAATAGCGGAATTTTCACATGGATTTGGAATTTTTCACCCGGCGGATTTTTCACCTGTCGGAATTTTCCACATCGGTTCGGAGTTTCACATGGGTTTGGATTCCACATCGATTCGGATTTTTCACATCGATTCGGATTTTCCAAATGGGTTCGGATTCCACATGGATTTGGAATTTTTCACCCGACGGAATTTTCACCCGGCGGAATTTCACATCGTCGGATTTTCCAAATAGGTTTGAAATAAGAGACGCGACGAGAGTAAATATTAATAAACAAAACCTATTAAAATTTTTGGTCCAGCGACATTGAAATTTATTTGTCCATATTTTTTAGAATAGAAAAAAATAAACATGTCTCACCAACCACAAGCAGGACCAAACGACGCTTGTCCCTGTTGTTGGCACGGGGTTGAAAGCCATGGCGCTACAGGCATCGGAACGTACTCTATAGAAGATTTAATCACACATGAGGGGGGTACGCTGGACGAACACGGTACTTGTAACAAATGCCAATGGAATTTTATTTTAACGCGTAATTGTACAAATTGTACGAAAACCCAACCCTGTCCGAAACACTACGCGACTGTTCACGACGGCACGATGAATGAACACATGCCCGGGATACTGCATGACTTGTACATGCGCAATTCTCCCTACAAACGGTCGTGGACACAACGTCCTGCTTCGGTTGGAGAATGGTACGCCCATCAAGCTTCTAATTATATGGAGGCGATCTCTTTGCTGCGGCGTTTTACGTCAGATTACAAAGTGCACTCCGAATTAAACGCGTTGGAAAGAAATATATTGTTGAACGCTACTACATTTTGGCACGAGTTGCACCAAATATCGACACGTTGTTTTTCTTCGGGAGATGCCATTTCGATCGCGTTCAACACCTTTTGCAAAACATTGTGGTCCATTCATCAACCATGTCTTTCAAAGTAAATTTGTAAAAAAAATCAAAAATTTTATATTTATTTTTGGTATGTGGATGTTAACTGTTTATCTGAAACCTAAAAGTCCTCTTAAGTAGTTATCTTTTATGTGGCTTTTGGAATTGTATATTTTGGAACAATTGCACCACAAAGAAAGGACATGCCTCGTGAAGACAGTGATGCCATTGTTTCGATGTTGGTCACTTTTTGTCCAATGTCACCAACCGTTGACGTCAGTTCTCCGTGGTCAGTATGTAAATCCCGAATATCTTTTCGAACAGATTCAGTGGCATTTGTATGGTCACGATGAAGAGCATCAATATCCTGTCTTATTTTGGTCGCCTCTTGTACTATTTTTTCGTCTAATTCGTTGGCACGGTGATTCAACGTGTGTTCGACATTGTTTATTTTATCGACAATCATTGTTTTTGCCAATTGTAAAGCTGACTTCAAATCTTGTACAGACCTTCGCGTAGCATAAGCAATATCAGCAAAACCAATACCTTTCCAACAACACAACGCGATTGTTGTACACAATCCCACAGTCTGTACCAACCCCACAGTTTGTGCCATCGCGCCGATATCAATCTCGAATTTTTTGTGGTCCGATACATATTTGTGAAGGGAGGGCATACTGGGCAATGTTATATCTAGATATTTAGGAACTGACCAACCGGCGATGATGGTCAATGAAACAGTCGTTGCGTGTGCCACGATTTTTCGTATCATATTTAAATGTACAACTAGGATCATTTATACCTTTTTATGCATCATAGACTTATGAAAATATTTAGATGATTAGAAATGGATTAGATGAATAGAAATGTATTGAATATTTTTTTACGTGTTTTGTTCAGGGTCGAACGTCAACTCGTCCCCTGGTGCCATGTCAACCGTGGCAATGACTTCTCTTCCGTGAATCCTGCAAGTGGGTTTTTTGCAAGCGTGCATGAAATTTCCAAAGGTATGACCAATGTATTCTGTCGGACGATTTTCTACATCTGACTTTCCTACCAAACTGAACACCGTTGAATGTTTGATGAGATTTCTACGTGTATACAATGCCATGCCATTTTTAGTTGTACACCATTTGACAATAGGTAACATACTCATTTCTATTTAAACAACATGGTTTAAATAGTATAATTTACTGTCCAATCAAAAATTCTATTTAAAAAAAATGAATACGTGGATATCCGATACTCGTCCTCTGTTAAGCCTTGTTTTCCCTTTTCTAACCAATTGTGAGCAACAGCGATGGCGTCTGGCAGGTGCGTTTGCTCGGGAGAAATCAAACGAGCACATTGCGCCGGCGTTATGGAGAGATGTGGTGCTAAGCCAGTCCAATGTTGAGTCGTGTCCAATCTGTTCGCAAATTCACTTGATCAAAAAAATGTTTTATTGTTCTGTGTGTCGGCAATACTCGTGTGGTAATCACGTAATGAGTTGCAATGTATGCATGTACGATTTGTGTTCAAACTGTGCCAAAGAAAATCAATGCAATATGTGTCAATGGCCCGAATTTTCTATCCATTACTCTTGACTGACATTCCCTCATTCCACATTCGGACTCATTATATTTATAATTCACATGTATTCTACGTCCTCGGTCACTGGTCGGTGGACTTTCGTTGAAAATAAAGATTGGACGTGTGACATGCAGTCCCTCATTTCTTCTTCCTCTTCGCGTGCATTTGAGATGCGAATCGTGAGGGTGGGTTTTCTAAGCCGACCACCATAGACGACAACCTCGCACACGTATGGTCCGCAATAGGTATCAATTCGCAGTGCCACAGTCGTTTCCATACCCATAACGATTGCATTATGGTCCAGCGCGTAAAAAGCCTTGGACAGTCCATGGCGTTTCGCTTGTCTGGGTGAGAGTTCGATTGATTTTTTCAAATTTAATTTTTGCAAAGCGGTTTCTGAGATACACACGACCACATAGTTCGGAGTCCAACCTTTTTGAACTATGATCTGTATTTTCGTGGATACAACGGTGTCCACGTCCTCTATTAATGATTTCTTGTTCAATCGCATCCTTTTTGGTCCCCGTTTGTGCTGTTTCAACAATTTTTTCCATGCTGCGTTTTTTTTTGGGCGTTTTTTCTTTGGCATTAGAATAGAGTTGGAATTATTCTATTCAAAAATACAATGTCAATTGAACCTTTGCTTTCAGAAACAGGTGACCTCCCAACAACATGTTACATTTGTATGGAAGAGTGTTCAATGACCTCGCCATGTGAATGCAAAGCAGTAGTACATCAATCCTGTCTGCGTGAATTCAATCGTAGAGGCCATAAAAGTAAATGTACGATTTGTCAGAGAAAATTCAATGTTAGTGTTTATTGTCAATTGGCGATGTGTTTGTATTTGTCGATAATTGTTATATTATTGAGTATGTTTTCATATATTGCCAGTGGTTTCCTGGGCGAATATATATGGACTGCCTTTGGGATCTGTGATTGCATAGATATTCGCCCAACGTTTTCCGATACAATCTGGACCGATAAATTTGTTGCAAGTGCAACGAGTATGACACTTGTATTTGGGTTGTGTGTGTGTTTTTGCATTCACCGGGTACTTCCACAACGGTGGCGAACCCGTTCTATTTAAACCCTCATACAATTTGTAAAAAATGAACTATATATGTAGAGTGATATAAGGCAAATGTTATCCTGGGGCTTATATAAAAAAGATGCTACATGGGGTAAACGATGTTGTCCCTGCAAAGAAGCTCCAGTATTTTGGTCGGTCAATTGGGCCGCTGCTCTCCTGCACTTGTTGAACACGGTCGCGACCCTTGCTTTTTGGGCCGCGTCCGACGACCAAGACCAAGTGTATCAATTGACCGAAACCGCTGCACCTTGGACCAGCATAACGGGCACGTCGAATTGTACTACGAATTTGCCAGCGAATGCAACGCTATCGTTCCAAACATCGGACGATTGGTGCATTTCTCGAGTGACAACAGTTACGAGTGACCTGTCTTTGTGGTGGTTGGTGATTGCTTTTCACTTTTTGTCGTTTGCGTTCCAGGCAGCGGCGATGATGCAGTGGAAATTTGTCTGTTGTGGGCACGAATGCGTGCGTGAGAGTTACGTCGACGAAGTTGACGAGCAGGGAACCAATGTATTACGGATGATTGAATATAGCATCTCGGCGACGTTGATGCAGATTGCCATCGCATTGGTGTTGGGCATTTGGCAACGGTTGGTGATTATGGGCGTGGCTTTTCTGACAGTGAACACAATGTTGTTGGGCCTTATCGCCGAACAGTTGAACGCATTGGCCAAAACGACGCCCGTCGTAAAGATATTGGCTTGGGTTGCGCATTTCACGGGATGGGTGTCAATGGGTGGTGTGTGGGTCATTTTAGGCCGTCAATTTTACTACACAGTGCAAACATCGACGGTCCCCCCGCCTGAATTTGTCTATGTAATCGTGGGTGTGATAGCGGTATTGTACACTGGATTTGGTACCATTCAATTGGTACAGCTGTGTTTGTCAACTGGTAAAAACGACGCCAAATTGAATCGTGCTATTGAAATGGCGTACACGGTCAGTTCGCTAACATCGAAGACGTTTCTGGGATGGATTATTTTTGCCAATGCGTTGGGCGGTATGGCTCAAAGTTAAGTCAAAATAAAGTATAAATAAACAACTTTTTTTCTGTAATGGATATACTCCCTACATTAGATTTCGAAGCGGTTACTGATAATACGGGAATGATGGACGAGGACGACCCGGGAGAATTTGTCCCTTGTCATTTCTCCGACGACGAAGAAGAATCGCACGATTTGGATTGCCAGTGTGCTCTGTGTCAGTATGGTGACGGTGGTTCTGGTGAGGCACATTCCGTCATTCAAAGAATGCAAGAAATTGATTCCCAAATGGTGGGCAAAGTGCGCGATGAAGAAATATATAATCTCCAAGCGGACTTGTATCGCACTCATGTGAAAGAACCGTTAGAGCGCCAAGGTATTGATGCGCCGAATGTGACGGCGGAGACCTGCAGGGCGCATTTTTCTAAGCATCGGATGAATATGAAGCGGATGATTGGTTCTGAAATTTCGTTTGTGAATTCGATGCAGAAGCACGTGCGTCGGGAGAATATTTTAAGCCGCAATAATGTGACGGGCCGTACCAAGGTGGACAATGGTTCGATTAAACAGTGGATTAGTTTGAGTAAACACAAATTGGATTTGATCAAGTACTACAAGAATACATTGTCAAAGGAGTCGGGTAAAAAGACGGCGTCGATAAAACCATACAGTTTCTCTTAATAAAACTAAGTAAGTCTTACGTGAATTATAAAGTGTCATACAATTCTATAAAAAAAAATGCCCAAAACAAAATCCCGTTCCAAACAGAATGAACTTCAATGCCGTGAAATGAGTCGTGACCTTGTTAACTTTCCCACTGGAAAACCGTTCAAATCTAATTTGTTAAGTGAAGTTGTCCAATACCACTGTCGTGGCAAAGCGAATGTCAGAACTGGGCATTTTGAATGGCGCATCGACTTTCGTGGAAATCGTGTATTGTATTTCGAAAAAAGGAAATGTGTTTGGGATTCCATAGGTTGGAAGAAATGTGCGCAGCGGTGCGACTCTGGCAAAAAGAAAATGTCCGTTAAGGTTGAACAACTAGCTAGCAAAGCTGATAAAATCGCAGCCATGAGACATCAAGTATTCAATCGTACGAGACTGACTTATGTCAAATCAAAGGGGGCTTATCAACCGAGCGGTAGCATCAAATGGTTTATTCCTGAATGTCCTCAATGTGAACGCAAACATGTTCCCTTTGATGTCGACCATAAGAGCTTGATGTTTTGCCAAATAAGGGACCAATTTTTACAAAAATGTGATGTGAGTCTTGATGATATAAAAGTTGAAAAAAAAGATAC
>Ga0115003_10001985_pt1 | contig 17356 bp, 16 predicted proteins | sample ArcticOcean_MG_C_7_FD_88736 | JGI IMG/M metagenome (GOLD analysis project Ga0115003, IMG submission 88736) | Marine microbial communities from western Arctic Ocean - ArcticOcean_MG_CB11_88 | ecosystem: Environmental > Aquatic > Marine > Oceanic | place: Arctic Ocean: Canada Basin | collected... | reverse complement strand
TTAAGCACCCCAATCACGAACAGCAGCGCGAGAACCCCAGCGCCAATACAAATTGCCCATCCCTGGGTTCGAGAAGCGTCATTCATTTCCAAATTCTCCAGTGCCCAGGCGAGGTTGTCTCTGCGGGGGCTTGTAAATCGATGCGTGATTGTGGTGGTCGTTGTGCTCGTTGAAGTGGCTGATGAGGCCGAAAGCGGTGCTCGAAAGCGCTGCGTGTGTCGAAGTTCGCTGTGGCAGTCAAAATTACGGACGCCCTCAGACTCCGACCCGCGTAAATCTCTAGCACCTGACGGTTTTTTGCCCGCCGGATCCTAGATCGAGGCTGAGTATTCGGGCGAAACCGCGTTCTGTCAACGGGGGGGGATAGAGCGAAGGGCGCAAATTGTGCCGAAATCGTACGGGGATCTCGTTTTGCGTTTCGCTCGGCATGCGATTGCAATTCAGCGGGTCGTCTGAATCGAGGCTAGACGATTGGCCATCGTCCCTCCATCGTCTTTAGCCGCGAGTCCGAGGCCAAGAACAGTGTCAGGCCTTCCCGCTCACACAACGGCCTGCCCGAGCCACGGAACTCGCTGGATCGCCAGGTCTACGAAATGCGATGCAGCGTACATGGCAAGGGCTGTCGGCAGTTCTTTGACGACGCACAGCGCACACGAAGTGCGTCCAACTCATTCCGGCTGTCTGCGCTTGATCTCTGCCGCGAGGTCGGTTTGGACGGCCAACAGTGTATCGGGGCATTGCCCACCGCAGCGTTTGCGAAGGCGATCAAGTCTCAACAGGATCTCGCCCGGCTTCTTTGGCTCTTCGAGATCCAAGTAGGAGAAGGCGAGATACTTGTATGCCACATGCAAGTCTCGATTCGTGCGTATTGCCTTGCGAAACTGTCTCGCGGCCTTGTCGTGAAGTTTTAAGCAACGAAACGCCATGCCCTGAAGAAACTGCACGTTGGCATCCCCATTCGCTTGCTTTAAAACTAAGCCGAAGTTCTCTTGCGCCTTCTGGCATTCCCCTGCCCTGAGTAGAACAAGGCCTTCTTGGTACTTGCCCTTGACGTCGCCTTTTGCGTCATGGATGCCAAGGTGGTCTGCCTCGTCGCTGATATTGGGTCCCGGCAAGGCAAACATCTGTGCTTGCGCAACTGGACAACTCAAGAGTGCGACCAGTGCAAGCAAACAACGAACGCTGAGGTTCGACTTTGCGATTTGAGTGGATGAATCCATCTATTTCCTCCCGCTATATATTCGGAGTGCGAGACCGGCTCGTCTCAAGGATTCTACGATGCTGCGTAAGGAGAGCAAGTCGTGCTTGTCATGGAGTCCGCGCAAATCAAATCGATCGATTGAGACTCTGGGCAAACCGTGGCCTCAACATCGCCTGTCTCAGCGAAGGCCGCAGCCAGTGTGTGCAGGGTGTTTGCTTCCAATGCTTCGCATGGTGCGGCGCTCGGACTCCGTGCGGCGCGTTGTTTCGCCGTAGCGGGGTCGAGTGCGCGGTTCGAATGGCCGTTCGGAGCGCATACCGGAATGCATCCGAGTCCCTTGCTCACCCAAGCGAGAGTCGAGGCGATCATGCAAAGCACCTTACTCGCATTCGCCACGATGTTGCCCTTTGCGGCGTGCTCTCTTGTTACGATGACTCTGTTTAACTGGTATATGGGTTGCTGTGCAACGTTGCTCATGAGCCAATTGCCGTTCCGTTTGCTCCTAGGAACGACATGTGTGCTTGCCTACACGAGTGGCTGGTACGAGAAAGTTTTTGCTGCGACCAACGTGGTTCTTCTTGTTTTCGTTGCGGCGCTTACGGCTTTGTGGTCGTCCATGTCCGAGGCCGAGGGTTAAAGCGAAGGCGCGGGGCAGGCTGCGCCTTCGGGGTAGCGCGGCCGGATCGTTCTTTTACCCGAGTTGTGTGTCTCGTGAAAGATCCTGCGCGTGCGCAGGATCTGCCGCTGCCGTTTGGACGTAAATGTGTGTTCTTATTTTTTTTAAAAACACTCTAAATGTGTCAAGTTTTGTATAGATAGACAAAATAAATTCAGGATGGACTGCGCGGCAGTTGCATGTCTGTGGTGAAGTTCTGCGTGCATCCGTGCGCGTGCGAGGTGTTGGTCTTTGACTATGGAGGTTTCGCTAAAGCGCATTTTGACGCACTCCGATACTTCGATGAAATCTCGGGCGAAATCCGAGCTTGGAGTAACCAATGCAATTCGCTCGACTTCGTTTCTTTGTTCTCGTGACGGCGGTGACAATATTATTCTTCGGCACTGCCTCTGCGAATTCGTTTGATATTGACTGCGGCGGTCAGAATGACGTTGATACCGACCCGGCAACGATCGTGGGATGCAATGTTGCCACCGTTGGATTCATCGAAGATTTGAATATTGATCTTCACTTCGAAAACCTCTCCGGAGGCGAGTACGCGACCGATCTGCAAATTACGTTAATTCATATTTCGACTGGGACTTCGGCTGTGATCTATGCGGGGCCCGAAGTCTTGGGGCCGAATTCGATCATGAACGCATCGTTTGATGACTCAGCTGAGGTTCTTCCGTCCATGTTCATTGGCGACATTACTGGCATCTTCCTCCCGCAGGAGGCACTGTCGGCGTTTTTCGGCCACGAGCTGTCTGGTGTTTGGAACCTTTCGATTCTAGATACGGCGTATCCGGGGGAAGGCATCGATCTCATTGATTGGCGTCTGACGGGAAACCAAGTTCCCGAGCTTGGAAGCGGTCTCTTGCTTGGGATCGGATTATTTGCGCTCTCAAAGCTTTCGAACGAACGCAAGATGGTTCGCATACGCTAGAGCGCGTATCGACTCGTCCTGAATAGATTTAGAAGCATGAGGCAATCTTCCCTACGATCACGCCGATCTTCCTAAGCGACTGCAACTGCAGTGAGGAGCGGCTTCCAGTGCATTGTAAGAATCATTGGCGTGTGAGTCGGTGTGTAGCGTTGGTCTGCCTTGCAATCGCAATGTGGCTCATTCCAGCGATTTCACTCGGGGCTGAAGACAATGCATCCCCGGCCGAAGTCATGGATGCCTTCAATACGGCCATCGAGCGCGGCGACGCGAAGGCTGTAGCGTCGCTACTCACGCGGGACGCCACCGTGTTCGAAATGGGGCTCGTAGATCGATCGCGTCGTGACTATGAAGGCCTTCACCTCAAACTCGATATCGAATTTGCGCACACCACGACTCGGACGTTGGTGAGTCGACGCCAAGGCGCGGACAGCTCACTTCAATGGATTCTTAGCCTTTATAAAGTTGAGGGCACCTTCGAGGGCAAGCGCGTTCTCGAGAGTACCGCCGAGACCGCGCTGCTTCGCAAGGTCGCTGGACGTTGGCGTATCGCTCATCTGCACTGGTCAACCCACGACGTACTCCTCGAAGAAGCGAAGCCGAACGCAAAGTAGACGCGTCGCCGAAGCGCTATTCCACGATCGGTTGGGCCAGTGTCCAAAGGCTCAAAAGCGTGTACGCGATCATCAACGCCAAGAACGGGAGTTGGCTCCAGGTTGCGGCGCGCTGCGTCGGGAAGTCGCGTCGGGCGAGTATGTGGGCCAAGAGGGTTGCTGCGATATGGCCCAACACGATCGCGGTAGCGGCGGAGTACCAAATAAAGCGCACACCTACGATTCCGATGTCGACCTGATATCCCGCGGTTCCCATCAAATTCCAGCCAAAGCCGAATGGATCAGAGACGAGCGGGATGAGGTACTGCCCGGACACCAGCAGCATCGAAAGGTAATGGGCGAGGTGGTACGCGATCGCAATTGGAACCAGCGTTGCGACAAGTGAGCACGCGATCTGTTTTGGGCTCGTAACTTCTGACGCCGACGCGCCACCGGGCCCAATTGCGGCCCACCGCGTAAGCCACGCAGACCCGAGGATCGCAGCTACAAAGAACAACGGCGCCGCAGCGAAGCCCAACGTCGAAATTGTTTCGTCATCGGTGAAGCCAATGTCGCGTAGGGTCGCGAGTACCGGTTGCATCCACGTCGTGATGCTCAGCCGGTCGGCCAAGTTGAGCCACTGCTGGGTTTCAAGGAAGCCATCGAAGGTGACCGTGGCAAGCATGAATGCCACGAAGAGCATCTGAGAAAGGGAAAGTGGAAGTCCTTCGAGTAGGGCGATGCCCGGGGGCCGAAGTGACCAAGCTCGGCTTTGATTCGAAGTGGTGGGCCTTACTTCGAAGGGGGAAAACCGCGCGAGGACGCCAAATGCGATGCTGAAAAACTCGCCCCGTTGAAGCCACTGCGTTCGACCGAACCGGAGCATCCCCGCCAATGTGATAACCGAGTAGATCACCATCGCCCAGCCGAGTGCGTATGGCACGTCGGCTCTTGACCACACGAGTTCGAGCCAGGCAAATACGGCAAATAGCATGAGCCCAGGCCAGACGTTGGTCGCGACTGAGGAGGGTTGCTCTTGAACCTGAACCAAAGGCCGACCGATTAGTCGCAGCGTACAGGCGTCCAGTCCGTCGAGTACCGATCGGAGCGGATGCAGCGTCGTCCATAGGTCACCACACAAAATGCAGGCGAACGAGAGGCCAACCCATCCCACGACCCAAACCATGGTGGGTGCGATGTTGTGATAAGCGTCCTGAGTTCCGAAAATGCCAGCGCCGATCGTGAGCAACCACAAGCACGCAGCGATCAGGCGGTAGACGAATACTGCCGGCCCACTCGTAAGGGGACGCAGGGCGTGAATCGCGAGAAGGTCAGTTTTGGGGATGCTGTCTTCCGCATGGGAGGTTCCTGGCTCCCGGTCTCCGCGAACGAACGAAACGACAACAAATGAAAGTAGGATAGAAGCCGCGGCGCCAAGCAACCAAATGTTTAGAGGCAAGGGAAGGTCGTATCGCTCACCGAAGCCGTGAGCGATCGCGGGTTCAACCGCGATCGATACGGACGCGACAACCAGGGCTGCAGCCGGAAGAATTTGTTCGAAACCAAATGCGCGATGCGTCTTCACGTCGCTCACTTAGCGAGGGTGGACTTCGAGGTAGAGCAGGGCACGGTGTTTGCCCTTCCCGTGAGCATGGTCGTGGACTTCCATCGCGAAGCGTCCGGCGATGTGGGCATCCAGCTTCATGGTCGAGGGTTTGCCCGGCTCAATATGCGCTTCTACGTCATACCCATGCAAGTGAAGTGCAATCGCGGTATCGGAAGTGAAAATGATCGCGATCAATGAGCCTTGAGTGACTCGCAAGGTGGTGTCGTCTTGGACTTCGCTTCCCAGAATCTGGACCTCGCGCGTCACGGTTTCGGCGGCAGCATCGGGCGTGCCACCTACCGTTAATGCCAACAGGAAAACAAGAAATGGAATCTCGCTGAGACGCAAAGCTTGTGTGTATGGGCGTTTCGTGTTGTCGACGGTTGAACAGTCTCGTGCAGTTTGAGTGCAAGCCAATGGCACGAATTTCGTTTCCTGGTTGGGCGTGAGTTGCATGTCCGGGAGGCCAGTTGGCTGCGTTGTGGCTTTCATGATGGACCGTATCGACGAATACGCAAAGTATCTTGAAGAGGGCGGTCCGCATGAGTCGGCATAGGTGACGAACACGTAACTGTTATGCATTGCAGGTGCAGTGTAGGTATCGCGACATCAACGCAAGTCTCCGCGAAGACCTGCACGGGATGTTCTCCTAAAGGATCCCCCGACTGGGGCCGATTCATACCGTGATTCACACGTGTCTAAGTTTGTTGATTCTGACAGCCTGACCAAGCGTGCGTCTTGAAACGGGGTCGTAATGGTGCGGAAGCATCCGGCAAACAACGAAGGCTTTACCTTGATCGAGATCATGATCGTGATCGCGATTACGGGAGTCATGATCGGGATGTCGGTTCCAAGGATGTCGGCGTGGCGCGCAAGGCTTGATGCCCGCGCCACCGCTCGCGCCATGGGCGACATGCTGCACGCGGCGCGTACCCAGGCGATTCGCACCGGCGATCAACACATCGTGTACTTGCGAGTGCCAGGTGTTGGGACAGGCGGCGATGACCCGAACGGGACGCCCCTGTGGGATGTTCAGGGTGACGAAGTTGACGTGTTGATGTCCCGAGATTCCAACGGCGACTGCTTGATTGACAACGCAGAGACCCAAGCCGTTTTGACCTTCGGTGACAATCCCGGCGCCATGGTCTTTGGTTTGACGAATACGACGAACAAAGTGCCGAGCGACATGTCGACCGCCACGTTGACTGCCGGCGCGACATTCGCCGATCCGAATAACACCGCAACGGCGACGCGCTGGATCTTGTTTCGCCCCGACGGGATCCCGGTTGGTTTTACTGGTGACTCCACCAGTTGCGCGAGGGTCGGCTCGACGGGTAGCGGGGCAGGGGGGATCTATATGACGAACGGGATCGACGATTTTGCTCCTGTGCTGACAGCACTTGGCGGGGTGCGCCTGCACTTCTTTGACATTAACGCGAATGGGTGGACGAACTAGATGGCGGCATTTAAAATAAATAAACGCACAAGCTCTCGCAGTGGCTTCAGCTTGATCGAAACCATGATCGCGATGCTAGTCCTCGGCTTCGGTCTCCTTACGATTGCGAGCGCGCAAGTCTATGCCGTGAAGAGTGGCCAGACGGGGCGTCACCGCACGCGCGCTGTGGAGATCGCACAGACACAGATGGAACGGTTACAGAGCCTCAGTTGGAATGATGCCGGTTTGGTGGCGACCGCGTGGACACCAAATGTTGATGTAGTGACCACGGTCGAGTCTACCAATGCGCAGACAGAAATGACGTTTTCGAGGCAGTGGCGGATCACCGACGTGATCGCAAACCAAACCCGCTCCATCGACGTTCGCGTGGGTTGGACGGACGCACATGGAGTGACCAAGAACTTCGCGTTGAGCTCCACCCGATTCAACTTCGAGGGCCTGTAATGAACCGCACGAAGATTCAGACTGCAGGCTTCACCCTCATCGAAATGGTGGTTTCGACCGCGCTTCTCGGGATCGTCACCTTTTATGTGATGGGCACCTTCACGGTCAACCAAAGGGCCTACATGGTCCTCGATCAAGTGACCGAGGTTCAACAGAACTCGCGTGCAATTGCTGAGCTGATCGAGAGAGATATGCGGCATGCCGGTTTCATGGTTCCAATTGGGGGTGCTCTGTGCGGTCTCGACAGCACGACCGCCCCTGACACACTTTACGTCAGTGATCCCGCCCCGCTGTTGACCACCAATGCAATCAACGGCGACGTGAGTGCTGGAGTTACGGCCGTGAACGTTGGCGGCGTCGTTGTGGTTGCGACGCTCGATGATGTCGTGATCGATGGCACCGCGTTTTACGACACCGACGCCAACGGCATCGCAGATTCTGATTTTCAAGTTGGCGGTGGAATCATTATTACGGACGCCGTTACCCCGACGCGAGGCGCCGCATGTGGCGTGATTACGGCGATCGATTTGGGCGCAAACATGATTACGTTTACCCGGGTTTCCGGTGCGCTTGGTGCACTTGCCTTTGGTGCTTCTGAAGACCTACGTGTCGTCCCCGCGCACGAATACCGGATTGACAGTCCCAACACCCAACTCTTGCGCAACGGCCTGATTATGGCGATGGGGGTCGAAGACTTGCAGTTTGCTGTTTGGTTCGATCTCAATGACGACAACGCGGTCGATCCCGGCGAGTACTTCGGCGACGGAAGTTCCGCCGATTACACCGCAAGTGGGAATGACCACGGCGATTCGCGCGAGATGCGTGTGAGCCTCGTCACGCGCACGAGGTCCGCTGATGCCGAGTTTAAATTAGGACAAGAACAGAACATGGAGAATCGTCTAGCCCCTGGTGGTAACGACGGCTTCCGTCGTCGCGTTCATACGAGCACGTCACGTTTGCGCAACGTCGTAAACCGGAGCTGAACGATGGAGCACGAAATTAAAGTACGAACGATGTCTGAACGTAAGCGGCGCGAATCGGGCATGGTCCTGATTGTCGCGATGGTGATGCTTACAGTGATGGGCATCGCTGGCGTCGCCGCTCTCGACACGGTTTCGCTCGATCAGCAGGCGGCGGGCTATCAGAGTCGTAAGCGTGTGTCATTTTATGCAGCCGAAGCTGGCGTGGCTGAAGGCCTTGCGACTTTGCGCTCGAATGGAACGCCGACGGTGACGACGACGGAACTCGGGGACTCTGCGGCTTATCCACACGGACAGCCGGGGTATGCCCTCGCTGAAGGAACGACGATCGAAAAACTTGGCTCGAGTTCCATGAACGGGATGGCCATGAATATCGATCAGGGCGGTGCTGCGACCTACCAGGTCGACTACTGGCGTTTTGAGATTGAAGGCCAGGACGCTTCTGGGACGACCTCCAAGGTCGAAGTCGCCGCTGGACGTTTTGCCGGCTACTAGCCGAATTTGATCGCCGCGCTGTGTTTTTAGTGGCGGGAACTTGAGGTGCCACCATGAAACGATTCACCCATCTCCTTGGTCGAACTTCGCTCATCGCAGTGCTCGTACTCTGCGTTACGCCCGTAGATGCCTTTGCGCGTCACCGTGGTGGTTGTAATTGGCACGGCGGCAGGAATTGCGCGGCGGCGCCGCCGCCCGTGGTGGCGCCACCGCCCGCGGAAGCGCCGCCGCCGCTCACGAGTGCGGCAGCCGATGATCTGTACCTTCTTTCAACTTCCGTTTCCCCGAACGTAGTCGTACTGCTCGATACGTCCGGCTCGATGTCGCATCTTGAATGGCACCCGGCGTTCGATCCGGAGGCTGAATCTTACGGTTGTTCCTACTTCAGCAGCCAATCGCGGTGGTACGCTTGGCAGTTCGACTCGTTCGAAACCGAATGTGGAAGAACCCGTAAAATCTACAAGCCGACTGGAAGTGACACCTGGTATGACGGTCGCTATCTGAATTGGTATTTCAGCAGCGCCGCGGACCCGTACATCAACGAAATTGACACTACGGTGGCGCCCTCGTCGACATGTCTGCAGGGACTCGGGATTCCGTCGGGCATCGATCAGCAGTATCGCCGAACACGCTTCCAGGCGGCACAGCAAGTTGCGCTCGATCTCGTGTGTTTTGCTGAGCCGAAAGGCATTCGTATCGGCTTTGCGCGTTTTCGAAGAAGTGGTGAGCCGCACGGTGGTTACGTTGGCGTGGATGTCATCAGGGCGGATCCGGCAAGCGGCGCAGCGCTCAAAACCTGGTTGACATCGCAAAGCCCGGGTGGCTGGACGCCTCTGGCTGAGTCGCTCTTCCAGCTTTATACGTTCTTCATGAGTCGATCGACGGCAAACATTCCAGAAGGGAAAGATGGTCTCACCAAATTCCCGCGCTACGAGTACCGTGTCAGCGACGGCGACTACACCAGTACGTCGAGCAGTTGGCCTGTTGACCCAGTCCAGTACTACTGTCAGTCGTGTTTTGTTGTCGTAATTACAGACGGCATCCCAACCCGGGATGACTTCGACACCGATTCTGACCCCGAGGATCGCGGCTTCCGTGACTTCGACGACTTGATTGGCGACTACCACAACGATGCTGAAATCGAAGAGCCGGGTAACGACGAGTCTCGGTATCTCGACGATGTCGCGAAGTACATGCAGGAAAACGACATGCGGCCGGAAGAGGGCATGGACGGCATTCAGAATGTCGATGTCTACACGGTGGGTTTCTCGACCGAGTCGGAAGCAAATACGTTGCTGACGAAGACGGCGACCAACGGCAACGGCAACTTCTATTACGCTCAGACGGGTAACGAACTTGCAAATGCCTTGACGCTTGCACTCAATGACATCGTGGAGAAGTCGCAGTCATTTACCGCAGCATCGGTTCCGTCGGCTCGTACTGCAGACGGCGGTGACTTCTATCAGTCCTTCTTCTTCCCGCTGGCGAGTTCTGCCTTCTGGGAAGGGCATCTTCGCGCCTGGCACATTGCAGCCAATGGCGACGTACTCGACAAGAATTTTAATTGCGCCTTGGTCGATTCGGATGTCGGTGAGTGCAATAGTGGTCCGTTCGACCCGTCAGCAGAGTATTTCTGGGATGCCAATGAGGTCATGCCGGCACCCGCGAGTCGCGTGCTCAAGACGTCAAAACTCTCGGGTGGAACGCCGACCCTTGTCAATTTCGACAAAGCGACCATCGACGCGGTTGATCTCGGGATCGTCCCCTTCACCCTTTCGCCGGACCCGGCGCCGAATGACGGGGGCTATATTCTGCACGGGAGTACCGCGCTCACGGCCGAAGGCCTGACAGATGAAATTGTGCAATTTGCACGAGGTTGTTTCTTTGGATCCGGTGTCACAGGAGCGGGTGTTACGGCACAGACCCCGTGCGCGACGAAAAACGCGATCCTTGGCGACATCTTTCACTCGAACCCAGTCGTTGTGAAGCAGCCTTACATCGTTTCGGGCGAACCCTCGTCTGCACTCTTCCGGGCCGCGTACTCAACGCGTAGTCGACGGATTTACGCAGGGACGAATGGCGGCTACCTCGAGTCGTTCGACGCCGGTGTTTGGGACGAAAACGTCGAAGCCGCAAAGTACACGGTCGGCTCGGGTGCAGAAGTGTTTGGCTTCATGCCTTGGAAGGCGCGCCAAAATATCCGCAAGCAGATCGTGGATGACCCAACGAAGCGAACCTACTTCGTGGACGGTTCGCCGCAGAGTGCCGACGTTTGGCAGCATCCAACGCCAACGACGGTTCCAAAGACAGCTTCGGAATGGCGAACGATTCTCGTGGGCGGCATGCGTCAGGGGGGTGAGCACTATTACGCGCTGGACATCACTAACCCGGACAACATTACGGGGCCGGCGGGAAACCTGCCGTATCCGGGCTACCTCTGGGAGTTCCCGGACGAACTCGACCCAGACGATATCTCCATCGCCGCTTCAATTATTCCGTACCTGGGTGAGAGTTGGGGGCAGCCGGTAATTACGCGCGTTCGTTTGAACGTCGCGGGCCAAACCAACGCTGGCTATGGGTACGAACGCTGGGTTGTGATCGTGTCCGGTGGTTACGACTTGACTGGGCAGCCCAATGAAGCGACCAGCTATGACGCCGCCGAATACAAGGGACGGTCGATCTACATGCTCGACGCCAAGACGGGTGAGGTCATCGCCGAAAAGCGGTTCGACCCGCTCGGGTCGGATGACACCCAGTACATGAGGCACTCGATGCCGGCGACGCCCGCTGTGATTGATCTCGACAGTGACGGATTCGCCGACGTGGTTTACATGGGTGATCTCGGCGGTCAGATGTTCAAGTGGTACATCAAGCCTGTCGGGGAAGATCGCGTCAATGACGGCTCGAGTTTACGCACGCAGCCCAACTGGCCGTTCCGCCGCATCTTTACCGCGCCGATGCAGACCATCGCGACGGTGGACTACCACAAAAACATCTTCACGCCTCCCGCCGTCAGCTTTTCGGGTACGAAGTTGTGGTTGGCGTTCGGTACAGGGCGCCGTGACCGGGTTGCCGACGAGGGTGTGACTGGTGACCTGACCGAAAACGATCGTTTCTATGTCATCCAGGACCAGGACCCACATGAAACGGCCGGGACGCCGCCCGTCACGTTGAACGAAACGATGCTGACCGATATTGGGTCGACGCAAGGTGCGATTGCACTCACAACTCCCGGCTATTTCTGGATCGCGGCGGATGGTGAAAAATTCGTCACCAGCACGACGATCTTTGCCGGGACCGTGATTGCGGCCACGTTTACACCAGACGTTATGGGGAACCCATGTTCGTCACGCGGCTCCGGTCTGCTCTACGCCTTCCATCTCACGACGGCGGAGGGCTACTTCAAGGACGACAGCGGAGATCCAATCCGGTCCCTCGACATCGGAAGTGGCATGCCAACCGATCCGAAGACATCGGCAGGTCCGGACGGAACTGCGAACCGCGTCTATATCGAAAAGTCCGATACCGAAATGATCAGTTTTGAAGCCAACGACATCAACATGAACAACAGCGGCTTGTACTGGCGCGAGACGGAGTAAGGCTCACATCGGGTCTAGGCCGCATTGTTCTTTGTTCTTTGTTCATTGTTCATTGTTCTTTGTTCATTGTTCGTCACAGGAGCGATTTCAACATGAAGCTCAATCGATTCTTCATCGCCATTCTCGGTGTGCTTTGCGTCAGTCTGCTTTTGGCTGGCCCCGCATTTGCGAAACGCGGACAGCCGGAACAGAAGAAGCCAAAGTTCGAACGCCAACACGCGATCGTGCAGGCCGTTAACGCTCAAGCGAAGACGATCAAGCTCAAGGGCTACGAATATACGATCACGAATGACACAGAGATGATCAACGAAGTTGGAATGAGTGCTCGACTTCGCGACTTCAAACCAATGCAGGTTCACAACAGCATGCCGGATCGAAACACCGGTACCAAGGTCTACTTCGAAGCCGATTTCGAGCACAAGATCGTGACGCTTCGCATGGTGCGCGAGATTCCATATTGATGCGCAGCTCATCCGCGCTCAAATTGTTGGTTGTCATGGTGTCCGTCGCCACGGTGACCGCTATGGCATGTGGCGGGACCGATGCTTTATCAGCCGGGGCGGCGGTGACGGGTGGCCTGCAGGAAGCCGACGAGACGAGTGTCCAGATCCCCAATCTGCCGCCGAGGATTGATTCGGTGCGTCTCTCTGCCTCGGAAGTCATTCCGGGAGCAACCTTGACCGCGCTCGTGGAGGTGCACGACCCAGAAGGTCAAGACGTGGAACTCGGCTACACCTGGCATATCGGTGCGCACCGATTTTCTGGTGGTGGATCGTCGATTGAAGTGCCGTCAACCGCCAAGCATGGCGACATGATTCGCGTCAGCGTGAAGGCAAGTGACTCACGATTGACCACCAAACCGACGGAAGCCACAGCCGAAGTGGAGAACTCCCCACCCGTGTGGCGAGAAATCGCGCTTGTTCACGGCGCGCGAGTGGCATCCGGTTCAGAGATTACCATGCACGCAATCGCGGACGATCACGATGGTGATGAAGTCGCGATCACGACCCAGTGGTATGTCAATAAACGACGCGTGCAAAACTACAGTGCGGTGTTCAATACGAGCGAGCTTCGCCGCGGCGACGTTGTGCATGCCACGGTGCACGCAAGCGACGGTGATCTGGAAGCGCCTGAACGGGAAAGCGAGGGCGTTGTACTCGAGAACTCTGACCCCACGTTCATTTCTGCACCGGGTACTTTGTCGCAAGACGGGAAATTCAAATATGAACCCAAGCTCCAGGATCCGGACGGAGATCGGCACTTTCGCTTTTCACTCGCTTCTGCTCCCCCCGACATGACGATTGACTCATCGTTCGGCGTGGTGACATGGACGGCGACCGAGAAGCATCAGGGGCTCCACCAAGTTGAGATCGTTGCCGATGACCGACACGGCGGCGAAGCACGTCAGCAGTTTGATCTGACCGTGAGGGTCAACAGAAACGACGCGTCTCCGGCTTCCCCCGACGCGTACGATGCAGACGACGATGAATAGGCAGGGCTCCGGTGGTGTTGCACTGCTGAACCCGCAGTGACACTATTAGGCCATGTCGAACCCGCGGATGTTCAAACGAGCTCGACTCCTCACGCTTGCAATTTGTGCGTTGTGTCTCCTCGTCGCGGACCTTCCGGCTAACGCCGCGGAAACGCGCACCGTAAGTTTCGATTCCAAGGCGTACCACGTCGATCGGATTTTTCGCTCGATGCAGGGACCCATAGGGCGTCGTCGTGCATACGTCGGAGACTGGCGAAAGGCGGAACTCGCGTGGATCACGGCGATTCGCTCCGAAGTCTTCCACGCCAAAGACCGCACCAAAGCGCCGGACGATTTTCTATGCCACGCGAACCTTGGCTTCGGCGACATCCAACGCCACCGCGCGTTATTTCAACCGAATTTGAAGGAAGCACGCTATCAAGGGCGGTTGTTTACGCTTTCCCAGGGCCAGATGGAACTGAAGTTTCCCTCGGGCTTTGGCATCCCGATCATTTCAGACGAGGCGTTCTTGCTCGATACCCAGGCTCTGAATCTAAATCGCACCGAAGGCGAGTATGACGTCGTGATTCGCACGTCGATCGACTACGTCTTGGACGCCGAGCTTTCGCAGCCGATGAAGCCTTTGTTTCAAAAGGCCGCGCAAGGCATGGTACTCGTTGAAGGAAAGGACGGGTACTACGGCCTCGAGGAAGGCAACGCCGAAGAACACGGCGAGGGCTGCTCGGTGGGCAGCGCCGCTGGCGGCGAAAACGTCGCGGATCCGTTTGGGCGTGTCTTTTCTGCGCACTGGCAGGTAGAGCCTGGACGGCAGGTCAACAGCACGCCTGTCACAGAGTTTCTCGAAATAAGTTACGACACGACGGTTCACTACGTTTCGGTGCATCTGCATCCGTTCGCGCAGTCATTGTCCCTGCGAGATCTCACGACCGGAGAGACCGTGTTCCACGCAGAGGCCACCAGCGTTGATACAGGCATCGGTCTGAAACACGTCGAAACGATTACTAGCGAAGAGGGCGTCAGGATCTTCGCTGATCACGAGTACGAACTCGTCAGTGTCTACGAAAACACGACAGACCAGATGCAAGACTCGATGGCGGTGATGTTGCTATATCTCCACGACAAAGAGTTTGTGAAACCGGCGAAGCACATGCAGTCGCCGAAACCCAAACCGTCTTCAGGGCCGTTGCAATAATTCGCGTTTCAGATCCAACCCGGGTACCGACATCCCGCTAAGGTTTGTCCGATGCTTGTGATTGGCCTGATGAGTGGAACGTCTGCCGACGGAACCGACGCTGCTTTGGTGGAGTGGCCCGACAACGGTCGCGTATCTCCGTTTAAACTCCTTGCGCATGTCGAAACCCCGTTCGAGCCCGAATTTCAAAGGCGCGTGCATGCACTTGCTGGAGGCGTGCTTCCAGGGCCACAGGTGCTTGCCGAGTTCGCTGCCCTTGACGTTGAGTTGGGCGAGCGATTTGCAAAAGCGGCGCTCGGCGCATGCAGCGAGGCCGATGTCGCAATGGGTGACGTGGCTTGCATCGCTTCGCACGGCCAAACCGTGGCGCACCACCCGGAGCTTCGAGCCACCCTTCAAATCGGGGATCCGTCGGTGATCGCTGAGCGTACCGGTTGCACGACGATCGCCGACTTTCGAACACGCGACATGGCCTTGGGGGGACAGGGCGCACCACTCGCCCCTTTTTTCCATCACGCTGCGTTTGGCTCGCCTGATGAGAACCGTATCGCGCTCAACCTCGGCGGGATCGCAAACATCACTTGGCTCCCGCGTTCACAAGATCCCGATGCGGTGATTGCGTTTGACACTGGGCCAGCAAACTCACTAGTGGATGGTGCGGTTGCAATTCTGAGTGGCGGTGCGGAACGGATGGACCGAAATGGTGCGCGCGCCACGAACGGCCAGGTTGATGCGGGCATGTTGAGCATGATGCTCGACGACGCATACCTTGCGCAGGTGCCTCCGAAGTCGACGGGTCGCGAGCACTACGGTGCTTCAGCGGCGCAGCGGTGGGTTGATGTCGCGGTTGAACACGGGTGCGGTGCGAATGACCTCGTCGCCACCCTCGTGGCGTTTACTGCAAAGTCGGTCGCTCTGGCTTGTCTCGAGCTGTTGCCCGCAGCTTCCGGTGACAGGACCAGAATTGATCGCGTGGTTGTGGGCGGAGGCGGCGCGTCGATCCCGGCCATCATGGCCGCGTTGAATGCCGAGCTCGTTGGGATTCCGATCGAGCGATTTTCGGATCACGGGGTTCCGGTGCAGGCCGCCGAGGCGATGGCGTTCTCTCTGATGGGACGGAATGCCTTGCTCGGAATCCCCAACCACCTGCCACAATGCACGGGGGCAAGTCGCGCGGGAGTACTGGGCGAGATCTCCGCCGCGCAGACTGCTATAGCTTGATTTTCATTCCATCGTCGGCCGTTTCGATTCCGACCTTGCCACGCAGCTTCGCCATGTCGTTGCCGAGGTGGGTGAGAATCATCCGGTCGCTTCCGAGTGACGACTGCCGTGCTTCGAGTTGATCAAGGCTCAAGTGGAGTTCATAACCGGGCGTGCAGTACGTGCATTCGCACACGAACAAGTCGGCCCCTTGCGAATACTGCGGTAACTCGTCAAACCAACCCGTGTCCCCGGAATAGACAACAGTGCGGTTGCCAAACTGAAGCTGCAACCCGTGCGGGCAGACGTCTTTGTTGTGATAGGTCTCGAACGAAGTCACTTGCGCCGAACTCAGGTCGACCGGGTTTCCTGCCGGAAGCTCCTTATAGTCAATCGCGAATGTCCACTCTCGATCGGGAATCGCGTGCCCCATCGCAGCCGCAAGTTGGGTGACTCGACTTTCGATGCCGGGTGGCCCCGCGATAGTGAGCGGACTTTTACGTTGGTCTTCGTACAAGGCGGCGAGTAGGAAAAGCGGGATGCCGCCAAAGTGATCCGCGTGAAAGTGACTCACCACGATCGCGTCAATTTGATTGCGATCGACTTCTTCGGCGTTGAGTCCCGTGTTGGTCGTGGTACCGCAGTCAACGAGCACGCATCCGCTGGGTTCACGAATCAGAAAGGCAGCTTGGCGTCGGCCCCCGGCGCCAAATGCATCGCTCGTCCCGATGAAATGGAGATCGATCACTAGTTGTCCTTCAGTGCAAAAGCTTGGCCATTAGCAAATGCTGAGTTTTGCGCGCGGGCATCAGCGGGCACGACTTCGTCTTCAAACACAATACAGTGATCGAGTTGCGCTCCGCTCGCAACCCGTGCGCGTGGGCCCAAAATCACGTTGTCAACAATTTGGACCCCGTGCCGCGCGCTGTGTTTGGCTTGATCAATAAACGAAAGGGGAGGCGGCTCAAAGTTGGCGTGCAAATATTCGCTCGGTGTTCCGACCGGCTCCCAGGTACAAGCCGCTTCAGAATAGAGTTCTCCGCGAATTCGCTGGTCGCCCGTTTCGATTATGGGGGTGAGCCAGTCGCTCAAGTCTTCGAAGACTTCACGGTCGGGGATGGTTTCGAATACCTCGGGTGAGAAGACTCTCACTCCGGTAAAGAGGCCCTTGTCGTGCTCATGTCCCAAGTCAAAGCGATTCGCGATGCGGCGCACTGCGCCTCCCTTCGCAATTCCGATCGAACCAAATTGGTCGACTCTTGAATCTTCCCGTAGTACCAGTGTGGCGAGGTCTCCGTGTTCCTGATGTCGGGATATTAACGCATTGAGGTCGAGGTCGAGAAGCATATCTCCGGCCAACACGACGAACGGATCTGATTTTTCTAAAAAAGCACGTGCTTTGCGAATTCCGCCACCGGTTCCGAGCGGTTCGGCTTCTTCAATAAATGAAACCTGAATTCCACTGGGCCCGAAATTTGCGACAGCAGCGCGCACCGTTTC
>Ga0115003_10001981_pt1 | contig 17372 bp, 9 predicted proteins | sample ArcticOcean_MG_C_7_FD_88736 | JGI IMG/M metagenome (GOLD analysis project Ga0115003, IMG submission 88736) | Marine microbial communities from western Arctic Ocean - ArcticOcean_MG_CB11_88 | ecosystem: Environmental > Aquatic > Marine > Oceanic | place: Arctic Ocean: Canada Basin | collected... | reverse complement strand
TGGCAATTGGTAAAATTAGACACTCACCTCTCTTGACCAATGGAGGAATAGTGATACATGCCCAAGGTCAAGGACAGAGTACAATTGCCCTACTAGACGAAAACTATTCAATAATCAACAGTCATACTTCAGGGTCTTCTCCAGCGATGCCAATAATGGTAGATGGGTATTTGGTAACGGGAGATTCATCTGAATTACGTTCATTTGATTGTTCTCAAAATTGCAGTCCATTATCTTCGCTGACATTCGCTACCAATGGCGAGATGGCAATGGGATTAGATGGCCAATTCATGGTACCACTCAACACTGCCCAAGGTGGATGGAAAGGATTTACATTGGTTGAAAATGGATTACTTGAGCATGTTAGAGGCTTCCAGCCTGGCTTCTCAACATATACAACCGCAGCCCCTGCAGTATATTCTGAAGCAGATTCAGATTGGTTAGTACTGGCAAATGATGCTGGCAGAATGGTTGTTTATTGGCGTGGATTGAATGAAACAAATATTGCTGAAGAGGTGGATGAAAACCTTTCAACAGACAACGAGAAACAAAATAATAGTCCAATCATTTTACTTGTAATTTTCAGTAGTTTCTGTGCAATACTATTCATGGCAGGAAAGCCACAACAAGGTAAGAAATTTTCAATATTGCTTATTTTGATTGTAGCGGTGATCACAATACCAGCACTGTCAACTCAATGGTCGGGCAAAGTGGATGATTTGAGTGCGTCTATTGGAGATGAAGGCGCAACTAGTGGAGTTGAAGGTGAATGGAATCAAAGTTGGCCCGAGCAATGGCAAGATACTCAGATCTTAATTATTGAAATAGATGGTCAACAGCAAATCATGGGTGGGTATTCTGGATATGATAATGTCTTACAGTTAACGACTCAAGCAGCCTCTGACCTAAATATTACAATTAGTTCACAGCAATCAGAAATTGGCACTTATATCACTTCGTTTAATGGTCACCAAGGACAAGGTTGGGAGTTTTTCGTCAATGGTTCAAGAGGTTCATTAGCGGCAGAAAATGTCGCCATTGAAGAAAATACAATCGTTCATTGGCTACCTGCATGATATTGCAAAATCGTTGCTAATTTGCGCGCAACCCTCAAGGAGGCGTTACCCTTGGCTTGTTATATGTTCCAAGCCCTTGGTACACACGGTCCTGTATTTTCCCCAACAACTAGCCTTGTTCTGGATGTGATTTTGTTAGTAGCAGCATTTTGGCTATTGGCAAGCCCTTCAAAGAAGAGTCTTGGAGATTCACTGTTGTTACTAACATTAGTTCTCGCTGTTTCAGCAACACGAATATTGATGCAACCTTTACCTAATATTCAACCTGTAACAGTTGCAGCTTTAATCGTTGGAGCTCAATTAGGAGCGCGACGTGGTGCTGCTTTCGCAATATTGGTCGCAATGATTTCCAATGCAGTTATTGGTAACGGATGGTGGACTATTTTCCAAGCCATCGGTTGGGCAAGTGTCGCGGTTATGGGATCAAAGTTATCCTTAATTGTCAATGGAGAATTACAACGCAGCCGCCTCTTTATTGCAGCTATCGCTTCTGCCTTCTTCTTCGACATTATCGTTTCAGTATCCATTATTGATAGTTCATTTACGATAGTAACTTTCCTAACATATCTTGCTCATGGAATTCCATATGATTTGCTACATGCACTCGGCAACCTAACCTTTGCAGTTTGGTTTGGCTCATGGTTTGCAGATATGGTTGCAGAGGATATCGTTGTTGAAGAAATTAAATCCACAACAGTGGAATCTATTGTTCAGCAATCATGAATAGTGAAGGTTGTAGAAGGTTATGTCAACTAGCGATGATTCCCCTTCAATGGCTTTGGTAGTTCGAAAAGATTTGGGATTATCAGCAGGTAAAATGGCAGTTCAGTGCGCACATGCAGCGGTTTCGTGCACCATGTCTTCTCGCAAGGTCAATTCAAGATTAATGGAGAGGTGGCTAAATGGCGGAGCCAGAAAGATATGCCTCAAAGTTGACGACCTACAAAGTTTGCAACAATTAGCCGGACAGGCTCAAGCAGCAGGTTTGGTAACGCACATCGTCAAAGATGCTGGCCATACAGAAGTGGAGCCTGGAACGATAACAGTTCTTGGAATCGGGCCAGCACCCAGAAGGTCAATCGATGCATTGACTTCACAGTTGAAGCCTTATTGAGGGTTGAGCCCTGCCTCGGTTTGAGGGGATGAAGTGGGACTACGCTCAATTATTCACAAGATGACTGCCCCTTCACATCACGGACATTCGCCTTCAGGGCCAGTCAAAATGATTCTTATCGTTAATAATGGGCTAAAGATGGGTAAAGGCAAAATCGCTGCACAAGCAGGCCATGCCTCAGTTCAAGCAACTCTGAACGCAGGACAAAAATCCCCCTTAGTCCTCGATGCATGGTTATCTTCTGGACAAAAAAAGGTCTGTCTAAAGGGCGACGATGCAGATCATTTACTGGCACTAGAAAAATTAGCTATTGAGGGAGGATTGCTAACTTCAAAAGTTCACGATGCTGGACACACTCAAATCCCTTCAGGTTCTTTGACCGTATTGGCGATTGGCCCTTGTCAAGATGATGAGGTCGAGAAAATAACAGGAACTCTCAAACTTCTTTAATTTCATTTATCCAATTCTTCATCAAAGAATGGACTAGATAACATTTCGATTTCACCGTTATTGATAGAGAGTAACCTGTCTTTGGGAATAACTTCCCAATTCTCATCAGTTAATTCCTTTGTAGAAATTAGTATTGCATCGCCATATGCCTTTGAACGCCTAAGCATATACATTGGTTTAGCACTGTAATGGTTGAAAGCATACAACATATTTCCATCACTGATCAACAGATTCAAGTTGATAGTACCATGGTGTGAATTAAACACATTTTCAATCGCCTTTTTCAGCGCCATATATTTTCCTCTAAAAATTCCAGAGTCTTGATACTCACCCACCTTATCCATTATCTCATGAAAAATAGTCTCGGAATCAGTATCTCCTTCTGCACCAGGATGACCGCCTGCGCCAGTAACCCATCCGTTATGGGCTAAGATCCAATCTCTTCCGTTGTGATGGCGAGTGAATGGATGGCAATTACAATCATTCGGTTCTCCCTGCGTAGCATAGCGAATATGGGCGATTAGGTTGTGACTCCGGGCTTCATCTATGCTGTCAAAGAAAGCATCATCCCAGTCTGCTCTACATGCAGCACGATGCACTACTGCATTATTTCCTTCGAACCACCCAATACCCCAGCCATCAGGGTTTCTGCTGGCGTATTCTGAAAATATTGGTAAACTTCTTGTAGCCCTATCTTCATCGTTACAACTCATTCCAAATAAATCACACATGACTCTAAATTATCACGAGTCTATTTCAATCCTTGCCCATGACTTTGCAAAATATTACACAAAACCACCGGTTTGATGTGTGTTGCCGAACAGGCGAGTACATGCGCGACCATCCGAGTGACCGAGTAGATATCCGCTCGGACACAGTAACTCAGCCAACCACTCAAATGCGAGCCGTAATGGAGAGTGCTAGTGTTGGAGATGACGTTCTGGGTGATGATTTAACTGTCATCGAGTTACAAAATAGAGTCGCAAAATTATTCGGTAAAGAAGCGGCTCTTTTCGTAGCTTCGGGAACGATGTCTAACGCTATTGCAATCCGAGCACATACCGTTCCTGGTGATGAGATTATATGTGATAAAACCGCTCATATTTACAAATATGAAGGTGGCGGATACGCAGCATTATGCGGGGTTAGCATCGCTTTAGTAGAGGGAATAAATGGCATTATGAGTCCTGATAATGTCGCATTGTCAATACGAAAATCAGAAGGTAGCCAAGGACATTACCCAAACGGTACATTGGTCTGTGTAGAGAACACCTCAAACTTAGGCGGAGGTACTTGTTATCCTCAACAGACATTAGATGATATCGCAGCGGTTGCTAATCAAAATGGATGTAAAACACATATTGATGGAGCAAGAATATTCAATGCGATAATCAAAACGGGAATAGATGCAAAACGAATGACTAGAGATTATGATTCGGTTTCAATTTGTTTCTCAAAGGGAATGGGTGCTCCTGTAGGTTCAGTTTTAGTCGGCAGTACAGAGTTCATCGCTCGGGCTCATCGCTGGAGAAAGATGTTCGGTGGAGGTTGGAGGCAAGCAGGAATATTAGCACAAGCCTGTCTTTTCGCATTAGACAATAACATACAGAGGATGGAACAAGACCATGAGAGGGCAAAACGTATTGCAGCAGCCATTAATTCCATGGATGCCTTCTCTGTAGATTTGGACACTGTTCAAACAAATATGGTTTATGTCACTTGTGAGAAATCCGCACCTAAAGTCGTGGAAGAGTTGCAGAAGCATGGAATCGATCTGTTCGACCTAGGTCCAAATAGTGTCAGAATTGTTTGTCATTTACACATTGATGATGAAGATGAACAAAGAATAATCAAAGCATTTTCACAATTGAGGTAGAATTTGTTTAGTATTGTAAACAATGTTTTGTTTGCGAACTTCAAATACTCTAGGCTTGACATATCACTATGAGTTCTAAGGACAAGCAAAATTGTGATGTTTGTAAAAATAACGCAGGCTCTGAAATACTCTGCCAGTTATGCCAGTCGATTGTCGGCAATTCATTAGGCACAGATTGGAATGTTGTATTATCTCCAAGGGAACACGAAGAAGGAATAAAATTATTCGGGGGGAGGGGTCGAACCTCAAAGCAACGCTGGTCGCAATTAAAAGCCAACGTAGACGGAACTGCAGATGTTACGTGGGCTAGGTTGAGGGATACTGAGGACCCAATCCATTCATTACCTTGTTCAATTGAACGGCTTCAGGGAATTATTCATTTGATAAAAGAGGGTCATCGATTACAGCACGAAGAACGGAGAATATTACAAATTGGCTTTGCATTACATGATGGAAAACTTCTTTCTTTTTTACAAGATACAGCCGTACTCGATGGAAGAAAACTTCCTGCACCCGTTCCAATGATCTCAATATTAACTCTAATTGCGGATGAGAAAAAAAGAATCGGGTGGAATATTTCTAAGTTAGTTTCGACTATGGGCTCACTAGTCTATGATGCAATCACTTCCAGAGAACAAGAGCATTATGGTCGCGTTTTCAATGATTATAGAAGGCATAGAATGATGCGGAGGAGAGAATTACGCGACGGGCATCAACAACAAAATAACTGCCAAAAGCGACCACTTGTGGCGATGTTAACTTGGCTACAAATAGAAGCCGAAGATCAACTTGATAGTGAAGATTCTAAGGGTACTCATCCATTAAGTGCATGGGCAAGAGATGTACGTTTACGAGTTCATATTTCAAGCACAGACACTTTCAAAAAGGTAGTGACTGAAGGTTTTGAGCATCATCCCAAAGGCTCTCTCGACTTGATAACTTCTCCTTGGATTTCAAGATGGCTAAAACATAGGCCGACAGACAGGCCTATAGCGCTCAAGGATTGGCCGTTAAAACTTACAAGAAATAAATGGCAATTTAGGGTTCGGACAAAGGCAGGTAATTCACGTCTAGCGACTATACCAGAAGATCCAATAATATGGGCCTATTTGATTTCTGCAGTATTGTCGCCCCTTGCTTCACAAACCGGATTAAATTTATTGGCCATACAAAACAATTGGACCGCTAGCCATGATGATCAATTAGATATTTCAGCTCCAATCCGCCGGTCAATTATTTTTCTAAACCAGATAATTACGGCTAATCCAAATAATGTATTTGTCCAATCGGGTAGAATATTGGTAATTGGCCGCTTGGGCCATTTTTACGAAGTACGAGTTGGAAAAGGAGTGCACGGGGCGCCATTCCATATTGACGCCCTCAGAAGTATATCTCCACATTCGCCCAATCCATTGTGCATCCATCATGGAAAGTTCCATGCCCAAGTACCATTGGGAGATACCATTGCTTCAGTAGTACTTTCACTGGTGGACGATGTAACATTATCCGATAGAGTTGGGAGTTTGCAGTCAGAAATAGCTAGCGCTCCACCATTTGGGTTTAATAATAGATTAACTCCGATCGAAAAACCATTTATTGATGCCAAAGCCCTTGAACAATTGCGCCTTCAGCTTCCAAACAGAGAAATCGCATGGTATGACTTTGATGCAGATTCTCCGGGGGGATCGTTACAAAATTTGTTAGAAAGAAATTACGACGTCGACCGGGTGGTCCGACATCCAGATGGTCGCCCCGCCCTCGGTGCTATCAGAGGAGGCCCAAATAACTACTATTTTGGACACGACATTCGCCAAACAAGAAGGCCACGCAATACAAAATACATCAACGCAACACTTAGAGAAGTTTCGCAAGGAAACCCACCGCCAATTGGGAAATTCGTTGAAGAATGGCGCCAAGAAGTATCATTCAAGCCGCTTAATGAAGTAATAGAAACCACCCATAGAATGAATCCGCCTCATGGTAACGATTGGATTTACTTGCGAAATAACGGCATGGCCAATCAAAACGATATCATTGGCGATATTAGAAACGGAGAACGTCGTTGGTGTGAACTAATGCCGCGTATTTGGCAAGCATTACAACTTCAACCACTTGGTTCAACAATTAGAATCGGAGAACAAAACCTACAGGCAGTATTCTTTGAACATTGTAATTTAAGAGTGACGATGAGAAACATAACAGAGAGGCGTACAGTTGTAAGACTTGCGGAATTATTAGGCTATGTTGAAGATGGAGTTTACAATGGCCAGATAGTATTGGTTCGTAGAGATCACCCGCAACCAAACAACCGCCGTTCTATGACTCGAATAATTGAGGCCTTACAGCAAAGGAATGGTGCGAGAGGCGCTCCACCTTGGTGGTGGCATTATGGAGAGGCAGCAGAGGCTCCACAAGAAGTACCTGAATTCGCATGGGAATTAGAAGAAGATCTATGCGATGATGACGCGATTATAATCAACTTTCCTTGATTGGCCGCGATTCTCTTAGCTGTACAGCCGCGACAACAATCGCAAGAGTAGCAATTAGTGATGCAGCGGGTAATCCTTTTTCATTTGATGTTGAAGGCTCCTGGATGGCTATATCTTCCTCAACGATTGGATTGATTACTTGGTAGATCAAATGCACCGAGAGGTCATCTCCGTCAAATGCATCAGGTAGAGAGATTTGTTCTGTACCGCTTGTTGAATTACCCAATGATTGAATCTCGCGTACGATAAATGGATAATTTTCTAATCCATTTGTACCATCTTCGAAATATGCAGATGCTTCAACAACCCACAAATTGACCGAAACAATACTATCTCCAAACTGAGAACTATCTATTGAAATATTCCATGAAACATTGCCACTATTTTGTCCAGTACCAGTCCAACTGAAACTAGAACTACCCTGTCCAAGTCCTAAATCAATTTGTGCCAATTCAGTAAAATCCTCTTGCAAAGTCTCTCCATTAGATACACCTCCTACTTGCTTTTGGCTACCATTAAAAATAACGGTGGGAGGGATTCTCTGGCCATATCTTGATTCCCAGCGAAGGTCCAAAACATCAGTACCGAAAGGATCCTGAGTTTCGCCAATGGAGCGATGGAAATTATATTGCTGAATCGGTATCTGTTGCTCTACATCATCAAGTGCATGTTCAACATCAACACAATTAGTACACCATGTGGCTGTATAATCTTCAACTATTGCAGGAAGATCGGCTAACTGACTTGTCTGAACAGAACTATTGTTTGCTTCAGCCCACTGGCCTCCGAATATGACTCCAATCGACAACTCTTCAGCCGCTGCGGCATCGCTATTGATTGGGATAATTATCGAAAGCAACATTAACGAGACAAGGCAGGATACGAAGCGCATTAATCAAAGCCATCCAGTGATTCAATATCAAGTGTTTTGATAACGGTCGATTTTACACACTTTACAATTGCACGAAATCCTCAAAGGCGCCATCAACGAATAACTTCTCAGAAGCATCTTCGTCGCGGAATTGTTCTAAGCGTGATGAAACACCACTTCCGGTAAGGCGGCAGGCTGAAGCAACACGGTTTAACAAACCATCAGCAAGGTCAAGAGATTGCAATGTGGCATAATAGACACATGCAACAACCATGAGAATGTTGGTATTGACAGTCAGTGGAGTCTGCACTCCATCACCAGGTTCGCACAAGAGGTCTAGTCTGTAGGCAGCGTTTCTGTGAACGATATCTAAATCAGCATCACTCAATGTGATGGAAAGATTTTCTTCAAGATGGGAAATCACCTGGTCAACATCATCACAACGCAATTCGCTAGGATTGATTTTACGAGGTGGAGCCACTCCTAGGAAACTAACACGTGCCTTGTAGTGCTTCATGATTATTGTTTTAGCAGTTAATATCTGCTTATCAGTAAGTCCGAACTTCGGTAAGTCATAGCGACGGTCAATCTTAGAAGTTATTTGCAAATCGCCACCAATCTCAGCCAAAGCAATGGCAATAATTATCGCGTTGTTTTGCTCAGAGTCACCCTTCAGGTCATCCTTTTGACGGCAGATAGATTGCTTGGGCATGGCCAACCTTTTTTGATCGCAACTCTTCAAACCATCACGTATTTCAGATTCCTTAAGAGTCAATGGAGTACAAGCCATACGAGCTAAATGTTCTAAGCGATTAGCAGAGTTAGAGCCATAAAGGCTTTTGATTTGATTCATTACTTTGCCATAGAATGGGTGGCTGTCACGTACAGTACCACGTTGCATTAAGATCAAAGGACGGAATACTTTCTTAGCAGAAGCAGATAATCCGCGCAAATCATGGTGGGCTAAATCTTTGCTGCCAAGAGCAGTTCTCTTGTCAGTCTTACCAAAAGTATTGACTTTTCCTGCAGTTGCACCTTCACCATAATTACGGCTATCATCATTGGCAGTGAAGAATTGGAAATTGGCTACTACCACTCCACAATCGTCACATACCTTTTCCGCACGCACATCGTCAATGGTGAATTCGCCACCATCGCATTCTACACACTTGTCCTTCTTCTCTTCCTTTCTATTTCCTTTATTCATGTCTGTTCCCTCCTATATTGATATCTCTGAGTTGTATTTTTTTAATCAAATTTAATAATAACTATGTCATTATTCATATTTCATACTCGCCTCATCATGGTGCATTCTTAATAAGGAGTTGCACGATCCTTTTGTTGTCGAGTGCGAATTAGGGTCACCTAAAAATAGGCTTTTTAGCGTCTAATTCGGCGCTCTACTATAAGGCATACACGGCATCCCTTTTAAACCCCTCGCCTGAGATGTCGTATAATAGCCGAACATGAATTGGTCTTGTTCACATTAATAACATTCTATCGACTCTATATAAAGTAAGGAAACATGAATGCAAGCCATCATCCAAAACAGCGCTTATAGGCACTTTTTAAAATGTAAAAACTCCCCCACCCTCTCTTACTATATCGGTTTAAATAACATTTGATTGGCTATATTTCCTCCAAGAAATGTAATGTTTAGTGAATCCCATCAGGCCATCAATTGCTCTACAATCGCCATAAAAGATAGATGACAATTAGATAATGATGCAAGCCTTCAATAACGGTTGACTTTAGTTCACATAGTCTAGGAGTAGTTTCAATGTCAGACCCGGTACAGTTAACAATCACCAAAGAGGCAATACCTCATGGTTTGGCTGTCCCTCAATGGTTAGAAGATGGTATACAAACCGAGTCCGGCAAAGATATTCTAATTATCCACTCCAATGATAATTCGCGGTCAAGTTTGTTACGGCAATTGTCAATGAATGGGATTCCTGCAGATACAACTCGGCATGTAACAATTCAACGATTGGTGGCATCTCTACACTTGGATCTTCGCTTGCCAGGAATGCTTGAAAACGATGCTACCCTCTTTTCGCTAGTCCATGAAGAATGCGTGAAAGCTGCAAAGAATAATCAATTCCCCCTAATGCATACCGGGGAATATGGCGCATGGACCACTTTCAAAACTGAGAGATTACTACAATTGCATCGAGTATTATCTGAAGTTAGAGATCCCGAGGCTTGGCTAGATGACCCTGGTGCACAAGAATTAGTCGGCATACTGCAGTGCCTCGAAAAGAAATTAGGAGGTTCACACCCAGACTTGGTCAAAAGAAGGTTGGTTGAGGAACTCAAATCAATAGATGAAGATAATATTCCATTTTCACTAAAAGAAATAAGTGGAATAGTAATTTTAGATAGGGCGCCAGATTTCACCGAGATTGAAATTGATCTGTTAACTGTAATTGCAAAATTCAGACCCATCCATCAATTATGTAACGCCGGTAATTTCCGCATAGGCCACCATGGCTCATACATTGAAGACACACATTTCATCACTCAATCCGAACTTCCTGAGTGGTTACCGAACCATGCGGTATGGGAAGTCGATTCTCCAGACCACTGGCTCTCATCAATAGGCGTGGAAAAGGAGACGACCCATCACATCGTGACATTAGATAGAAGTGAACATTCAATCAACGCTGCAATTGAAGTAATTTCAAATTATCAAAAGAATTGCGAAAATCCTTTGGGCACAATTCTATTGATTGACGGCGCCAAATCTTCAAGGGAACAGATTTGGTCAAAGAGGCTGGAAGAAGTGGGATATGATTTACCGTTGACTGCGGACGAGTTAGATTCTCAACCGGCTATCGCAGCAATATTGCGACTGGCTAGAATGAGTAGCGGCCAAAATGCATGGAGTTTAGCAGAATTACTGAACTTGCACTCAGCCCATTCTTTACCACTTTGGACGGGTTCTGTGCCAAGTGGTAAACATCCAACAGAGAAGGATTGGAAGGCAAAACCTACTCCTTCTATTTTAGAGAAAATGGCGCAGTCATTTCACGTCTTAGGCGGCCAAGGTGCGCTAAAAAGATGGATGAAAACGTTAGAGCAAGTCAAGCCCCAATTAGGTGATAAAGAAGAAACTCCAAAAGAGTTGGAACAAACTCAATGGTGGATCGCATCATTATCTAGAATCTGGGCACCACTTTTACTGGACGGCGATAAAGCATTGTTGAGTGAAGTTGTGCTTGGGTGTTCAAGTGGGGAAATATTGCCTCTACCAGAACCACTGACAAGTGGAGCACAATGGTTCAATCACATTCTATCAAAAGTTAATTGGGAGGAATTGATGCAAAGAAATGCAGATCAAGATCGCTCTATCCAAGCATTACAAATCATGAACGAATCTTTCAATAATTTGGTCCAACAAATGCATAATTGTGATTTTGAGATCGCTTCTAGGGGTATTGAATTTGCAGAATTATTAGAATTAATAGCCAGCAAATCCAAACTAGATACCTCGCGAACCACTAATCAAAATTTGACATTAGCAACTCCAGAGGATGCACATGGATTACAAGCAGATTTGATAATACTAGCGGGATGTGATGTTAACTCTTGGCCTATGAAAGCGCCTAAAGTACCATGGATTGATTCCGAGGCGAGAATAAAATTAGCACTTCACACCACCGATTTACCAATCCGTAGAGGGCGCCATCATCTCCGTCACTTGCTAAACGCAGCAAAAACAGTAGTAATTTTTGATACTACTGCGGATGAAGGTTGCGGGCCGAGTGCACCATTGGCTGAATGGCTTGGTGATTTAAGATTAGAAGGGGAAATCACCGACCATTCTAAAATCCCATCATTCATCCCAGACACAGAATATTTAGAAAAATATCCGAATAGAGCGTGGCACCTAGTCAACCGTCAAAGTGGTGAAGGAGAATGGCTAACTCCACGCCCATTTTCCATGGTGATGGAATCTGGAACTGCACGAGGACAACGTTCAGGTAATAGGGGTAGAGATAGAAAACAACGCCTTGGTTTGGCGATTGCTGGAGGATGGGACGAAGAAGGCATCCCCGCTCACATTGGGACAATAGCGGTAGCCCATGAACAAAAATTGCAAGCTGATAGGTTTGCAAGACAGCCTAATTTTTCTAACTTAGAACCCGGTGGAACTATTGCTTGGAAGCAAAGAAAAGAAATGTTAAGTTATGATACAATACTACTACAACCAAGTAAAGGGCAAGCAGCGGGTGCTAAAGTGTATATTTGCCCCACCTGTAGTGAAACATTTAGCTCTCAAGACAAGATAAAAGCGCATTTTGATTTAGAGACAACCCACAAGAATGAAGGTTGGGTTATGACTGCAAGCGTTAGGGGTGGCAGGGCGGAGAAAGATTGGCCAACACTTGGAACTGAAACGGGGGGTAGTAAAACTCCAGCCATCGACCCTAGGCCCTTGCCCCCAGGAACCTTCAAAAAGAATAAAATCAACAATTATATTGGTTCTGAAACAACAAAAATAGATCTTGAAATGTGGTCTGCTAGCCGCCTCCAAGCATGGCAAAAATGCCCACGGGAAGCGTGGATGAAATCTCATTTAAGCGCTGGTATAGAAGAAACACAAAGCGAAGACCTTGACGATAGAACTGGGGGGACTATCATTCACGATTGCGAAGGTGCGATATTGGAAGGACACGGTGTAACACTCGGTGGCCCAGCATTGTCCAAAGGCGTATCACTGGAAAATGGACCGGTTGGAACAACCGATAAAGCTTGGAAAGCAGTACTTGAATATCTTAAAGAAAATGTACCGTGGCTGGCAAGAAAAGACGCGGTTGCAGTTCATCGAACCAGGGATTTGCTTGGAATTTCAACCGAACAATGGCAAGAATACTTGGATGGCACAAATACACCTTCTGCAAGCGGTAGACTTGGCCGATTAGTAGATGCTGATTTGGCCCTAAAGGATGTTGCCCCTATTGCCTGTGAATGGTTTTGCAAGGCCAAAGGCAGCGATTCTGTGACTATTGATGCAACCGATGACTCTGGAAATAAAAAACCCTTCAAATTTTCGGGCAAGGGTAGAATTGATAGAGTCGATGAAGTAATACTCCCGAAAGATATTCGGGAATTGGCAATAAAGAACGGCGTCTTAAGTGATAAAACAGAGGATATGAAACCTCTTACATTAGGCATAGAGTCCTGTGGTCCGGCTAAGAGATGGATAATTATCAGAGATTTGAAGACCATCAAAGGTCCCAAAGAAGACAAAGAAGGAAACCGCCATAGAAAGGCAATTTTTGATGAAGTACAACTCGGTGTCTATGCTAGAGCTTGGGAACTTATCAATCCGGGAGATAGAGTAGTTGGCGTAGGTGTAAGTGAAGTTGGTGAAGATACGGTTCACTATGTTGACATTGATAGTGATTTGAAAGAATATCTAAAGGATTTATCAATTGGAGTTCAATTTGAAAATTGTCAAATCCACTATCGCAATTTAGGAGAAGTCGCACCTCCCAAATCGAATGCCTTTAGAGCGTGGATCAGTGAAAGAATCCGCACTTCAACAAGAGCGGTAACATGGGCAGAAAAGGGAATGGTTAATCCAACTCCTTCAGAGAATAATTGTAAGTTCTGTTTAGTTAAGAATTCATGCCCAGTTGCAGCAATCGTTGGAGGTGATGAGTGATGGCCAAACCACCATTTAATATCAGCCAAATGTTAGGATTAGATTTGGATAAGCACATCGCTCTTGATGCGGGTGCAGGAACAGGTAAAACCACAGTGATGGCTGAAAGGTATGTTCAACATTTAATCACAGAACAACAACGCGCTACTCTATGTTTACCACCTGGCCCAAGAGAGCCGTTACAAGGAAAAGGTTCACTACGAGCGCCGGCAAAAGAACGTGAAAATATCAAGGAGTGGAGGGGGCTTATTCCAAGTGAAGTGGTTGCAATTACCTTCACCAAGAAAGCAGCAGCAGAGTTGAAAGCCAGAATTCGCAAGAGTGTTTCAATTCTTAGGCCTTTCCCGAAGGACCTAGCCCGAGATGATCTAATTTATGACTCGCGTATCAAATCTATTGCTGATGTAGAGGGATTGGTTGCAGCCTTGGATGATGCACCTATTTCTACGATTGATGCCTTTCTCTCAGGAATAGTTTCACCACATTTGGACATGGTTGCAATACATCCAAGCAGAGAACAAATTGCGGAGGAAAGAACACCTATACTACAACAAGAATCATTGCATACCGCATGGCGAATCCGTTATGAATCTGATGCCCAGGAGGCTGGAATATTTGTGGGCGCAGAAGAATTTATTGCTGCGAGAAACCGTCTTGCAGTATTGCTTGGGGGTCAACAAAAGGCAGAAGTAGTATTCAAAGGGCTACTTTGGAAGTCATTATTTGTTGAAGAATCAAGACGCTCATTATTGCGCCGTTGTAAAACAATGGGGCTCGCTTGGGATGGAGTCAGCGATCCACCAAGCGAGGCATTATTGCAACTGATAGTAGAGCCAGTACAACATGAAGTGCTTGACTTTGCTACAAAATTGAAAGAATATTTATTAAAATGGACAAATTTATACACTCAACATCATGCTAATTATGTGGTGGCTGCAGAGACATTACAAGGAACCAATAAAACCCGTTTTAATCATCTATTGCACTTAGCAAGAGAACCATTACCTGCTGGTTCGACCAATCTACTGCAATGGGTGTGGTTAGTTGCAATAGCCACTGCATCATGGAAAGGAGTGCATGAAAATGATGATGTCAATTTTTTCCCAAAAAGTGGCAGCGGCCCCCAATCTCTACCTAGTGGCTCAATGAATAAGAGAGAGTGGCCTAGTGGGCTATTATCAAAATCCGCTACAAAGGGCATTAAACCTGCCACATTGAAAAAGGATATTGCTGATAAAGCAAAAGACTTTATTGAAAAAATGGTTTTACTATTGAATGGACAACGAGGCCGCCAGATTAGAATGTTAGGACAAAGTTCTTTCACACTGGAACCCTATACAGACATCATCCATATGCCAGATAAGTGTGTCTATAAAATCACACCCCTAAATTTAAATGTGCCAGAAAAAGCACCAGAAGGAAAATTAAGAATCTCTAGTAAATTACAAAGTAGCGTCCTCGCCGATTTGTTAGCCGTGCATAAAGGCTGTGAAGCGATAATGACTCTGAGAAAGGCACAGGAGGGAGTGCATGATTATGATGATATACAAGTTTTGGTAGGAGATTTATTACTATCTCGTTGCCCGGAAATCTGCCGTTTCAATGAAGATTACCCTGCTGCAGTTGTAGAGGCTTTGGACAGTTTGGGCGATGAGCCGTGGACAGACCATCACATCGAACGAGCCTTTACATTGGCACAAGGCAATGATAAATGTCTTGACGATTTAGGTCGCAGAGTCAAAGTATTACAATCCATTAGAAGAACATATAGAGCATTCATCATCGATGAATATCAAGATACTAACCCATCCCATTTTAGATTACTCGCACGTCTTTGGGGGCCACGAGATAGAAGGTCGGATGAACCAAGCCCACCATCGGGAGATTGGGATCCAACGGTTTGTATCGTCGGTGATATGAAACAAAGTATCTATCGGTTCCGTCAGGCAGAAGTAACTGTGATGCTTCGAGCAGTTGAAGAAATAAAGAAAAATAACCGACTTGAATTTTCGGATACAAGATTTGCGCCATATCGTAAACCTGGATTTGGGCGAGATCCGCGGCCAACTGGCGGCAGCAACTCATTCATCAGCGCATTGTACAAAGGTGCGGCGCATTCAAAGCCGTGGACACATATCCCAGCAGGAATAGAAGATAACGAATCCACCCCCGTCTCATCGAAGCGTGAATTACAACGTCAAGAAGGCCATATTGATTTGACTTCAAATTATAGAACTCTACACAATTTAGTATATACATTGAATGGGATTTTCGAAGATGTTTTCGACGAACGCCACCATGCATTACCTGGAAATTGGCATGCAAAACCTCAGGCCCTTAATCCAGCGAGGGATGATGAGGCTAAAGGAATATTAGAATGGATATTACCTCTTCAATTAGAGGCGGGGACTCCAGAAGCAGATATGCTAAAACCCCTAACTGCATTCAAGAACCCCAAGGCCAAACCAGCTGAATTAGAGCATGAACTGATCGCTTCAAGGTTGCATGCATTGTTCAACAATTCACCAACGAAGATTTTGGATGGAGCAACTAATAAAATGGTCGAAATCAAAGAAACTGGTGATGTAATTTCACCAGATGATGTCATGATATTATTGCATGCAAGAACTCATTTACCTGATTTAATTGATAAATTACAGGCAAAAGGAATCCCAGTACTTGCTGATAAACAAGGCGCATTGCTGGCTCGCCCAGTTTGTATTGCCTTGATGGCCGTATTAGAATTGATGAGTAATCCCCATTCTAAACACGCGGCATTAGCCATTTGTCGTTCACCGATAATGGGGCTGACAGACAAACAAATCGCAAAAACCTTTTCAGAAACTAGTAAGGAAGGATGGTGGGGTAAATTGATTGAAAATTCACCTTCCGAGGCGGTCAATAATCTGCTTGAACATATGTCGAAATTAGTAGATGCTGGAGCAGTTTATGACGTGTTTGATGCAGTATTAGATCATTCAGATTTACTAACTGCCTATCCAGGAGATGCTGACAGGCAAAACGGGGAAGCATGGTATGCATTGGCAAATAAAATTGGTAATGAATTAGGACATGATTGCAGTGCAATTTACAGGCGAATGAAGCAATTATCCGAACTCAAGAAAAAAGGCCCTAAGGCCGTATCAGTACCTTCTGGCGGGGCAGTTCAGATAATGACAATTCACGGTGTTAAAGGTCTTCAATCAAAGGTCGTTGTAGTTGCTGGACTTTTCAATGCTGGTAAAACTGATGCAGCGTTGGCAGTCAAGGAAAACGTATTAGTTACTCCTCAAGTTCTTGCTGGAAGAATTAACCCATGGGTGAGCCGAGATAGACCATCTGATGGCCTGTGGCAATTCACAAAGAGCATGGATTCAGCGCAAACCCAAGCAGAAAGAAGACGTGAATTTTATGTTGCTTTGACTCGGGTTGAGGATAGATTAATTCTCGTAGGCAGCCATACTAATGAGTTAAAAAAAGATGTAAAAGATGGTTGTTTGGAATTGAAAAATAGTGCGCCTAACAAACGCAGCATGGGTTTGATGCTGCTAGAGGGATTACGAGGACTCGCCCATTCAAACTCAGTGACAGATTCGCCTTGGGCGCTCGAGAAAGATCTTACCGAGCCATCATTAACCCCATATGGCGAATCAGAATTAATCATAGATCCATTGAAACTTTATCACGATTCCGGTTTAGGTGGTAATGCAATATCAAGCATTAGAATTTACCATTCACCAGATTGTTTTGACAATGTCGAAACCAAGTCACCATTAAGCAATTGGTTAGATGTTGAATCGAGAGTAGACAAAATATTGAAGG
>Ga0115003_10001980_pt1 | contig 17372 bp, 17 predicted proteins | sample ArcticOcean_MG_C_7_FD_88736 | JGI IMG/M metagenome (GOLD analysis project Ga0115003, IMG submission 88736) | Marine microbial communities from western Arctic Ocean - ArcticOcean_MG_CB11_88 | ecosystem: Environmental > Aquatic > Marine > Oceanic | place: Arctic Ocean: Canada Basin | collected... | reverse complement strand
TGAACGTAAAAATAGAAGTAAAAAATCGCAAAAGCAGGTGGTGGAGGACGAGCGCTGGCGTTTGTGGTCGCTGGCGGCGAGTGAAGCGTGGCGGTGCGACGACGCGGCGTTTTCGCCAAACGCGCGTTTTGCCGAGAAAAAAGGCGAGTGCTTGCTTCGCGAGATGCGCTCGGAGTGGGTGAAAACGGGGTGGCTGCGGAACCTAGTGCCGTGGGGGGGGTGGGCGCGGAAACTGGTGTTTCCGGGAGGCTGGCTGGAGAAGAAAATTAGCAAAAGGTGCCAGCGCGCGTAAGGCGGTGTCTGGGAGAGCAGACATGTAGAGTATCGAATTTTATTTTCGTTTGGAGCTCCGTCGTTTCTGTTTTTATTTTCTCGTCCCCACCAAAAGTGTTTGTCCCTCACTCCAACGCGACGCGCGTCTCCCCGCCCCCGAGACGCGCGCGTGTCATGTCGTCCACCACGCGCATATACGGCGGCGACAAGGAACAGGCATCGCAGGTACGTTTCGTTTGCTGAAAATCCGGACTCCGTTCGCGTTGGCTCGCATCGGCCGGGACACGCGTTCCATTCGGTGCCGTTCTCATCACTATGGCTCGCTTTTTCCGGCACTCATCACGTCCCACCCCTTCCCTCCCACCCCAACGCAATCGCAGTTCTGGGTGGAGAAGTACGAAAAGGAAGCGTGCCGGAACTGGGACATCTTCTACAAGAACAACACGGACCAGTTCTTCAAGGACAGGCATTACTTCGCGAAAGAGTTCCCGGACGTTTTCGGCGTCCAAGTCGGCGGCGGCGATGGGGAAGAGGAAGATGAGGGTCCCTCACGAGTCGGCGTTTCGGACGACAGGGGTTCGACGTCGGCGACGAGTGACACGAAAACTGGCGCTGACTGCTGCGCGCGTGTGTTTGGCCCCGCGCCGCGGTACGCCCTCCCGTCTTTAACCGCGAACGAGGTGAAGGACGGCACCGGCACCGCCCGACCGGCAGGAAGAGTTTTCCTGGAAGTCGGGTGCGGCGTGGGGAACACGGCGTTTCCTTTGTTGGCGCTGGACAAAGCGGCGGCGGTGTATTGCTGCGACTTTTCGCAGAGGGCGGTTGAGTTGGTGGAGGCACGGAAGGAAGGACTTTCTTTGCACGAAAAAAGCCGAATCAATCCTTTCGTGTGCGACATCACGCGCGACCCGCTCACGGAACACGTGCCGCCCGGATCGGTGGACGTGTGCACGATGGTTTTCGTGCTGAGCGCGGTTTCGCCGGAAAAGTTCGCGCGCGCGATTCGAAACGTCTCCTCGGTAATGAAACCTGGAGGGACCGGCAGGGTGCTTGTTAGGGACTACGCGTGTGGTGACCTGGCGCAGTCAAGGTTCGCCAGCAAAACCCGGCAGAAACTTTCGGAAAACTTTTACGTCAGGGGCGACGGAACGCGCGCGTACTACTTTTCGCAAGAAGAGCTGACCGCGCTTTTCGCAAAGTTTGGAATGGAGCAGACGCAATCCGTGGTGCACGAGAAAACAATCACGAACCGGTCCACGCGGGTTGACATGGAACGGCGGTGGATACAAGCCTCGTTCGCGTCCGCGGCTGTGCCCGCGGAGGCGCTGCCGGCGCCGCCGCCGCGGGCCGAGCCGGAGTGGGCGGCGCGTGCGCGTTTGGCGGACAGGCGAAAGGCGGACGAAGCAGTGTTGGCGGAAAAAGCCAAGTCGCTTGAACTTGCGAAACAGACACAAGCCGTGGCGGATTTGGAAAAGGAACTCGTGACGTGTACAAGGGGTACCCTGGAGAGGGTTGTTTTAGGTATCGCGCGCGACGGCGCCGTGGAGAGTGGGGCGATGTTGCGACGACTACAGATGGAAGCGCAGTCGTGATTGGACGATTGGATCCGGGCACACTTGGGATGGACAGGGCATACTGTACTTGAGATGTATATGATTGGGATGGATATAGGGCGTACTGGCCAAAACAGTAGACTAATTGCCCGCGTTCCGCGGCGCGTGCGTAGTAAGTACTAATCACACGTTCCGCGGCGCTTACGCGTGTCGCGTATTCCCCGTCCAATTTCCGCCCCGCGTTTGCGTTCCACGGAAAGCACCTCTCGACACTGTTTGCGCATACCGTACGAGATTGTAGGTTACGCGTTGGATTAGGGTTTGAAGGTTCGACCCTAGCCCTGAACCCTAAACCCTAAAGCCAAGTCACGCGGTGAGGTACCCTTTTTCTTCCAGCACGGCGATGATCGCGGCGGCCATCTTTTCGGGCGCGGCGAGTGTGCCGTCGCCGCCCTCTTTCGCAACCTCCATCACGATTTCCGCGCACAGGGGTTCTTCGTACGGGTCGTCGATGCCGGTGAAGCCTTTGATTTTTCCCGCGCGCGCGGCTTTGTACAAACCTTTCGGGTCCCGCTCTTCGCACACCGCCAGGGGGATCTTCATGTACACCTGCGATTGTAAAAGAAAAGCGTCAGTCTTGTATGGGCAAACAGTGTGCCTGGATTTGGGAAACACGCGGTACCGTACCTCCACGAACTTCCCGTCACCGACGCGTTTGCGCACGTCGTCCCTGTCCTTGCGGTAGGGCGAGATGAAGCTCACCAGGGTGATCATCCCGCTGTCCGCGAACAGCTTGCTGACTTCGCCGATCCTGCGGATGTTCTCCTCCCGTCCAGCGGGGGAGAAATCCACGTTCGAGTTCAACCCGTGCCGGATGTTGTCGCCGTCGAGAACCTGCGCGATCTTTCCGCGTTGGAACAGGGCGTGCTCCAGGGTGTACGCCACGGTGGATTTCCCACTGCCCGACAAACCGGTGAACCAAAGCACGCACCCTTTTTGTCCCAAGGCCTTCTCTCTTGTAGCGCTGTCAACGGACCCCTCGTGCCACTTGATGTTCGTGCTGTCGCCTACTTTGTACGCATCCACTTCCACGGACGATGGGGCGGACATTGTGAAGACGCGCGTTTGCGCGAACGAAGCCGAAGCCGCGGCGACCGGGGCGACACGAAAGGCCGGAGCGAGAGAGCGAGTTTGCGTCGCGAAACGAGCGAGCTCGCGGAGGGATCGCATCGCAGTGAACGAGGGAAACTGGTGGTGCGACGTCGACGACGAAGCGAGCGCACGCGGGAATGGGGTCGGCGGGTACGATAAAGGGCACGATCGCGTTCGCGGAAGCCGCGGCCTGTTTCCATTCTCGAGATCATCGAAGTGTGCAACGGTTACGGTCAATTTCCCTTTCAATGTCCCTTTCCGATCAAATCGAACCCACTTTTGACGCGGCGTGAAGAGTTGGTGAACCTCGCGGCAACCAACCCTCTTTGACAGGATGATGCTTTTTCTGGAGCCAGCTGGCGCAAAATAACTCTGCATCCGCGTGAACACGGTGCTCAGTGTCCCTCACTCCTCACTTTCGGCGCACCCTACGACGCGACCACCTCGCAGTCACTGCCTTTAAGGTGCGGCAGGCGTCCGTGTCCCACCCCGAACCCGTTCGCCCGGTGTTCTGTGTGCGAAACCCGGACGTCAAGGTCTCGGGATAAATCGCTTATGCGGTGGCGCTCGATGCTTCCACGCGTGCTTTTCCTGCGACCGCGCAGTCCCCCCACAAGCGCTGACAGTCCTACCACCCACACTCCCTCATCACGCAGAGCTTACCCGCAAGTCAAGATGGCCAAATATTTCGGTGACATCGCCAAGGGATGCAAGGGTGCGTCTCTTTCCGTGCCAAGACCCCGCGTCGCATCGAAACGCGCATCGCAAACCTAGCCACCAAACGCGCTTCATCGCAGACTGACCGCCCCCCCTCCCGCAGACATCCTGTCCGGCGGCATCAGCTACGACAACAAGTTCAACGTCAGCACCAAGGTTGGCGGCCATGTACGTTGGCGTGCGAACCCGGCACTGAAACCCTTTGCCTTTGGACGAAAACCAGCCCAACACGCGACACGGCAGGCACGGCGTGTCCCCGTGGAAGCCCCGAGAAACTCTCGTTTCTCTGCGTGTTTCCCTCGAACCCGACCCATCATCACCAGCCCGTTCTAACCTCGCCTCGCGCCGCTTGCTTTCCAAAACACAGAGCGTCAAGGCCGATATCGTTTCCAAGGGCGTGGACGTCACCGCGAGCGCCACTGGCACTTACGCCATTGCAAAGGACTTCACCGCGGACTGCACGGTGAACGAGAAGGGCGACGTCAAGGGAACAATGGCGCACGCGGGGCTGGTCAAAGGGTTGAGGACGACGGTTTCGGGCGAGCCCGCGAACGCCGCGAAGACGCTGAAAGTCGCCAACCAGTTCCTTCACGGCCCGGTCGGGGTGAAACTGGACGTCTCTGGGGTTGTTTCCGGGGCGCCCAAGGTGGACATGAGCGCGCTTTGGAACGTGGGGCAGTGGTCACTCGGCGCGGAAACGGCGGTTGGCAAGAACGGCGTCGCGAACTACGCGCTCGCGGCGCAAACGAAAATCGACGACGTCGTCGCCGCGATTGTGCTGGCGGACAAGCTGGAAACCCTGAAAGCATCGGCGACGTACAAGCTGGACAGTAACACCAGCTTGGCTGCGGAGGCGGTGTACAAGCTGAAAAGTAGGGACCTGAAGGTTTGCGCCGGCGTCGCGACGACTCTGGAAAACGGCCACGCCGCGCGCGCGGTGCTTTCCTCCTCTGGGAACGCGCAGGTGACGTACTCGGGGGAAGTCACGAAGGGGTTGCAAGGCTCCGCATGCGCGCAGGTGGACCAGGCGCTCAAGTACAAGTACGGCCTGCAGTTCAACTATAAGATGTAAAGGAGGGTGGGATGTGAGAAGATACGCGCGCCCAAACAAACTGGGAGCGCTGACGATGTTAAAGTCAACCTTTAAAATGTTTTAAAAGAACGAATAACTCTACCACTACCTCGGTCGATTCCCCCCTATTTTCTGCGCCGCTTCCCTTCCCTCCTTCGTGAGCAGCGCCTGCGCTAACAACGGCAGCTCCGGGAACACGTGCACGACGTACTGTTCCACCACCCGCCTCGCCGCGCCCCATCGGTCCTCGCCTTCCGGGAACTTCGGAAGGTGCGCGCCGGCGGCGCCGAGGCTTCGGATCATTGCGAACCGCTCCGCTTGTAACCCGGGGTGTTCGTGCACGTTCCGCACGAACCGAAACAAGTCCCGTAAGGTGGGTTCGTACCCGGTGCCGTCCCAGTCCCCGCGCGCAGCGGCGGCGCGAAGGCTGGACGAACCGGGTCGCTTGCGCCCTTTCTTTCGCAGCACAAGCGATTGAGACGATCTGTCGTTCGCCAACTCGGCGGCGGCGAACCGCGTCGCGATCAACGCCTCCTCCTTCGCCTTTTGCAACTGCTCCGCACCGGCCGCGTATTGCTTTTTGATGTTGTACTTCGTCACCCGCTCAAGGAGCTCGGGAATCACCAGCTCTTTCCAGTGTTGGAGCCGGGACGCGACGGAAACGAGCCGGGAGGTTTTTGCAGAGAGTGAGTTGGAGTTGTTGTTTTTGGAATCCGGTTTCGCGACATTCGCCGAAGGGTTTCCGTTTCCATTTTTGTGGTTGGAACGTCTTTGTCCCGAGGTTTTCGTTTTTATGGTTTCGTCCTTCCCGCCTCCTCCGCCGTCCCCGAAAATCTCCGCGATCAAAACTAGTTCCTCCTCAGGGGACAGCGAATTCCCGCTTTTAGGGTTAACAGGAATCAGCTTGGCGTCGTTCACCTCGCGTATTTTCTCCACCGCCGTCTCGGGACTCCAGAACACGGGGTGCTGCAGCACCTCAAACGCGCTCGGCCGGTCCTTCGGGTCGGGCTGTTTTTGGGGGGGAAAAACGTCAGTCTCGAGTCTTACTGTATATCGCGATGTATTGGACGATGTATGGACAACAGGGAGGGGTAATCGGTGTGAACCGTGACCAGCGTTAGAGGTAAAACAGTGCGTTTGTGCTGTATGCAGTGCACTTCCGTTTGATGACCGCGGTGGATGTCACGAACGGGGCGGCAGAAACAGTAGTCGCCGGGATTTGGTGAAACACCCAACACGCACCTGCAGCATGTCGTGCAGCACCACCCTGGCCGCGGCGACGGTGTGCCTGGGGAGCTTGCTGGTTTCAAGCGCCCTCAGGGAAAAGTTCCCGCGAATAATACGCTGGTTCTCGTACAAACCGGCGATCCCGGCGGCTTCGGGTTCTCGCTGGTCCCAAGTTCGTTTTCCACCAAAGTTCTTCTTACCGCCCTTAACCGACTCGCCGTCGGTGTCGAAGGAGTCAAATTCGTCCTTGTACGGGCTCGCCGCGCCCGTGAACGTGGCGTACATTAGGTTACCGAGCGCCCATACATCCACCGCGCTGGTCAACACGGAACCCTGAAGCACCTCAGGCGGCCGTCCCTGAAGCCGCACATCAACGCCGTACCCCGCGAACGTGGTCATCGAGTACTGGTTGTCACTGTCGCTCCCGGTTTTGTCGTCTACGGCTCTTTGTAGCCGGACGCCCAGCCCCAAATCCGCGAGCTTGAACTCGCCACTCGCGGCGCGCAGGCAGTTATCGGGTTTGATGTCGTTGTGCACCACGCCCGCGTTGTGCACGTCCGTAACGGCGGCGCACAGGTCTTGCGCGGCGATGATTCGCTCGTGCGGCGGGTAGTTCGCCACGACGCCGCCCGGCGCGTTGCCCAGCCACTGCGCTAAGCTCTCCCCGCACCGTTCCTGGCCCGATAAAAAAGAAAGTGTCAGTCTCGTATGGGCGATCGCAGAGGCGGAATGTGGTGATTGGGAAAGGCCCTTACCATCGCGGTGAACACGGCGTCGCCGGCCTCCAGGTGCTGGCCCAACAGAAACGTCACGCGGTTGCTGTTCTGGTTCAAGTGCCGGTGCAACGCGAGTTCGCGTTCCACGAGCGCCCTGGTGTTCACACCTCTTTCTCCGGGAGGCAGGGGTATTCGCTTGATCGCGGCTGGCACGATTAACAAGAAAGTGTCAGCCTCGTATGGGCAATCAGGGAGGCGGAATGTGGTGATTGGGAAATACTTACCTGGTCTTCGAACAACAGACGACGACCCGGCGGTTTCGTCGTACACCCCGGCGTAAACCGTGGTGCCCAAGCTTCCCCGCCCTAACTCCTTTTGTTCGTCGTACCAGATGTGCCTCCCCGCGCTTTGCCAGCTCTTTTTCGGGGGCGGCAACAAGGACTCACCAGCGCGCCGGTGTCGAATGAAAGCCGCAATTTCGTTTTCCAAATCCGAAAGCTTACCCTCGGCGGCTTGCACGGTGAGTGAGGGCGCGCCCGCGTGTTTCGCCTGCGAGTGTAAAAAGAAAGGGTCAGTCTTGAGTGCGCAAGTAGAATGTATATCGCGATGTATTGGACGATGTATGGACAACAGTCACCGTAATCGGTCTGAACAGTCACCAGCTGAGAGATAAAACAGTGCGTTTGTGCCGTGTGTAGTGGTTGCCAGTACGCCAGTAAATGTTACGGAACGTATTAAACTCGACCAGGGGCGGCAGAAACAGATCGTCACGGAGTTGGCGAAACACGGAACACGCACCTTTTCAATCGCGACCCGAATGCCGCTCGGGTCGATCTTTTCCGTGGCTTCAATCAAATCCACCGCCGCGGCGATTTTCGCGCGAAGCAAAGACGCGCGTCGCAGCGCGTCATCCGCATCCGCCATAATCGACCGCCACGCGTCGTGACTCTTCGTGGCGTCTTTCAAAAAAGACCCCGCGCGAGCGCCGGGTTCGTGGCTGGTGGTGGGTGTCTTTATCTTTTTTGTCAGCGACGACGAGGCTTTCGCGTTTGTGTCGTCGTCAAACTCGCACGACGACGCGGCGCGCGCGCCGTCCACGTCCACGTCCCTTAGGAAAGAAAGGTCTTTTTTTGGAAAAGAAAAGTGTCAGTCTTGTATATCGCGATGTATAGACAACAGTCACCAGCTGAGAGATAAAACAGTGTGCCTGGATTTGGGAAAGGGAATACGTACCTTTCAGGAAATCTAAGGTCCGTTCCAGGTCCATTGTAAGAGCCTCGCTGAGGTTGTCGTGCGTTAGTTGCCAGACCGGGGCGTCCCTGTCTGGATCGTCGGTCGTGTGTGAACCGTGGTTATTTTCGGAATGCGTCGCCCACCGTTTTCGTCGCGCCGCCTCCGGAACGTCGCGCTCAAACGCGCTCAGGGTTTCCGCTTTCAGTAGCAACCCGTCAAGGTGGTCCCGCCACCCGGACGACGAGAACGCGCTCTCCGCGCTTCCGACCGCGAACGTTTTCTCCTGGTCGGTGCTCCCTGCGAGTGCGTCAAAATCACCGCTCAAAGCGCCGTTCTCCACGTCTTCGCACGCCGTTACCAAACTTTTTGTCGCGGCGACGTATTTGTCCCGCGCCGTCTCAAACCCCACTCGCCGCCGCTCCGCCCTGCGGTTGGGAAAGAAAAGTGGTTAACGTCTTGTGTTGGGCGTGTATTGGACGATGTATGGACAAACAGTCGTAGTAATCGGTCCGAACAGTCACCAGCTGAGATGTAAAACGTAGGTGTGTCGGATTTTTGAAAGACTCAAGGCCGTACCTGCTCAGTAAATCGAAACACCGGGTGTAAACCGAGTCCCCTTCCATCAAACGCACGGACCTCGCGTCATCCGTCAAACTCGCGCAGTACGCGCTGAGCTGCCCCACGATGAACTCCAGCGCGGTGGCGTGCAGTGGTGCAAGTGACACGTCGTCGGCGCCCATTTCACCCGCCCGCTTCTCCATATCCTCCAGCAAAATCTCAAACACAAACGCGTCGTCCACGGCGCCGTCCCTCATGGCCATCAAATCCACGTTGTCCCGGAAGTTCTTGAACGCCCTGAAGAGGACGTCGACGTCGTCCCGTTGGGTTTCAGTGAAGATGTCGTTGGGAGCAACGCCGGAGGATTCGTTTCCGGAAGAGGAGTCGTCGTCTCTCCCGCTTGATGAGGTTCCCGCTTTCGCCAAATCCAATTTCAGTCGTTCCGTCTCAACTCGCGCGCGCTCGCGTTCCTGCTGCGCCGCGGTGAGCCTCCCGAGGGTTTGGTTTTGCAGTTTCGTGGTTTCATTAAAGTCGTGTTCGCGCGCGTCCCACCCGTTCGACCCGCCACTCAAACCGTCCTCGCCTCGGAACGCCAAAAACGCGTCCCGGTGCGCCGCCGCGCCCGCGACGGACCAGCCGTTTTTATCAAAACCCGCGAGCGCGTCCACCAACCGTCGCTCCGAGACGCCCCCGTTTAGAAACGAGCGCGTCGCGTTCGCCAAAGGCGCGACGTTTTTGGCGATGTATTTCTTCCCCGCTTTCCGCCGCTGCGTGTCCCCGCCGCGTAACCACCCCCAGGCGCTCGCGGGCCACTTCATGGACGTCACTGTGATTGTAAAAGAAAAGTGTCAATCTTGTACAGGAAAACAGGGAGGCGGGATTTGGTGAAAGGCCCAACACGTACCCGGTGCGCGGTCTAAATATGGCGCGCTGTACCCCTTGAACCACTCCTTCGCCCAACGCGCGTTTCGCTTCCCCGCTCCAACCAGCTCGGAGGCGGCGTCCAGGGTCAAGCCGTTGTGCTTCCAGTCCTCAAGCCAGTACTCCTGCACCGCACGGCGGTGCTCGATGGCTTCGAAGGAAGCGCGCACGCGCGCCGCCGCCTCCGCGGCGAGCTCCAGGTCGCGCATCTGCAGCCACCAGTGTTGGTCTGGGGTGCATTCTTGCATCGCGGGCGTGGATTCCTTCTGCTCAAGAATCAACCGCAACGTTTCCGGGTCCCGCACCGCCCCAAACCGCCGAACGTGCGCGCCTTCCAGTTCCAAACCGCAAATCGCAAGCCGCGCCCTCGCCCGGTGCGCGAAGGACATCGCCTCCGCCAGGTCGTTCACTAAAACCGCGTCGCCCCGCATCGCGTGCGCGGCATGCGGGTCCCCGTTGTTGGAAGTCGCGTCTCGCAGCGAGGCGGACATGCCGCCTGCGATGGCGGCGTCGCTGGAAACGCCGGTACCTTGGCACGATTGAAAAGAAGTAACGTGTCAGTCGGTCGTGACGTGTGTATCCGGGATTGGTATATCCGGATTGGACCGGGTAGGCCCCGTACTCCATGGTATATCCGGGATTGGGACGGTGACAGTTACGGCGGTAACGGTATCACGGGTAAACAGTCCCTGTAACGGGCAGGAGAAATAACCGTCCCTTCGGAAAGGACGAGTACGCGCAATCAGTCCGTCGGAACTTGTTCACTGGGAAAAAGGTCCGTACCACCCGAGTGTGTCGCGGCGCCCGAACCAGCGCCGCCGCCCAGCAAACCCCCCGACGGCAACACCCCGTTGGCGCTGCCGAACCCGCGCTAGAGATAAATAAAAGAAAGTGTCAGTCTTGTATGGGCAAACAGTCTTGGGCTTTGGGAAATACAAAACTTACCTCCGTGGGGGGCACGACGTACGTGAGGTGCCACGGATTTTGTTGGAACGGCGAGTGCGTGGTGGCACCCTTGACCGCGTTTAGGTCGCTGCCTTGCGGCGCGGTGTACGGTAGTCGGGGCGCGCTTACCATCACCACCGGCGGCGGTTTTTTCCCATCCCCAACACTCAAGCCGAGTTGTTCGCCAAGCGCGTTGATTCGGCTCGCCACGGCGAAGTGCAGTTCCCGCCCTTCCCACCCCGGGTCCACGCCGGCTAGGGTGACGTAAACCACCCCGGGCTCACCCATGGTCGGTGTCTCCCTGCCGTGACAAAACAGCAACGAGTTCAGCGCCACGGCATCCACCAAAGTCTCGCCTTCCCGCGTTAAGTCGATCTCCTGTCGCGACTTGTTCCGGACCGCGTACAGAAGGTTCTTGTGTTTCCTCGCCGGCGTGTTTCTTGGGGGGGTACCGAACGCAAGCGACCGCGTGCGCTCGGGGGGCGTGACCGCGCAGGCGGCGATCCACACGTCAAGCGCGGGCTCGCCGCCTCCGGAAGTGCCCGTGCGCGAAAGCGTTTCGCCGCGCTTGTCCGCCTCGGCGAACCACTTCCAAATCTCAGGCGACCTGAGCGGACCCGCGCCCGCGTTGTTTCCCCCGGCAGTGGATCCAGCGGGAACGTACCCGGCGCTTCCGTTGGATGACGACCCGTTCGCCGTTTCCTCCCCGACCCCGAAATAGTTACCCTCCCCGCGTAGACCGGGCGGTCGCGCCACTCGCTCGGCTTGGACCTTGAATTCGCACACCCGGCCGATGGCGTCGGTGTCCAGCCCATCCGGGATCTCGGCGACGAACCGACCGCGCTCCCAGGTCGGGCGTAGCGCTCGCCACGAAGAAAGGTACTCGCGCGTCACGGGTACCGCGGGCAGTCCCAGGTGCGAGGCCACGCCGGGCTTAGCACGCGACGTGGAGTTCGAGACCCCCGCGTGCGCGCCGGATGGGCGCGACGCTTTACCACGAGCGCTCGTGGGAGGGTGCGGAAACCTCGGGGCCGTTCGGTGCATCGCGCGCGCCGCAACCAGCAGCCGCCGCGTCTCCCGCCGCATCACAACCGCACACGGCGCAGAACGCGTGCACTGCCCCTCTGAAACGTGCACGCAACTGTGGACCCAAACTACGATGAGCGTCGAGTTTACAACGACCGAGCAATGGCGAAAGTGCATAAAAAAAAGGCGAAACTTCACTTTACAATCCTCGCATTGCACGTCCGTTGTGTTCTGCGTGGCGCTGAGGTCGACGCGGTACCATTTCGGGGGTGCGTTGGAAGGCACGACGAGCCCGCCATGATGCGGTTGGAAGAGATGTAGGTGAGGTCGAGTCTGGCGAAAGCGACGGTCGGACGGTCGCGGAACGACGCATTACGCGTTAAAAATGTGAAAACAAGTCTATTTAAAAAAGCAGGCTCCGCGCGGGCTCAACCCACTCCTGCGTACATGCAAAAATCTAGTTACAAACCACGAGGACGACGTTCTTACTGTCCTGTCCGGGAAAATAATGGGGGTGTCGTCTACTGCGTGGTGTCTGACGGCGCCGGAGAAACCGAAACATCGCGGCCGCGGCGCGGCGCCGGGCTTCCGGTTCGGGCGGTGTTGTGATGCTTGGTCGCTTGCTTCTCCGAGATGGCGCTCATCCCAGGCTGGTGCGTTCCCTGGCGCTGTTGCGCGTGCGCGTCCGAGACCATGGTATCCACGTTGATGGACGGCCCCGCGCTTCTCAAAAAGTCAGCAGCTTCAAGCGCGTCGTTGTCCACGTCCTCTTTGGTGTCCTCGTCGTCGCCGCCGCCCCAAAGCGTGTCCATCTCGTCATCCGTCGCCATGGCGCCGTCGGCGTCGGCGCGCGCGTCCCGCGCCTCCGCGGCGTGAAGCATGGCCATCTCGATGTGGTCCAAGCCGCCGCGCTCCCACCTTTGGTCCAGGCGCGCGAGGTCCGTATCCGAGCCGCGCTGCGCCGCCATACCAGCGCCGGTGTCCTGATCGCCGTTGTCGCGCTGTCCAGGGTACCCGTTCGTCTCGCCGTGGAAGTACGTTTGTTGCGTTTGTGGAGTTTGGCGGTGGGGGCCGGTGCCGCGCCCGGGCTGGAAGTGCGCGTCGCTGGATTGCGAGGCGCCGCGGCGCTGGTCGTATCCGTGCTGGCCGTGCTGAGTGTTGCCCGTACCGTTGTCATTCCAGTTCAACAGCCGTTGCAGCACGTCCATTTCCTGCAAAAGCGTGCTTCGCTCGTTTTCAGTCATCATGGCGCTCGGGTGCGTGTTCGGCGACCCGCCGCGCTGTACGGCGAGGTGCGAAATCTGCAGCTGCCGCCTCAAGTGCTGCGACGCCGCGATCGCCAGAGGTACCACCCTGGTCTGCAACGCATCCAACTTACGTCCAAGCAAACCGAGCTGGTCACCAGAATCCGACCCGACCGGGTTGTGGCCCGCGTACGCCGCGCCCGACCCCGGGTGCGCGTTGTACCCTCCCGGGTTCCCGTGTCCGTTCCCGTCCGGGTTCCCGAACCGGTGTTGCGATTCCCGGTGCTGCGAGTGTTTCCCGCTGCCGCTCGACCCGCCGCTCGTGGTCAGGCCGCCGCCCCCGGACCCCGAGCCGGCGCCTCGCCCGCGGCCTCGGCCCACGCCCGCCGGCCTCGGCGGCGGCCACGGTAAACCCGCGGCTTCCGCGGACGCGCGCGCTTTCAAACCCTGGCCTTTCTTGTGCGACCGCTTCGGGGCTTTCGGGGCGGTAAAGGTTTTGTGCAAAGACGTCGGCGCGCTCGCCATCATCGCCGCGATGCCCGCGATTCGCGCCTCGCCCGCGCGCACGAAATCCCCCTCGTCGTCGTCCCGCGTGAACCCCACCCGTCGCTCCAGCTCGCCGAGCTCGGCGTCGTTGACGGCGAGATTCTCGTTGAATCGCGCTTTCTTCGGGCCAGGCTGGCTTTGGCTCTTCAACATCGAGTTCGTCTCGGTCTTGACGTGAAACGCAAAAGGCACGCCCGCGGGGTCGAACAGCATCTTGGCGTTTTGTTTGTTCACGTCCACGGTTTTGCGCTTTTTTTCCGGTTTCGAAACGTCGGGGAAACTGGAAGGCCCGTTGTGCGTCTGGGTACCCTCCACTGCTTTGCCCTCGGCCGGCGCCGGGGCCTCTTTCGCCGCCATTGCCGCCTTCGCCGCCGCCGCTTGCTGCTGCTTCGTCGGGTTGACGATGGATAAAACCTCCTCGCCTCGTTTGGCGGCTTTGTCGAAACTCACCTTCGCCAGTGTAAGCGCCGCGACGAACCCGGCGCTCTTCTTGGCTTTTCCCAACGTCTGTTCGTACTCCCTGAACGGCAGTAGGTCGTGCCGGTGCACGGACGCGGCGGTGGTGTCGAAGAACCGCACCGCTCGTATGGCGGCGTCGTCTTTGTGCGCGGCCGGTACCACCACCCCGAGCGCCTCCGCCGCGGCTTGCGGTATCACCACCCCGGGCCACCAGCCGTGGCCTTTCACCCGGCCCCAGACGTGCTGTCCTTCGCTTGGCCACGTGGCCGGGAGCTCGGAAAGCACCTCCGCGGGTTTCCCGGGAAGAGGCACGTTGTAGTTGATCTTCTTAGACACGACGACGACGGCTTTGTGTTTTGTGGGAAGCGCCCCTCCACCCGCCGCGGTGGCGGGCGCCCGCGCCACGGTAGGATCCTCCCCAAGGTACACCCACTCGATGCGCTCCGCCGCGAGAAGCACTTCCTCTACGTCCCCGTCGTCGTACCGCACTTTGTGTTTCCCGTTCTTCGGGTTGAACGCCTGGACCACCCCGGAGAAAAACGCGCCTTCCGCGGGCCACAAAACCCGTACGCGGCGATCCACCGCGGCCTCGCCCGGGAGCTCGTTCGCGACTTGCGCGCAAACCGCCGACGGGAGAAAATCCAAAATCTTGGGTCGCGCCGCGCGGTTGGATTTCCGGACGCCATCCTCCGTGGTGGTGCCGCCTATGGACGTGCCGTTCGGGGTGGTAAGCCTCGATCCTCCTGGAGTCCCGCCGTAGCCTTGTTGAAAATTAGCAGTGCTCCCGCTGGTGTCCCGGTTCATAACAGGCGGCGCCGACTCCAACCCGAGCGCGCCCGCTATCCTCCGGCGCAACCACTGGTTGTTGTTCGACGCGGTGCTTCGACGAAACGCCACCCTGAAGGTTTCTTGAAGCTCTTTCTGTCCCATCGATCGGAGCTCGGACATGCGCCCTTCATCGTCAACGCAGGTGAAGCAATCCGCGCACGCCGCGCGTGCGCGAGCGTCTTCCGTGGCGTCGTCGTCTCGGCCGCCCGGCGTCGACCCCGCCGCGTTGGCGTCCAAGGTTTCTTCCGTGTTCGTGGCGAACCGCGTCGCCGCCGCCGCCGCATCCAAAGCGCTCGCGTCAACCTCAAGCCCGATCCTGTCCTCCGTGGTTGCCACCTCAACGGACGCGCCACCACTCGTCGGATCCGCGTCCGAGCCGTCGCCGTCCCCGCACGTTGTGAGCGCGGAATTGGGAGACTCGCCACCCTCCTGGGTCTTCACAGGGTGCGAATTGTCACCCCCGCGCCCGTCATGCAGCGCCTGGACACCGTGGACAACGATTTTCGTGTCAATCGCGGCGTTGGGATCGGGCGCCAGGGCGCCCGTCAGCTCCCACGCGCCGCCCGCCGGGGAACCTTCCTGCGTCGCGACGCTTGGATTTTCCACGGCCGGGAAACACGACGCGCCGGCCAGACCTCGGGGTTCGCCGCCACCCGCGGTGGCGGTTTCGTGGAACGACGCCATCGTCGCGCGAACCGTGACGAAGGCGGTGGTGTTTACGACCACGATCTGAAGCGGCGACCCCGGAAACACCACACAGAAAGGACGGACGCGCACACGCTGGCGGCTAAAACCGACGACGTGTGCAAATTCCGATATTAACGACTTGCAAATTCCCGGGACGCGGCCGATGGAGACACGGTGGTGTCGCTGTCGCAGTCGCGAAACAAACCGGAGCGCGTCCGCGCGGCGTACGTAGGAAAGTCCCCTTCACTCGATACGCGATCGGCACGGGATCGAGTACGACGAGGCCTGCACCGCAGCGCCTGGGAGAGTGAGCGTCCTGGCTTTAGATCTCGCGACGAGTATGCTTTTTTCTACCGACGCGCAAGAATCGGGGACGAGTTATGACTCCCGAAATGGACTTTGGGGAAATTGTGGAAACTTTCGCGTTTTTGTCATAGGGCAATTAGTCGCATGTAAGTGATAATGCATAAATATCTTTTCCGTTTTGGACGTCTGTGGAAAGATCTAGAGTGACCTGTGCCTATGTGGCCACGAACGTGTTTAGATATTTAAAGTGAAAGGCAGCGTCCGGTGAAAAAGTCGGTTCACACGCACGCCTAAGCGCGTTTCCAGTGAAACCGCAGCATGCACTCGATCAAACAAACGAGGATTCCACGTTGCCTGTTTTTAGGCACCTCGCGTCTCGCTTGCCAAAAAAGAAGATTACTCACGTCCATGTCAGATCTGTCTTCCCTTGGTGTCTCCATAGACGCCTACCGCGCTAGCCACCCGGCAGTACTTCAGGCGTCGCATCCACCTGTGTTTTTCGTGTCGTGCGCGCGGTTTCAGCGTCACACCGTGGACAGACAGATAGTTAGACAGAACGCACACGTACCACGATGGCATCCAAATCCTCGTCGAAAAAGTGGCTTCCCCTGGAAAGCAACCCCGACGTCATCGCGCACTTCGCACACACCCTGGGTTTACCCACTACCATCGGGTTCCACGACATTTTCGGGTTCGACGACGACCTGCTCGCGATGATCCCCACGCCCACGTTCGCGGTGCTTCTGCTGTTCCCGATCACGCCGAGTTCCGAGTCGGCGCGTGAGAAACAAGCTTTAGAAATCGAGAAAAATGGCCAAACCTGTTCCGACGAGGTGTTCTACACCAAGCAGACCATCGGCAACGCGTGCGGCACCATAGGCTTGCTACACGCGGTGGGTAACTGTCTTGGGGAGTTCGACGTGAACAAAGGAACGTACTTCGGGACCTTTTTCGAAAACACAAAAAACATGACCCCGGCCGAGCGCGCGGCGTATTTGGAAACCGACGACTCGCTAGAAACCGCGCACGCCGGCGCGGTGGCCGCGGGCGAGACGGTCGTCCCCCCAATTGATGAGGAAATAAACCTGCACTTCGTCGCCCTGGTGTGCGTGGATGGGGGTCTATACGAACTGGATGGACGAAAAAATGGGCCCATGTTTCACGGGAAAACGACCAAAGAAACCCTTTTGAAAGACTCGGTACCCGTGATGAAGCAATTCGTCGAAACCGCCGAGGGCAGCGTCAGCTTCAACGCAATCGCCATGGCGCCGGCGAGCGGGTGGTGATGATGAGTAGGGATGAGTGCAGGGTTAATTGCACCCAGAGATTTGAAGAAGAGATTAGAAAAAGAGTCAAATATCGCGAGCGTAAATAGACAAAACGTGACGACGCGCGTAGAGGACGTCGCCGTCACTCGGATCGCAACACCATCCGCCCGCCCATCCTCCCGCTTTCTCGTCCCCGAGTACGTCCCGGCCGTCGCCGCCTCAATATTCACTATCCTCCGGCTGCACCCTTCTCGCGCTGGGTTGCGACATCAGGTTGTAAAGCGCCTGAAGCACGGTTTCGATTGTCATTGAGTATCCCCAGTTCGCCAAAACGGGAAGCGATCGGGGGTCCACCACGCCGCGGTCGTTCACGCACGGCAGCACGACTTTCGTTTTAAACCGCACCAACGGCGGGGCGTGCGGGTACGAATCCCCGCACGTGATCTCCAGGCTGTAGATTCGATCCGCGAACGGGGAGTTCGCGGGGCCGAAGATGGTGCCTCTCCAGTTCACCATCAGGGAATCGTTGTCTGGGAGGGGGGGGGGGGGGTAACCTTTGGGCGGGGGGGGAGACACCCGTCATGGGGGGCCCCCTCGCGCCCGGGATCAAACACACCCGCGGCAAGGCCCGGGTGGGCGGA
>Ga0115003_10001973_pt1 | contig 17426 bp, 25 predicted proteins | sample ArcticOcean_MG_C_7_FD_88736 | JGI IMG/M metagenome (GOLD analysis project Ga0115003, IMG submission 88736) | Marine microbial communities from western Arctic Ocean - ArcticOcean_MG_CB11_88 | ecosystem: Environmental > Aquatic > Marine > Oceanic | place: Arctic Ocean: Canada Basin | collected... | reverse complement strand
TAATACACAAGCATTAGGCCTCCTTACTGATAAAATCCCTATCCAGATACAAGGAAATCCAGATTCGGCTTAATAATTCGTTAAGTCCATTCAGAAACCCAATCTTCATCGAATGGAAACATATAATTATTGAGTTTTTGTAAAATTACTTTATCATCTATCTTTTCAATAAAATTATCTTGTATAATCCATAGTAATTTACTACCTTTTTTGATTTCCATCCACCCTATAAATACATATTCTAACTCTTTAAGACCTCCTATATAGGTTAAAGCATCATATTTAAAATTAAAAATGTCTTTTTCTTGTATCTCACCATCTACATAAGTCAAAACAGCGTATTGTGGTGCGGGATAGTCCATCATATTAGTATTATATCTAATTGACTATTTAAAGAATCACATAAACTTTAACTATCAAAACTAATAATTACTAATTGTATGACACCATACGAGTATGAAATTAGACTCATAACTATGAATCAGGATTCAATCACATTGGATATACCTTCAAATATAAATTTATATGAAATAGACTTAGATTCTACTAATTTTGATTTAGGTTTTTTCTTCGATATTGAGATAGTTAGTCAAAATAGGCCTATTTTTATAGGTTCTGTAGGTAATAATATTAAATCTATAAATATCATGAATTGGAGGAGAGGTATACAAACTATAACTATCAAAATAATTCCTAATTTTTTATTAAATGAGAAACTTGAAAGATGGATAATTACTAATATGGATTTAAAACTGACAATATATGGCTATACTTTGGATGCTAAAGTAGATTTTAATGACCAGAAAGAATTAGGTGATGATTTTAAGGGGGATTGGATTTGAATGAGGTTTGTCAACCAGGTGTAGTTGAGTGGGATTTACCATCATGGTGTGTAGGTTATAGTTTAAGTATAGACACTATATTGCAACTAGTCATTGAGATATTCATATTGTTATTGGTTTTTTCAACTTGTTACGCATATTTTGATTGGAAAAGAAAGAAGAAACTTGAAAAGGAAATTATCAGAAGGAAACAAGAAGAAGAATATGTAAAAAATGCACTTAACTGAATAGAAAGGTTTAATTAGGTTGTTGAGGTATCTTAATATATGGCTAAGTTAATATTATTTACAGGTAAGGGAGGTGTAGGAAAATCTACGACTTCTGCAGCAACTGCTTTAAACTTCTCTGAACAAGGATATAAAACATTATTAGTATCTTCAGACCCTGCACACTCAACAGAGGATGTGGTGGGTGTAGTTGTAGGATTTGAACCAACTTATATTTCTGAAAACTTTTATGCTAAGAATATAAATTCAGAATATAGGGCTAAACAATTTATGGAACAATTGAGTGATGGTTTGGATAAGTCAGTAAATAAATGGTTCCCAGGATTTGATAGTGAATTGCTAAGTGATTGGGCTTCATTCCCTGGTATGGATGAAGTATTTGCTTTGGAAGAATTATTGAATTTAGTTAGAGGTGTCAAATACGATTTAATAGTTTTCGATACGGCACCAACAGGCCATACATTAAAGGCATTAACGGCTCCTGATTATTTAAATACATTTTTACTGAGGATATTGAGGATGAAGTCAAAGATTGAGAATTTAAAAACTATGTTTTTAAAGAAGAGCGATACATCTAAATTGGTTGAATTATTAGAAGATACTATTGCGATGGTGGATTCTTTGAAAGAAATATTAAGGGATTCTAATTTTGTAAATGTGAATATAGTATCTATTGCAACTGAGGCAGGATTTCAAGAGTGTGTGAAGACTGTTAATTTTTTGAATACACAAGGATTTACAATAGACAATATATTAATTAATAATTTAGTCCCTAAATTTGATGATGAGACTTGGGCAGATGCAAATAAGAATAAAGCAGTCGCATTATTGAAAATGGAATATGATTCCCAACAAAGCCATATAATTAATTATAATAATTATTGTAATGATAGGGGAATCAACTTGTGTGGAGTTAGTAAACTTCCATTTGAACCGAGGGCTGGAAAACTTAAAGAGTTTGTTAAATTTATTTGGGGGGAGGGTAGAATGAAATTTACACCCCAGAAATCTTTAAACATTACAAAAACAGAAAAGGGATATAAGATGGACTTATTTTTCCCAACCTCTACAAAATTAAAATTATACTCTGAATCATATAAAATTGATAATATTGAATATTTAATTGATATTCCTGATTACTTAGAAGGTAAAAAACCAAAAAAGACTCAGAAAGAATATGGGGCTACATACTACTATAAGGATTGATAATTATGGATTCTGCAGAATTTATCCTATACTCATACCTCATTGTGAATGGAATTATGCAAATCTATTTTGTTAATTGGGTTCTTTGGAGAAATAAGCAATTAACTATATTACTTTCAGAACATTATAGAAACAATTAAGTAGTCGCTTAAATTATGGTATTATATGAGTTTTACACAAAATGCTATTATTGATATTCAATATAGTAGAAAAATAATCCCTCAAGTGGGTTTTATTTGTGGAACATTATTTTTAGTTAGTGGATTTGCAGGAGTCTTAACTATGTCTAAACTTTTTATAACAAAGTCTGATACTCCTAATACTAAGGTTTATATAGCCTCATCAGGATTGCTTATTGTTTCTGGTTTATATTTAATTAATTTCTTTAAAGAATACAATAAACAGGTTTAAATAGGTAATGCCTTAATGTAATATTATGAGTATGACTAGGGTTATGTATATTGACACTCCAGATGATGAAACTGAATGGAAAAATCCTAGAAATCATATGTTTAGTATATTTGGAGAAAATTCAAATAATTATGAATTGGTGTGGGCTTCAACTCCTGAATCAATAGTAAGTCTTGCTATTAAAAATCCAGATATTGAAGTATGTAAACAAGAAAATGGAAAGTGTTGGACAGGTGAATACTTATTACATTTTATTATGAATTGTAAGTCTGAAAATAGAATTTATAAATTTATTGGAAATTGGTTTTAGATAGGAATATTTATAAACGAATAGTGTGGAGGTAATGATATGATAGGTTATGCTTGTATAAATATGGAATTAAGGGGTCAAAATATATTTACCAATAGGACTCTTAGAAAGGCTACATTATTAGATAAGGGTTATGATTACTTATGTGAATTAATTATCGCAAATCTAGAGGATTTGAAAAGTATACTACAATGGAATGAAGATAACAATCACAAGTTCTTTAGGATTTCTTCAGAAATTTTCCCATTTTGGTCTCATCCTGAATTAGGTTATGAACTTGAAGATTTGCCAGAATCAGAAACTATACTTAAATTACTTTCTGAAATTGGTTTGTTTGCCCTAGAATACAACCATAGAATACAACTCACCCAGGTCCATTTAATGTTTTAGCATCTCCTAATCAAGAAGTTGTATTAAAGGCTATTAAAGACCTTGATTGTCACTCTAAAATGTTTAATTATATGGGTTTTAAACCTTCTCATTACAATAAAATTAATATACATGTAGGTGGGGCTTATGGAGAACCATTAGAAGCCTTAAATAGATTTTGTAATAATTTTAAATTATTGGCAATCGATACACAATTAAGGCTTACTGTTGAAAATGATGATAGAGGCAATTTATATTCTACAAATGACTTATATGAGTATGTTCATAAAGTAATTGGCATTCCAATTGTATTTGATTACCACCACCACATATTCAATACAGGAGGTCAAACTGAAAGAGAAGCACTACAATTAGCAATATCTACATGGCCACAAGGTATAATTCCTGTAGTCCATTATTCAGAATCTAGAAATATTCACAGAGGAGAGGATAACCCCACTCCTGCACATTCCGACATAGTCTATGGTCCCATTAGATTATACAATAACAATCTAGATATTATGGTCGAGGCTAAACACAAAGAGAAAGCCTTATTAACCTTAGTAGTGAATAAATCAGATATAGAGGATGCGTGATTATATGTCTTTTAGAAAACTGATGGGTAAATTAACTTCTCCCATTTTTGTTCCACTTAGAAGGTTGATAGTGTGGAGTGATGATAAATTTGGAACTTGCGACCATGTATTATGCGTAGTTCCAAGAGATGGTGAGGATTGATGGATATTTTAGTTTATATGTTTATGATATTCCTAATAGTTAATTTTATTATGGGGATTACAGAATATTTAGTTAGAAAATTAATGCATTGAGGTTTTAAACATGGCAGATATTTGCAGAGATTGTGGTAGGTTGGAAGGTCCGTATTCAGATACTAAATTAGTTGCTTGTAATTGTTGTTCAGAATTGACATGTCAACATTGTAATTTAAATGGGGATGGTTGTCAATGGTGTTATAAAAAGAGAAAAAGGGATATGGAATATAGTGGTTTAACATTTGATTGGGATGATGTATCTATCAATGATGATGATATTATTACTTGGTTAAATTATCTTTGTAGTGAATTTGGTAATGACTTGGTATGGTATAGAGAATCAAGTTCTAGAACTGGTCTCCATGTAATTATTGCAGACTTGAAATTTAATGAAAAATTAGGAACTTCTAAATTATGCCCTATACCTATGGATTTTGATAAACAATTACATTACAGGACTTTAATCCCATTAGAATGTAGGGGGAGGCTTATTTCAGATTTACATAGACATAAAAAAGGATTTAGAACTTCAAGGATTTTTTCTACTAAAAATAATAATAATGTTTCAGAATGGAAAAGATTTAAATAGGTGTTTTAACTAATCCTATACTAAGGTGAGAACTATGGATGAAGAAGTAAGATATTGGGAAAGAGTCGGAATGTATGTAACTAAAGATTTTGCATCTGATTGGATTGAAAAGGTTAATTCAAACGAGGGCGATTCAGCAGGAAGATTTTTGGCAGAGGATATTGATGAGTTTGAAGATAGCACAGTCGGTGCATCTGAAGGGCAATTAAAAAGAGAAGTTGAAAACCTTTTTAATCAAGACTTTAAAGAAGTTGAATTACCTGCATCCACCAGAGCAATTCTTGTTGCATCTGAAATGGAAAAAAATAGAAAATCTAGGATGAGGGAATTGATGGCAGAAGGTATGGAAAAACAAGATGCCAAATTGAAACTTCAAGAAGAAATGGATGATGCAGTTGCAGAAATTTTAGGAATTGCAAAGAAAGGTATGTCTATCACTCAAGGTATTGAATCTCTAAAGGACTATTCGATTATTAATTATAATGATTGGGAGATTTTCGAGTTGAAGTCTCAATTGAAAGAAATGAACTTAAATTATAAAGGTAAAAAGAATGATTTAGTCCTAAGACTCATTACTTCAGATGTAGAATCTATACCTTTAAATACTCCAGATGATAGAATTAATTATGGAGATGAAATCTCAGAACTTGTGGAGGCTCTACTTAATGAAAGAAGAGACCCAGAAGAAGAGTGAACCTAAAAAATCTTTGCCACTTACTGAGGCATTGGTTTTTGATATTGTTGACTTTCTTTTAGATAATCAAGGATATGGCTATTCAAATGAAATCTCCTATTACATTGTGGAGAATAAACCTAGAAGGTATACTTCGAGAGAGGTAGTAGGCATTCTTAGGAATAGGCCAATGTTTAGACACGCCCAATCTTCTGAAAGGAAGGGTGGAATTAAATGGAGATTAGATTTACTTGCCTTAGAAAGGTATATTGTCCAGAAAGGTTATCAGGTAAAGGCTACTGATAGGAAGGTTTATGATAAGGCTAGGAATTTGAAATGGAAACAAATTAAAACTACTTTAGAAGTTTTGGAGAATATGAATCCTGAAAACCTAGATGATTGTTATCAATCACTTGCTGAAGTCTGGTCTTGAGTGCGAATCCTTTATATAACAAAACCGCCTACTTATAAACATGGAATTTTTTATAAGAAGGTATGTTAAGGGGCAGAAAAATTCAGGAACCTCTGATATTTATACTTCACAACACACAGTAGATAGAAATGAGTTTGAAGATATTTCCAACACATTTGGTTCAGGAAAATATCTTTTGTGTGTTAGAGGAAAGGGTATTAGAGGATTTAGAAAACTTGATGAATATTTTGTCGAAGATAATTTAGTATTTGCTGCAGATGAGGTAATCGGTGTAAAGCAAGAAATTAAATTGGCTGAAATGTCTAGTGATGATTTATTAGGTATTATGGGTTCAATGATTAAAAATGCACCTGCAGACGGATTGAATAATTCAAAATTTATGGGTGATTTATCCAGTTTCCATGCAGAATTATCTTCTAGAGGTAGTGTTCAAGAGTCTGAACATTATATTCCTGAGAGTTTTGAGGCACCTGATATGCAACCATTAGTTAGTGCAGGATTCCCTATAGGAACTACTGTCACTTCATTTGCATTAGGGGCTTTTACAGGTGGTATAGTCGTATATCTCATGAATAAATCTACTATGGATGAATTGAAATCACAAATAAACTCCTTAGAGTCTTCAGTTAAAAATGCGGAGGAAAGCATTAACAATTTGAAAAAGAAGGCCGACTCTATCCAATTGAGGGGTCCTCCGAGTATGGACCAAATGTTTTTGGCTTCTTATAATAGGGGGAATGGATTAAGTGGGCTATGAAATGGAACTTGGTGAGATAAAGAGTGCCATTGGTAGAATTAATGCATTACTTGTTTTGGAAGAAGATATAACTATTGAAAGGCAATTTACTGAGTTTATTGAAAGTAAACTACCTCATAATAATGAAGATAAATATGAAGAATTATTTGTAGATTTTAAATCATTTCTAAATCATTTTAATGTCATTGAAAAAAGTAAAACAAGAGATTATAAAGACATTGTAACTAGCCAATTCTTAAATAAAATCACTTCCTATAAGAGTAATGCAAGAGAGAAGGAACTTAGAAGATTAACTATTGAATTATCTGATTTTATTATTTCATTAGGTCATAATTATGATGAAAATCATCCTAAGGATTATTTTGCTAATCAATTGAAAAGTATTGCCCACCAAATCACACCTAAGGAAAGCAAATCTTCCAAAGAATCTATGAATGATGCTTGGAAAAGGGAAATGTTTTTGGAACTTGTAAAAAGGTTTAAATAGGTTGTTGAGGTATGTTGATATATGTCAAATGATTTCAGAGATGTAATAGAGCCTAATAATTCTAGAACTAATGGAGAATCTGAGCCTGTAAGGCCAATTCCTAGAAGAAAGGTTAAAGAACCTAGTAATTTTGATATTAAGGCTCTTTTTGAAGATGGTGGTGCTTTAGAAGAAGTAGGTAAGGGTATAAATCCTGAATTAAAGGAACAAGTATTACTTCCACTTTCTAATTTAATTGAGAAGTATGGGATTGGTGATGAGATTACTAGTTCACCCACCGCACAGAATGCTGGAAATCTTTTTACTTTACTAGTAGATGTAGCCCCAGTAATTAAAGGTTTATCAGATTATGTCTCTGGTAAGAAAAATTCGTTAGATGCTGCGGATAAAAAATTCCTAGAGGATATCATGAGTTCTCAAAACGATGGTGATTTTTCAGAATTATTTATTGGAGAGGAAACTAAAGAAGAAACGGTTCCAGAAATTAATCCATTATTTGATGCATCAAAAGGGCCACTAGATTGGGAACTAATTATGGACCCAGAAGGAGTTCATTTTAAAAATAAGCAAAAGTCAATAGTTCCAGATTTGGAATTTGCATCTAAAGAATCTAAAGACCTAAGAAGTAATTTCTTTGCCGACGCTCCAAAGGTATCTCCTTTCCAAAGTTTAGAGGAACTTGCTGCACAAGCAGGAAAGACTGTGGAAACATTAAAATCCGAGGATAGTCACCATAAACCAGATACACATTCAAATAAGGGCATCTCTCAAGAACCTATTGATTTAATACCAGAGTCTCTAAATAATGACTTGATGGAATCATTATTAGATATGGATGATGTTGAAGATGATGAAATAGTATATCTTGACGATTCCGAATTAGAAGATTTAAAAATGCAAGGATTCGTATTTGAAGAAGTCGATGATGAAGGACTTGAAGAAGAGTAAAGGTAGGGATTAATCATGGGTAATCCAGTTTGGAAAGTTTTCGTAAATAAGCAAATTCAAGTATGGCTTGAGTGGGTTGCTAATATCCATCTTAAATCTTATTTAGAGATGTGTGAAAGGTTCATTTTAGCGTATCCTTACTATATCCCAAATAAAAATTCTGAAATAGATGATAAAGGTTTGTTTGAAAAACTAATGATAAATGAAGATTTTATAGATTCCCTATCTGATAAGGGTGTATTTGTATGGTATAATTCTGACTTTTATGATTTCATAGATGAACTAATCCCATTTTGTGATGAGTTTGAGGAAATAAATAAAATAAGAAGTTTTTTCATTAAGTATGATTGGTGGTTCAATAGACTTTATAAATACCTTAGAAATGAATTGTTAGATTATTACCATTCACAAGGTAGAAGTTTCGTATTGTAGAGAACTTTTAAATAGTCTTGAGTAATTAACTCTAATTATGGATAATGAATGGGGTCTTCAACAAGGCGCACTCAATTTAGAAGAATCTATGCCTGGATTCACAGGTGAGATAACTCAATATGATAAATATCAAAATATCATCTTAGGTGATAATATTGGATTCCCCTTAGAATTAATTTACCAAGTATTATTTATTGGAGGTAAAAGAGGCTCTGGAAAATCATATACTGCAGGAGTTATGATGGAAGAATTTAATAGATTGGGTTTACAATTTGTTTGTTTTGATGCCTTAGATGCTCATGGATATGTCAGCGGTTTGAATGGTGTTGAATCTATCAGCCCTAGTAAATCTGAAACTATCAATATGAGGAAATTAGTTGAAAAATTAATATCTGGAAATTCCTCACTAATTGTTAATATGGAGGGCTTACCATTAGAAACTCAACAGAAGTTAGTTGCAGATTATTGTGAAACTTTATTAGAGATGGGGGCTTCTGACGACTCCCCAAAAAGAGGTTTGATGAATCTATTTGAAGAATGTCAAGACTTTGTCCCTCAGATGGGAAGGCCTGAATCATTTTCTCCAATCGTAAGATTATGTAAATTAGGAAGGTCTAAGGGTTATGGAGTATCTTTAATCTCTCAAAGACCTGCTGCTGTATCTAAAGAGGCTTTATCACAGGCCTCTATTTATGCAGTCCATAATATCATCAATACTAAGGATTTAGGTGCTTTAAAGGAACAACTTTCTTTTGGAACTGATAAAAAAACTATTGAAAAAATATTAGCGGGGATTACTTTTGCAGAGCCTGGAGATTTAGTATGTTATGCTCCTGAGTTCTTTAAAGATGAAGGTTATGTCAAAATTGGAAGAGTTAATACTCCTAGGAGAAGTGAGCATAAGGGTGCTAACATCGAAATTGTAACTAATACTGAATTGAACTCAGATACTAATTATACTTCATTCGGAGATATTTCAGATGATTTTGATTCAGGAGATGCAGATATAGATATAAGCCATAATGCTTTTGCATTTGGTAGTGATAATGATGAAGATAACTTTCAAGAAATGGATGCTGATTTTAAAATACCATCTAGTAAATATGAGTGGGTTCCTGATGATTCTGAATTAGTTAATTTAAACCCTCTGAATTCTAAAGATAATAATATGGGGAAAGGATTGATGGCTGCATCATTAATTGCTAGTGGTATTTATTTAATGACTAGGTTTAGTGTTAGAAAGCATTGAAGTAGTAACCTTTAAATATCAAAAGCATCTATTTTAGAATATGAAAACTCCACAGACTAGGACAATCGGAAGCAACATAGTATTACCTAATTTACCATATGCGCCTGAAATGCCATCATTCGGTCAATTGGATATTACTACTGAAACACTTGCAGGACATAATGCAGGTCATCAATCAATTATGGCAACAGGACCTAGACCTGCACCAGCCATTATCAATCAACCCGTCTTTAAAGTTCCTGCTGCTGAAACTAAGAGTCTTGCTGCTTGGGCAGCGGCATCGTCTCCAGGACATTCAATTGCTGGCGAAAATTACAATTCAATTAGACCTACACATACACTAGAAGTTTATGGGAATGGTCCAAGTTATGACTTATCACATATACAAATGAATGGTGCGGAATCATATGCTGCTCCATTCGTTCACACATCAATTAGAGAATCCTTCGGTGGAAACCCTAGATTTGAAGCCGAACATATGGCTTACAGACCTAAGAACCCTACAAGATTCGCCCCTGAATTAAAGATTCAACCTACTAAGAGAAGTATTCCAATTAGAGAAAGGATTGTGACTCCAAAGGCAAACTTACCTAATCTTGTAGATTTCTCAAAACTAATTAAGAAGTCTGAATCAAATATGACTTTTGCAGCAAAACCTATTACACCACCTGTAAGAGGTGCTGACTTAGGAGGGTTATTAAATTCTACATCATTACTTGGCGGATTTGCAAATAGTAATGGAAAGACTATTGGTAACTCAAGTATTTAAATTCAAAGTCTTTAAATAGTAAAAACCATTACTTTATAACATGGCTATTAAAGTAGATTCTAAAACTCAATCTGAAATTAATACAGTTTGTAACTCAGGTGTTGCGAAATATATATCTAATAAACATAAAGAAGATATTAAAGTAAATTTTGAAAGAGGATTATTAGGTTCATTGATAGGTTGTATTTCATTATTTGCAGCATCTAAATATACTAGTGATATAAAATTAGGATACTTAATATTTCCTGCCAGTCTAGGCATCATTTCAAGTTCTGCACTATCTATAATGAATTATAATAATAATGATGACACATATAGAAATGACTTTGAAGAAGTTTGTAAAACTATTTCTGATGAAAATAAATAATAGAAGTCTTTATATAGTCGTTTGAGCCAATATAAAATATGTCAAGAACCTCAGGTAAAAAGACTTTTAGTGATTCAAAGGGAAAAAGAAGACACTCTACTAAATGGCAACAATTAGTTTCCAAGCATGGAATGAAAGGTGCGAAAAAGCATTATGCTGGTTATAAGCAAAGACCTGCACCACCTACAACTACTGGGGGAGTTAGTTCAACCTCAACAGGAACTAGAAGAACTAAAGATAATAAAATCGGTAGTGGCGGTAGAAGCGTCCTTTATTATAAGGGCGATAGAGTTGGAACTTGGGCTAAATCAAGAGGAAGTAGCAATAAAGGTGCAGATAGAGGCAAAGGTTGGTATATGGAAAGAGGATATGGTAGTGCAAGAAAGCCAGTCCCAGATACTAAATTATCAAGAAGGTTAGGTATTGCAGGTAAGACTGATTTACTAACTGGACATCCATCTGCATTGTATGAAGATTGGGAACAAGCATCTACTAAGAAAGGAAAGGTAGTTGCAGAAGCAGAACATTATGAGGCTCAAAAATATGGTAAGAGACAAGCATTCGATATGCCCTATGGTAGAAGATTCGTAGCAAGGAATACTGATGGCGAATTTATTTCTAATGTAGATGCAGGGAGAAGTATTGCTGCAGATATGAGAACCAAGGCAAAGACTTCAGTTAAGTCTGGATTTGGCCAAATGGGTGATATTAGAGATGCAGAAAGTATTACTTCAAGAATTTCTTCATGGGAAGATGAACACCCAGGATATAAGATTAAAAAACCTAACCAAAATACTACAGGATATTTAACTATGACTAAAAGCGGTCCTAGAAGAGTAAAGGATACTAATATTGGAGGTCATGGAAGGTATGGTATTTATTTCAAAGGTGATAGAGTGGGAACTTGGACACCTAGTGGTGGGTCAACTACTAAAGGCGGTAACACAGGTCTTGGATGGTATATGGAAAGAGGATATGGAACACCTAGAAAGCCAGTTCCAGATACCCCCCTAACTAGAAGATTAGGTATTGCCAACAAAGGAAGGCAATTAAGAGGTGTAAGAGGTCTATTTGGTAGGCTAACATCTATGCTAGCCCCAGGAGCCATCCCAGGACTCAATAGTCAAGAGAGTTGGGAAACTAACTACAATAAAAACAAACTGTCAGGTATGCAAATTGCTGAAGCAGAAAGTATTACTTCAAGAATCTCTTCATGGGAAGATGAACATCCAGGATATAAGATTGAAAAACCTAATCCAAACACCACAGGATATTTAACTATGACCAAAAGCGGTCCTAGAAGGGTAAAGGATACTAATATCGGAGGTCATGGTAGGTATGCTATTACTCATGGAGGTGACAGAGTTGGAACATGGACACCAAGTAAAGGGTCTACAACTAAGGGAGCGAATACTGGACTTGGATGGTATATGGAAAGAGGCTATGGAACACCTAGAAAGCCAGTCCCAGATACTAGGCTAACTAGAAGGCTAGGTATTGCTAATAAAGGAAGGCAAATGAGAGATGGAAGAGGTAGGTATGGACCTATGACTTCTATCTTAGCACCAGGTGCAATAGCAGGATTAAATGAAACTCAAGATTGGGAACAAAACTATTATAATAACAGCATGACAGGAATGGCTGTTAATCAAGAACCTGAAGCCATTGAATCTCAAGAAATGGGACCTGGTGGCGCAAGAAGTAGGAATACTATGAGAAAAATGTTTATGAAAAGGAACTTGAATGCTGAAGGAGAACCTAGTAAAGAAGAAGTTGAATGGGAAAGGGCTGCTACTAAGGCCATGAGAAGGCACAATAAAACAAGAGATGGACCTTCACAGAAAAAGGCTTTGAGGCAATACTTACAAAGGAAAAAGAATGCTGAAGAAGGTGTAGAAGGCGAAGACAACTACTAGGCCTAACGAAAGGAGGGACTTTTTTGGCAGGTAAGAAATATCCAGATTACTTTTATGAAAATGCACCTATTTGGGTGGAGAGATTAGATAAGGGCGGCTTAATTGTAAGGCCTAGAGTTATAAATACTAAAAAGGCTACTTCTAAGGCCTATTGTGGGTCTTGTAAACATTTAAGTGAAGTTAAGAGATTCATAGGTGAGCCTTATTGCTCTATACATGATGCTGCCGTAAGAGGGCATTGGAGTTGCCCTCAATGGAAACTAGCCACAGGAGATAAAGCACAACATTATGTGTCTATTAAAGATTTAGGTAATAGCCCCTAATCAATATACCCACAACATTTAAATATCGGGACACACTATTCATACTTATGTCTAGGGATTTGAATGCAAAGTTTTATGTTGGCCATGTTGGTAAAGATACTGACAAGTTATTAGGTAATGGTAATTTTAAAAAGTATAAAGATGCTGTTGCTAAGGCTGAAAAGGTTACTGAAAAGGATGGCAACGCAAGAGTCGTAAGCCCTAGAGGTGTTGCATTATGGACTCACGATAAAAAGGGATTATTCCAAGCAGGTAAGATAAATGCAGAAGCAAAAAGGTTTTATAGAGCCGAAGATGGGAATGCCGATATGGATTCTTATGCTACGGAATATCTTGATTTAGAGGCAGAATATTATGAGTTCGAGGTTGATGTTTATCAAAGTGCCAAATTAGGATTAGGATTAGGTATCGGATTGATGAGTCTATCTATTGTTTCAGGATTAATTTTAAATATATTTAATAAGAGGGGATGAATTAATTATGACTAATATACAGGATGCTGAAATGTTTTGGGGGGCTGAAGCAACAAAAATTGATTGGGAAACTGATGGGCAAGAAGTTGATTTGCCAAAATCGGTAAAGGTTCCTGACGATTTAGATTCTGATGAAATTGCAGACTATCTTTCAGATAAACATGGTTTCCTTGTCAACTCATTCCAAATTAAAGATGCAGAATCCTTTGATGCAGAATATACTTCACAACAAATAGCAGAAGAGATTTCCAAAAGTTTGAGTAATAAGTCAAAGGATGAAAGAGAACACTATGCTGATTTAGAAGAGGCTTTAAAATTGATTGGCGAAAATACTAAATCTTCTAACAGGAGGGCTTATGATATTATTAAAAAATATGATTTTGATAAAGATTTGAAAAAATCACTACTTTCAATGGGTGCAGAATCCTTTGAGGCCGAAGTTAGAGGCCATACACTTTACCCACATAATGATTGTGATGTTTGTGGTGAAAACTTTAATAAATTAATTATTTGTGATAGTTGTGCTTATCAAGTTTGTGATGCCGATGCTAAGGATAATATGGTTGAATTTAGAGGGTCTGCGGGTTTAAGAAAGAAAGCACACTATTGTAATGAGTGTAATTCTAAAAATGCGGAATCCTTTGAACTTCATGATTGGTATGATGATATGAGTGATTATGGAGTGATGGAAATGCACCCTAGAATTAAGGAACAGAAAGATGAGTATTTAGAAAATCAAAAAAATCAATCACAAGTTAGTAAAGATGAGTTCCCTGATAATTATTTTATGAAAGATTCTTCAGAATCTTTACATGATAGAAGACTTAGAAATATTGATAGAGCCGTAGGAAAATCTAATAATTTAGTTTCACCTATTGAGAGTAGGATGCCTATAAGTGTTAGAACAAGAATGCCAGAATTACCTAGCCTACCTACTAATTCAAAATATTTAAAATATGCTGCAATACTTGCTATTGCAAGTGTAGTGGGTTATAAGGTGGCCTCAAAATAATAAGGAGGCTTACTATGGATAACAATACTATGGATTTTGAACCTTGGGCTTGGGAATCTGATAATTGGAGTGGAGACTCTGATGGACAGTTAGCAATTGCATTAGCAAGAGCCAGAGCACAAGAATCAAAACCATTAAAATTAACCAAATTACCCCATAGAGACCAAACTTCATTAATTGATTATGAAGAAAAACCTCAAAAGAAAGAATTTAAAAAGGATTCTTGCTGTTGTGGAGCCACTAAAAAGAAACCTTGTAAATGTATGTATACAGGTGCTAAATGTAGTTCAGTTAAGCCTATGTGTGCTTGCTATAAAGATATTGAGGAATCTAAGGGACATATGAGTTTTGCAGAATCTGAAGATGATAAAGAGGACATGGTTTCTTGTAATCATTGTTGGGATAAAATTGGAAATGAAAAAGAGGTCTATGTTGATGAAACCGTTGAATATGAAATGGCTAATGGTGAATTAGTATGCGTTCCTTGTTATAAAATATGGATGAAAGAATACAAAAACGATTTAGACCCTCTATATACTCCATTTTATGGTGAACCTAGAAAACCTGAGTTAATTTCAAATAAAAGGTTATTAGGTAGTTTGGCAATAGTTTTAAGTTTGGCTAGCCTAGGAACTATACTTAGTAAAAGGTCAGTTAATGTTCAAACATCAGATGCAGAGGATTTTAAGCCACATATGATGTATAACCCTACAACTGGTAAAGGTTATAAGGCAAATAGTATGGATGACCACTTAAGGATGGATAAGATGGGTTACACTCATGATGCACCTAAAAAGGATTGTGGCTGTGGTTGTAAAGGTAAAGGAGGATGCAAATGATGGTAAATGAACTTATTGAAATTGATGATTATAGTCCACTAAGGGCTGAAAGGTATATGGATATGATTTTATTTTATGTTGGTCCTGAGGCTGATTCGAGATATTCTCACGATAATAGGGGTAGACCTACTACTGAAAGGCAGGAATTAGGTTCTGGTAACAAAATTAGAAGTATTATTAATCCGCTAGGAATTAGAATGAATGACATTGATATTATTATGAATTCTGGAGTTCCTGAACAAGAGCAAAATGAATGGGATGGTAGATATATTTTGTTTGAGGATGGTGGCACATTCACCACAGGCAAGACTGAAAATTATTTTGAAGCAGAATCCTTTGAGGCTGACTTAGATTATTGGAGTCCTGAAAAGGATGTCATTGAACAAATTAAGTATGATTCAAGACTTAAAGATGAATTCCCACTAATTGATAAAGATTCAAACTGGGACTCTACTAAAATTAATGAATGGACACCAGAAAGACAAACTATTGAAGAAATTAGAGGTAATAGAGAATATAGAGACATGTTCCCTATGTTAGGTAGCCACCCAGGTCATTATGATAACTCTGGTTATTGGGTAGAACATCACAATGAATATAAAGAATATTATACCACACCTCAACTCCCTATATGGGCTCAAATATTAGTTGCTTGTGGAGCCTCTGTAGGTTTTGTTTATTTAGCCAAAAAATTAGATAATAGTCAAGAACCTTAGATATAAGTCCTTCAAAAAAAGATAATCTTTATATATCGGTTTGCACGATTAGTTATTATGGTCAAGTCAAATAAGATTTATTATTTTGGAATCGCTGCGTTGGTGGTAGGATATTTATTTAAAGATAAGATTTCATTTGGTGCAGATTCAGATGGTAAGAGTATTATAGATACTATTAAAGAAAGATTCACTCCCTCTGAGTTAGAGCAAGTGCATAATGAAAAAAGTGGCGCTACTGTAGATATTATACCTCAATCTTTAACTTCTTCATTCCTAGGTCAGGAATTCTTAGGATTAGATAGAGCAGATAGAGTTGTTAATATGTCTTCTTTTGGCACAGGTGTTGCTGATGTTAGAATTGAAACAGTAAATCCTTATGATTATGAATTAAGTGCAGAAGATTTTAGAGCCGATACAGTAGGTCAAGAAAATACTAATGGTTTAAATTTAAATATTATGAAGAGTGTAAGGCCAAGTCCTTTAAATCCAAGTATTGATATTGCAGGATTTATGAATGCAAAGACTAATTCTGATACACTCAATCCTACAGATAATGCAGGATATACCGATGGAGTTATGACTAAAACTCTAGCAAATTGGAGTAAAGACCATCATATCCAAAGAGAAGGGAATGATGTTGCATTTGCCGTTCCTATGAATGGCTCTACTAGAAAACAATTGAGGAGAGTTTGAGTATACTTTATATAGTTGAAGGAGAATGATTTAATATGGCCAGAGAAAATTACAATGCTGCATACATAGGTAGTGAAGATACATGGGGTTTTGATAATGACACCTTTAATGATGAAACTAATTTTTATGCAGATGTATGGGTTATAGATTCTAGCGAAGATGCTGATGATAACCAACAATTAAGCCCTTGCTCATTATATTATGAAGTTGCAAAGACTGACGACCACTTATTCACCCCTACTGAAATTATTTATGATGATGGTGCAGGTGTATTACTGATTGTTGGCGAACAAGGTAGGATTGGAGAACCAGATGTTACTGCTGAACAAAGAAGGTTTTATTCTATTGGTCAAAAGGCTAGAAGATATAAGCATATGACAGATGGACAAGGCTCAAGAGAAGCAGGTAGATTTAAAGTTGATAAAATTGTAGTTTCTAATGACCCTCAAAAGAAGGAAATTGTAGAATACCTAGAGAAAATTGAAGAAGAACTTACTGCTGGCGCTGAATCATTTGGTGCTGAATCTGCAGTATGTCCTTGTGGATGTGCTATGAAGGGTTGCGTTTGTTCCTCAAGTTGTGAAGGTCAATGTTTAGGTGCAGAATCCTTTG
>Ga0115003_10001968_pt1 | contig 17466 bp, 20 predicted proteins | sample ArcticOcean_MG_C_7_FD_88736 | JGI IMG/M metagenome (GOLD analysis project Ga0115003, IMG submission 88736) | Marine microbial communities from western Arctic Ocean - ArcticOcean_MG_CB11_88 | ecosystem: Environmental > Aquatic > Marine > Oceanic | place: Arctic Ocean: Canada Basin | collected... | reverse complement strand
TTCCATTTAGGTAAAGTTGTTGAAGTAGGCAATACGGATCAAATTTTTACGAACCCGAAAGACGAACGCACCCAAGGCTATATCACTGGACGCTTTGGATAACTTGTCGAAATTATAGGAGCAATAGAATGCCTAAAAACCACATCGTTAAGTCATTTGATGACGACTTAAAACGCTTGGACAATATCATTGCCGAGATGGGTGGGTTGGCTGAAACTCAGTTAGCCAACGCAATGGAGGCCTTGTTAACGCGAGATAGCGATAAAGCCAATCAGGTTGTCGCCAGTGATAGAAAACTGGATACTCTGGAAACCGAAGTCGACGCTTTGGCTGTGCAAATGCTCGCACTTCGCCAACCGATGGCACAGGATTTACGGATTGTTATTACGGCCCTTCGAACAGCCAGCATAATCGAGCGTATCGGAGATTATTCGAAGAATATAGCTAAACGTACTGTGGCTATTTCTCAAGCGGCGCCGGTAGGCCCGACAAAAACCATCGGTCGAATGGGAAAACAAGTACAGAGTATGATCAAGAACGTCCTTGATGCTTACGTCACTCGTGATGCCGTCAAAGCGGAAGATGTCAGGGTGAGTGATGGAGAAGTTGACGCCCTTCACACAAGCCTGTTTCGGGAACTGTTAACCTATATGATGGAAGACCCGAGCAATATTACGGCTTGCACACATTTATTGTTTGTCGCCAAAAACATCGAACGCATGGGGGATCATGCAACAAACATCGCTGAAAATGTCCATTTTTTGGTACATGGGGACGCCCCAAAAGAAGAACGTTTGAAAGAAGATGAGTCGAGCTTTGTTGTGGTCGAGCCCATGAGCCAAGCCGAATTGAAAGAGAGCAAACAATGAAAGCTCATATCTTGATTGTTGAAGACGATCCTTCTTTGAGCGAGCTGCTTGCTTATAACTTTGACAGTGCCGGGTTGACAGCATCCGTTGTTAGCGAAGGCGATGAAGCTCTGCCGACAATTATAGATGAGCGGCCTGACCTGATTATTCTTGATTGGATGCTGCCTAATTTATCTGGAATTGAGATTTGCCGCCAAATTCGTCAACATGCAGATATTAATAAAACTCCTATCATTATGCTGACAGCAAAAGGCGAAGAAGCCGAACGCATCCGCGGGCTGGAGACAGGTGCTGATGATTATGTCATTAAACCTTTCTCCCCCAGTGAATTGATCGCGCGAGTCAAAGCCGTATTGCGGCGAACTCATCCAGAGAAAACTGCGGATATCGTGGAATTTGGAGATATCTCTATGAATCTAGAAGAACACCGGGTCAGTCGAAATGGCCAATACACACATTTGGGGCCGACAGAATATCGCTTGCTTCGCGTATTTTTAGAGAAGCCAGGTCGAGTGTTCTCTCGTGAACAACTTCTGGACCGAGTTTGGGGACGGGATATATACGTCGAACCAAGGACCGTAGACGTCCATATCAGACGCCTAAGAAAGGCCATGCAATTACCGGGAACAAGTAATTTAATTCGCACAGTTCGGGCCGCAGGCTACTCAATCGATATCCCTTTAACCTCATAAAGAAATTCTCCTAGGAACTTGATTTTTAAGAGTAAATACAAAGCGTTGATGGGAGTTTAGACTAATATACTCTTCCTTATATAACGTTAGCGGTGTGTTGATCACACGTGGTTTATTTCTGCGATATAATTCCAGGGCAGAAGCTGTTCGATCTTGCTTTGCTTGTGCCCGGCGACGATGGCCTTGAGTGTAGCCGTCAAAGTTGAAAACTGTCCCGCAGCATTATCAAATGCGGTGTTGGGGTCGAGGAATTCATGTTTGTCCATATTCGCTAGGATTTTCTGATATTTTTTTTCCGGCGCACAATTTGCCTGAAAGCAGTCAATTTCGGGCGAAGGTTCAGGTTCGGGTGATGTTGCGGACAGAATTGCTTGATGTGATTTTTCATCACCGATGTTCGAGCCATCAATGATGATGGTTTCGATTGACGGCGGGTCATCTAATTCAAAGTGATCAAGTGGCCCAACAATCGATTTAACGAATCGCTTTGCATCATGTCCACCAGGGTTAATGCGAACTTGGACTTTACATCGCGTCCCCACCAACTGTATTTTCGCTGGGATCATTCTCTCACGATGGGATTTACTAACTAGGTATAACTTATTAACAGATTCCATCGTGAGCGATCTGCCCCAATCCAATGCAACAACCAATGAGGTTAGGCAACATGGCAAAACTTTTAATGATATTACTAATTGGCCTTTTACATAATGAGCCAGCAATTGCCCTAGATATAATTTCACCAAATCCTAAATTACAGCCAAAGAACGTCGTAGAAATTCAGCTCCAATCATTGCAACGAAATGATGAGCCAATACCTGATGCTGGAATTATTCAAACTTGGGCATTTGCTCATCCAAATAACAGGATTATGACGGGGCCGATTGAACGTTTTATGCTTATGATAAAAAGTCAAAATTATAAAAATATGTTAAATCATCGTGACCACAAAATTGAACCTGTTTTGCAAACAAATGACCGTTCACAGTTTGCAGTATCTATAACTACCTCAGATGACAAAAAAATGACATTTAAATGGGAATTGATGAAAGTACAGACGGGTGAATTTTCTGGTTCATGGATGACTACATCTGTATCCACACCGTTGTTATCTGGAAATGCTTTTTAAAGAATGGGTGCATGAAAATTGTTGGTGTGGCATTTTTTGTTAAAATATTCGCCTTCCAATCTGTGATACTTCACCAATCGCCTCTACTCCTTAACTCGCAAACAAACTATCGAAAAAACCTTTTGTGTTCAGTGGTATGTCTGAGACTTAATCGCCTTATTACCTCTATAATATTTCTTCTCAGCATGATGCGGATCACAAATGGATGCATTACGGATTCAACGAGACCCACAAAACAACTTAACCTATCGGTAACATCCACGCAGCAAGAGACGGGCACAATCTCCACCACTGACACTGATACCAGTACGCTTGGATCATATTACAATAGTACTGTAGCATCGTTGACCGATGACTGCGGTGTCGGTGCTTATTCGGTTGCGACTGGTAAGGCTGTAGCCTACGGCATTGTTGGTGGTCTTTGGGGAGCAACCGGGGTGTCTTTTTATGGTTTGTTTAGCGGTGACGCACTTGAAGACCTAGTCATTGGCTCAATGGTAGGTTCAGGCTTAGCCGTAGCCGTAGGTGTGAAAGATGCCTATGATGACTTTAAGTCCGATACAAGTGAGTGTGCATGATACAAAAACTTCTCAAAAAGGATCCTCCAATTGGTAGAGTATGATTACTTTAATTTACTAAGTAATATTTTAAGCTTGCAAGTTGCAACATAGTCTCTTACCCCAACGCCTCATTCGAAAATTGAGTCTAAAACACATAGGAGTAATTTTAGGGTATGATTTTTATTCGGTGTATAATCGGCATAATCACAATATTTTTTCTAGCGAGTTGTTCGGTTCCAGAACAAATACCCGGTAAACCATGGCATCATACAACAGAAGGATTTCGTAATCCACCCGGAAGCCCCAAGAAGAATGACTGGTTAAGCCGTGTGCCTTGGTTAATCGGAAAGCCTTTTAACGCATTGTTTGCTGATCAACCCAAAATCCCTAAAGATCACGTTCTGAAAAAAGCTAAAGTTATTGAAGGTATCGAGGGTACATCAGAAAACAATACTGTTACTTGGCTCGGCCACATGACAGCGATGCTTCGCATTGATGGCAAAGTTATTCTTACTGATCCTTGGTTTACTGACTATGCAACACCGCTCCCTCCTTTTGGACCAAAACGTTATGTGGCTCCAGCTTTAAAATTAGTCGAGTTACCTAAGATAGATTTTGTTGTGATATCTCATAACCACTATGTCCATTTGGATCTTACGACAATTGGTAGTATTCCAAATAAAGAAGAAATTACCGCTATAGTTCCATTAGGTATTGGAGGGTACTTTAGAGATTCTGGTTATGGGCAAGTTATTGAATTAGATTGGGAGGAAACAGTAACAGTTGGAAAAATTAAGTATACTGCTTTACCCGTAATCCATTGGTCCAAAAGATCAGTATTATATACAAATGATACACTATGGGCTGGGTGGGCTATAACTGGAAAAAGTGGGGTTAGGGTTTATTTTGGAGGTGATGCTGAATATGGACAGGTCTATGCCGACGTGGCTAAAAGGCATGGGGGGTTCGATCTATCCTTATTATCGATTGGAGCATTTTTACCTCGCGTAGTTATGCGCGGTTCTCATTGTGTACCGGAAGAATGCATTCGAATTGGTGCCGATTTGAAAGCTAGAAACCATCTTGCAATGGCTTGGGGTACGGTAAGTTTGGGAGACGAAAGCAACGAAGAGGCTATAAGACGTTTTTATAGTGGTGCTAAAAAACTTGGTATTGGTGATGAGCACGTATGGATTATGAAAATCGGCGAGACACGAGTGATTCCAAAAGGTTAGTATACCATTATTTGAGATATTATTAGCTTGATGGAACTCAAAGCCTACTTAAATACAAGATCGACCTTAGAACAACGAGATATGGGTGCGCTAATTAGTCGGGAAGCACACCATCTTTTATAACGTTGAGCATGAATAAACGTGTGTCCCAAGCTGTAGCGGCGCTGTTTGTCACCACTATACGGGAATTATCCATATCAATTAACATATTCTGTCCATTGTAACCTTCGGTTCCAAATATATTCCGGTCGCTCATGCCTTGAAAGTTGAAATAAAACTGATAACCATATTTTTGGGCATAATTGTTTATCCAAAGTTTTGAGTTATCCCGGAGATGATCGCCGACGGTGCCCCAAGGTTCGGCGTTTTGCTGAGCTTCTTTCAAATAACGTCCAACGCAAGTCTGATTCTGGTAATCTTTCATCATCGCTTCAGCTACACGAAGAAAGTCCATTCGTGTCATGAAGAATGAATAGGATGCAAGAGTTTGGGGATCACCGTAATACTTCGCTAGATCGCCTACCGTCCAGGTTTTTTTATGTTTCTCATATGAAACTGGATGAGCGATCTTGGCCTTATCTTGGAAGACTTTTCGCATTAAATCGTCATAATTATTTCCAGCTTTGAAAACCACATAGTTTGCTATGACGTCAGCCAAGAAGTTGTTGTAGAATAAGGAACGCCCCTTCTTCTTCGTTCCTTCCAACAAATCCGCTATCCTGTTTAATTCCATATTACGGTGATGAAGTTTGGAACCCATCACATAGTGACTATGACGCTCATCTATTGTGTGCTTATCTCCAGCTCTCATATTGAGAAGGTCAAGTAAAGGCTGTCCCTGATACAGGGTGTTACGCATCATAGGCCAGTCAATGAGTTCATTTGCCGAACTAATATAACCCTCACAAATAGCATGCCCAACTATGTACGAGGTGATGCTCTTTCCTGTCGAGTGTGTGAAAAAAAGCATTTCATCATCAACGTCCCTATTAAGGCGTCCAGTAGCAGCTTTACCGTTATACTTAACCACTCCATCGTCGTAGAAGAGGTAACTTAAAATGTACCCCTCAGAAAGCTCCTTCTCTAGGGTCAAATTAGCTGGATTAGTGTCTTGTTTAAAAGGAACAGCGTTACCTTTAGGCTCTACCGTATAAAGCCGCCCTTGACTTCGTCGACGCTCTATAAAGTTGATGCGTTTGTCATTATACAGAGATATAGTCGCGTCGTTGGGCCGGATATTTTGGGGGAGCTCTGCTCCTCTAGTGTGGTGAACAGCTGGGCCACCCCGGTCAGTCTGCGGCATCGTTGTGGATTGCTGGCAACCAAAAAGAAATGCCATTATCGTCATCAAGCTAGTAATCTTTAGAGTGCTCATAGTGAATAGACCTTAATCTTCCTATTGGACTTAACAGTATTATAAAATAACACCTACCCTGTCCTTTAAAAGTAGAAACATATGATGCCTTGACTACGATGATGTTGCGGTAGCAATACATTTCACTGCAATAATTTCAGCACCTCTGTAGAAAACAGCACAGGCCCCCACACATCAGGGTATTGCGACACGATATGCTAAAGGTCACACCCTTCGGATATTAGGCGAGGTCGTGCCTCAACTCAGTTATTGTGATCTGGATTTATCGCATCTTTATGATATAAAGAATAATATCATATGACTATTTAAGTAAGTCAGGTTTTGACCCCGTGGAGACAAAAACCCCGACACCGTATACTTTTGTCTTCTGTCATCAAGACGGCACTCTCATTGGATTCATGAGACAAGCGTTCGATAGTATGTTGGATGATTTGAACTTAAAAAAACTCCATGGGTAAAAGTAGAACTCTTTATTCCCTCCGTCATATGTATGCGGCCTTTATATTAAGTGAGGAAGTTTCTCCTTTTCTTCTTGCAAGACAAATGGGTACATCAGTAGAAATGTTAGAATAGCATTACGGTCAGGTTGTTAATCGATTAGTTGCAACTCAAATAACAAAAACAAGAAGTAGGCAGACGGTTAAAGTAACTGAGAATGTTTATCCGTTTTAGAAAAGTATTCAGGACAATGAGTTAAGGGAAGGAAAGAGAAGAGATGTTAGCAAGACTGGCGTTAGTAATTCATTGGGGGATATATGCCGTATTGGTAATAGAAGTGGTAATGACATTATACGAAATCCCCAGTAGAGCAGGAGCTGGTACAGTAATTCCTTTAATTATTTTCATAGGAATCTATAGGATAGTAACGAAACGATGGGTAATTTTTCCTTGGGAACATGTTAAACCAGAAGAAAAATTAATCGAAGGTAAAAATGAGTAAGAGAAAAGTTATAAGTCCCTGTGTATCCGTGTGTCGTATAGATGATAATAATATGTGTGAAGGTTGTGGAAGATCACTCAAAGAAATACGAGAGTGGTCAATCTATAGTGACAAAAGGCGTAGCATTATAATGAAGAGATTGGATTTGTAATTTGCAGTTTATGTTGGTTGTATTAATCACTATGGGATTACCCGTAATTGGTGAGTAAAAGAAAACCTTTGAACTTAGAACCCCTCAAGAGAATAAGGCGATTTGTGAGAAGTCTGCAAAAACGTTTAAGTTCTCTCTACCTGTAATTTCTATCGATACGAGATGTGAACCTAGCAAGTACAATGAATAACCTTGAATGCTGTCTATCTAAGGCATCAGTTAACTAAATAATACCCCATCAGTTTTAGAGGGGATATTTCAGTTTATTTAAGAAAGTTTACAATGAAGGTGTTCGTTGACGCAATTTACTGAGGTCTTTTTCATCAAGAATAACTCTTACACCTAATTTTCCAGTAGAACGGGAGACAGGACTTTTACGTAAAAATAAATCTAATCCCCTGATTGCGTTATATTTAGAGCACTCTTTAACAATTAGGGTTATTAACATTTCCTGTGTTTCGTAATGCGCTTCTTTCGCCAGGGTATTGATACATTTAATTAGAGGGTCATAGTCAAAAACTTCATCCATCGTGTCTTTCTCAATAATGACAAGGGATGGTTCAATCGACAAAGTGAGGTCAAGAATATGTTTGTCAGGGACGATTTCATCATCTTTATAGGTTCCGATAACAACTTCTAATTCAAAGCCTAATAGTTCTATAGTGGACTTCATTCTTAAACTCCAAAGTCTAATTGTTGAGTGTTCGAAAGTCCTCTAACTTAGAGGGTCAAAAACATATAGGGAAGTTAATAGTTTTCTTTGGAAACTAATTATTCGTTATCAGTTTTTGCCACCCCTTGTTCCATTCTAGAAAGTTTCTGCTAGTGTCACAGAATGATTGAAAATAAATCTCAGCGGAAAATTTAACTATTCCAAATTCTTGCAGAAGGGTGTCGTAAACATCCGGCGTATCGTGCACGTAAATCAGCTATACAAAGATGTCAGGAGTACGTGATAGTGTAGAATACACGACTTGTATTAAATGACATGTCTGCTTAGAAAAGTAGATTATGTAAAGTGTACTTTCGAATGATGAAACAGAAATAAGAGGGTTTTAATAATTGATAAAAATACTCATAGGTATTGGTATTGGTATCTGGATAGCAATGAAATACACGAAAGAACTCGAAAACTTAATGGAGATGGTTTCCTAGAGGTTTGTCAGTTTTAAGGGGGGGCTATTCCTCTCCTGTCTTATAAAAGTCGAACCAATGCTTTAACCCCAACATCTCCCAAACTATATCAAAGTGTATTCCTGTCTCTTTGACAGTTTCACAAACATTATCAGCTCTTCTATAAGTCTCATTCACTTTCTCACAAAGTTCGTCATATGACCCTTTGTACGAATTTTTCATTTATACTCATTTCAGTGTTTTGGAGGGTTCAACAAACGACCGTCTAATGAACAAAAATACGAAGAAAAAAGGTAAGGTTTCTGGGGGTCATTTTGGTCGATTTTAACACCCCTTTGTTGAACACTCGATTATGCAACTTTGAGTGTTTTTGATACGTTGCCAACACTTACACCAACATCTGATGCAATTATATGAATAGATTTCTTCTCATTCCTCAATTTGATGATCTTTGCAGTCATTACATTATCAGTAACTTTTCAAAGTTTAAGGGGCTTACCTTTTAAATAAACTGTTTATAGTGGATGATAGGCTTGTCAAAAAAACCTAACAATTTACATTTATAGGATAGAAAAACGTTAAATGTGTTATTTTAAGGCTATAGGTTCAGTGATAGGAATATAAAGTATGGAGTTATTTGTCACAAAAAACTCTCCTTATTCAAAGCTAGTTAGGGGGCTGATCTATGAATTGTGTATAAAAGACCGTGTTCGTGTTAGCTTAGCAAAGACGCGGACCATAAACAGTTCTTACTATGCAACTAATCCCTCAGGGCGTGTCCCTTACTTACGCCGTGATGATGGTTTAGGCATGGAGGATTCAGATCTCATTTGCGAGTATCTATGTGCAATTTTTGATAGCAATTTATGGTCCTACCCTGATGGTAACGAAGGCTTGGAATTGCTCCGCTTACATGGTTTGTGCCGCAGCTATATCGACGGCCTAAGTGTATGGTTAAGAGAAATTGCACGGGCACCGGCAGAGCAATCATCTGCGGTTATTGCTCATGAACTGGAGCGTTCGAAACGAATGTCTGAGGTATGGGAAATTGAAATTAATAACCCATTGATGCAAGGAGAGCTAAATCGAACGCAGTTGACACTTTTTTGGGCATTGGAAATTGAGAAGCTGTTGCCCTGTTTTAATTGGCGATTAGGTCATCCAAAGTTAATTAAATGGCATGAAGAAATTTCAACACGCCCCTCTTTAAAAATGACTAATGATGAAATACTATAATAAAAATTAGTATGTATTCGGCCTGGGCTGATGCTATTGATCTTTCTATCAAAATTAGAAATTTTCATAAATTAAGTTAATATAATTACTATTAAGTGAGGCCCTATGAATTTTCAAAATGTTGAACCGTTGCATACTGATTTTGGCGCCCAGATAACAGGCTTAGACTTAAGCAAGCGCCTATCAAAAGAAACTATCTTTGACATACAGGAGGCAATCGATCGCTACTCCTTTCTTTGTTTTCCAGATCAATCAGTTTCCGACGACATGCAATTAGGGTTCACAAAGTTGTTTGGCGAACCAGAGCCCAGTCATGTTAAGCTTGGGCAAGAGGGCCTCATCGATAATTTTATCACTATTGGTAACGTTCAAGATGATGGAAATGCACTTGGAAATGATCATCAGAAAACCAAATTCTTAACTGGTAACAATGTGTGGCACTCTGATTCGTCTTTTCGCATTATCCCAACTTACATATCAATTATGTGTGCATACGAAGTTCCAAAAGAAGGTGGAAAAACTGAGTTTGTTAGTCAGCGGGCTTCATATAAACGCTTGCCTTATAAGACCCAAGTTTCCATCAATAGTCTGATTTCTATTCATGACTATGTTTTCTCTCGCTCAAAGATTAGTCAAAATGCTGTGACGCCTAGCCATGCTGCTTCATTGCCTCCAGTGCGTCAAAAACTAGTGCGGAAAAACCCGGGTGTGGGGGAAAAAAATATATATATAGGCTCTCATGCTAAAGAAATTGAGGGGTGGAGCTTTGATGATAGTCGTGTATTGCTGGAGGAGTTACTGTCTGGGACAACAAAGAATGATTACATTTACGACCATACATGGAAACCGGGCGATTTAGTTATTTGGGACAACCGGTGCCTGCTCCATCGGGGTAGCGGCTATGACGCAGATAAATATCGGCGTCGAATGCGCCAAACACGTGTCAAAGGAACAGGGTCAACTCTAGATGAGTAAATTCAGACAATTTTATGCCTCTTTGGAAAGCAATTAGATGTGAAGGGGGGTTGTTATATTTCTCAAATTTATATAAATAATCGCATAGATTTAGGTGTCAAATTACAAACGTTATTAAGTTAATACTTTGATATCAATGTGATGCATGAAAATTTACACGCATTACACCAACACCCATACATTATATTCTCACCAGCGATCTATGCTGTGCGCAATTGACAGCAAATAATATTAATTATTTTTAAGTTGTTGAACAACTTCAACCACTTCACGAGTTCTCACAATTTTACCATCCCAACGCAGATCGAATTCGTCCATTAATCTTTTTAATGCGTTGGATTCTAAAATTCCTTTAGCATCAGTTAAATTTTGAAACTCATAAATTGCTATATGACTATTTGGGTTATCAACACTCCACCCACGTGAGGCGCTGACTGCACTAAAACCATTAAGTGCATCATCTAAATGTTCTGTTTCATACCAATTATCAAAATTTTTAATATCAATGTCAGGAACATTTGACCGAACTATAATATAAGCTACCATTTTAAATACTCTTATAACAATTACAGATATTGACATGAAGAAAGATAAACATTTTTTATTTAACTTCAACTTTAGCCATTTAATAATTAACTAAAATTATTTTTCCATTGATGGCGGATTATTAATATTGTTCAATGTATATAATTAATCACGTATGAATTAATTTGTGGATAAATAGTTATTAGGGAAAATGATAATGACGAATATTCAACTTCAGGCAATGATACAACATGACGATGAATCTCTATTTGTTAATCGTGGATTACGTGATTACTTTAGTTACCGTGACCTAGGTATTGCGACAGCATCAAACGGTCGTATTATTGCACAAATTAATCGTGCAAATTATAAATTAACCGAAGAAGGTGAACTTCACCACCATGTACTTACCCACCAGATAAATCTAGTCTTAAAGGGTAACGCCATTATGAAATTTGAGGGGATTGGCGAAGTAGCATTAATAACTGGAACAAGTTTCTATATGCCACCCAACATTAAACACACTTTTGTTTCCTGTTCAGAAGACTTTACGACTATGGAAATTTGCACACCTGCAAATTTTGGTACCATTGAAGATGATCTTGCTACCTACAGCGAGTCATCCCAATTGCCAAACCCCTTTTCCATGCAGACTGCAGAACAAGGAATATTTGAGATAAAGGGATTACGTGCCTACCTGAGCTACAGAGATTTAGGAATAGAAAAAGAAACTAACGGATCGATCCTAGCGCACATAATTCGTGCAGAGGGGGGGGCTTATCAGGGTAGTGGTGAATGGCATTATCACATTTTAGATGACCAATTTGTATACGTACTTCAGGGCTGGGCCGACGTGCAGTTTGAAGAACAGGAGCCAGTTCGTGTTAAAGCAGGGACCTGTTTTTATCAACCATCAGAAATCAAACACGCTTTCCTTGCGTGCTCTAAAGATTTTGAAGCTTTAGAAGTCTGCTTGCCAGCAGAGTTTGAAACCATCGCAATCTAAAGTTGATACCTGAAAAGCTTGCACTTTTGGATAAATAAAAACTGATTAAGATAGGTTTTAATAGCTGAATTAACACTCTGACCACTTTTATACATATCAGATCTAACATATTAATTGGTTTGTAGCCAAAACAGCGATGCGATTAGTAAACTTAATGTCAGTTGAAGACATTATTATATCTGTTGTTATGCATGCTTTTTAATATAGGACTATTATTTTTCTTATATTTTCTTGTAGCTCCTCTGAAAAGTTATAATTGGATAGTGAACTGTTGATAATTACCGCTAATTCAATAATTAGGGGCGCGAGGACAAAAGATTATAAAAGTTTAATAGCTCTTTTGCATCAAAATTAGCAAATTTACGGGCACTCCTAAAAATGGATTTCCCACGTTCCTCTCCAAATGCAGTGCGGAGGCATTCGCGTGATTTATTTTCAAGAAGGGCGGGGGCTGCTGGGCGTCCCCATACTCCAGGGGGGCCATCACAAGTTCCTGAATAAATTTCACCATTAGAAAGCTCAACCTCAATATCAATCTTCATTTTATCAAAGCGGCCATGTCGCTCTGGGTCTGGACGTATTTTTATAAGAGGAAGTAGCGTTTCTACATCTTTGGAGAAACGGCGTTTATCATTAAAGCTCTCGACTGATACTTTCCCGTCGATAAGGGCAATGGCCGCAACATACTGAAAGCTGAATTTTCCCGCAAGGCCGCTAGACGGAAGGGGCCTATCAACATAGGGCATTGGAGGTGATATAATGGTTACATTTTGAATTTCTTGTGAGCTAGAAATTTTATTTCTAACCATCAGTGCGGCTTCAATAACAAAGTGTGTTCCATATTGACTAGGGTATAGTTTGTATGCGGGGCCTGGATTTACAACATGTAAATCAACCTTTGGTTCAAGTAGCTTAGACTGGTTGAACTTCTTGCCAAAAAAAGCATTACCATAACCTCTAGGACCATCAATCGAATTTGAGTCCGATGTGAAGCCCTGACGCGCAAGGAGGGCCGCCTGAATGCCATTAGCGGCAGCTTTGCCGCAATGGAGCGCCTTAGTCATACTCCCGATATTTCCTTGAAGTCCGCCCGCCATTGATCCTGCAATTCCGATAGCATTTACAAGTTGTTTCCGAGATAGCCCCATAATCAAGCCACAAGCGATTGCACTGCCTAATGGCCCAACAGTAGATGGGGGATGAAAGACAAGTTCCCCGGGTTCATACTGCCCTGAGGCACTTCGTAATCGGGCTTGGGTTTCAATACCAATTGCTAACGCCTTTAGGATCTTGTCACCACTAATAGATTGGCCAAATTCTTCTATTTCGCTACGCAAGAGCATCTCAGATAAGGCGAGAAGCGCGGGTAAAGTTGTTGAGAGTGAATGATTGGCGGGGTTCCACATAGGCTCATAATCAAGAACGTGCATCGCCGCGCCATTTACTTGTGCCGCATTTTCTGGAGTTACCCTTCGATCTCCCATAATGACGGTTGCGCTAGCACTTTGGTCAATATTATTAGCCATTAGATATAACATTTGTGGGCCCGCCTCCATAGAGCCCAAGGCAGCAACAGATAAACCATCTAGAAGTAGGTCTGAAGTTACTTGTACTTCGGTTTCGGTAATTTTGTGAGAAAAACCGTCTATTAATAATTTTACAAACTTTTCAGTTAAGTTCATTTTTCTCTCGATACATATGATTTCGTTAGATTAATTATGTTGTTAGAATTGGAGGTTTAACAATATTAAAATTATAAAGTAGTTTAAATTATTGAACATAAGTTAGCTTTACAAATGTAAATAAATACAATGAGACAAACCATAAATTTTAAGGGGGTTATAGGCCGTGCAACAAAATGAAGAACGTTATGATGTCGTTATTGTTGGTGCTGGAAATGCTGCTCTAGCAGCGGCAGTTTCTGCAAAAGAAAATGGTGCACTTAAGGTCATTGTTCTAGAAAAGGCTCCTCTTGAAATGCGAGGAGGGAATACGCATTGGAGTGGGGGTGTATTAAGATTTTCTTTTGATGATCCAAGAGAACTCGAACAACTTCTTCCAGGTGTCGAAAAAAAGTATGAAAATTTTTATGACGGCGTTTCGCCCTACCCCAAAGAGGACTATCACGGTGACTTGATGCGTGTCACGAATGGGAGAACCGACAAAGAACTTTCACAGCTACTAGTTTCTAATTCTCAGGACACAGTAAAATGGATGCACTCTGTTGGTGGTGTTGAGATGGAGCCTGCGATTAACTTGTCTTCTGTACGCAAAGACAACATGCTCGTTTGGGCGCGAGGACTTGTCGTACGTGCTGTTCATGAAGGGGTAGGATTATCTACGAGTTGGTTCGCTACAGCCGAAAAAATGGGTATAGAAATTAGGTATGGTGCGGCAGTGACTGATTTAATTGTTGGAGATAATGGAGAAGTATGCGGGGTGAAAATTCGAGATGATAATGGAATGGCAAAAATTAAAGCTAGTGCAGTAGTTCTAGGTGCTGGAGGTTTTGAGGCTAACGTGCAAATGCGGACCCAATATTTGGGGCCTCTAGTGGGCGCAGCAAAAGTGAGGGGAACGCCTTATAATCAAGGAGATGGATTGCGGATTGCAATGAATATAGGTGCGATGCCATGGGGACAGTGGAGCGGCTGCCACGCTACACCTATAAGCGCTGATTGGGGGGAATTTGCTCCGCGAAAGTTGACCGATCGATCAAATCGCTTAAGTTATGTTTACGGTGTTATGCTAAATCGGGAAGGTAATCGCTTCGTCAATGAAGGTGAGGACGGCGCATTATTTACATACGCTAAATTTGGCCGAGCAATCCTTGCCGAAACAGGCGCTAAAGTCTGGCAGATTTTTGACGCTAAAGTCACCCATCTTTTAGAGCCACGATATCAAACGAGTGAGCCAATTATTTCTGATTCTTTAGAAGGGTTGATTAACCAACTTGATATTGTAGACAAAAAACAAGCGCTTAAAACGTTAAATGAGTTCAATTTAGCAGCTAGAAAAGAAGATGAAGGGTTCGACCCAAGTAAGCCAGATCAACTATCTACCCAAGGACTTTCACTTGAAAAAACCAACTGGGGACTTAAAATTGATAAGGCTCCCTATTCTGCATATAGTTCTACGGGGGGGATAACATTTACATTTGGAGGGCTAAAAACAAATAGTGAGGCTCAAGTAATAGCTACAGATTGGCGTCCTATCAAAGGGCTTTTTTGCTGTGGTGAAATGGTTGGAGGCTTGTTTTATGATAATTATCCTGCTGGTACGGGGCTTGTCTCTGGAGCAACTTTTGGAAGGATAGCAGGTAGGAATGCCGCCAGTATAGCTCTTGGTCATAAGATTGCATCAAATAAAATACCATCTATAAACTCACCAAAAACGATTAAAGGTGATGAGGTTAATTCGACTGAATGGGTTCCTTAAACACAATGCAATCGTATTGTTATCTTACGACTAGAAATAAACTGTCATATAAATACATTGTTGAGACTTGTTGTAATATCTTATTGTTAACTCAATTGCTGCAACTAGGTGCATGTTGGCGGGTAGTTAAATTCATAAAGTAGGTCAATATATAAATTTACAAAAATAGTATTTTTAATTGTTATTAAAAAGAATAGGGATATAGCTAAATGAGCGTTTCTGATTATAAAGTTGCACTAGTTACCGGCGCCTCTAGTGGCGTTGGTGGTGCATGTGTTAGGGCTTTACGTAATGCAGGTGTGGAGGTAGTTGCGCTTGCTCGACGTGAAGATCGTCTCGAAAAACTAGCAAAAGAAACGGGTTGTGAAACACTGGTTATGGATCTGACCGATACAGATCTGATCTATGAGAAATTGGCGGGCCGCCAGTTTGACATTCTGATTAATAATGCAGGCCTTGGGCGGGATCACGAAGGGTTTTTTTCATCTACGGCATCAGAAATTGATGAAGTGATTGACCTGAATGTTGGAGCCTCCATTCATGTCGTTCATGCAGTTGCCTCTGGAATGGTTGATAGGGGTTATGGTCATGTTGTCCAGATAGGATCAATTACTGGGCTTTATCCATTGGGTATGCCTGGATACAGTGCAACGAAAGGAGCCATTCACTCATTTTCACAAAATTTACGCCTCGAGTTTAAAGGGACCCGCGTCCGCCAAACTGAGATCTGCCCGGGTCGTATTCAAACAGAATTTTTTGATAACGCTTTCAAAACCTTAGAACAAAAGGAACAGTTTTTATCAGGGTTTACTCCATTAGTTCCAGAAAATATTGCAGAGGCGGTTATGTACGCTTTAGATACGCCTTGGAGTGTTAATGTGAGCATGATTGAATTGACGCCGACTGAGCAAATACCTGGCGGTGTTTCAGTTCAAAAAGCAAGAGAAATCTAATTTAGACTTTTACAATGAGGAATGGCTGACATTACGATGGCAACAGAAGGATAACCCCTTAGGTCGGTTTCTAATCGACTATGACAATCAATCTCACACTCCTTCAAACTCTCCACTACTGTCTGAAGCTAAGGTTATATATGTATCCATTAAAAGCGTTGGAAGATCGGTTGCATTTAATCAAGCAGCGGATCGTGCCATAAATAACTTGATTGATGCTGTGGGTGATAAGCCCATTGATAGGTACTCCAGTTAGATGCTATTAACTCGCATTGGGTGCAACAATTCTCTTAGGTAATTCAAAAAGTTACTTGCACGCTGATTGATCTGCCGTCTTCAGTAACGAAGGCGGATAAATTAATGGCGTTAGCAAAAGCATGTTAGCTAAGAACGCCTCCGTACTGTCTCATGCTGCGGCAGTAATAAGTACCGATGTGTTTGATACGTTTAATCTTGGTGTCTCCTCGTTGAGACCTTACTGCAGAGTGGCCTTAACTTTAATGCTTGTTCTGATTTTTGCTGACAGAGCTGCTGGTTAAACTTTCTAATCGGGCTGTCTGTGCTAGTTTAGTGTCAGAACGGAAGGTATTGACATGCTGCTTACTGCGCGAGAAGTGCACAAAACATTCGAGACGGTCGGTAGTCGTACTGCTGTCCTACGCGGTGTTGATCTGTCGCTGGATAGTGGCCAAAGTCTTGCGCTTACAGGAGAGTCAGGTAGCGGTAAAAGTACGCTATTGCATTTGATTGGTGGATTGGATGTGGCTGATCAGGGGCAGATTTTTATTGATGGCGCTGATATTTTAGCCAAGGACGATGCGGGTCGTGCAGGGCTTCGACGCGGGACGGTTGGAATTGTGTTCCAGAAATTCAATCTTATCCCTAGCCTTACAGTTGCGTCCAATATTGCGTTTCAGGCGCGGCTTGCAGGAAAGTATGATGCCGATTGGGTCGACGTACTGATCGACCGATTCGGGTTGACGCCGCAGGTGGCAAAATATCCTGAGCAATTGTCTGGAGGTCAACAACAGCGGGTGGCGATTGCCCGCACTTTGGCGTCTCGTCCTCGGTTGGTATTGGCGGACGAACCGACCGGAAATCTGGACGAAGACACAGCTGCGAATGTCATGGATATGCTGTTGTCGCTTGTGACAGAGGCAGGCGTAGGTCTTTTAATGGTCACACATTCGACGGCTCTCGCTGCGCGTTTAGATAATCGAGTACACCTGCGGTTAGGTCAAATTGAAT